>Ga0233430_1000415_pt1 | contig 79948 bp, 72 predicted proteins | sample SI_118_April2016_2_FD_179883 | JGI IMG/M metagenome (GOLD analysis project Ga0233430, IMG submission 179883) | Seawater microbial communities from Saanich Inlet, British Columbia, Canada - SI_118_April2016_150_MG | ecosystem: Environmental > Aquatic > Marine > Inlet | place: Canada: British... | reverse complement strand
CCTTTTCGGGCGCGGGGTCTTTTTATTGGTAGCGGAGGAGGGACTCGAACCCCCGACACGCGGATTATGATTCCGCTGCTCTAACCAGCTGAGCTACTCCGCCATAAGGTCAGGTGGAGAGCGGTATACGGCCATCGCCGGGGGGTGTCAAGCAGGGGCTTATAAGGTGCCCCCAACCGGTACCGGTTTCGGTGCGTTAGCCAGTTGCGGCTTGCCGAAAATACTGCGCCTGATGCCTTCCCAGAAGCCGGTTTCCCGTTCAGCCCCCTGCCCGCCTGAAGCATTGGCGGCGTGGGCCGCAGGCGCTGGCGCTGGTGCCTCGACCTTGGCAAGGCGAACCACCGGTTCGGCATCCTTGACCCAATGGTCGATTTCTTCGGTCGGCGGTTTCAGGTCGGGCACGTGCGCGCGGTCAGGTGCGTCATAGCGGCTGGGCGCCGGGCCATAGTAATTGACCATGCGCCGTTCGTCGGAATGCTTGGGCTCTTTATAGCACTGCACCGCGCCGATCGACTGATAGCAGTAGACCGGGTCATAGTCATAGACCATGCGTTCGTATTCGGATTCATAGCCACAGGCGGCGAGCACCAGGACCGCGGCAAGTAGGGCTGTTTTCGTCAACATCGCTGTTTCTCCGTTTTCAAGAGCTGGCGGCGTGGGCCGCAGGCGCTAAACTCAGGAGAAACTCTGCAAATGTAGTGCCAAAACCGGGAATCCAGAGGACTCCCGTTATGAATCAGACACTTGGCAACTATTTGTTAACGTCAACAACGGTCCGCCCGCGCACCTGACCCTGGAGAATCTTGCCGCCCAGGTCGATCACATCGGCAAGTCCGACCGTGCTGGTGCCCGATTTCAGCTTGTCCATGGGCAGTTCTTTGACCAACCGGTCCCAGGCGATAAGGCGGCGTTCTTTGACCACCATGTTGGAATCGATGCCGATCAGGTTAATGCCGCGCAGCAGGAACGGGATCACCGTCGCCGTGAACTTGATGCCACCGGCATTACCGACCGCCGCACAACTGCCGCCATAGGCCAGCGACGTCAGAATATTGCCCAACTGCGCGCCGCCAACATTGTCGATGATCGCCGACCAGCGAACCGAGCCCAGCGGGCCTTTCGGGGCTTCGCCCAGTTCATCGCGCGAGACGATGGAGGTCGCGCCCAGATCGGTCAGGTAATCAGCCGTTTCCGCGCGCCCGGTTCCGGCCGCTACCCGATAGCCGAGATTCGACAAAATCGACACCGCGACCGAGCCAACGCCGCCCGCAGCCCCGGTGACCAGAACTTCACCTTCGGAATCAGGGCTCAAACCCTGTTCTTCCAGCGCCATGATCGCCAGCATGGCGGTCAACCCGGCGGTGCCGATGGCCATGGCGTCTTGGGTGCTGAGAGCATCAGGCAAGGGAACCAGCCATTCGGATTTCAGCCGTGCCATGGTCGCAAAACCGCCCCAGTGAATCTCGCCAACACGCCAGCCGGTCGAGATCACCTTGTCGCCGACGGCATAATCGGGTGAAGAACTCTCGACGACAGTGCCGGCCATATCGATGCCCGGAATGTGCGGATAATCCCGCACCAGACGGCCAAGGCCGCCCAGCACCAGTCCGTCCTTGTAATTAAGGGTCGAATATTCGACCGCGATGGTGACGTCGCCTTCGGGCAACTGATCGGTGCTTAGCGTCTGCATCGAGGCGCTGACGGCATCGTCAGCCTGTTCCAGAAATACGGCGTTGAATGATGTGTCTGTGCTCATGGGATTTACTCTCTGTTATAGGAAAATTCAGGTCAGGGTCCAGGCTGTCTTCTCGCCAGCCATGAAGGGAATAACGCGACCGTCAGCAACATCAATGTGGGTCGGAATGTCGCTTGGGACGCGGTTCAGGGTAACGGTTGCCTCGTTTTCAGCAAGCCCGTAAAAGCGCGGGCCGTTTTCAGATGCGAATGCCTGTAATTGATCAAGCGCGCCTTGTTCATCAAAAACCTGGGTATACAGTTCCAGCGCCGTCGGTGCAGAAAACACCCCGGCGCAGCCACAGGCCGCCTCTTTATCGCGGGCGTCGTGCGGGGCGCTGTCGGTGCCGAGAAAGAAACAGGCCTCGCCCGATGTCGCCGCTTCAAGGAGCGCCAGCCTATGGGCCTCGCGCTTGGCTACCGGCAGGCAATACAGGTGCGGGCGGATGCCGCCCCGGAACATGTCGGTGCGATTGATCATCAGGTGATGAACGGTGATGGTCGCGCCCAGTCGTGGGCCGCCAGCGCGCACGAAGGCGGCGGCGTCGGACGTGGTGATGTGTTCGAACACCACCTTCAGGGCCGGGAAACGGTCAAGCATCGGGGACAGCACCCGGTCGATGAACACCGCCTCGCGGTCAAACACATCAATGTCGGCGTCCGTGACCTCGCCATGCACCAACAGCGGCATGCCCATGTCCTGCATGGCATCCAACACGGCGGTGATGTTGCCAATATCGGTGACGCCGTGGTCGGAATTGGTGGTCGCGCCTGCCGGGTACAGCTTGGCTGCGGTAAAAACGCCATCGGTGAAGCCCTGACGCAGGTCGGCCACATCGGTGTTGTCGGTCAGATAACATGTCATCAGCGGCGTGAACCCTGCCCCCTCGCCCACATCCCCCGCTGCCGCAATCACCCGCGAACGGTAGTCAGCCCCTGCCGCCGCAGTGGTTACCGGGTCTGCCAGATTGGGCATGATGATGGCACGCGCAAACTGACGCGCGGTCAGCGGTGCCGTCGCCGACAGCATGGCGCCGTCGCGCAGATGCACATGCCAGTCGTCAGGCTTTTTAATGGTGATGGTATCGAACGTTGCCATGCCCTCTGGTTTACGCAATCCGGGGCAAAGAGTCTATTGGCGAAGAGGCTAAAAGCCCGATCAGCCGTGGGGCACGAAACCCCTGTCTTCGACAGTCGACTGAACGGCGCTGCGGGCCGCTTCGTCATGACGCTGGCGGGCAGCGCTAATCTGTTTTTTCTTCATGATGAAGATAAAGCCGTACAGCACGACCGCAAAAATCACGAGTCCTGCCAGACCTAAAATCGCTAAGGTGATAATGCTCATTTGTAACTTGCCCCAAACCCGTTTTTTGTCCCGTCATTTGGTGCGGGACATCATGAAATTGCCTTCACAATGTGCTCAGTATTTCCCAAGAAACTGAAGGTTACCTGACAGGATTAGAGCGTTTCAAAGATTCTTTTTGAATCATTATACTTGACGGAAATTTCTATAATGAGTCGAGCACGTTAGCGTCTGACGGTCGCCCAAGGATATTTGCATTATGCCACAAGCCATAAAACAGCAGCGTCCAGGCGGCCTTGCCCAGATGTTTGTCAGAGCTGCTGTGAAGCGATTTAAACAGGCTTTCAACCGCGCCAGGCCGGCAGATTTCGGCGATTCCCGGCTGCATCGCCAGTTTTTCGGCCAATCGCACCGAATCTCGTGAAATCCATTCGCCGACCGGCACCGTAAAGCCGCGTTTGCGCGCAAATGGTTTGGCTTCGGGCAGCGCCGTTTCGAGCCAACGCCTGAGCAGCCACTTGCCCCGGCGGCGATGAATTTTCAGATGGTCCGGCAGGCCGACGGCGAAATCGGCCATCGCCTCATCGAGAAACGGCACCCGGCCTTCGACACCGTGGGCCATCAGGCAACGGTCCAGTTTGCCGAGCAAATCGGCGGGCAACCAGTCGGCGCAATCCGTCGCCTGGGCAATTTGCAGTCGGCTGCGACCGGGCAATCTGGCGGCGGTCTCGGCGCTGGCGATTCCATCTCTCCACCCTGCTGGGCTATTGCGCAGGATATCCAGGCCGTCGAAGATGCCGCGTCTGCGCATCGGGCGCATGAAAGGCCATGGACGACAGGCATGACGATAGCGCCCGTATCCGGCAAACAGTTCGTCGCCACCCTCGCCCGACAGCACAACTTTCAGGCCCTCTTTGCGGGCGCGCGCCGCAAGCTTGTAGGTCGGCAACACGGCGTAATCGGCGGTCGCATCGTCAACAGCGGCGGCAACCTTGGGCAAAAGGGTCCAGAAGTCGTCTTCGGTGAAATCGACCTCTATATGGTCGGCCCCTGAGGCCGTGGCCACGAGGCGCGCATGCTGGCGCTCGTCATGGGCCGATGTGCCGGAAAAACCCGCCGTCAGGGCCTTCACCGGGCGATCATTGAGGCGCGTCATCATCGCCAGCAACACAGAGGAATCGATGCCGCCGGAAAAGAACATGCCATAGGGAACGTCGGAACGTTGATGCACACCGACGCTATCGTTCAAGGTATCGTCCAGTTGTTTCAGTGCGGCTGGTGCCTCTGTCTTCACCGGGCCTGCGGCGGGCAAGGCGTTGCGGCGGGTTCTCGACGTGATCCGGCCCGCCTCGACAACCAGCGTCTCGCCGGGCAGCACTCTTTTGATGCCGGAAAACAGCGTTTCATCGCCACACGAAAATTGTAACTGCAACAGCTCCGTCAGCGCTGCCGGGTTCACCGTCGCCTCGATAATCCCGGCCTTGATGATGGCCGAGGGCTCGGACGCAAATGCAAAGCCGTCGGGTGTCTCGGCGTAATACAACGGCTTGATACCGAACGGATCGCGGCTGAGCACCAGCCTCTCCGCTGTGACATCATGGATGGCAATGGCGTACATGCCGCGCAGGTGGTCGGTGTAATCGATGCCGTGCTTCCGGTACAGATGCAACGGCGGTTCGCAATCGGACCGGGTGGCGAAATCGACTTCGTCCATTTTCGCCCTGAGCTCGATGTAATTATAGACCTCGCCATTGGCAACCAGCGCCAGGTCCTTGTCGATGAACGGCTGGTCGCCGGTTTCAAGGTCGATGATGGCAAGCCGCGTCTGCACCATGCCGAGGTTGCCAGACACATGCTGTCCATGGCCGTCCGGGCCCCGGTGGTCGAGCGCACGGCCAAGGGCATCAAGCACGGCTGTATCGGGGGTCGAGCCGTCGATCGTCATGATGCCGGCAATGCCGCACATTAGCGTTCAGCCTCGACGAGCCCTTTGAAGAAGTTCATGTATTTTTCGACGACGCGGGCCTCGGTGAAATCCTTTTCATAGGAAACACGCCCGTTGCTGGCGATTTTCCCACGCAGGTCATCATCGGCAATCACCCGCTTGATGGCGGCATTCAGGGCCTTGGAATCATCAATGGGGAACAGCACGCCGTTTTCTGAATCCTGTATCAGCATCGACGGGCCCTGGGATGCCGCGGCAATGACGGGTGCCGAATGGGCCCAGGCCTCGACCACCACATTGCCCAGCGGTTCGTGCCGGGACGGGCAGATGAAAACATCGCACGTCGCCAGCAACGCCGCCGTGTCGTCGCGCCAGCCGAGGAATCGAACCCTGGGCTTGACGCCCAAACGTTCGGCTTTGGCTTTCAATTCATCGCGAAGCGGGCCTTCGCCGGCCAGCAACAGATAGGCTTCGGGCATGCGCTCGATGGCCTCGAACAGCACATCAAACGCCTTGTTTTCATGCAGGCGGCCCATCGCCAGCAACACCGTCGCACCATTGGGAATATACAAATCAGACCGCGACAGCGGCGGGGCCGCATCGTCGGAAACGAAATTCGACAGGTAATGGGCCTTGTCCCGGGGCCAGCCCTCGCCGGTCAGGTATTGAACGATGTCGGGCGTGTTGCCAATCAGATGGTCGCATTGCTGATAGTATTTAAGGTCGTAATACCCGCCCAGCCGCGCCACATGGATGAAATCACCGCTTGGGCATTTATCCGTCGCCCTGTTCATCCAGGTCAGCACGATGTCGGGCTTGTACTGACCGATTTCACGTTTCAGGTCGAACTTGGTGGTGAAGTCGAGACCGCCGCCAAAGCGCATCTGAACCGGCTCGATACCGCCGTCGCGCAATTCGGTGACACGCTTGGAATCAGAACGGATAACGATGCGCTGGTCCAGCCCGGCTTTTTCAAGCGCGATGGCAAGACGGGTAAAAAACGCTTCGGCGCCGCCGTGTTCGGCCCCGGCCATAGCTTGCAGAACTTTCATTAATCCCTCACCAGCTTTTCGAATTCCGCCGCCGCTTCGGCCCAGCCCCAACGGCGCTGATGCTTGAGCGCATCCTTGTGATGAATATTCCACAAGCCGTCATCACCAAGCAACCGCACAGCGGCACTGGCGAAATTTTCGTCGCCATCGGCAACGAAGCCGGTGACGCCGTCGATGATGCGCTCAGGCACAGAACCCAGACGTTCGACCACCGTCGGAACCCCCATCGCCTGTGCCTCGCCGACGGCCAGACAGAAGGTCTCGTTGATGTCGCCACGGTACAACATCACCCGGGCAGAACGGAACTCGTCAATCAGTTGCGCCTTGGGCACCGGCCCGCGCAAGACCACGCCCTGGTCCGCCATTGCGGTCGCCTTATCCAGCACCGTCTGCATCTCGCGCGCCTTGTCGTCGCCGACACTGCCATAGGTCGCGGCACCGGAAAATACATGCAGTTCGGCGTCAGAAACATTCGGGCGGATGCGCTGGACCCAGACATCAAGCAGCCAATCGAGCGAGCGCAGCGGGTTCGAGGTAAAGACGGCGCGCGGTCCCGGCGTCTCGTCGGTCACGTCTGCGGTGCGGAAATCATCGGGAATGCCATAGGGAATGACCCGACGCGGCCCGCCCGGTGCCCAAGTCGGATAAGTGGTGGCGTGATAATCACCGATGAAAACGATGGTCGGCTTGAAGCGCCACAGTTTTGATAAGTACCGCCACTTCATCAGATATCGGGCCGGGTTATGAATCCAGAAGGCGCGGGCCTTGGCCTCGGGCATCCGGCCAATCAGCTTGTCGCCGCGATTGGCGATGTACAGGTCGCAGGTGTCGGGCAAACCGTCTTTGATCGGTGCCCAGTCGACACCCTTGTGGACGATGGCTTCGGCGCAGTTGTTGCGCACCATGACCGTGTGGCCGCGCCCGGCCAGTTCCTGGGCCAGATTGACGACAGACGATTCGACCCCGCCCAGTGGCGAGGTTTCGGGCGTCCTGCCATCGAATTCGATGCCGTCGTCGGCGATGACAATCACGCTCATCTAGGGGTTAAACTCACTCATCTTGTGGCTTTCGCGGGAGCCATTTTTTTGCCGGACCAGACGCAAGTTCCGTCGTGATGCCATCATCACAAGGGGCTTGCAACGCCGTCCGGCGAAAAAAGAGCCCCGTCCCGAAAGGGATTTGGCAGAAATGCCGCGAGCTTGCGTCATTATGCCCTCGAATATGTTGACATGTCCTTCGGTCATATTCCTAATCTCGCGACATTTCTGCTCAAACCAAAGCTCACAAAATGAGTGAGTTTAGCCCCTAATCCTCCATCTTCGCCTTCAGGTGCGACAACAGCGGATACAATCCGGCGAACAGCGCAATCAGCAGGCCATAGCCGCCTTCCCGATAGCCCTTGCGACCGACGTAGCATTTGATGAAGCGCGAAAACAGCCGGCGAATGTTGCTCAAGGTCGAGCCCCAGGTTTCGCCCGCCTCGCGCAGATCTTTGGCCTTCGCCGTCGAATAGCTGTCGAGCCTGCGCACCATATCGGCGATATCGCGGTCGACGTAATGGTCGAGCCGGTTTTTCAGCATCGGCCCCTTGCCCCTGGTGCCTGACCACACCAACGACGGATGCACCCTTTGGTCGCCCCAGACCTTGACGCCGCGACGGAACAGCCCCGGATAGGCGGCCTTGCCATATGACGCGCCCCAGCCCCAGCGCACCAGTTTGCCGCCGATGTAATTGTCGACCAGAATTTCGTGCCAGTCGAAGGTCGTGGTCTTGATGGTGTCGACGATTTCAACGCCTAAGGCATCGGGCACCCGTTCGTCGGCATCGACCTCGAACACCCATTCACCCCGGCATTCGGCAATGGCGGTATTGCGGCGCGCGCCTTCCTTGGCAAACGAGCCTTCAAAAATCTGAGTCGTGAACTTTTCGGCAATCGCCTTCGAGCCATCCGTGCACTTGTCCAGCATGACGACGATTTCATCAGCAAAGCCCAAACACGAAAGGCAATCGGCGAGTTGACGCTCCTCGTTATGAACGGTGACGAGTGCCGACAGCTTGATGTCGTTCATGGTGCGAGCCTTTGAAAAAGATCGCGCGCACCCTGTTCGGCTGCATCGATGGAAAGACTGTCCATCAGGGTGTCGGAGTTTATGTGGTCGAAGTTTTCCGGGAAAATTTCCTCGTACGGAATGCTGGTGGAAACCACAGCGCAATGATCGCCCTCGCCACCCTTTCCACTCCATGGCGCATAGTGAACCTTGGGGCTGGGGCCGAACAGGCCGAGCGTCGGAATACCGGCGGCTGCCGCCAGATGCATCAGGCCGGAATCGTTGCCGACGTAGAACTGACACCGCCCGAGACACGCCGCAGCCTGCAACAAATCAAGACGACCAATCAGGTCGATGCGCTGATCGGTGGGAATGTCTTCAATCAAACCCATCACCGAGGGCCGTTCATCGTCGCGACCGAACAGCGCAATGCGACCGCCGGGCAGAATGCCATCCGCACCGGTGAGACGTTTCGTCAGTTCAGAAAAATGTTCAGCGCGCCATGTCTTCGCCCGCCAGTTCGCCGTCGGCCCGATGGCCAGCACCGGCGGGCCATCGGGAATCAGTTCGGCGGCCAGTGTTTTGGTGGCGTCCGACAGCCACAATTTCGGTGCGGGCGGATTGTCTGCCAATCCCAGAACCTCGGCCAACTGCCGGATTCGGTGCACACCGGGCTTGCCGCGGCCCAGGCGATAATTCTTTCGCGTCATCAGCACATAGGACATGGGCGAGCGCCTGAGATCAACCACAGCACCCCAAAACGTGCCAATGGACAACGCCCACAGGCGCAGCCAGTGCAGGGAAAATGGCATTTTATCGAGCACGACAATGCGCTGGAGCCCCGGTATAGCATCGAACAGGGAGGCGGCGGCCGGACCACAGGCCACCGTGATCTTCGCGCCCGGATGCTGTTTGATCAGGTGATCAAGCACACCCATGGACAAAATGGCATCGCCGACTCGGGTCGAGGTAATGAACAAAATTCTCATGGCCGTTGTTATACCGTCCGGGAGTCCCCAATTCTAGAGTGCGATCGTATCAGGTTAAATCATTTTAGATTCAACCTGATACGTGAATCGCCCTCTAATTCATATAGTTAAGGGGCTTGTTTACGTTTTGGATCGCTTCGATCCAAAACGACAAGACCCACTGGCCTTGAGAGATTAGCAATGGATATAATCACCTGATGAGCACACCACAATACACCCGCCTTGAAGGCCGCGGCCTGTTATCGATTTCCGGAGAAGACCGGATCGACTTCCTGCAAGGCCTGATTTCCAACGACGTCACGAACGTTTCGCCGGACCAAAGCCTGTATGGAGCCATGCTGACGGCGCAGGGAAAGTTCCTGCACGACTTCTTTATCTTTGCTGTGGCTGAAGACATTTTCCTCGATTGCGAGGCCGCGAGGCTGGATGACCTGAAGAAACGCCTGACCATGTACAAGCTGCGCGCCAAGGTCGAGATTTCTGATCGCAGCGATGACTTCAACGTCTATGGCGTCTTCGGCAAGGGCGTCACGGGCGCACTGGGCCTGAACGATCAACCGGGCGCAACGGGACCGTTTGGAGGCGGCATCGCCTGTATGGACCCGCGACTGACAGACATCGGCGCGCGTGCCCTGTTGACGGATGCGTCGGCGCTGGATGACGCCGGATGCGATGCAACGGTGATGGAGAGCTATGAACAACTGCGCTTAAAGCTGGGCCTTGCCGATGGCAGCCGCGACATGATTGTCGACAAGGCGATCTTGCTGGAAAACGGCTTCGAGGAACTGAACGGCGTCAGTTGGGACAAGGGCTGTTACACCGGACAGGAACTGACGGCGCGCACCCATTACCGGGGGCTGATTAAAAAACGCCTGATGCCGGTTCACATCACCGGGCCAATGCCCACCCCGGGCACGGCGATTACGCTGGGCGATGCGGCGGCCGGGGAAATGCGATCCGGGTCCGGCGACGTCGGGGTGGCGCTGATCCGGCTGGAACAATTTCGCACCGCAATTGCAGACGGAAAGCCTTTGCAGGCGGGCGAAGCCTCGCTGATGCCCACGCAACCCGACTGGGCCAGCTTCCCGGAACCGGCAAGCGAAGACTAGTTCAATGCCGCCAGAGTTCCTGAACGACATATCGCACGCATTCAACAGACGCATCGGCAAGTACCACGACACGGCGCAAGGCGTTCTGTGGAAAAATGCCGACGGCCAGTTGCTGCGGTTCGAATTGCTGGCCGGTATTCTGGATGATGCGCCCACGCCTGGCACCGCGTCTGGTGCCGTCAGCGTCAACGATCTGGGCTGCGGCTATGGGGCGCTGCTGGATTTCCTCGGCACGCTTCCCGGCATGCCCGATTTCGATTATGCCGGATATGACATTGCCGAAAACATGATCGCCACGGCCCGGGCCCGCGACACCAAAGGGTTGGGTAAATTCTCCGTTGCTCAGGTCCCGAACAGGATCGCCGATTATTCTTTCGTATCAGGCACTTACAATTTGAAGATTGGCGTCGAAGACGATCTGTGGCGGGATTTCGTGCGTAACAGCCTCGCCGAGTTGTGGTCCAGAACCGACGTCGCCATGGCGTTCAACATGCTCGATGCCCGCGCGCCAAAACACCTGGACGGCCTGTATTACGGCGATGCTGACGACCTCATGGACTTCGCGCGCAGCCTCAGCCCCAACGTCACGTTGATTGATGACTATCCGCTGGACGAATGGACCATCTATCTCCGACGCTAAAGCGCCGGAAGAATATGGTCCATTCCTATTGCCCCTCAGTCGCCGGGCGGGGCTACTCGCCCCTTGGCTTTTGGGGATTCTGGAAGTCAAAACAAGTTTGGCAACAGGAGCCATCTCCGGTTCTTGTCGGAATTTGAACATGGCTTCCAGAATCCTCGCCGCGCAGCGCGCTATATATGCGCCGCCCGAAGGGTGCGCTTACGCAAGAGCCGCCTGCGCCGCCGCCAGGCGCGCGATGGGCACCCGATAGGGCGAACACGAGACATAATCGAGGCCGCTGTCGTGGAAGAATTTGACCGACGCCGGATCGCCGCCGTGTTCACCGCAGATACCAAGCTTGATATCGGGACGAGACGTGCGCCCGCGTTCAATGGCGATGCGCACCAGTTCGCCGACGCCTTCGGTATCAATGCTGACGAACGGGTCTTTTTCAAGCACCCCTTGTTCGCGGTAAATCTGGATAAACGCCCCGGCATCGTCGCGCGACAGACCCAGAGCCGTTTGCGTCAAATCGTTGGTGCCGAAGCTGAAAAACTCTGCGTGTTTGGCAATATCGGCGGCGCGCAGTGCGGCGCGTGGCAATTCGATCATCGTGCCGACGCTGTAATCCAGTGTGACGTCGTGTTCTTTTTCAACCTGCTTGGCGGTCCTGTCGATGACGTTTTTCAGCACCGTGAATTCCGCCTCAAGCGCCACCAGCGGCACCATGACCTCAGGCATCACCGTGCGCCCGGCCTTAACCGCGTCCGCCGTCGCTTCGAATATGGCGCGGGCCTGCATCTCGTAAATATCGGGGTACGTCAGCCCCAGCCGACAGCCGCGATGCCCCAGCATCGGGTTGAATTCGTGTAACTGGGCTGCGCGCGCCTTGACCACGTCGACCGTGACCCCGGCGGCTTTTGCCACATCGGCCATGTCGGATTCTGATGACGGCAGGAATTCGTGCAGCGGCGGATCGAGCAGCCGAATGGTCACCGGCAAGCCGTCCATAATTTCAAACAGATCGGTGAAATCTTTGCGCTGATAGGGCAACAGCGCGTCGAGCGCCTTGGCGCGGGATTCGGGGGTGTCGGCAATAATCATCTGGCGCACATGAATGATGCGTTCAGAATCAAAGAACATATGTTCGGTGCGACACAGCCCGATGCCCTCGGCCCCGAATTCCCGCGCCGTCGCGGCGTCGGTCGGGGTTTCGGCATTGGCGCGAACGCCGATGGTGCGGGTGTCATCGACCCATCCCATCAGGGTATCAAAATCATCGGACAGGTCAGGCTGAATGGTCGCCACTGCGCCCTTCATGACCTCGCCGCTGGTGCCGTCGATGGTGATCAGGTCGCCTTCGCCCAAGACCTCGCCCATCACCGTCATTGTCTTATCTGTGTAATCCACCTTCAGGGTGCCCGCGCCCGATACGCACGGCGTTCCCATGCCGCGCGCGACGACGGCGGCGTGGCTGGTCATACCGCCCCGCGTCGTCAAAATGCCCTTCGCCACATGCATGCCGCCGATGTCTTCCGGCGATGTTTCGATGCGCACCAGAATGACTTTCTCGCCGCGCCCGGTCCATTCCTCGGCATCGTCGGAATTGAACACCATACGGCCGGATGCAGCGCCGGGCGATGCCGGCAGTCCCTTGCCCAAAAGTTCGCGTTCGGCGGCTGGGTCCAGCGTCGGGTGCAGAATTTGGTCCAGTTGTCCGGGGTCGATGCGCATGATCGCCTCGCTGATATCGATCAGGTCTTCGGCGACCATATCGACGGCGATCTTGATGGCGGCCTTGGTGGTGCGCTTGCCGGTGCGGGTTTGCAGCATCCACAGACGCCCCTGCTGGACCGTGAATTCCATGTCCTGCATGTCTTTGTAATGTTTTTCCAGCCGTGCGCGCACAGCCAGCAGCTCGGCGAAAGCGTCGGGCATTGTTTCTTCCATGGACGGCAGTTTCGATCCGCCCATTTCACGTTCGCGGATGGTCAGGGATTGTGGCGTGCGGATCCCGGCGACCACATCCTCGCCCTGGGCGTTGATCAGGTATTCGCCATAATACGCATTCTCGCCGCTGGCCGGGTCGCGGGTGAAGGCGACGCCGGTGGCGCAATCGTCGCCCATGTTGCCGAACACCATGGCCTGAACGTTGACCGCCGTGCCCCAGTCTTCGGGGATGTCGTGCAGTTTACGATAGGTGCGCGCGCGTCGGTTCATCCACGATTTGAAGACCGCGTCGATGGCCCCCCACAACTGTTCTTCCGGGTCCTGTGGGAAGGGCCGCCCAAGTTCGCCTTCGACCATTTCCATGTAGTCTTCAATAACGTCGCGCCAGTTTTCAGCCGTTAACTCGGTGTCCAGCTCGACCCCCAGCTTGTCCTTGGCATCGGCCAGAATGTCTTCGAAATTATGATGTTCGACACCCAGCACGACATCGCCATACATCTGGATGAAGCGGCGATAGCTGTCATACGCAAAGCGTTCATCGCCGGACGCGCTGGCCAGACCGGCAACGGTGTCATCGTTGAGACCCAAGTTCAGAACCGTGTCCATCATGCCGGGCATGGATGCGCGCGAACCGGAACGCACCGACACCAGCAGTACGTTGTCAGGATCACCAAAATTCAGCCCGAGGTTTTTCTCGACTGCCTTCAGGGCGGCGGCAACATCGTCGCGGAAACCATCGGGATAGGTATCATCGTGGCTGGTGAAATAATTGCAGGCGTCGGTGGTTAGCGTGAAGCCGGGTGGCACCGGCAGGCCCAGCGCGCTCATTTCGGCAAGGTTCGCGCCCTTGCCGCCAAGCAGGTCCTTCATGGCGGCGTTACCGTCTGCCTTGCCTTCACCGAATGCGTAAACCCATTGGGTCATCGGGCTCTATCCTTCAATCTTCGAGAAGTCGGCGACCGATCCCATCACGGTACGAATACCGGACAGCAGCTTCAACCTGTTCTCGCGTAACCCCCCATCTTCGCAATTGACCGTCACCTCGTCAAAGAAGGCGTCGACCGGGCCGCGCAGTGCCGCCAACGCCGTCATCGCGGCGGAGAAATCTTCGTCTTTCAGAGCCGCGGCACAGGCAGAACCCGCATCATTCAGGGCTGCATGCAATGCATGTTCTTCGGCCTGTTCACCTTCGCTGGCGTCACCGTCATAAGATCGTGCGTCTTTCTTTTCTTCGATCTTTAAAATATTGGCAGCCCGCTTGTGCGCGGCAAGCAGATTTGCGCCATCGTCAGACTGAACGAAATCGCCCAGTGCCTCGAGGCGCATCAGGGCGCGCACCAAGTCGTCCTCGCCCAGCGCGAACACAGCGTCGATCAGGTCGTGACGGACGCCCTTCTCTTTCAGGTGCACCTTCAGACGGTCGGCGAAAAAGCCGAGCAGGTCGGCTGACGCATCCCCTGCCCCGGCTTTGTCGAATACATCGAGCAGCGACAAACGCAGATTGTTTTCGGTGATCAATCTAATCACGCCGAGTGCCGCACGACGGAGCGCAAACGGGTCTTTCGAGCCGGTCGGCTTTTCATCAATCGCCCAGAACCCGGCCAAAGTATCAATTTTGTCGGCCAATGCGACGGCAACGCTGACGGGAAGCTCGGGACAACTGTCGTTGGGGCCAGCCGGTGCGTAATGCTCGGCAATGGCGTCCGCCACCGCATCCGTCTCGCCATCAGCGCGGGCGTAATAGCCGCCCATCAGGCCTTGCAGGGCGGCAAACTCGCCGACCATGCCCGACACCAGATCGGCTTTGCATAATTTGGCGGCGCGTTTGGCCTCGGCTTCATCACAGCCGTCGATGGATTTAGCCAGAATCGCGGCCAGGCTTTCCATGCGCTGGGTTTTCTCAGAAACCGTGCCAAGCTTGGCATGGAAGACGATGTCTTTTAAATCACCCAAGCGGTCTTGCAGTTTGATCTTGCTATCTACATCCCAGAAGAACCGAGCGTCGGATAGCCGCGCGCGCAGGACGCGTTCATTGCCGGCGATGATAGCGGCCCCGTCGTCGGACGTTTCCATGTGGGTGACCATGATGAAATGCGGGGCCAGATTGCCATCCTTGTCCAGCACCGAGAAATATTTCTGATGGCCGCGCATGGCGGCGATCAGGACTTCCGGCGGCACGTCCATGAATTCAGCGTCGATGGAACCCATCAGCACCACCGGCCATTCGACCAGTCCGGCGACTTCATCAAGCAAGCCGATGTCGGGGCGCACGGTGAGTTTTTTGGCGGCGGCCATGTCGTCTGCGTTGCGCTGGATCAGGGTCTTGCGCTCGCCTGCATCCAGCATCACATGGGCTTTTTCAAGCTTCGCCCGGTAATCGTCGAAGTCTTTAACGGTGAAAGATTGGGGTGAAAGGAAACGGTGGCCGGATGTTTGATCGCCAATTGGAACGGAGCCAAGAGGAACTGTTTTTTTATCATGCAATAAATCGAGAGAACCAAACCCGTTGTCAGCAAAATAACCGCTGAAAGATTCACCGTTAAAAACAAAAAGAATGGAATGTAGTGGACGCACCCACCTCTTAAGCGAACTTCCCCAACGCATGGATTTTGGCCATGGCACTTCTCTAATTACATGGTCCATCAGTGCAAGAAGAATGTCACGTGCTGGAATTCCCTTCTTCTCAACGACGAAGAAGTAGGTCGGCTTGCCCTTGACCTCGCGGACTTCACACGCATCAACCGAGTCCAGCCCGTTGGATTTCAGGAACCTATTAATCGCCTGTTCCGGTGCGCCCACCGCCGGGCCTTTTTTCTCATCGGATACATCGGGCTGAACATCGGGCAGTCCATCGACAACCAACGTCAGGCGGCGCGGCGTCGCGTAAGAATGCGCCGCATCGAATTCCAGCCCGGCTTTTTTCAAGCCGTCAGAAACGAGGCGCATCAAATCATCCGCCGCGCGCTTTTGCATGCGCGCCGGGATTTCCTCGGATAACAATTCGAGCAGCAATTCAGGCATCAGCTGGCCCCACCGACGTAAGCTTTGGCGCAGCCCTTGGCCATGGCGCGGACGCGCCCGATATAGGCGGCACGCTCTGTAACGGATATGACGCCCCGCGCATCGAGCAGGTTGAACAGGTGGGACGCCTTGATGCATTGCTCGTAGGCCGGAAGCGCCAGCGGTTCTGCCAATTCCAGAAGCGTATTACATTGGCTCTCGGCGTCGGTGAACTGCTGGAACAGGATATCGGTATCGGCGTGCTCGAAATTGAACGCCGACTGTTCTTTCTCGTTGCGCAAATAAATATCGCCGTAAGTCATCTCGCCGTTCCAGTCGAGATCAAAGACATTTTCGACCCCTTGAATGTACATGGCCAGACGTTCCAGCCCGTAGGTCAGTTCGACCGCGACCAGGTCACACTCGACGCCGCCGACTTGTTGGAAGTATGTGAACTGGCTGACCTCCATACCGTCGCACCAGACTTCCCAGCCGAGACCCCAGGCGCCCAGCGTCGGGCTTTCCCAATCGTCTTCGACGAAGCGGATGTCGTGTTTGGCGGCATCGATGCCGATGGCGGCAAGGCTTTGTAAGTACAGTTCTTGAGAGTCGTCGGGCGACGGCTTGATGATGGCCTGGAACTGGTAATAGTGCTGCAAGCGGTTGGGGTTCTCGCCATACCGCCCATCGGACGGGCGGCGGCACGGCTGCACATAGGCGGCCTTCCACGGATCAGGCCCAAGCGCGCGCAGCGTCGTGGCGGGATGGAATGTGCCGGCCCCCATTTCCATGTCATAGGGCTGTAGCAACACGCAACCATGAGAGGCCCAGAAACCTTGCAGGGCCAGAATCATGTCCTGGAAGTTGGGTTTTTTCGTCATCGTGTTCAGGGCTATGGAGTCATGGTCTGGAATGTTGCGGTGCAACGAAACTAAAGCCCGCCCGAAACCGGGTCAAGGCATGTGATTGAGGCGAATTTTTCAGCGATTTATCAGCCCGGATAAGGGCAGTCGTCGCGACCGCAGGCCCGGGTCGCATCGGATGCGATATAGGTGTCGCAAACGTCGCACTTGACCATTTCCTGGGCTCCGGCCTTGGCCTGTTCCCCCGCCGCTTTCGGTTTCGCGGCCCCGCCATTGCGACGCAGTTCTTCGCGTTTCGCCGCCTTCAGTTCCTGGGAATTGCGATACCACTTGAACCCCTGCCAGACGACAAAGATGGCGACGGCGGTGAACAGCAGTTTTTGTATGGAGAATCCGAACATCAGCTTTTTTAAAGTGCAGTCTGCAACAAGTCCAGCGCTGCACCGTCGAGGACCTTCTTAGTCGCCGCCGTATAGCCGCCGTTTTCATGCAACACCAGACCGGGGTGCATGGTCAGCGGGGTGGCCGTGCCTTTCTTGCCGTGGACGATGACGCGCTTCGCAGCCTCGCCGGTGCGGGGCCACAGCGGGCAGACGACAATGCCGCCGAGACGGTCATATATATATGAGAGAATTTCATCAAGCCGGTCGGCGCGGTGGATCATCGTCACGGTGCCATTGTCCCGGACCAGCCGGATACAGGCATCCAGCCAGTCGCTCAGTCTTGCAGCACCCTCGACATTGGCCATCGCCTTGGCGGCATCCGGCGACGGGTGGCCGTGGTCGGCGGGTTGATACGGCGGATTAGCGATGACATGGTCGAAGCCGCCATTGTTGATAACGGGGGGTGGATTGAGCAGATCGCCCGCCATGAAGATCGCGTGATCGCCCAAATCATTCAGCTGAGCGCTTTCGTTGGCCAGCTTGGCAAGATCGACCTGAAGTTCCAGCCCGAGGATATATGTGTCGGGGACTCGTGTCGCCAGACAGAGACTGGCCGCGCCTGAGCCTGACCCCAGTTCAAGAATTTTATCGCCCGCCTTTGCCGGAACGCTGGCCGCCAGCAGGACCGGATCGATGGCGGCGCGATAGCCGTCGGTGGGCTGCAACAGGCGGACAGCCCCGCCCAAGAGCGTGTCTTCTGTCGTGTTGCCCGTACTCATGCCCGGCCCCGCATTTCGCCTTCGTGCAGGATGACCCGGGCTTTCGCCTCGTCGTCCTTGGGCACCATAACGCGCCGGGGAATGGCGGCGATGCTGCCTTCGAGAATGCTGGTGTGAGTATCGAGCACGACGGCCTTAACGCCATCGCCCGCCAGCGCATGCATCAGCCACGACAGCAATACCGGATCGTTGGTGCGCGTCAGTTCGACCATTTATCTGTGTTTATCCCTGTTTATCTATCTGGCATTCCGCATTATGCTAATATTCAAGAGACCAAGAGGCACAGTTTACACAAGAGGGGCAACCATTGGGAATCGTCGTCGATATCGACAAGCAAAGATCAGACAAGCCGTCGCTGGATGACCTGACGGCCATCGTTGATGCCGACATGGCGGCTGTGAACGCGCTGATCATCAAACGCATGGAAAGCCCGGTGGCGCTGATCCCGCAACTGGCTGGCCACGTGGTCGCCGCCGGCGGCAAACGCCTGCGCCCGATGCTGACCCTGGCCGCCGCCAAATTGTGCGGTTACGAAGGCGAACGCCACGTGACGCTGGCGACCTGTATCGAATTCATTCACACGGCCACCCTGCTGCACGATGACGTGGTTGATGAAAGTGCGCTGAGGCGCGGTGTCGATTCCGCCAATGCGGTGTGGGGAAATCAGGCCAGCGTGCTGGTTGGCGATTTCCTGTTCAGCCGGTCGTTCGAATTAATGGTCGAAGACGGCTCGGTCGAAGTGATGGGGATTTTATCGTCGGCCTCGGCCAGATTGGCCGAAGGCGAGGTCATGCAACTGCTGACCGCCAACGACACCGACACCGGCGAGACGGAATATCTGGAAGTGATCGCGGCGAAGACGGCGCAACTGTTCGCCGCCGCCTGTCGCTTGGGTGCCGTCGTTGCCGAGCGCCCGAAGGTCGAGGCCGAGGCGCTGGACGCGTTTGGTATGAATTTGGGCATTACCTTCCAGCTGATCGACGACGTGCTGGATTATTCGGCCAAACAGGCGGAACTGGGCAAGGAAGTCGGCGATGATTTCCGCGACGGCAAGATTACCCTGCCGGTGATTTTGGCGTACCGTCGCGGCGACGACGACGAACGCGCGTTCTGGAACCGGACGCTGGGCGAGTTGGAGCAAAAAGACGGCGATCTGGAACATGCCTTTGGCTTGTTGCAAAAACACGGGGCGATGGACGACACGGTTGACCGGGCGCGCCATTACGGCGCCATCGCCCGGGATTCTCTTGGCATATTCCCCAACGGCGTGGTCAAGGACGCGCTGGTCGACCTGATCGATTTCTGCATCGACCGGCCTTATTGAATGATTGGCCCAAGCGGCGCTTGCCCTCGCCGGGAATTCGCCCTATAACCCGCCCCATCAGGCACGCGGCTTGCCCACGGGCATCCGCGCAGTCATCGGTCGGGGCGTAGCGCAGTCTGGTAGCGCATCGTGTTCGGAACGCGGAGGTCGGAGGTTCAAATCCTCTCGCCCCGACCAATTTTTCCATCGAATTTAAGAGATTTGCGTGTCGCGGCCTGGGGCTGGCGGGTTCATTCCTGGCCAAAATCGGATATTAGAAAATGCTCATGTTGACGGCGGGGCACGAAGGGTAGATGCTTGGTATTGAATCCGCGTTAAGAGGCGTTACCAATGGCTGCTACACCAGAAAACATCATTGGTTTGGAAGGCGTTGAAACGAGTAAAGTTTCCTCGGGTCGGAATATTTCACCCATATCCGTTCTTCTTGCTGTTGCCATCGCGTCGATCGTCTTTCTTTCTGACACATTAATGCCTCTTGGTGTTGCTGGTGGCGTGCCTTATGTCGCTCTGGTCCTTGTTGGCTGGTGGATGCCAAAGAGGAAGATGATTTTTCTTCTGGCGGCGATTGGGTCGGCGCTGACCATTTTTGGTTATTTCCTTTCGCCAGAAGGCGGGGTTTACTGGGTCACTATTACCAATCGCCTGTACGCTATTTTCGCCATTTTGATTACGGCGATCATCCTCTGGATTGCCCGACGGGACAGGGCGCTTATTCTGGAACATGAAAGAGAACTCGAAACAGCGATGCAAAAGGCAGAAGACGCCAGCCGCGCCAAATCAGATCTTGTCGCCAATATGAGCCACGAGTTACGAACGCCACTGAATGCCATCATCGGGTTTTCCGGCACGATGACGTCAGGCGTGTTCGGACCATTAGGCAATGAAAAATATATCGAATACGCAGGTGATATCCATCACGCCGGTCAACATCTGTTGGACCTCATCAATGACATTCTTGATATTTCCGCTTTTGAATCCGGCGCAATTAAGCTGGATGAAGCCAACACCAATTTTCATAATCTCGTCGAGACTTCTCTCAGCATGCTCGCACCGTGGGCACGACGTGGGCAAGTAACGATCACCTCACACATTAATCCGGAATCTCCGATGATTTATGTGGACAGTCGCAGGATAAAGCAGGTCATACTCAACCTGCTAAGCAACGCGATAAAATTTACACCGGAAGGCGGAGAGGTCTCCATAAGTTCGCGGTTGAACGATGACGGCACGTTTTCCATTACTGTTGCCGATACAGGTATCGGCATGGATGATGAGGGCGCTATTATCGCCATGGAAAAGTTCGGACAAGTAGACAGTGGCTATGACCGCAAACACGAAGGCGCAGGTTTGGGACTACCGCTAACCAAGGGATTGATGGAAATGCATGGCGGGACTCTTGAAATTGAGAGTCTGAAAGGTCATGGCACCAAGGCGATAGTGACACTCCCGAAAAGTCGCGTCGTCAACACCCTCTGATTTCAGCCATAATCAGACGGCATCGTTGCGTTCAATTGAATGCGATGCGCAACAAGCGGGCAATCAGTCCGTATTTTCCTGAATCTTAATGTTCGGCCTATAATACCCTTGGGCAATGAACGAGAATAAATACGATCAGGGAGAATTGCGTGAACACAAAACGCGTGATCATTGTTGATGACGATCAGTTCTATGTGAACCTGGTCTCGAAAATATTTATCCAACGGGGCTGGCAGACTGTGATCTGCTCCAGTATGGAGACTGCCTTGCAGTCCTATAACCCGAAACATGTGAGTTTAATTGTCACTGATATTTTCATGCCGGGGATGGGAGGAATAGAGGGCATCAAGTTTCTTCGTCAGACATTTCCTGATTCGTCGATCATAGCCATGTCGGGCGGCTGGGACGGCATGTCACCCAAGGCCACCGTTGACGCCGCCATAAAGATCGGCGCGGATGCAGGCCTGAAAAAACCAATCACCCCCGAAGAACTCGATCATGTCCTCGGCACCTTGAATATACCCTGAAGTCCTCTGTTATTGTTGAACATCAGTTGCCCCGGTGATCAGGCGACCGCCGTATCTTCGTTGCTGGCCGGCAGGGAAATGACAAAACGCGCGCCGTCATCGGTATTTGCAGCCGCGATATTGCCGCCCATATCATTGATAATGCCATAGCTGATGGATAGCCCCAGCCCGGTACCCTGGCCGACATCCTTGGTCGTGAAAAACGGCTCGAAGACATGCTTGATGTCATCTTCGCTGATGCCACCGCCCGTATCCTCGACGGCGATGACCACATTGTCGGACGTCTCGCCAATGGTCACGGCGATACGTTTGTCGTCGTCGGGCCGCTCCTTCAAAACATCGCGGGCATTGCCGAACAGGTTCAGCAATACCTGTTCCACCTGCACCTGATGGCCCAACACCGGCGGGCATGTACCAGGAGATTCCACCGTGACTTCGATTCCCGCCAGACGCAACTGCTCGCCGATCAAGCCCAGCGTACTGTCGACCATATGCCGTGGGTCCAGCAGTTCCGGCGTCATCCCCGGTTTGCGACCGAAAATACGCATATGATCGATAATTTGCGTCGACCGTTCGATCTGGGCGTCGATTTTGCCGAGCTTGTTCCTCAGGTATTCCGGGTTGGCGTCATTTTTCTTCATTTTGCGCAGAACGTTGTTCAGCACCATGCGCATGATATTCAGCGGCTGGTTCAATTCGTGGGCGACGCCGGTCGCCATTTCACCCAGCGTTGCCATCTTCGATGATTGAATCAGTTGCGCCTGCATCTCGTGACGTTCGGTGATGTCACGCGCGATGCTTCTGACCGTCGCGATCTCGCCGGTTTCATCGTAATAAATGTTAACAGTCCACAGCATGTAGAAAACCTGACCATTGGCATTCTGCTGACGGTTTTCATAGGTCTGGCAGGTTTCCTTGTTGGTCACCCATCTGTTGAACGCAATGGCCGTCGATTCACGGTCATCGGGATGGATAAAATCGAAGGCCAGGCGGCCGACGCATTCTTCAGGAGGAACGCCGTAAATGTCATTCGCCTTGTGATTGACGAAAAGGAAATGTCCGGTGCTGTCGACAACGGTAACCAGATCGTCCGTTCCCTCGACGATTTCACGATATTGTTCCTCGCTTTTTTGCACGGCCCATTCGGCTTCCTTGGCCGGTGTAATGTCCTGAACCACACCCAGCATGTTCAGCGGCTTGCCATCGTCGTCGCGCACCACATCGCCTTTTTCCAGAAGATACCGGGTGGTGCCATCGGGCCAGACGGCCCGGTGTTCGATGTTGTATTCGATGCCTTTTTCAACGCACGCGGTGACCGCATTGGTCACGCGCTCGCGGTCATCTGGATGAATGGCCGCGACGAAATTGTCATAGGTCATTTCCAACGCCCCGGTTTCATGGCCGAACAACGGGGCAATCTGGTCGGACCAGTACAGATCGCCGGTCTGGATATTCCAGTCCCAGGTGCCGATGTTGGCGAAATCCTGACTTTTGGTGAAACGCTCGTCGCTTTTCCTGAGAGCCAGTTCGGTGGCTTTACGTTCGGCAATGTCACGAAACACGACAACGGCACCCGCCGTCTCGCCGTCTTCGAAAACCGGCGTCGAGGTGTATTCGACCGGAAGCCCCGAGCCATCCTTGCGCCAGAATATTTCGTCATCAACGGTCTTGATCTTGCCTTCCATAAAGGCGGCAAAGATGGGACTTTCCGTTCGCGGATAATGGCTTCCATCGGGCCGGGTGTGGTGGCACAGAACGTGGTGTGACTGGCCAATCAGTTCACCCTCTTTCAAACCCAGCAGCCTTTCCGCCTTTGGGTTGATGAAGGTGCACAGCCCGTCCAGGTCGACACCGAATATCCCTTCACCGGCGGCATTGAGCACCATTTCTCTGGAACGGATAGCCTTTGCCAATTCATCGTTAAAAGAGCTGGCAATGCCACGGACAACGGCAACAACAACAACAAAGCCAAAGATAACCGCAATGGACATTCCGGCGATGGACACCACAAAAGACCATTCCGAGACCCGTAGCGATTCCGCCTGACGTTTCTCAATCAACGCCTGCTCGACAGATATAAAATCCTCGACAATGCTTCTGATGGTATCCATCAATTGTTTTCCAGCCTCTTGCTTGAAGCTGTCGATGACATCCTCCTCAGATTCCTCGCCCCTGTTGACACTGCGACGCAATTTGATTGCTGGCACCGCTATGGTGTCCTGCCATTCCTCGGCATACCGCTTGATCGCTTGCAGAGTCGCGACCTGTGACGGCTCGCCCGATACAAGATTCTCCAATATGGCCGTTTCCAGAAGAAAGCCTTCCCTGCCGGAGTTGTATGGCTCCAGGAAGTGCTCGTTGCCAGTAATCTGAAACCCGCGCTTGCCTGTTTCCATATCAATCAACTGCTTGATGACATACTGGGCATGACCGATGACTTTGTGGGAATGAATGACCCGGGCTTCCGTTTCACGAACACTCTGGATCGTGACATGCATGACGTAGGCGTATGCAGCCATCGACAGAATGATGACGCCAAAACCCGCCAACACTTTGACCTGATAAGACAATCTGGCAATCTTGTCTTGCGCCGTTTTGGTAATATTTTGGATCATTTACGAATGATCCTCTGTCAGCCTTTGCGAACGGGAATATCAAGGGTCACCGTTGTGCCGACACCCGGGGTGCTGTCGATTTGCATTTCACCACCGTGTGCCTCGACGATACCCTTGGCCAACGGCAGACCCAGCCCCATGCCTTCGAATTTACGACCAATGGAACCATCGATCTGACGCATCGGCTCCAGCGCGATGGCTGTCTGTTTCGGCGTCATGCCGGGGCCGTTATCAGATACCAGTATGTGTAAATGGCCGTCTTCCAATTCCATAAACATCGACACCTTGCCACCCTCGCCACTGTGGCGGGCAGCGTTTTCGATCAGATGCCCGGTGGCTTTCTGCAACTGGTTGAAATCGGCTTCGATCTCGAACGAACGATCCGCCATGCTGCAATGCAGGGAACTGCCCCATAGCTCTGACAGATGGCTATGTTCGGATTCCACCGCATCGACAAAATTTTGCGCCGAGAACTGGGAGTAGTTCTGGGTCAATTCACCCGCCGTTATTGATGACAGGGTGAGAATGGAATCGACGGTTCGGGTCAGCCGCATCCCGGCCAAATTTATGTTTTCGGCACATTTCCGTCTTTTCTCCGGATCATCGTCTTCTTTCATGTCCATCAACAATTGCGAGAAGCCAATGACGGCGTTGAGCGGTGTATTCAATTCGTGGCTCATCATCTGCAGGAATTCATCCTTCAGGCGATTTACGATGGTCAGTTCCTGGTTCTGTTCGGCCAGGTTGTCAGCCAGATGTTGAACCTCGGCGGTTCTGTCGGTGACTTCCTGTTCCAGGTGGTCCTTGTACAAACGTTCATTGGCGCGCAGCTGGATAATTTCCCCGGCGCGGCGCACTGAATGCAGCAAGTGGTCCGGCGAAATCGGCTTGGTCAGGAAATCTTCGGCCCCCAGTTGCAGGGCCTCGATGGCTTCCTTCATGCCAGCGTGGCCGGTGACCACGATAACGAACAGATCGCGCTTGCCTTCATAATTTTTGTTCAGGCGGCGCGCCATTTCCAGACCGTCCATGCCGGGCATCCGGATGTCGGTGACGACGACGCCAATGTCTGTGTCATTTTTAATCAGATCCATCGCCTGGACGGCACCAAAGGCAGACACGCATTGCAGACCCTCATCTTCAAGCTGTTCAACGACTTCTTCGACAATGTCGGGTTCGTCATCGACGATCAGCACCTTGGATGCCATTGGGATGGTGGCTGTCGGCATATTCAAGTCGGTTGTCTGTACCATTTTTCTGCACCTCAAAGTTTTTCCAGCGAATTCACCATGACATGACGATGTTGTGTCCTTATGGCCTGAATGTTGCTAAGTTGTTGCCATTACACACATTGGGATCGGGGCTATTGGTTTCAAGAATTGATATGAACAAAAAACTGCATCTGCTGGTCGTCGAGGACGACGAGCAAATGCAATCGTTACTGTCGGTGTACCTTGAGCAAGAAGGCTATGACATCACCGGTGTAACTACCGGCAAAGATATGTTTTCAGCCCTGAACAAGCGCCCGGCCAACCTTATTTTGCTTGATCTGACACTGCCCGACGAAGACGGACTGACCCTGGCCCGGCAGTTACGCGCACGCAGCGATATTCCGATCATCATCATGACGGCGCGCCAAAGCATGGAAGACCGGCTGGCCGGTCTGGACATCGGTGCCGATGACTTCCTAACCAAGCCGTTTGATCCGCGCGAACTGGTGCTCAGGGTCCGCAATGTACTGAAACGCAGTTCCGATGATTCTGATAACGAAACCCGAACCATTGACTTCGACGACTGGCGGCTGGATTTGTCGGCGCGCACCCTGACCGCCCCGGATGACAGCGATGTCGCCCTGACAGGGGGTGAATTCAACCTGCTGGTCGCCCTCGCCAAGGCCCCGAACCGGGTGTTGTCGCGCGATCATCTGCTAGACGCCGTCGTCCGAGACAACGAACCACCGTCCGACCGCATGATCGATGTCTTCGTCAGCCGGCTGCGCAAGAAGATCGAGAAGAACCCCCGCAAACCGGTCTACATCGTCACCGTGCCGGGACATGGCTATAAGTTCGCAGGACAGTAAGCATCCATGGCGCTGGCCCTTTCGATTTCGATGTTTTATCGATGCCCGGGCGCGGTAGTATGGGCGAGTCGCCGAGCTGATCCAGGGAAAGAGACGGGATATTGAGCCAGAAAAACCGCAACGCCCTTGTCACCCTTGCCATTGGCGACGATTACGTCGCCGATTTCATGAAACACGCCGAACCGACGTGGGCAAAGTACTGTACCCGCCACGGATACGATGCGATTCTGCTGACCGATCTGATCGACAAGGATTGTGATTTTTCGAAGAAATCCATCCACTGGCAAAAGCTGCTGGTCGGCATTCTGCCGCAGTTACAGGATTATGACCGTGTGGTCTGGATCGACGGCGACATTCTGATCAACCACCGCATGGCACCGTCCATTGTTGATGAAGTCAGCGGCGACAAGATCGGTGTCATCGATGCCTCGCCGGAATTCCACTATGGCGACGATGTTTACAACCTGCACGCCCGTTTCCTGATTCTGAATTACCTGATGAAAATACGAATGGGCGGGGCCAAGCCCGGTGGCGTCGACAAGGTGACCATCACCGATGGTAATCTGGCAGCCTATTACAAATTTCTTGGGTTCGAAAAAGAAGTTACGCGCTTCATCAACACCGGCGTCTTCGTCTTTTCCCCAAAGCAGCACGGCGCCTTTCTGGCCGGCATCTATCAGAAATACGATCAGGACTACATGGATTTCGAGAACACGCCGTTGTCTTATGAGTTTCAGGCCAACGACGCGGTCCAATACATCGACGGGCGCTTTAACCACGTTTGGCGGTCGGTTGCCGTCAAACATTATCCGTTTTTGTTCAACCGCGATCGCGTCGACAATTACGATGAAATGCTGCGGCTGTGCGCCAACGTCACCTTCCGCAATTCATATTTTATGCACTTTGCCGGTGGCGCCGGAAACCCGGTGATCAAGGACGCCTTTTCAATGATCGATTCTGAAGCCGCCTCGGCCGCCCAACTGGCTTTTCCCGATGAATGGGAAAGCCTTGAAGACCTGGTGGAATTCGAGCGTCTCGACGGGCTTGATAAAACCGGACGGGGAATCATGTTCTAGCAATGGGCCGGAGCGCATGACATCGACTGCCGATTCAGAAAAAAACAGGATCTATCAGACGCTGCTGGAAGAGCACGCGCGAGACCCACAATCATACGACGCCAATGTGCGACTGGGGCTTTTCCTGTCCGGCCGCAAGAAATTGCAGATGGATGCCCTGCCCTATCTGGCCCATGCGCTGGCCCACACGTTCAACCATGGCCACAAGGACAACAACACGGCGGCGGTGCTTGATTGCTTCGCAAATCTAAGATTGTTGAGGGGCGAATTCGAAGAGGCTGCGGGTGTTTATCAAACGGCCTGCAAGGCGTGCCCCGAAGTCAGCGATTTCAGCTATCGGCTGGGCGATGCGCTGTTTCGTCTGGGTCGCCTCGACGAAGCGTCTGCCACGTATCAGCAGGTTATCGCCGCACAGACGGAAAAAGCGCGTGCCAACCCGCGAAACGAAGACGGCAAGGTGGTCCGGTTTCTGGGCCCGAGCAAGGTCATCATGCGCTATTTCGGCGAGATGGCCGGAAGGCTGGATTATTTTATCAAGACCCGCCGCCTGAACCCGGTCGATGACGAAGAAACAATCCTGCTGGCGCCGACCGACGAAGTCGTCAATCCCTGTCTGGTCGATTATTTTTCCGAACACCTCCGCATCGTCTCGAACGCCGATGAAATTGATGACCTGCTGGCGCGCTATCCCAACGCCTGGTTTGATACCAATTACCTGACCATCCCCGACGGGCGCACCCTGCATCGCAACATTGCCTTGTCGGCGGTTCAGGCCGAATGGGAACGCCGTGGCCTGGATGCGGTGCTGAAGCTGAAACCCGACCATATCGCCCGTGGGCGTAAGCGGCTGGCTGAGGCGGGCGTGGCTGAAGACGCATGGTTCGCCTGCCTGCATGTGCGCGAGACCGGGTATTTCGATGAAGAAACGTCGTGGAGCCGTAATCGGTATCGCAACGGACGCATCGAGGACTACATCCCGGCCATCGAGGCGATCACGGCGGCTGGCGGCTGGGTCATCCGCATCGGCGATGCTTCGATGACGCCATTGCCACCGATGGAGCGCGTCATCGACTATGCAAACAGCGACGATTTGAAGAGCGACTGGATGGATATCTTTCTGATCGGCGGGGGCCGTTTCCTGTTCGGATCGGCATCTGGCCCGCAAGGCGTCGCCCCGGCCTTTGGCGTGCCGGTGTTGGGCACCAATTATTTCCCCATGGGCACGGTGCCGCCATCACGCCATGACATGGCCATTCACAAGCTGCTGAGATCAAAGCAGAACGGGCGCATCATCGACATCGCCAGCACCGTCCATGCGCCGCGCCTGCTGACCATGGAGCCTTTGTATTTCGAGAACGAAGGACTGGAGGTCGTTGATAACACGGCCGATGAAATCAGAGAGGCCGTCATTGAAATGCTGGCCCGGCTGGATGGACACATCACCGACACGCCTGAAGATTCCGAGCGGCAACGCGATTACCTGAAGCGTCTCGATCCCTGCGAGGTCGACCTGACAGTCCGGATCTCGCGTTTCTTCCTCGATAGCCACCCGGAATTGTTTGAGGATTCTTAAAGGGAGCTCGAAACCGGCACATAATTAGGTCGCGCCCATACAGGCCGGCGCGGTTTCTGGAAGTCAGGTCCTGATTTATATTTAGCCTGAGCGTGCCGAACCGCGCCGGGCAGCACCGAAACTCTTGGTGTTGGCACTGGTCCCCGGTCCCTTGATCGATTGCGAACCGGGATCAAAATGCCCCGGCTTGGCTTGTTGGGCAGGATTGTCGGCGTTGGCCTTTCGCTTTTTGGCTTTCTGCAAGGCTTTCGCCTTGGCACGTTCGCGGGCCTTGGCTTTGGTCATGGTCTCGATGCCTTTCGTACAAGAACACTCAGCGACTCGTCGGTCGGCGTTTAATCTAGCACAAAGTATCTCGTCTGTTCTCTTGTCCCTCAACGACCAGTGTGATTTGTTGGACGCCAAAGAACAACAAGGAATAGATCATGCTGGCTGTCATGGGCGCCATGGACGAAGAAGTCACGCATTTGCGCGACGATATGACGATTACGGATGAAACCGTTCACGCCGGAGTTCAGGTCACCCACGGGACATTCAAAGGGGCTGACATCGCGCTGGCCCAATGCGGCATCGGCAAGGTTAACGCCACCATATGCACACAGATGCTGATTGACCTGTACAAGCCGGAGTCCATGCTGTTCAGCGGCGTCGCAGGTGGATTAATGCCGAACATGCAGGTCGGCGACATTATTATCGCCAGTCACCTTATACAATATGACATGGACCTGACGGCATTCGGACGCCGCCATGGGGAATTGCCGGGCCGTGACCGAATGATCGAATGCGATCCTGACATGGTGCAGGAATCGGCCGCCGCCTATGACGCCATGTTCCCCGACCCCGGTGTCGGGCCGAACTTGATGCTGGGCACCATCGCATCGGGCGACCGGTTTATTCAGGACCCCGAAACCCTGCGCTGGCTGCAACGGGAATTTTCGGCCCTGGCGACCGAAATGGAAGGTGCCGCGTTCGGGTATACCTGTCATTTGAATGAAGTGCCGTGTGTGGTCGTTCGCGGATTGTCCGATACCGCCGATCACAATGCATCGGATGATTTCAGTGCCAATCTTCAGATCGTCAGCCGCACCATGTACCCGTTTCTGGAGCGCCTGATACCGGCCCTGGCGAAACGGTATTCTTAGGCAAAATTTAAATCTGGCTTCCAGAATCCGCGCCATCCGAAGGATGCGCTAACAAAGTGGCCGCGCCCCGCAGGGCACTATATATGTCTGGCTTCCAGAATCCGCGCCACGTAGTGCGCCTATGAAGTGACTCTATCCCAGATTTCCTTGACCTGATCGGCCAACGTCACCGGATCAAATGGCTTGGGGATGACATCGGCGGCACCCAGTTCGCGGAATCGCTCCAATTCGGTCTCCATCACCTTGGCGGTCATGAAGATGACCGGCGTATCCTTCATTTCAGCCGTCTCGCGCATCGCCTGAAGGGTCGTCGGGCCATCCATGCCGGGCATCATGACGTCCATCAGAATCAGGTCCGGGTTAAACCCTGGCCCTTTTTCCATGGCTTCTTCACCAGACGAGCAGGTTTCCACTGTGTAACCGCCAAAGGTCTCGAGCGCCATACGGGCGACTTCCTGAATGTCTGGTTCGTCCTCGACATGCAGAATCTTGTTCAGGTCGCTCATGATGGTCTCCTCGAACGGCGTTAAATATCATTACGTTGAATTGATTAGTAATAGACGATGGCTGGAGTTTCAACGCTGCTGCGAGTCACTGAATTCGGTAAATTTACTGCACTGACAGTATCGATTGAGGATAAACGAGTACTCGGGCATGCAAATGATGTGTGTCTTTTTTGTCACTTCGGTGTGACATAATGTGTTTAAAGGGCATCATTCGATTGACGAACACCCGCACCAATCATAGAAATGTGGGCAGTAACTAAGAGCGAGGGGGGTGCGTTATTTATGTACACCCAACCAACAACCCCCTCTCATAACCAAGTACAACACCCTATTTTAAGAGAGAGGGAATACAAAATGAGTAAGTTTAAGATGATGCTTCTGGGCACCGTCGCCGGCATTACCGCCGTCGCTTCTGCCCCGGCTTCCGCTGGTGAAGTCGAAAAGACCGTTTCCGTGGCTGGCCAGGTTGCCCGTCAGGTAATGATCGTTGATGATGGCGTTAACACCACCATCTATGGCGCTGACAATGACAACTCGTCCTCGCGTTTGAAATTCACCGGCCAGGCCAAGTCAGAAACTCTGACCGTCAAGGCTTATGCTGAATTCAACGTTGTCGACGGCGAAACCACCACACAGAACACGGGTAATGGCAGCACTTTCGCCATGCGTCAGTCCTACGTTTCTGTCGCTAACGACATGGGCACCCTGTCCGTTGGTCGTACCACCGCTGCTGGTTACACCGGTGGTGGTAAGTCCTTCTCCGGCGTCGGCACCCATGGTTGGTCTGATGGCGGCATGACCGACATTAACTTCATCGCAGTGGGCACGACGGCTGGCATGGAAACTCCTGCTTACACCGCATCGGGCGTTACGATTGGCACTGAGAACGACAGCTATGTTCTGGGCCGTGTCAACACCGTGAAATATGCTTCGCCGAGCTTCAACGGCTTCGCATTCCAGATTGGTATGGAATCTTCCGGTACTGATAGCATGGGTTCCAGCGCATCCGGTCAGATCTCCTACAGTGCTGACTATGATGGAACCAAGGTTGCTGCTGCTGTTTCCGGCAACAACTCTGCTGCTGGCAGCACCACCATCGACTCCGAAATCCAGGCTAGCCTGGCTGTCGAACTGGCCAACGGCCTGAACGGTGGCGCCGGTTGGGGTAAGAACGACCGCGCAGGCACCACCACCGTTAACGATCCGGAAGGCTGGAACGCACACATCGGTTACGACGCCGCTATGGTCGACGCCGGTGAAACCAGCTTCAAGATCAGCTACGAAGAAAACGAAGACAGAAGCGTCAATGGCGACAAGTATGAAGCCCTTGCGCTGCATGTTGAACAGGATCTGTCCGCATACGGCGCGAGCATCTTTGGTTCCATCGAGAACCACGAGTACTCGACCGTTGCCCTGAAGTACCAGGACATCACTGCTGGTTGGGTCGGACTGAAAGTCAGCTTCTAATATAGAAGTTGATTTGAAGACTGCTTAAAGGAAGGCATGAAGTGTATTTCAAGGGTTTAGCGGTATTGCTGTTGGTAACATCGGTCTTACTGTCGGGTTGTCAAAGACCCAGGCCCCTGAAACCGGAACCCCCGGAGCCCGGATTGCTTTCCGGTAAAAGCGGAGAGATTACGATCTTCAGATCGAAAACGAGACGTAGATAGAAATCGAAGCGCTGATACCAAAAAGATTAACCCCCGGTAGCGGAAACGTTACCGGGGGTTTTCTTTTGCCCATTCCCCACAAGGCCGGGCGCTCCGCTCTGCTCGCTTGGCTTTTTTGGTTCTCTGGAAGTCAAAACAAGTTTGGCAACACGAGTTCCGCCCCTGTAAGCTGCCATCTCCGCAGAAAATGGAATGTAAACAGCAATGAGAACGGCGGTTATCGGGATTGTGATCGGCAGCGTCGTCGGTGTCATGCTTGGCACCACGGTGATTGCACCCCGGCTGACGCCTGAGGCCAGCAAGGCCGCTATCAAGCAAGCAAAAGACGGTGCTGAAGCCGAGAAGGTCGATGTTGAGAAAGAGCACCAGGAAATCATCATGCCACCGGCCGGGCCGACACGCGCCGTCATTCGCTGGCGAATGGCCAGCGCCTATGCCTCGTCGATGCCGCTGCTGGGGTCCATGGCCAAGCGTATTGGCAAGAATATCTGGGAAGTTTCGGACGGCGGCATTGAGATCAAGATGTTCGAACCTGGCCAGATGGTGCCAACCGAAGACATGTTCGAGGCCGTCGCATCGGGTGCCATCGAAGCCGCTTTTTCTTCGCCTGCCCTGTGGTATGGCAAGGCCCCTGCTGTGGCCCTGTTCGCCAGCGTTCCCTTTGGCCCGTCACCGGACGAATACATGGCCTGGTACTACTTTGGTGGCGGCAGCACCCTGATGCTTGATATCTATCGCAAACAGGGCATCCACAGCATCGCCTGCGGGATGACCGCCCCCGCCGCTGCGGGCTGGTTTCGTCGTGCCTTTACGACGCCAGACGACTTGAACGGCATTAAGATGCGCACCCGTGGGCTGACCGCCGATGTCATGGGCAAGCTTGGCGTCACTGCCATTGATTTGAAGGAAGCCGATATATTTATGGCCTTTGAAGACGGTCGTATTGATGCCGCGGAATTCTCGCTGCCGGTGATTGATGCGCAACTTGGATTTCATGATATGGCCGGACATTATTACTTCCCCGGATGGCATCGTCCGGCGACATTTTTCGAGTTGATGATCAACAAGGACAAGTGGGATGCCTTGCCGCGCAGCAAAAAATCGCAAATCGAGACCGTCTGCGGCGACAACGTGCGCTTCGGGCTGGCCGAAAGCGAGGCCGCCCAGTACGAGGCATTGAAGGAATTGACGTCCAAGGGCGTCAAAATCAAGCGCTGGCCCGCGCAGATCATGACGGCGATGCAGGATGCCTGGCGCACGGTAGCGGCTGAAAAGGCCACGGCTGATGCCGACTTCCGCATCGTCTGGCGGTCTTTAAGTGATTTCAGAAAGAACTACGAAGTGTGGAAAGAGCTCTCTAGGCCTTAGTCCCTAACCACCATCACCGTGCATTTTGCATGACGCACGACACGCGCCGCGTTGGGGCCGAGCAGGAAGTCTTTCAGGTCATCGCGACCCGCCGCAACGACGATCAGGTCGGCACCGACTTTCTTAGACATGTCGAGAATGACTTCGTAAACCGTGCCCTCGCCGACGATACTGCGCGCCTTGACGTCATCGGGTACATTTTCGGTAACGAAAGTCTTTAGCGCCTCCATGACCTTGTCGGCGACGCCTTTCTCGTATCCCTTGGGGAAAAACTGGCCGACGATGCTCATTCCGAAATCGGGAACAACGGTCAGCACATGCAGTTGGTCGTCTTTTCCTTCACACAGTTGAAGCGCCGTTGGCAGTGCCTTTTTCCAGGATGCTTCATCATTCAGATCGACGGCCAGAAGAATATTTTTGTACATGGTGGTCTCCCTAAGCCATTTTTGCGGCAGAGCGGCGTCTGCGTTGCATCATAATGATGCCGCCTAGAAGCACTACTGCGGGAATAAACCACAATTGCTTCGGCGGCCTTTCAGTCTTGCTGTAGACGCTGAGGATTTCCCAATCGAAGTCCAGTTTTTGTTTTTCCGCGACACTGCCAAAAACGATGTTATCAATAATCATCCGACCGTCATCGTTGCGCAGTTCCAGCCCGGCAGATGCAAGGCGCTCCTCACCGGTAGCAACGCTCCCCATGGGTAGCATGATGATCTTCTGGACCTCCTTGCCCTCCAGGCTTTCACCCTTGACCTCGATGCGGATCTGGCTGCCGTCCGTCATATTTCCGGCAATTTCATAAATATTGGTCGCCGACACCGCCTGCAACGGCGGATAGACCATATCCATCCAGTAGCCGGGTCGGAACAGGGTAAAGGCAACCAGCAGCAAGGCAGCCGTCTCCCACAGTTTGGATCTGACAATAAAGAACCCTTGAGTCCCTGCCGCAAAGACCAACATGGCGATCACCGCGCTGGAAATGGTCAAGGTCAGATCGATCCAGTCTTCGACGCCGATCATCAGCAACTGGGTGTTGAAGATGAACAGGAACGGCAGGATCGCCGTACGAATATCATAGGCAAAGCCCTGAATACCCGTGCGGATGGGATCGCCACCTGATATGGCGGCAGCGGCAAAGGCCGCCAGACCCACCGGTGGCGTGTCATCGGCCAGAATACCGAAGTAAAACACGAACATGTGGGCCGCGATCAGCGGGATAATCAGTCCGTTTTCCGCGCCCAGCGTCACGATCACCGGTGCCATCAGGCTTGAAACGACGATGTAATTGGCCGTCGTCGGCAAACCCATGCCCAGGATCAGGCTGATTACGGCAGTAAACAGCAGCATCAGGATCAAGCTGCCAGCTGAAATGAATTCGACGAATTCGGTCATCACCTGACCGATACCGGTCAGCGTTACCGTGCCGACGATCACGCCCGCCGTCGCCGTCGCCACACCGATGCCGATCATGTTGCGGCCACCCGATATCATGCCATCGACAAGATCAGATAACCCTTCGCGGATTTTCTCTGCTTCCTTGCCGCCCTGGCCCCGGAACAGGGCGATCAGGGGTTTCTGTGTAATCACCACGAAGCCCATGAACACCGTCGCCCAGAATGCGGACGTTCCCGGCGACAGGCGTTCGACCGTCAACAACCAGATCAAAACAACCACCGGCAGGATATAGTGCAGGCCGACCTTGACCGTCGGGCCGATCTCAGGCAATTCGTTAATTTCGTGCGAGGTTTCAAGGTCCGGGAAAAGCGACGCGTACCACAACAGCACGACATAGGCCCCGAACAGCAGCACGGCGACGACCCAGCCGGTCGCATCCCCGGCCATCGACTTGATCAATTCCATCAACGGCGGCAGCGCATAAACCAGGAACCCGGACAGAATGGCGATGCTGAGAAAGCCGATCATCTTGCCCTTGGCGCCCATCTTGTGAATCCGGGGCAAGCCCTTCATTCCAGCCTTCTGGGCTTCCAGATGCACGATATAGACCAGCGCGATATAGGAAATTACCGCAGGCAAGAATGCATGCTTGATGACATCAACCAGCGGAATGCCGACGTATTCGACCATCAGGAAAGCCGCAGCCCCCATGATCGGCGGCGTCAGCTGGCCATTGGTGCTTGATGCGACCTCGACCGCACCCGCCTTTTCGGCGGAAAAGCCGACCCGCTTCATCAACGGGATGGTAAAGGTACCCGTGGTCACCACGTTGGCGATGGAAGAACCCGATATCATGCCGGTCATGGCCGATGAAACGACGGCGGCCTTGGCCGGGCCACCACTCATATGGCCCATCAGGGCAAAGGCGACGCGGATCAGATAATTCCCGGCGCCGGCCTTTTCCAGCAACGCGCCAAACAGCACAAACAAATAGACCATGGTCGCCGACACGCCGATAGCGACGCCAAACACGCCTTCGGTCGACAGCCAGTAATGCGATGCCCCCTTGTTCAGGGATGCGCCCTTGTGAGCAATAACGTCGGGCATATGAGGCCCGGCGAAGGTGTACACAAGAAATACCATGGCGACGATCATCAATGGCGGGCCGAGCGCCCGGCGGGTCGCTTCCAGCAGCAGCACGACGCCGATGACACTGGTATAGACATCCATTGATGTTGGTGCACCCGGCCTTTGAGCCAGTTCGTCTTTCAAAACGACCAGATACAGAATACTGAGGACGGCAACCGCGGCAAGCACCCAGTCGATGGTGGGAATATAAGATCTGGGAGAGCGCTTGAACGCCGGATAAGCGAGAAACGCCAGGAAAATAGAGAACATCAGATGGAAACGTTTGACCACGTCTTCGTTCATCCACGGAGTGAATTCCAGCACCAGCGGCGAAGACACATAAACTTGATAGACGGACCAGATCAGCGGAACGACCCACAGAATCTGCTTCGGCAGACCACTGGGCGAACGGGCACCGGTGTCGGTCTCGGCGACCATATCTTGAAGTTTCTGTTCGTCGATATCTTGAGCCGCAGCCTGTTCGTCGCTCATCGTGCTTCCCCCCCAAACAGAAAACTGAGTATGAACTTATCGGATAATAAAATTATTAAAAAAATAGGGGACGAACCCGAAGGCTCGTCCCCTGTATTTGTAGAAGGGACCTACATCAATCCCGCTTCTTTGTAGAACTTCTTGGCACCGTCATGGACCGGAGCGGAGAGACCGTCCTTGACCATTTCTTCCGGGTTCAAATTAGCGAACGCCGGGTGCAGTTTGCGGAAGCTATCGAAGTTCTGGAACACAGACTTCACGACCACATAAACGACATCGTTCGGAGCAGCCGTCGAAGAAACGAAGGTCGCGCCGACACCGAAGGTCTTGGTGTCACTGTCGTTACCGCGATACATGCCACCCGGAATAGTCGCCGTGCGGTAGTAATCATTGTCTTTGACCAGTTTGTCGACGGCCTTGCCATCGACGGTCACCAGCACTGTGTCACAGGTGGTGGTTGCTTCCTTGATCGAACCAGACGGATGACCAACGGTGAAGACCATGGCATCAATCTTGTTGTCGCAAAGGGCCTTCGACTGTTCGGAAGATTTCAGTTCCGACGCCAGTTTGAAGTCGCTCATTGTCCAGCCAAGGGCTGACATCAGGACTTCCATGGTGCCGCGTTGACCGGAACCGGGGTTGCCGACGTTAACGCGCTTGCCCTTCAGGTCCATGAAGTTCTTGATGCCCGAATCCTTGCGGGCAACAACCGTGAACGGCTCCGGATGGACGGAGAAGACGGCGCGCAGGTTCTTGTTGGCGCCTGCGTCCTTGAACTTCGATGTGCCATTGTAAGCGTGGAACTGCCAATCGGACTGGGCAACACCCATATCCAGCTCGCCAGCACGAATGGTGTTCAGGTTATAAACCGAACCGCCGGTGCTTTCGACAGAGCAGCGAACGCCGTGGTCTTTGCGACCCTTGTTGACGAGACGACAAATAGCGCCGCCGGTCGGATAATAAACGCCGGTAATACCGCCGGTACCGATGGTAATGAACTTCTGATCAGCAGCCTCGGCACTTTCGGTCGTGGTAAGGGCAAATGCCCCAACAGCGACGGCAAGCGCCATAGTCGAAATGGTAAGTTTCCTCATAGTCTTTTTACTCCCTGGTTTAACGAAATAGTTTTGACTCGAAACCGGCTGGTTTCTCTTGTTTTTGCCGCTCGAGCCCCTCCCAAAAATACGTAATCATAAGCTTATTCAGGAAAAACCCCTGAACGCAACAAATGATTCACGCATGCCAAATTTCATTACAAATGCTTCATCATTATTCAGCGATACCGGACATCACTTCATCAAAGGCCGCACCCAGTTTATCGACGATTTCGCCGAGCCCGTCGGCATCGATAATAAAGGGCGGTGCAAGCAAAATATGGTCGCCCCGATCACCATCCATGGTGCCGTTATCGGGGTAACAAATCAGCCCCCTGGCGAAAGCCGCTTTTTTCAGTTTTCCGGCGATCCCGAGGTCTGCCGAAAACGGCTCTCTGGTCGCCCGGTCGGCAACGATTTCCAGCCCCCGGAAAAGCCCCCGGCCGCGAATATCGCCGATGTTATGATGATTGCCGAAACGCTCATTGAGTGCGTTGCTCAGGGCCTCGCCCTGGGTAACGACATTTTCCAGCAGTCCGCGCGAGACAATGGCCCGCTGCACCGCCAACGCCGCCGCGCACGCAATAGCATGACCCATATAAGTGTGGCCGTGTTCAAACGCACCGGGGCCGTCACGGAAGGCATCAAAAATGTTCTGGCTGACAAGAGTCGCCCCGATCGGCTGATAACCACCGCCGAGGCCCTTGGCGACACAGATCAGATCGGGCGCGATGCCTTCTTGCTCGCAGGCATGCATGGTGCCGGTGCGGCCCATGCCGCTCATCACTTCGTCGAGGATCAGCAACACGCCGTATTTGTCGCAAATCTCGCGGATCCGCTTGAAGTAACCCTTCACGGCAGGAACAGCACCCAGTGTCGCGCCGACTACCGTTTCGGCGATAAAGGCCGACACCGTCTCGGGCCCCAGTTCGAGGATCTTGTCTTCCAGTTCGCCTGCGACCCTGAGGCCGTAGTCCTCTTCGCTTTCGCCATCAGCCATGCCGCGATAGGCGTAACACGGCGAAATATGGTGGGCCTCACCCAAAATCGGCAAATAGGGCCGACGCCTGCGGGCATGACCGCCGACGGTCAGCGCACCCAGCGTATTGCCGTGGTAACTCTGAAGGCGTGAAATCACATGATGGCGCTTTTCTTCACCAGTGATGACGAAATACTGGCGTGCCATTTTCAGCGCCGACTCGACGGCTTCCGAACCGCCGGAAACAAAATACACCCAGCCGATGCCGTCCGGAGCTCCGTCGATCAGGGTTTCGGCCAGTTCTTCGGTCGGTTCCGAGGTTAAAAAGCCGGTATGGGCGAAGGCCATCTTTCCTGCTTGCTCTTGAATTGCCGCAACCACTTGCGCATCGCCATGGCCCAGGCACGATACCGCCGCCCCGCCCGACGCATCGATATAGCGATTGCCCTCGGCATCGATCAGATACAGCCCCTCGCCGTCGACGGCCATCGGCATCGCGGCCCGGATGCTGCGCTGGAAAACATTGCTCCCGGTCTGGCTCATGACTTGCGCTTCCTGGGCTTGTTCTTTTTCTTCGGGTTCTGACGCCAATAGGCCTGAAAGCCTTCCAGTTGTTGCTCGCTTTCCTCGATTGATTTCAGCGCCTGCTGGCCGCCTTCGACCATCATCAGGGCGATCAATTCCTCGGTCGCCGTCACCGCGGCGGCGACAGAATGATAAAACGACGGGCTCTCGTTCTTGACGATCAGTACATGTTCGGCGTTTTTGGCCAGCGGCGAGACCGGACTGTCGGTCATGGCGATCGCCGTGCCGCCGTGTTCACAGGCAAATTCAACGGCGCGTACGGTTTCGAACGTATAAGGCGCAAAGCTGATGGCGAAAATCACATCATCCTTGCCGAAATGACGCAGATCATCGGAAAAAGCCCCGCCACGGCTGTCGAGCAGCACCGCGTTATCGCGGAACATTGAATATGTGTAGTGGAAGAAATAGGCGACCGGGAAAACGCCCCGCATGCCAACCACATAGACCCGCCGGGCATTCGATATCGCCTGTGCCGAGGCCTCGAACTTCTCGAAACTGTTGATGGAAAATGTATCGCGCAAATTGGCGAGGTTTGCCGACAACACCTCTTGGGTCAGCGTCTCCTCGCCCTCGGTGCCGCGTTCCTGAAGCGAGCGAGCGCGCGCCAGATAGCCCTTGGGAAGGACGCGCAGACGTTCCTGAAAGGGTGTGCGGAATTTTTTATAGCTGTCGCAACCGAATGCCTTGGCCAGCCGCACCATGGTCGAGGGATGGATACCGGCGCTCGCCGCCAACGCCCGCATGGACATCAATGCGACGTCGTCAGGGCGGTCGAGCACGTGACGTGCCGCTACCTGCAGCTGGGGGCTGAGGTCGGGGAATGCGTCCGCGATGCGCTTTGTAAAAGTCGCGAATTCCATCTTCGTTTTGTCTTTCTAACTCCCTGTTACAGGAATTCTAGAACCAGCAGAAAGGAAAATGCAACAAAATGAAACGCGCGATACAATTTTGAAACGAATGATTCCTTTTGCATTCCATGGTGAGCAGGTGGCGTTTTTGGCTTCAATTCCCACACCGAGACGTTAGTATGCGCACTGAAATCAACCCAGATAACGGACTGAAAAACACCCATGGACATCAAGGACCACATTCGCTCGATCCCCGATTTTCCCAAGCCGGGCATCCTGTTTTACGACATCTCGACAATGCTCGCGCATCCAGACGCCTGGGCCGTGGCCATGAGCCGGATGGCAAAATCCGTCAGCGTCCATCAGCCCGATATTCTGGCCGGCATTGAATCCCGTGGTTTTCTGGTTGCCGCCCCGCTGGCCCTGAAATTGGGCCTTGGCTTCACCATGGTCCGCAAGAAGGGCAAGCTGCCCGGCGAGACCATCGCCCATGAATATGATCTGGAATACGGCAGTGACATTCTTGAAATCCAGCATGACGCCATCGAGAAAGGCCAACGCGTGGTCGTGCTTGACGACTTGCTGGCCACCGGCGGCACCATGGCTGCATCCATCGAACTGCTGAACAAGGTCGGCGGCAATGTTGTCGGCGCCTCGTGTATCGTTGAGTTGTCATTCTTGAATGGCCGCGACAAGCTGAACGGCATCCCCTTCGATGCCCTGGCTTCTTATGATGATTAGACGATGAGCCTGAACGACCTCGACGAGGACGTACTGGCTCAATTCACGGCCGATGTTGGTGGGGCAGCAGACGAACTGGTCCGCCTGTTCGCTGATGAGACCCGCCAGCGAATCACCCGCATGATGCAGGCAGATGACAACACCAAAGATGCTCATTCCCTGAAAAGCACTGCTGCCACCTATGGCATGTCGGGGCTGGCCCGGGCCGCAGACGCACTAGAGACTGCTTGTACCGACGGCGACGATAAACGGGCAAGTGAACACCTGATCGAAATCGAGACTGGTGTGGAAGAAGCTCTTAAAGGGCTATTGAATACACTGGCTCGCTCCGCCAATTAAAACTTGGCTTCCAGAATCCTCGCCGCGCAGCGCGCTCATATTAAGACGCGACCTGTTCCCAAATCGCCTTTTTTCGATACAACGTCGAGGGGCTGACGCCCAGTGCGTGGGCCGCTTTCGGCACCTTGTTGCCAGACAGGCGAATGGCGTGCTCGATAATTTCCCGCTCGACTTCGGCCAGTGGACGAATGGCATTTATACCGGATGGCTGTGGAACGGGGGCATCGGGAACCTCGTCAAGGGGGGCCGGCAGCATTTCCATGGTGACGGCACCGCCATCGTTCAGCACGACGACGCTGCGGATGACGTTTTGTAACTGGCGCACGTTGCCGGGCCATGAATAATCCATGAAGGCTGACCGGATATCGTCGGCAAAGCCTTCGAATATTTTGCCCTCCTCGGCCGCATAGTCAGTTAGCAACTTTTCGGCAATGGCCATCACATCGCCCCCCCGTTCAGCCAGACGCGGCATCGCCAACGGAATGACGTGCAGACGATAAAACAGGTCTTCGCGGAAGCGCCCGTCCGCAACCTGTTGCAGAGGGTCGCGGTTGGTGGCGCAGATAAAGCGAATGTCGGCCTGTTCTGTTTTCTCTCCGCCGACCCTCTGGAAGCTTCCCGACTGCACGAAACGCAGCAACTTGGTCTGCAATTCCATATCCATTTCGCAAACTTCATCGAGGAACAGCGTGCCACCACTGGCCCTGAACGCCGCCCCGTCATGATCGGACACCGCCCCGGTAAAGGCCCCTTTCACATGACCGAAAATCTCGCTTTCCATCAGGTCCTTCGGGATCGCCCCGCAATTGATGGCAACGAACGGCCCACCGGCCCGGTTCGAACGCTTGTGGATGGCTTCGGCGCAGACTTCCTTGCCGGTGCCGCTTTCGCCCGCAATGAACACTGTTGCCTTGCTTTCAGCCGCACTGTCGATGATCTGATAGATCGCCTGCATGGGCAGCGACGAGCCGACAAATCCGAAATATTCCTGTCGGTCAATGTCGCGATAGGTCTCGACGATGCGGTTAAGGTGGCCGCGTTCCAGCGCATTGTTCAGGGTGACGCGCAGACGCTCGGCGGTGAACGGCTTGATAATAAAATCAAACGCCCCCAGGCGCATCGCCTCGACCGCCGTGTTTACCGACCCGTGGGCGGTAATGACGATGACCTCTGACGGCAGTTTGTTGATGTGAATATATTTCAGAACATCAATCCCGCTGACATCGGGCAACATCAGATCGAGCAGCACCGCATCGGGCACCTGATCGGCAAGCACCGCCATGGCCTTGGCACCGGTATCGGCGACAAGCAATTCAATGGGCTCGCCTTTCAGGTATTCCTGATAGGTGCGAACCAGCGAGGCCGTATCCTCGACAAGCAACACACGACGGCGGTTGGCGGTGTGGTTCATGACCCTTTTCATGTGGGGACCATCAACGGGCCTGACAATAATTTGTTTGTTCAGGCAATGTGCGTGTGGACGTGCCGGGCGACCTTTTTCATCACCGTCGGCAGGGCGTGATCGGACAATTCATCGGGCTTGCTCCAAATTCCGTCGGTCGATTGCTGCGTGCGTCCGGTAAACACCGTCAGTTTCAGATGAAAATGGGTAAAAGTATGGCTGACGTGAGATGGCAGCGCCGTCCAGTCGGCCTTGATGGGCGCGTGGGCGGTCGCCTCTTCGATGCTCCAGCACTTTTCGCGCCAGTCTGTGGACGGCATTTCCATCATTCCGCCGAGCAATCCCTTGTCGGCCCGGCGGCGCAGCAGAATGCCGCCATTTTCGTCGACCGCCCAGAAAACCACGCCCATACGGGTCGGTTTAGGCTTTTTCGGTGCCTTGGCGGGCAGGGTCTCGGCATCCCCCGCGGCCTGGGCCATGCAATCGGCAGCCCACGGACAGGCATGGCAGTTCGGCGACTTCGGCGTACAAATGCCCGAGCCCAGATCCATCAGCGCCTGAATGAAATCACCGGGGCGATCATCGGGCACCAGAGTGGACATGTGCGTCGTTACCGTTGCGCCCAGGCCCGGCGGTGGCTCGGCCAGCCGGTAAAGACGCGCAATGACACGCCGGATATTGCCATCAACGGGGGTGCTGGGACGCTGAAAGGCGATGGCGGCGATGGCACCGGCGGTATAGGCACCGATGCCGGGCAATTTCAGCAATTCATCTTCTGCGTCGGGAAATTCCCCGCCATAGTCAGCGACGACGGCGCGTGCACATTTCAACAGGTTACGCGCCCGGGCGTAATAGCCAAGCCCCTGCCACTGGTGCAGAACCCGGTCCTGATCGGCTGCCGCCAAATCGACCACCCTGGGCCAGGCTTCCAGAAACCTTGTATAATAAGGAATGACGGTGGCGACGGTGGTCTGCTGCAACATGATTTCCGACAGCCAGACTTTATAGGGGTCGGCGGGACCGCCTTGCACCCGCCTCACCTGACGCCATGGCAGGTCGCGGGCGTTGACGTCGTACCATGCCAGCAAGGACGTTTGCAGGAGCTGTTGTTGATCGGCGCTCATGGCCTTATCCTATAGACATGCCAGCACCAAGAAACATCAAAAGAGGCGGCGCGCCAAAAACGCTTGGCCATCAGGCCGGCAAGATCACCAAGCCGATCTTTGGCGGGCGCGGTCTGGCCGACGGGTCCATCGTCAGCCACTGGGGCGAAATTGTCGGCGATCTGCTGGCCCGCCATTCGACCCCTGAACGAATTATCTTCAGGACCGGGCGCAAGGATGCCGGGGTCTTGCACCTGCGCATCGACTCCGGCGGACTGGCGATGGAGATTCAGCATATGTCGCCAGTGCTGATCGAGCGCATTAACAGCTATTTCGGCTTTCGCGCCGTTGCTGACCTGAAAATCACCCAAGGCCCCCTGCCCGACCAGCCAGAACAGCCATCCGACGCCGTGCGGCCCTTGAGCGAGGACGAAAACCTTATTCTGCAGAATGACTTGCAGGATATTGACGACCCCGAGATTCAGGATGCCCTGGCGGCACTGGGACGCGCCGTCAGAGGCCGGAAAACAGAGAAAACCTGAAAACTATCCCCAGGAACCGTTCATTAGGGCCAAAATGGGAGTCGACTCTGCATCTCACGCGATTCTATAATTTGTCCACATATTGTGTTTTAGGAGGGTGTTTTGCCCCGTTTCATACTAGGTATAGCTGCTTCAATCCTGCTTTTGGCGGGTCTTTCAGGCTCAGACGCCCAAGCCGCCAACGCGCCGCTCGAAGAGGCCCTTGCGGAAATGTCCATCGGCAGTGCGGATGCACCGGTCACCTTGCATGAATATGCCTCGTTGACCTGTTCGCATTGCGCCGACTTTCACACCAAGACCATGCCGCAAATCAAGAAGGCCTATATCGACACCGGCAAGGTGCGACTGGTCTTTCATGACTTCCCGCTCGGCAATCTGGCGATGGCGGGTGCCATGGTGGCGCGCTGTTCGGGCAAGAATAATTTCTTTCCGATGATCGGCGCCATGTTCACCTCGCAGGAATCATGGGCCCACAGCGACACCCCGTTCGAGGCGCTGGTCGGCATTGCGCGCCTTAGCGGTATGAGCGAGAACGACGTCGATGCCTGTCTCGATAACACGGCGCTGCTGGCCGAGCTACAAAAACGCGCCAAGCACGCCAACGAAGTGCTGGGCGTGCAATCGACGCCGACCTTCTTCGTCGAGGGAAAGAAAATCCCCGGCAATATGCCGTTCGACGATTTCAAGGACGTCCTTGATAAAGCTCTGGCGAAATAACGGAAATCGGATGACCGCGCGTTGTTAAAATTTAACAAAATCAGGCTAACGGGCTTCAAGTCCTTCGTTGACGCGACCGAACTGACCATCGAGTCAGGGCTTACCGGCGTTGTTGGCCCGAACGGCTGCGGCAAGTCCAATCTGGTCGAAGCGCTGCGCTGGGCGATGGGCGAAACATCGGCCAAGCAGATGCGCGGCAGCGGCATGGATGACGTTATCTTTGGCGGCACCGCCGAACGCCCGGCCCGCAACATTGCCGAGGTCGTCCTGCAACTGGACAACCGAGAGCGCTCCGCACCTGCTCAGTTCAACGAATTCGAAGACCTGGACGTGTCGCGCCGCATCGAGCGTGAAAAAGGCTCGACCTATCGGGTCAACGGCAAGGAAGTCCGGGCCAAGGACGTGCAACTGCTGTTCGCGGACTCATCGACCGGTGCCCGGTCCACCGCCATGGTCAGCCAAGGCCGCATCGGTGCCGTTATCAACGCCAAGCCGATCCAGCGCCGTTCGCTGCTGGAAGAAGCCGCCGGTATCACCGGCCTGCACAGCCGCCGTCACGAGGCTGAGCTTCGCCTGCGCGGCGCAGAAACCAATCTGGAGCGTCTGGAAGATATTCTGGGCACCCTGGATGTTCAGATGAAGGGACTGAAAAAACAGGCCCGACAAGCGACCCGTTACCGCAATATATCGGATCATATCCGCAAGGCCGAAGCGACCCTGTATCATCTGCGCTGGCAAATCGCCACGGCGGAAGCAGAGGCCAACAGCGAGCGACTGGCGGAAGCCACGACAAAGGTCGAAGAGTTGTCGCGCATCGCCGCTGGCGCATCGACCAATCAGGCCGATGCCGCATCGAACCTGCCTGCCCTGCGCGAGGCCGAGGCCACGGCGGCGGCCGAACTGCATCGCCTGACCGTGGCGCGCGACGGGCTGGACGAAGAAGAACAGCGCATCAACGAGGCGCGCACCGACACCGAAACCCGGCTTGTTCAGATTGCCGCCGACCTGGAACGCGAACGCACCCTTTCAGATGACGCGGCCCGCGCCAACAGCCGCCTGAACGACGAACGCCTGGAGGTCGAGGCCGCCAGTGAAGGCGAAGAGGAAACCGGAGCACAGGCGCGCGAACAACTGGACCGGGCCAACGCCACCGTTACCGAGCTTGACGAAAAGACTGCCGACCTGACCCACAAGGCCGCCAATGACGAGGCCAGAGAGGCCAGCCTGACCCGGTCTGTCAGCGATTTGGAACAACGCCTGGGACGGCTGAGTGAACGGCTTGAAGACGCCACCGCATCGCAGGAACAGTTGCGCGCCGAAGAACAGGACAACGCCGCATTGGCCGAGGCCGACACCGCCCTTAATCAGGCCCGCAGCGAGCTGGAAAGCGCCCGTGAACGCCTTGAGGCGGCTGAGGCCGCACGCACAGACGCCGCCAATGCTGCCAGCGAAGCGGTTTCCGCCCAACACGAAACGGACGCCGCCCTGACCCGGCTGCTGACCGAAGAAAAAACCCTGGCCGAGGTGCTGAAATCAGATACCGACAGTGACCTGCCGCCGCTGATTGACGAGCTGACCGTGACCCCGGGTTACGAAACACCGCTGGGCGCGGCACTGGGCGAGAACCTGTCGGCCCCGACCGATGAGTCAGCCCCGATCCGCTGGCGCACGTTGCTGCCGTTCAGCAATCCGAGCGCCCTGCCCGCTGGCTGTCAGGCGCTGTCAAACTTTGTGTCTGGGCCGGCCGCCCTGAACCGGCGTTTGAGCCAGATTGGCGTCGTTTCTGATGAAGCCGAAGGCCAGCGCCTGTCCGAACAATTGAGCCAAGGGCAATGTCTGGTCAGCCGCGATGGCGGATTCTGGCGCTGGGACGGCTTTACGGTATCAAGCGGTGCCGAAACGGCGGCTGCCGCGCGACTTGAACAACTGAACAGACTGGCTGAAATTCGTGACCGTCTGGGCGCGACTCGTACCAAGGCCGAGGCCGCCGAAGCGACTGCCGGGCGGTCCCGAACTGCTGCCAGCGAGACTGAGACGGCGGCTGCCGAGGCGCGTGCCAATGCGCAAGGAGCGGAAACCGCGCTGGGGCGCTGTCGCGACAGCCAGACGGCGATTCGTGAAAAAGCCGCACACCAAAACTCGAAACTGGCGGCCTTGGGCGACACCATCGGCGGGCTTCAGACCGAGCTGACAGAAACCCAGGCTGGGCTTGAAGAAGCCAAACAGTCCCTCGCCAGCCTGCCCGATATTCAGGCGACCCGTCAGGATCTGTATGCTTTGCGCGGCAAGCTGACCGAACGCCGGGCCATCCAGATCGAACGCCAGAGCGCATTCGATCAGTTGCAGCGCGCCGCCGAAGCACGACACCGCAGGCTTGCCGACATCGAACGCGAAACGGCAAACTGGAATGAACGCGCCCAGGGTGCGGTCCAGCAGATCACCCAACTGGAAGAGCGCCAGCGGGCAGAGACAACTGAGCGCGAACGACTGGTCGCCCTGCCCGCCGATATCGAGGCAAAGCGCGTGATCCTGATGGAAAGCATCGACACCTCGACGGCGACACGCAAACAACTGGCCGACAATCTGGCCAAGGCGGAAAACCGCCTGGCCGAAGCCGACAAGGCGCTGCGCGAAGCCGAAGCCGGGTTGGCACTGGCGCGGGAAACCCGGGTGCGCGCCGAAGGCCTTGTCGAACAGTCCGAACAGGCGTCTGAAGGCATTATCGAGCGGGTTCTGGATAAACTGGATACGACGCCGGACCAGTTGTTTGAAATCGCCGGTTTGTCCGAAGACAAGGAACTGCCGGAACTGGAAGCCACCGAGCGCCGGGTCGAACGCCTGATTCGTGAACGCGACACTATGGGGCCGGTTAACCTGCGGGCCGAGGCGGAAACCAAGGAACTGACCGAACAGGTCGGGACCCTTGAGACCGAACGCGACGATCTGATCGAGGCCATCGCCAAACTGCGCAAGGGCATTTCTGAATTGAACCGCGAAGGCCGCAAGCGCCTGCTGGAAAGCTTCCACGAAGTCGACAAGCACTTCCAGGAACTGTTCGTACGCCTGTTCGGCGGCGGCACCGCCCACCTGTCGCTAACCGACAGCGAGGACCCGCTGGATGCCGGTCTGGAAATCATGGCCAGCCCGCCGGGCAAGCGCATGCAGGTTCTGTCGCTGTTATCGGGCGGCGAGCAGGCATTGACCGCGCTGGCCCTGCTGTTCGGCGTGTTCCTGACCAATCCGGCCCCAATTTGCGTGCTCGACGAAGTCGACGCACCGCTGGATGACGCCAACGTCGACCGTTTCTGCTCCATGCTCGACGAGATGTCGGCGGCTGGTCGCACCCGCTTCCTGGTCATCACCCATCACCGCCTGACCATGGCCCGCATGCACCGCTTGTTCGGCGTCACCATGTCCGAACGTGGGGTCTCACAACTGGTCTCGGTCGACCTGCAACAGGCCGAACATATCCGGGCAACGGCTTAGTCATAGGCGCACTGCGTGGCGCGGCTTCTGGAAGTCAGGTTCTACTTTTTTACAGGAGTTTTGTTGTTTTCCATCGTCTATCGTCATTGCCGCGAAAGCGGGATTCTAGATGATTATTTAGTATTTCTTTTCAACTACTTATAGGTGCATCTTTGGCCCTTGACAGGCCCTTGGCGGGCTTGTAGCGTCCGCACCGACTTGTAGGGTTATACCCTGAGATTGCTGATTGTATGAGCGACGATAAAACTTCGCCGGAACTTCAACAGCTGGACGCCCGTATCGCAAAGGCCCGCAAGGGCAGCGATCAGGGCAACGGTCCGGAAATGTCGGGATTCGGCGCGGCCATGCGCTACGCAACAGAACTTGTCTCGGGGCTTATTGTCGGTGTCGCTATCGGGTATTTTCTTGATAAGTGGCTGGATACAGGACCCTGGTTCTTGGTAGTGTTCTTTTTCCTTGGCGCAGGTGCCGGAATAATGAACGTTTACAGGACGGCAAGCGGAATTGGTATGGCACCGGGATACAAGGACCCGGCACCGACGATTAAATCGAGTGTGGTAACAGACGCAGACAATAAAACGGACGACAAGAAACGTGGCTAATCCGCTAGAGCAATTTACCATCAAGACCCTGGTACCCATTCAATTGGGCGAGGTTAACGCATCGTTGACCAATGCCGGTCTGTTCATGGTTCTTACCGTTGCCGCCGTGACCCTGTTTCTGACGCTGGGCATGACCCGCCGCGCCGCCGTTCCCGGCCGTTGGCAATCGATGGCGGAACTTAGCTACGAATTTATCGCAGGCATGATCCGCGACAATGTCGGCAACGAAGGCCGACGCTATTTCCCGTTCGTCTTTTCGCTGTTCATGTTCATCCTGTTCGCCAACCTGATCGGTATGATCCCGTACAGCTTTACCTTTACCAGCCATATCGCCGTCACATTCACCATGGCGATGGTTGTGTTCCTTGGCGTTACCGTTATCGCCATTATCCGGCACGGACTGCACTTCTTCAGCTTTTTCCTGCCCACGGGCGTGCCGATGGTGATGGCCCCGATTCTGGTGCCGATCGAAGTATTATCCTATCTGTCGCGCCCGATCAGCCTGTCCATTCGTCTGTTCGCCAACATGATGGCCGGACACACGATGATCAAGGTGTTCGCCGGCTTCGTTATTCCGCTGGGCATTCTTGGCGGCTGGGCACCACTGACGGTAATTGTCGCGCTGACAGCATTTGAATTTCTTGTCGCCTTTTTGCAGGCCTATGTGTTTACCGTGCTGACATGCCTGTATCTGAATGACGCTATCCACCTACATTAAATTAACCCGTTTAACACCCAACTTGATAAGACACGCTTTTAAGGAAACGAAATCATGGAACTTGATGCCGCTAAAATGATTGGTGCTGGTCTGGCCGTTATCGGACTCGGCGGAGTTGGCGCCGGTATTGGTAATATCTTCTCGTCGCTGATTGGATCCATCGCCCGCAACCCTGCCTCTCGTGGTCAGGTCTTTGGCCTTGCCATGCTGGGCTTTGCGCTGGTCGAAGCTGTGGCGCTGTACGCGCTGCTGATCTCGTTCCTGATCCTGTTCACCTGATCCAAAAATGGAACGCCCTTCGGGGCATCCAGATGAACACGCATCGGAAACACATCCTTGGGGTTATTGGCGGCGTACTGGCCGCCCAGCTGGCATCGCCGGCGCTGGCTGCTGGTCTGCCGCAGCTGGATATAGCCACCTTCACGCCGCAGCTGGTCTGGCTGGCGATTACGTTCGTCGTCCTGTATCTGCTGATGTCGCGTATCGCCCTGCCGCGTATCGGTCAGGTGATCGAGGAACGCCAGCACCGCATCGAGGATAATCTGGCCAAGGCCGAAACGTTGAGGGCTGATGCCGCCGAAGCCGAGGCGTCCTATGAGGCAGCCCTGGCCAAGGCCCGTGCCGATGCCCACAGTGTGATGGTCGAAGTGCACGACCAGGTTGCCAGCGAAGCGGCTGCCAAGCTTGCCGATTTAAGCGCCAAACTGGATGACAATCTGAAACAGGCCGAAGATCGCCTGGTGCAAGAAAAGGAAAAGGCGTTGGAATCCCTTGGCGAGATCGCCACCGAGGTAACCAGGGCACTGACCGAGCAATTGACCGGCGGAGATGTATCGGACAAGGACATTTCGAAAGCCGTCGGCACCGCGCTGGAGGCCCGCCAATGAGCACCGCCCTTGCAGCAGACGCCGCCGGACAGGCCGCCCCGCACGCCTTTTATGAGGACCCGACGTTCATTGTTCTCATCTGTTTCATCATTACCTTCGCGCTTGCCGGAAAGGCCGTCTACACCAAGATAGCCGAAGCACTGGACGCCCGTTCCGAGGGCATCCGCGACGAAATCGAAGAAGCAACAAAGCTTCGTGAAGATGCCCAGGACCTGCTGGCATCGTTCGAGCGCAAACAGCGCGAAGCTATCAAAGACGCCGAGGCGATTACCGAACGCGCCAAGTCCGAAGCCGACTTCATGCGCAAGAAATCTGCTGAAGATCTGGAATTGATGATGGCGCGGCGCGAACGTCAGGCAAAAGACCGCATTCAGCACGCCGAAATTCAGGCCCGTGATGAAATACAGAACGCCGCCATCGACGTCGCGACTGAGGCGGCGAAAACCCTGCTGGCGGCACAGGTCGGCGGCAAAAAAGGCGAGGTTTTGATCGACAACGCCATCGACGAGATTTCAGACAAACTGAATTAGGCCCTGCCCCCATGGAGCCAGTCCTCGACATCACCGATGACGAACGGCGCTGTGGCAGTATTTCCCCGGAAAAACTCGACCATTGCCGCGACCTGCTGGATGAGCACGGATATCTGGTACTGCCGAATGCCGTTTCCAGCGCCCCGCTTGAAAAGCTGAATGATTTTCTGAACGACGAGTGGGCGGCCTTTAATCAATCAAAAGACAAATGGATCGGTGGCGGGCGGCATATCGGCCATGTGCAGTTAATGCCCCCGGCGACACCGGAATACCTGCTGAAAGAGGCCCTGCTGAACGATATCTTCTTTCAGATCACATCCCATATTTTAGGGCCCGACGTTGTCAACGTCGTCTATTCGGGAAACACCAACCTGCCCGGCAGCACCAACCAGCATTTTCATTCCGACACAGAACCGGTTGGCATGGAAAGCCTGATCATCAACATTCCGCTGATCGATGTCGACGAAAGCAACGGTAGTCTGGAACTGATTGCTGGCTCACACAAACAACCACATTCGTTTCGCAGTATTGAAGCCATGGAAATGCAGGGTCACGGCATTCGCATCAACTCAGCAATCGGCGACGCCGTTATCCGGTATCCGACCCTGCTGCATCGGGGAGCCGCAAACCCGTCGTCGATGCCGCGCCATATGTTGAGCATGTGGCATGCGCCAAGGGGCACCAGCGTCGAGGTTATGACACCCCCCTTTCCCGTGGCCCCGGCGTGTAAGGATATGATCGGGGATGGCGTCGAAAGACAGAAGTGCCACTTCGAAGAACGTCGGCTGAATACGTTCTGTCCGAATTATTTCGCGCCGAACGTCGCCGGACTGATCAAGGAAATGGCGTTCCTGCACACGCCGGGATTGTTCTCGCTGGTCAAGCGGATGCAGAGGTAGAAAACAAGGGCACTCAGCTCTGCCCTGACATCTCCAGCCATTCGGCTTCGCTCAGCACCGTGACGCCAAGCTCGGCGGCCCGCTTCGCCTTCGAGCCCGCATCCGCCCCGACGACCACGTAGTCTGTCTTTTTCGACACCGAACCCGCGACTTTCGCGCCCAAGCCCTCGGCCCGGGCCTTGGCCTCGCCGCGACTCATGGCTTCCAGCGCGCCGGTGAAGACCATGGTCTTGCCGGTAAATGGAGAGTCCGAGACATCGGGTGCGACGAAGTCCTGAACGTCCAGTTGCTCTTCAAGCGCCGCCACAACATCCAGATTGTGTTGTTCGTCGAAAAACGCGATCAGGTCACGAGCCATGGCGTCCCCGATGCCATCAATGCTGACCAGGTCGCCATAGGCTTCCGAGCCATGCACATGAGCCGCGATCATGGCGGTGCGCCATGCGCCCAGTGACCCATAGCGATGCGCCAGAAGCTTCGCCGTTGCTTGTCCGACCTGTGGAATGCCGAGCGCATAGATAAAGCGTTCCAGCGCAATGGTACGGCGGTCTTCAATGGCAGCGAGCAGGTTCTTCGCCGATTGTTCGCCCCAGCCGTCGCGTCCGGCGAGGTCCTGTTCTGTCAGCTTGAAAATTTCACCGGGCGATTTGACCAGCCCGTCTTTCAGGAACGTTTCCATGTGCTTGCCGCCCAGCCCTTCGATATCAAAGGCGTCGCGCGAGACGAAGTGTTTCAGGCGCTCAATGGCTTGCGCCGGGCAGACCAAGCCGCCGGAACAATGACGTTTCGCCTCGCCCTCTTCGCGCACCGCACGGCTGTCGCATTCCGGGCATGTGTCGGGGAACGTGTAGGGTTTTGCATCAGTGGAGCGTTTATCGGTGACCACCCGGACGACTTGCGGAATGACATCACCGGCACGCTGGACAACCACCGTGTCGCCAATGCGGATGTCCTTGTCAGAAATATAGTCTTCGTTATGCAGGGTGGCGTTGGAAACAACGACGCCGCCAACGGTCACCGGTTCCAGCCGCGCGACCGGTGTTAAGGAACCGGTGCGGCCAACTTGAATATCAATTTCTTTCAAAACCGTCGTCGCCTGTTCGGCCGGGAACTTGCGCGCAATGGCCCAGCGCGGAGCGCGGCTGACGGCACCCAGACGGTCCTGCCAATCCAGGCGGTCGACCTTGTAGACGATACCGTCGAGGTCATAGTCCAGACCGGCGCGACTGTCGTTCAGGTCTTCGTAATAGGCATCCGCCGCCGCGCCGTCGGCACAGACCTGCGTTTTCGGGTTCACCGGCAGGCCCCAGTCCCGCAATTTCTGCAACACGCCCCAGTGGGTATCCGATAACGGTGTGCTGGTATCGCCGACACCATAAATAAAGAACGACAGGGCACGGCCCGCCGTCACCGATACATCCAGTTGCCGAAGGGAGCCCGCCGCAGCATTGCGCGGATTGGCGAAGACCTTGTCGCCTGCTTTTTCCTGCATATTGTTCAGTTTCTGGAAGTCAGGTTTAGACATATAGACCTCGCCGCGCACTTCCAGAACGTCCGGGGCGTCGGCAGGTAGCTGTTTCGGCAATTGTTTGAGGGTCAGGATATTGGCGGTGACATCCTCGCCGGTGGTGCCGTCGCCACGGGTCGCGGCCTGAACGAAGGTTCTGTCTTCATAGCGCAGCGATATGGACAGGCCGTCAATTTTTGGCTCGGCCACCAATTCAAGCGGCAGCATTTCGTCATCGCTGAGTTCCTTCAGGAAGCGGCGCACACCATCGGTGAAGTCGGCCATATCGTCCGTGCTGAAGGCATTGCCGAGGCTGAGCATGGGTTGAGAATGGGTGACCTTGCCAAAGCCGTCGGCTGCAACGGCCCCGACCCGTTTCGACGGGCTGTCGTCGCGAACAAGATCCGGGTGCAGTTTTTCCAACGCGTCGTTGCGCTGGCGCAAGGCATCGTAATCGGCGTCTGATACGTTCGGAGCATCATTTTGGTAATAGGCCGCATCGTGGGCCTTGATCTGGTCGGCCAGTTCCGCGAGTTCCTTTTCGACCGCCATGATTTCCAGCGGCGTCATTTCTGACGGACCCTGGGAGGTGCTCACAGCGCGGCCTCCTGCAACAGGCTGTCGGCAGCGGCCCGGGCCTCGTCGGTGACGTTGGTTCCGGCCAGCATGCGGGCGATTTCTTCCTTGCGCTCGTCCTCGCTCAAGGTATCGACGCTGGTCACCACCGCATCGGTTCCGGCCTTGCTGACCCGCCAGTGATAAGCCCCGATGGAGGCGACCTGGGGCGAATGGGTGACGACCAGCACCTGGGCGCTGGCGGCCAGTCCGGCCAGACGTTCGCCGACGGCGGCCGCAACCGCCCCGCCGACACCGGCATCGACTTCATCGAAGATAATGGTGGCGATGCGGTCACGTTCGGCCAACACCGCCTTTAGCGCCAGCATCAGCCGCGCCAGTTCACCGCCCGACGCAATCTTGTTCAGGGGACCCGGCGGTGCGCCGGGATTGGTTGCGACCTGAAACGCGATGCCATCAATGCCATGGCTTCCCCAGTCGTCTTCACCAAGGGCCTCCAGCGCGGTCGAAAACGCCGCCTTTTCCAGCTTCAGCGGCACCAGTTCGACAGCCACCGCCGCATCAAGCTTGGTCGCTGCCTTGGCCCGCCCGTCGCTGAGAGTTTGCGCCGCCTTCAGGTATGTTTCTTTCGCCGCCGCCTCGGCCCGGGCCAGTTCGGCCAGTTGGGCGCCGCCGTCTTCGACCGCCGTCAATTTTGCCTGCATATCGCCGAGCAGTCGGGCAAGGTCATCGACCGGCACGTCGTGCTTGCGCCCCAGCGCGCGCAGGGTGAACAGGCGTTCTTCGACGTCTTCAAGACTTTTCGGGTCCATATCCAGCGAGCCCAGCGCCGCTTCCAGTTGCGCGTGGCCTTCCGCGGCCTCGATGGCGGCGCGTTCCAGCGCATCGATGCTTAAAGTCAGGCGACCCTCGGCGACTTCGGCGACCGCTTCCAGACGGCGCTGTGCCTTGCGTAACAATGCCTCGGCACTGTCGCCGACGCTTAAATCCTGTAACGCCTTGGTCATCGCATCTTGCAGCTTTTCACCGTGCATCATCAAGGCGCGGCGTGCCGCAAGGTCGTCTTCTTCACCGGCTTGGGGCTCGATGGCTTCAAGTTCGTCAACGGCGTGACGCAGGTATTCTTCGTCGCGCGCCGCCGCCGCCATGTCCTGGCGTGCCTTGGCATGAGCATCGGCCGCCGTGCGCCAGGTTTGCCATGCGGTTTGTGTTGCCTGTGACGGGGCCTTCAAGCCCCCGAATTGATCCAGCAGGCCGCGATGATTGGCCGGACTTAGCAGACGGCGGCTTTCAAACTGTCCGTGAATTTCAACCAGCGCTTCGCCCAGCGTCTTCAGCAGCGCCACGCCGACCGGCTGGTCATTGACGAACGCGCGAGACCGGCCATCGGGGCTGAGCACCCGGCGCAGGATCATCAATCCGTCGTCGATTTCCAGCCCCTGTTCATCGAGCAGCGCCTGAATGCCTGTGTTGCCGTCGACATCGAAAGAGGCTGTGACCGAGGCCTGTTTCGCGCCATGACGGACCAGACGGGCCTCTGCCCTGACGCCCAGCGCCAAACCCAGTGCATCAAGCAGGATCGACTTGCCGGCCCCGGTTTCGCCGGTCAACACGCCAAGGCCGGCCCCGAACGTAAGCTCAAGCTTCTCGATCAAGACCACTTCGCGAATGGAAAGGGACTGCAACATCAGGGTCTAGCCTCGCCTACCAAAGCTTGTACCAGGGGTCGCCCTCGACCGGCTTCACCAGTTTGCCTTCGACCAGAACATAGGCGTCTTCGTACCAGTCGCTGCCGGGGAAATTATGGCCCAGCACGGCGGCCGTTTTCTGAGCCTGTTCGGGAATCCCCAGTGCGATAAAGGCCTCGGTCAGGCGCAACAGGGCTTCCGCCACATGGGTGGTGCTCTGGAAATTATCGATCACCGCCCGAAAGCGGTTGATGGCGGCCAGATACTGTTTCTGGGTCAGATAATAACGACCAATTTCCATTTCCTTGCCCGCCAGATGGTCCAGCGTCAGGTCGCGTTTCAGCTTGGCGTCCTTGGCATATTTGCTCCTTGGAAAGCGCTTGATCAGTTCCGACAGGGTATTCATCGCCAGTTCGGTCATTTTCTGGTCGCGCGAAACTTCCGAAATCTGCTCGTAATAACACAGCGCCTTCAGGTAATAGGCGTAGGGAACATCTGAATTCGACGGGTGCAACTGGATAAAGCGGTCCAGCGAGACAACGGCGCTGTCATAGGCATCGTCCTGATAAAAGCTGTAGGCCGCCATCAGCTGTGCCTTGGTCGCCCACGAAGAATAAGGATGCTGGCGTTCGACCTCGTCAAACATGATCGCGGCGGTATCGAATTCCCCGGCTTCAAGTTCCAGCAAGGCGTCGTTATAGAGCGTCTCGACAGGCTGCTCGACGTATTCGATCTCTGCCTCATCAAGAGTACAGGCCGCCGCCAGAAGCGCCGAGGCGGCGATAAGGGAAAGTGTGTTGGCTTTTAACGTCATACCCATCTTCTTAATCGAAAGACTCCACATGCGGGCAGACTATATCAGGGCTGGGGTTCCGGCCAAAGCCACTTTGTCGGCGCACTCGGTGGCGCGATCTCTGGAAATCAGACACACCTTTTGACAGGAGCTGAATTATTAAAGAATAAAATGCCTGTAAGGATTTAGAGTCAGACTTCCAGAGACCTCACCCCGTAGGGTGCCATATATGCCCGATCAGGCCGTCTGGGCGATGGAATCTGCCGGACGCCAACCGGTGACTTCGTCGACATCGGCAACGTCTGCTGCCGACAGTTCCTCGTAGCACCAGGCGCTGTCGTCGGCAAACAGGGTGCGCAACAGGGTGTTGTTGGCCGCATGGCCCGTGCAGACACCCGTGAAGTGACCCAACAGCCCGCCACCGGCGAGATACAGGTCGCCAACGGCGTCCAGAACCTTGTGGCGAACGAATTCGTCGTCATAACGCAGACCGTCTTCGTTGAGAATCTTGTCACCGCTGACAACAACGGCGTTATCAAGCGAGCCGCCCTTGGCCAGACCGGCGGCCCTTAAGGCTTCGACTTCGTGCAGGAAGCCAAAGGTACGGGCGCGGGACAGTTCTTTTTTAAACGTAGTGTCGGCGGCACCGACGGAAATCGACTGCTGCGCGACGGCGGCATTGTCAAAATTAATTTCAAAATCCATGCTCAGGCCGTTACCCGCTTCGTTCGGCAGCAGGGTCGCGGTCTTGTCACCGTCATCGACGCTGACGGCTTTCAGAACACGGATATAGCGGCGCGGCGCATCCTGTTCGACGATACCGGCGCATTCGACCAGAAAGACGAAGGGGGCGGCACTGCCGTCCATCACCGGGACTTCCGGGCCGTTGACTTCGACAATCACGTTATCGACGCCGGAACCGGCCAAAGCCGCCATCAGGTGTTCGACGGTGGCGATGGTAACGCCGTCGTCGTTGCCGAGCGTCGTGCACATGGTGGTTTCAACGACATTATCCCAAGTTGCCTTGATTTCAGCACCGCCACCGGCAATGTCCGTGCGCTTGAAGGTAATGCCGCTGCCCGCATCGGCCGGCAGCAGGGTCATCGTTACCTTGTCGCCGGAATGCAGGGCGACGCCGGAACAGTTGATGGAGGTCTTGAGTGTTCTTTGCTTGATCATTGCCGCTTCTTTTTCTTTCTATGCGCTTAAATCTGCGCGAATCTTGCTAAATACTGCGTTTTCACCCGTTAACATCCGGTAAGCGCTAAATTCCGTGTAACTCCCCGAAAAGCGCTCAAAACCGGGACATCTCGATGTTGTTTTCTAGCAATCCCCGGTGTCGCGCACAAATCACTCTTTGTTACGAATTGTTACGTTGTCTCAAACGTTTAAGGGAAGTTTCCATCTGGATATGTCTTCCCTCGCCAATTATGGTCTGACTTCCAGAGACTTTGCCCCGCAGGGCACCATACATGTCTGACTTCCAGAGACTTTGCCCCGCAGGACACAAAAAAAGAGGCCAACCCGCTCATTCTGGCGGATTGACCCCTTTTAAGGATCACTCAATCACATATCGAAAGCCTTGGCGGCCTCTGGCTTGGCGTCCAGAGGTAGCGGCAAGCCCCCTTAGTTCGCCTGTCGGCGCAGGAATGCCGGAATGTCCAGCAGGTCCTCTTCCGGTTGCGCGGGAACGACGCGGTCGCTTTCATCAAGACCACCCAGTTCTTCCACTTCCGCCGTCTCTTCGACCGGCTCTGGCATCGGGTCTGGCGTCGATGCCGCCAGCTTCAGCGAAGGTTCCGGTGTTTCGGCAACAGGCTCGATCTGTTCAGGCTGTTCCGACGAGACATTACCGATACCGGTGACCCGTTCGAACAGCGACAGCTTGCGGTCAGTGCTTTTGGCTTTCGGTTCCGATGCGGTTTCTGCACTGGCAGTACCGGAATCGGTACTGGAACCATTCACCATGGCCGCAGCAGCATAAGGATCGACGGCTGCCGATTCCTCGTCGGCTTTGGCTTCGGCGGGTGCCGGCGGGATGAACGAGTCGGTCGCATTGGTGCCGGGGCTTGCCGGAACCGCCTCGCCGGGATCGATATCGGTGCTCGGGGCGGCGATTTCTTCCGCCTCGGGCTCCGGCATTTCAGCCGCGATTTCTTCTGTCTCGATTTCGGTTTCGGCTTCCGCAGCAATTTCAGGTTCCGGTTCAGCTTCTGGGGACGGAATGCTTAAAAAGTCTTCTTCCCCTTCATCCTGTCCGGCGGTTGCCAGACCGGCGGCCTCGACAATGGTCGGGGCTTCGCTGGCGATTTCCTCGTCCGCCGGAGCAACAGTCGCCGATGCACGCGCCGGAGTGTCGATCGACAACAGGGTCGTCTTCGGTGCGGACATGGCGGCACGGTCCATGCCGGTGGCAACGATGGAAACCCTGATGCGGCCTTCTAGGCTGTCATCGAAGGTGGAGCCAAAGATGATGTAAGCGTCATCATCGACTTCCGAACGAATGCGATTGGCGGCTTCATCGGTTTCGAACAGGGTCATGTCCTGTCCACCGGTGATGTTGATCAGAACACCCTTGGCACCGGCCATGGAGGTATCGTCGAGCAGAGGATTGGCAATTGCCGCTTCCGCCGCATCAAGCGCCCGGCGTTCGCCGTCGGCTTCGCCGGTTCCCATCATCGCCTTGCCCATTTCGGTCATCACCGAACGGATGTCGGCGAAATCCAGATTAATCAAGCCCGGCATCACCATCAGGTCGGTCACCCCGCGAACGCCCGAATACAGGACCTGATCGGCCATGTTGAAGGCATCGGCAAATGTGGTTTGTTCGTTGGCGATACGGAACAGGTTCTGGTTCGGAATGACGATCAGGGTATCGACGAACTGTTCCAGATCCTCGATGCCGTTTTCTGCCAGCTTCATGCGGTGGGCACCTTCGAACTGGAACGGCTTGGTGACAACACCAACCGTCAGGATGCCGCGTTCCTTCGCCTTTTTCGCGATCACGGGTGCGGCACCAGTACCGGTGCCACCGCCCATACCGGCGGCGATGAACAGCATGTTGGATTCATCGAGTCCGGTTTCGATTTCAGCCAGAGTTTCTTCCGCCGCCTGACGACCGATTTCCGGATGCGATCCGGCGCCCAGTCCTTGCGTGACGCTGGCACCCAACTGGATACGACGATCGGATTTGGAATTCGACAATGCCTGGGCGTCGGTATTGGCGACCAGGAACTCAACCCCCTCGAGGTTTCTGTCGATCATGTTGTTGACCGCGTTGCCACCGGCTCCGCCGACGCCAATAACGGTGATCCGGGGCTTCAGCTCCGGTGTCTTAGGGTCTTTTGGTATACTCAGGTTAATGCTCATAATAAGCCTCCGTACTTATACGTAATTGTGTGAGTGATTGCCAAGATTGTGTCGTGTCTTCGGTGAGGCGGTTGTGTTTCCACCCCTTGTTGACGCCGTCATTCTGAGAGCGCTCATTTAAAAATTCTCCCTTAACCATTGGCCCAGCCTTGCGAACCGCCCACCGGGATTCTGGTTCGGGCGGTAGGCGCTTTTCGACGCCTCGGCCGGGTTGTTGAATGCGAATTGCAGCAGGCCGGTACAGGCCGAAAAGGCAGGGCCGCTGACCGCTTCGGCAAGGCCAGGCAGCGGCTTTGGTTTGCCCAGCCGGACCTGTTTGTCGAGCAGCGTCGCCGCCAGTTCACGTGCACCGGGCAGTTGACTGGCACCACCGGTCAGCACGATGCGGCGACCTGATACCTTGTCGAAATTGGCTTGTTCTAGACGCGCCCGAACCATCTCGAAGGTTTCCTCTATACGTGGGCGGATGATGCCGACCAGCACCGAGCGGGGCACCTGATTGGTCTCGCCGCTTTCTTCTTCGCCGATCAGCGGCACCTTGATTACCTCGCGATCATCGGATGGCGACGGGATGGCGCTGCCATAAAGCGTTTTCAGGCGTTCCGCGTCGACCAGCGGGGCCGACAGGCCGCGCGCGATATCGTTGGTGACGTGTGCGCCGCCAACGGGAATTGAATCGATATGGATCAGCTCGCCATCGAAGAACACGGCGATGGATGTCGTGCCGCCGCCCATGTCGAGGCAAGTGACGCCAAGGCTGGTTTCGTCTTCGACCAGGGTTGCCAGCGCCGATGCGTACGGTGTGACGACCTTGTCGGCGACATGCAGGTGGCAGCGTGAAACGGCAGTTTCCAGATTCATCAACGGCGCATCGGCAGCCGTGACCATGTGCATGTTAACGCCCAGGTCCTTGCCCCTGAGGCCGCGCGGGTCGCGCACACCCTTGTTGCCGTCGATGCTGTAGCCGACCGGAATGGTGTGCAGCAGCTGGCGATCTTGTAATTCGCTGTCGGGCAGACCGTCAATATCGAGGACGCGCCTGAGATCGTTGTCGGTGACCTCGTGCCCAGCGATGGAAACGTTGCTGGCAATCAGGCGCGAGCGCGGTTCGCCGCAACTGACATTGACCGTGATTTCACGGATGTTCTCGCCAGCCATCTGCTCGGCCGCCTCGACGGTGGAACGGATACCCGCTTCGGCTCTTTCCATGTCGATGATGGTCCCGGATTTGACGCCACCCGATACATGATGGCCGATGCCGACGACTTCCATCTCTGCCTCGCCGCCCGGTTTGGCGATCAGGCAGCAGACCTTGGTCGTGCCGATATCAAGCGCCGCCACCAGACCCGGAAGGGGCTTGTTGGTGGTGGTCGACGAGACCTTGTTCGGGGTTTTCGTTGTATCCATGGCGCTTAGGTTTCCTGCCCCTTGCTGATGTACTGCGGCTTTGAATTGTTATCGCGTTTGACGATCAGGCGATCGGGCAGCCTGAGGTCCAGCACCCTGACATCGCGGCTGAGCACACCGTGCCGGGCGTCGTATTCGGCCAGCCGGGTCCACGCATCGGCGGCGCCCTCGGCAGGCAACCGCACATCGATGTTGCCCTTCAGGCGCACATTCCAGCGTCGAGCACCGACCCGGAATGCGGATTCAACCCGGTCCATCAGTTTCGGCTGGGTTTGCAGGATATCGAGCAGGTTGGCAGCGTTTTCAGGCGCATCCTCGCCGACCACCACCAACAGGTCCGAGAACCTCTCGATGCCTTCGCTGAGGATTACCTCGCCGTCGCGGTCGATAAGCTGAAAACGCCCCTTGTCCTGCCACAGGGCCAGCGGCATGCGTTCGACAACGCTGAGCAGGATGGTGTCGGGCAGCATCCTTTCGACCGATGCGGTGCGCACCCAGTCCAGTCCTTCGATGCGTTTTTGCGCCGCCGCCAGTTCGAACGCCATGATCGGTGCGCCACGCGCCAGACGGACGGCTTTCAGCAAATCATCACGGGTTGTTTGATTGCGACCGATAACCAGAACGTCTTCAACGGTAAACCCGAGTCTGCCGGTAAAGGCGATCAGTTCCCATTTGGCTTTTTCCACCAACCGCTCGGCGATGCCTTCGCGTACCGACCACCAGCCACCGGCGGCCATTGATATGACGACGACAGTGGCGGCCAGGGCGATTGCCCGGCGTCCACGCCAGACGGGGATTATCCGGCGTCTCGGCTGTCCGCTTTTCGATTTCGATGCGGCTTTCTTTTTCACGCTAATACTCATGTTGCTTGCCTCGCTGCGCTCATGTTGTTTGCCTCGCTGCGCTCATGTTGTTTGCTCGCTGCGCTCATGGATCGCACTCCGCTTGATTAACCATCCAGGTCACCAATTCTTCGAATTTGATGCCGACGTGTGCCGCCTGTTCCGGGACCAGCGATGTCGGCGTCATGCCCGGTTGGGTGTTGATTTCCAGCATCGTCAACTGATCGCCATCAAGGCGCAGGTCGGCGCGAGAGAGACCCCGACAGCCCAGTGTCTGGTGGGCCAGCACCGACAGACGCAAGGCTTCGTCGTAAATTTCAGAATCAATCTCGGCGGGCAGCACATGTATGGAACCGCCGTCTGTGTACTTGGCCGCGTAGTCATAGAAGCCGGCACCGGTTTTAATCTCGGTCACGGCCAATGGTTTTCCGCCCATCACCGTGACCGTCAGTTCGCGCCCGGGTATGAATTTTTCGACCATTACCGTGTCGCCATAGGGCCAGCTGTCTTCGCTCAGCTCGTCGGCATTGGCATCGACGCCGACAATGTGGACACCGACGCTGGAGCCTTCGTTGCTCGGCTTGATCACATATGGACGTTCCATCACGTCGCCGGCCAGAACGTCGTCGCGCGATGCAATAATATGCGGGGCGACGGGAATTCCGGCGGTCGCGAACATGCTCTTGGCCATCGGCTTGTCCATCGCCATGGCCGACGCCAGCAGGCCGGAATGGGTGTAGGGAATATTCAGGATATCGAGCAGCCCTTGCACGCAGCCGTCTTCGCCGAAACGGCCATGCAGGGCGTTGAACACTGCGTCGGGCTTCGGATACAGGCGGGTCAACAGCGCCCCCATGTCGCGTTGAACATCGATTGGGGTGACCGTGTATCCAGCCGTTTTTAAAGCGTTGGAGACAGCGGCACCGCTGACCAGCGAGACTTCCCGCTCGGCCGACCAGCCGCCCATCAGAATGGCAATCGTCTTGTTCATTAACTGAACTCCTCTGTCCCGCGCCCCTCTGGGGCGACTCCTATGCACCGGATTTCCCATTTCAGATCGACACTGGTGGTCTCCAGCACTCGGCTGTGGACGTCTTCGGCCAGGCCTTCCAGGTCGGCTGCCGTTGCCTCGCCGGTGTTAATCATGAAATTGCAGTGCTTATCGGACATCATCGCGCCGCCGCGAGTCAGGCCCCGGCAACCGGCTTGTTCGATCAATTCCCAGGCATGGCCGTTTTCCGGGTTGGCAAAGGTGCTGCCGCCTGTCGCCATGCGCAGCGGCTGGGTCGCCTCGCGCGCCGCCTTGATCTGGCCCATGCGGCGGCTGATTTCAGATTGCGCTTCGCGCCGACCGTTAAAGGTCGCTTGCGTGAAGATCCAGTCTTCGGCGATATCGGAATGGCGATAACCAAAGCCCATGTCGTTGACCGTCAAATCGTGCAGGACGCCACCGGCATCGACCGCCTGGGCCGACACCAGAATGTCCTTGATTTCCGATCCATAGGCACCGCCGTTCATGCGCAGCGCGCCGCCAATGGTGCCCGGAATACCGCTGAGGAATTCCAGCCCGGCGATTGAATCTTGCTCAGCCGTCAGCGCGACATTCATATCCAGCGCCCCGGCCCCGGCGGTTACTTTGGTGCCGTCGGTCGAGACATGCGCGAATTCCTTGCCAAGGCGGATAACGACGCCAGGAACGCCGCCATCGCGGACCAACAGGTTAGAGCCCATGCCGATCACGGTGACCGGAATGTCGATGGCCTTGCGAGCCAGAAAATCGATCAGGTCATTGGCGTCGGCGGGCTTGAAGAGCGCTTCCGCCGGGCCGCCGACCCTGAACCATGTGTATTCGCCCAAGCTGGCGTTTTCCGAATAGCGTCCGCGAACGTTCGGCAAACGGGCGATCAGGCCGGTGGGTTTCTGTTCAGCCACCATCATTGCCCCGCCTCCTTGGTGCCATAGCGCGCCAGACGCAGTTTTTCCGGTAGCTCAATAGCAATCTTCGTTATGTCGCCAGCCCCCATGCAAACGACGACGTCGCCGGGGCGGGCCAGATCGTTGACGATCTCGGCAAGCATTTCGGGCTCGGCCAGCGGCATCGCCGTGCGGTGGCCACGCGCCTGCAATCCACCGACCAGTGAATCCCTATCAAACCCGGCAATCGGGTCTTCGCCTGCGGCATAGACATCGGTGACGATGACCGCGTCGGCATCGTTGAAGCACGAGCAGAAATCTTCGAACAAATCGCGCAAGCGGGTGTAGCGGTGCGGCTGGACGATGGCGATCACCTGACCCTCGCAAGCCGACCGGGCGGCTGCCAGAACGGCGCTGATTTCCACCGGATGGTGGGCGTAATCGTCGATCACGGAAATGCCGTCGATCTCGCCGGTCTTGGTGAAGCGCCGCTTGACGCCTTTGAATTCGGTGAAGGCGTTGATGATAACCGCCTCGTCGATGCCCATCTCGCATGCGATGGCGATGGCGGCCAACGCATTTTGCGTATTGTGTTCGCCCAGCATCGGCAGCCCGATACCGGCCAGTGTGCGGGTGGTTTCGCTTTTGCGATCACTGACGACCACATCGAAGGTGACGCCGTCGCCGCTGCTGGTCAGGTTAATGGCGCGGATATCGGCCTGTGGGCTGAAGCCGTAGGTGACGATCTTGCGATCCGAAACCCGCGGGATCATCGCCTGTACCTCTGCATGATCGATACACAGTGCGGCAAAGCCATAGAACGGAATGTTTTCAACAAAGGCATCAAAGGCGGCGCGCAGCGTTTCGAAGTCGCCGTAATAGTCCATGTGTTCCGCATCGATGTTGGTAACCACGGCGATGGCAGCGGGAAGCTTCAGGAAGGTACCGTCGGATTCATCGGCCTCCGCCACCATCCAGTCGCCACTGCCAAGGCGCGCGTTCGAGCCGAATGCGTTGATGATGCCGCCGTTAATCACCGTCGGGTCGAGCCCGGCGGCATCCAGCATGGCGGCGATCAGCGATGTCGTCGTCGTCTTGCCATGGGTTCCGCCAACGGCAATCGACCATTTCAGACGCATCAGTTCGCCCAGCATTTCAGCCCGACGTACCACCGGGATCATCAGCCGGATTGCGGCTGCGACTTCCGGGTTGTCCGATTTCACGGCGGTCGAAACCACGACCACCTGGGCGTCGCCCAGATTTTCCTCTGCATGACCGACGGCAACGGAAATGCCCAGATCGCGCAGGCGCTGGACATTGGCGCTTTCAGCCATGTCGCTGCCTTGCACCGAATAGCCGAGGCTGTTCAGCACTTCGGCGATGCCGCTCATGCCGATGCCGCCGATGCCGACGAAATGAATGGTGCCGATGGAAAGGGGAAGCGCCCTCATGCCGCCCTCCTCTCGCCGTTGGTGCCGATCAGGTCGAAGACCACGTCGGCTAGCCGTTCCGCCGCATCGGGGTGTCCTGCCTGTTTCGAGGCGGCGGCCGCGCGCATCATCATTGTCGGCACTCGCAGCAGGGAATTGAGCCGCTGGGCAAGACCGTCAACGGTGAAGATTTCTTCGTCCATCATCCAGCCGCCACCGGCTTCATCCAGCGCATGGGCGTTGAACGACTGGTGATCATCAATGGCATAAAGGTAAGGCACCAGAATGGCGGGGCGGCCAATCACCGTGGCTTCCGATACGGTCGATGCCCCGGCGCGTCCGATCAGCAAGTGGCTGTCGGCCAGTCGCTTCGGCAAATCACGGAAGAAGCTGTCGATTTCAGCTGTGATGTTCGATGCCCCATAAGCCGCTCGCACCCGGTCAAGGTCTTCGGGGCGGCACTGCTGGGTAATGTGCAGACGGCCTTTCAAATCGTCAGCCAGATTGGCAAGGGCGGCGGGCACAATGTCGCTGAGGATGCGCGCACCCTGAGAACCACCGGTGACGAGAATGCGAACCGTCGACGTTTCATCAAGATGCGGATAGGGCGTGTCACGTTGTTCGATCACGGCGGCGCGTACCGGCATGCCGGTACGAATGGACTTGGCGGTCATATCCTTCGTCATGAAGCGAACATCGTCGAACGAGGTGGCGATGCGCCGGACCCGATTGCCAAGCAGGCGATTGGCGCGGCCAAGGACGGCATTCTGTTCGTGGATGGCGGTGGCGTATCCACCGAAGACTGCGGCCAGCATGGTCGGCACCGAGGCATATCCGCCGAAGCCGACGACGACGTTGGGTTGCATGCGTTTCAGCAACCCACGCGCTTGCAGGGTGCCGAACGCCAGTTCCGGTCCGCTGCGCAGTTTCGCCACCAGACTTTTACCGGCAATGCCGCCAGCCCTGATCCGGTGGGTTTCAAGATTGCCCAGTGTGCCGCCATAGGCATCGCCACGACGGTCGGTAATCAGGCTGAGGCGGCACCCGCGAGCCGACAATTCCGTCGCCAGGGCCTCCGCCGGGAAGACGTGTCCGCCGCTGCCGCCAGCGGCCAGCACGACAAGATTGTCAGGGGTCGCGTTCATATCGCCCCCCCGATCCGCTTGCGCGATCCACTGGTGCCGTGAACCGGCTTGTCACGGGTCAGTGCCAGCATCATGCCCATGCCGATGGCCAACGCCAATGTCGAAGACCCGCCGTATGAAATGAACGGCAAGGTCATTCCCTTGGGCGGAATCAAATTTACCGTCGATGCGATGTTAATGATCACCTGCAAACCGAACTGGACCAGCAGTCCGGAAACCGCCAGCAGCTGGAATAGGTTTTCTTCACGCAGCGCGCGGGAGAAACCACGCAGCACGACGAAGGCGAACAGGGCCAAAATGATCAGACAGACGATCAGCCCGAATTCTTCTCCGGCGACGGCGAAAATAAAGTCCGCATGGGCGTCGGGCAGTACTTCTTTGACACGACCCTCACCGGGGCCGCGCCCGAACAGGCCGCCATTGCGAAAGGCTTCTAGCGCGCGCGTTACCTGATAACCTTCGCCCGTGGACGGATCGAGGAAACGGTCGATACGCGCCTGTACATGACCAAAGGTGAAGTACGCGCCGACGATCCCGCCCATGAACAATAACGCCAGCGCCCCGACCAGCAGCAACGGCAATCCGGCGAGGAAGAACTCGACGGCCCAGACCGCAGCGACAACGGCGGTCATGCCAACGTCGGGCTGCATCAGCAGGACGGTCGCGGTGGCGATGAACAATCCGGTGGCGATGGTATTGCCGGGGAATTTTGCGTCAGCACGGCTTTCGGAAAACATCCAGGCGACGATCACGGCAAACGCCGGTTTGACGAATTCTGACGGCTGCACGGAAAAACCGCCGATCCTGATCCAGCGACTGGCGCCCTTGACCTCGTCGCCAACCAGTAATGTTCCCAGCACGGCGATAAAGGCGACGCCACCGATAACGACGGCAAGACGCCGGATGCCGCGCGCCGACATCAGCGAAACGGCGATCATTAGGCTGAGCGCAACCGGCAGGAAAACGAACTGGCGTTTGACGAAGTGATAATTCTCCAGCCCGATACGATCAGCGACGGCGGGCGATGCGGCCAGCGTCAGGACCGCACCGATTGCGGCAATGACGACAATCGCCGCCAGCGTCCAGCGGTCGATGGTCCACCACCAGCGTCCGATCAGGCTTGTGTCGGTGCGTGCGAAGGTGCTCATGAGCGGGCCTCCTCTCGCACACCGGGAAGGGCCGCAACCGCCGAGCGAAAGGCTTCGCCACGGGCTTCGAAATCGGGGAACTGATCGAACGATGCCGAGGCCGGTGACAACAGCACGACAGGGTCGTTGTGATTGTCCGATATCGCCGATAACCGTGCGGCACCAACGGCGACATCAAGGGTTCCCGAAACCGTGCATGCAACACCCGGTTCCAGCACCGCCTGAAAATCATTGGCCGCCTCGCCAATCAGATAGGCATGGCGGATGCGATCCAGATACGGGGTGACGGCATCTAGCCCGCCATCCTTGGCCAGACCGCCTGCGATCCAGTAGACGTTGCCATAACACGCCAGCGCCCGGGACGCGGCTTCGGCATTGGTTCCCTTGCTGTCGTTGACATAGGAAACGCCGTCGATAACCGCCACCAGTTCCTGACGATGAGCCAGACCGGGGAAAGATTTCAGCGCCCTGACAATGACGTCCGGCGAGATTCCGGCGGCGCGGCCCACCGCATAGGCAGCAGCCGCATTCTGGGCATTATGAATACCGGGCAAGGCCTGGGCCTGGGTCATATCCAGAACCGCGACGGCGTTGCCATCACCCAGATCATCATAGAGCACACCGCCGTCCATATAGACGCCGCCCGCAACCGGGCCCGCGCCCGATATTCGAACGACGCTAACGCCATCGTCTTCCAGGGCTTGAGCAATGCCGCGACACGCGTCGTCATCGACGCCGATGATTGCCGTGGCTGAGGCCTTCAGCATGTGGAATATTTTTTTCTTCGCCGCAACGTAACCATCGAAGCCGCCATGACGGTCCAGGTGATCGGCCGAAATGTTGAGCAGCATCGCCACGTCGAGACCAAGCGAGGCGGTCAGGTCGAGTTGATAGGACGATATTTCGAAAACGTAGGTGCCATCCTTGTCCAGCGGCTCGAGATCAAGCACCGGGACGCCGATGTTGCCGCCTGAACTTGTCTGGCTTCCGGAAGCCTCGAAAATACATTCGACAATCTTTGTCGTCGTCGACTTGCCATTGGTTCCGGTGATGCCGACAATCCCGGCATCGATGCCAGAGCGGGCCAGCAGTTCCATGTCGCCGATAATCTCGACACCGGCGTCGCGGGCCAGCTTGGCGATCGGGTGCGGGGCCGGGTGTTCGATGGGAACACCGGGGCTGATCACCAATGCGGCGATGTCGGACCAGTCAGATGAATACAGATCGACCAGCGGGATGTTTTCAGCTGTGGCGGAAGCGCGGCTGGCATCAGAATCATCCCAGGCACGAACATCCGCACCACCGGCAATCAGGGCATGCGCCACAGAAACGCCGGAACGCCCCAGTCCGAAGACGGCGATGGCTTGTCCGTTAAAGCACGAGATCTGGATTGTGTTTGCCATCCCCCCCTACCTCAGCTTCAACGTTGACAGGCCGATCAGCGCCAGAATAATGGCGATGATCCAGAAACGGATGACGATGGTCGGTTCTGCCCAACCTTTTTTCTCGAAATGATGATGCAGCGGCGCCATCGCAAAGACGCGCTTGCCGGTCAGCTTGAACGAGGCCACCTGCACAATCACCGAAACGGTTTCCAGCACGAACAATCCGCCGACAATGGCGAGCACCAGTTCATGCTTGGTAATGACGCTGATTGACCCCAAGGCCCCGCCAAGCGCCAGCGATCCGGTATCGCCCATGAAGACCTTGGCCGGGGGTGCGTTGAACCACAGGAAGCCGAGGCCACCGCCGATCAAGGCGCCACAGAACACGGCCAGTTCGCCGGAGCCTGCGACATAATGAATTTGCAGATAACTGGAGAACCCGGCATGACCGATCAGATAGGCGATGATGGCAAACACACCGGCGGCGATCATCACCGGGCCGATGGCCAGACCATCCAGACCGTCGGTCAGGTTGACGGCGTTTGATGCGCCGACCATGACGACGGCGGCGAACAGAACAAAGCCCCAGCCGAGATCAATCAGCACGTCCTTGAAGAACGGTACGGCCAGCGTCGTTGCCAGACCGGCGGGCAGCATTTCCATGATCCAAAGCGTCGCGCCGATGGCAACAATTGCCTGTAAAATCAACTTGATACGACCGGACAGACCCTTGCTGGAACGCTTCACGACCTTCAGATAATCATCAAGGAAACCAATGATGCCGTAAGCGATGGTGACGCCCAGCGCCGCCCACATATAGCCGTTCGACAAATCCGTCCACAGCAGCGTTGCGATGCTCATCGCCAGCAGAATCAACAACCCGCCCATGGTCGGGGTGCCGGCCTTGCGGATGATGTGGTCTTCCGGTCCGTCATCGCGGATCGGCTGGCCGCCGCCCTGATAGGATTTCAGCTTTTCAATCAGATAGGGACCCAGCAGAAAGCTGATGACCAACGCCGTGAGCATCGCACCGCCAGTGCGGAACGTCAGATAGCGGAAGACGTTGAATACCGGGAACTGGTCGGCGAACGGGAACAGCAGGTGATACAGCATGACTAGCGCCCTCCCCCGGCCTGTTTCGATGAGCCGTCGGCGAGATTTAACAAGGCATCGACGACGAGACCCATGCGGCTGCCCGCCGATCCCTTGACCAAAACGATGTCGCCGGCCTGAACGGTATCGGTCAGCATCTGGATGGCATCGGTTGAATTATCGGCATGACCGCCGCGCATGGACTCAGACAAGGCCCCGTCGAGGGACGCCATATGACTGCCCGCGGTGAAAACCAGATCAATGTCGTTTTCTTCCAGTGCGTCTGCCAGTGCCGCATGTCGCTCGGCAGAATCGTCACCCAGTTCAAGCATGTCGCCCAGCGCCGCAATACGGCGGCCGCCCTGACCCGGCTGTAATTGTCCCAACACCCGGAAAACAGCACACATGGAAACCGGGCTGGCGTTATAACTTTCGTCGATGACGGTAATCTGCCCGCCCTTCACCGGAACCACGTGAGTATCGCCACGACCCTTTGGTGCGTGGAACCCGGCCATCGATACCGTCGCCTCGCCGACACTGCCACCGACGGCAGCAACACTTGCCAGAACGCCAAGGCTGTTGACGGCCCAGTGATGACCCGGCACGCCGAGGCGGAAATTGATGCGATTGTCCATGCATTGGGCCTCGACCCGCATGCCGCCATAATCGGGGGTTTCTTCGAGCAAACGGAAGTCGGCTTCTTCGTTAGATCCGAACGACAGAATGCGCGACACGCCCTTGGCCTTGGCGGCTGCCGCCAGACGATGAAAATGTGGGTTGTCCATGTTCAACACGGCGATGCCATCGGGCTCCATTCCTGCGAAAATTTCCGCCTTGGCATCGGCTATTTCCTCGACATTCTGGAAATGTGCGCTGTGGACGTCTTCGACGGTGGTGATGATGACAACGTGCGGGCGGGCCAGCCGCGACAACGGATTAATCTCGCCGGGATGGTTCATACCCATTTCGAAAACCCCGAACAGGCTGGCCTTCGGCATCCGGGCCAGACTGAGCGGCAGGCCCCACTGATTGTTCAGATTGCCAATACTGGCCGCTGTCGGCGCTTGCGCAGACAACACATAATTCAGGGCTTCCTTGGTGCCGGTCTTGCCGACGCTGCCGGTGATGGCGATGATGCGCGCGTTGCTGCGCTGGCGTGCGGCGCGCGCCAAATCTTCAAGGCCAGCCATGGTGTCGTCAACACGCAGCACCGGAATGGATAGGCCCGGCACATCGCGGTCGACCATGATGGCGGCTGCGCCACGGGCTTCGGCATCCGTGGCAAACTCGTGACCATCAAAATTGGGGCCATGCAAGGCGACGAACAGATCGCCTTTTTCGAGCGTCCGGGTATCGATACTGACGCCCGATGCCTGCCAGTCAGCCGATGACGTGCCCGGTGCCTCAACCGATGTCCACAAGGGCTGTTTTTTCATCGCCATCATGCTTCGGCCTCGCTGATGGCGCTGAGAATTTCTTCTGCGTCGTTAAAGGGATGAACGGTATCGCCGACAATCTGTCCGGTTTCGTGACCCTTGCCAGCAACGACCAAAACATCGCCCGGCTGCAATTCAGCAACGGCTGCGGAAATTGCATCGCGGCGGTCGGCAATTTCAACGGCGCCGTCGCAACGGTCCAGAATCTGGCGGCGAATGGCGGCAGCATCTTCGCTACGCGGGTTGTCGTCGGTGACATATATAATGTCGGCCATTTCCGACGCGATGCGGCCCATTTCAGGACGTTTACCGACGTCGCGTTCACCACCACAACCAAAGACGACGATCAGACGTCTTTCCACATGCGGGCCAAGGGCCAGGAGAATATTCTTCAGGGCATCGGGGGTGTGGGCGTAATCAAGATAAACCGCTGCGCCATTACCAAGACGGGCAACCCGTTGCATCCGACCGGCGACGCCTTCAAGGCTTTCCAGCGCCTGTACTGCGCGTTCGACATCGGCACCATCGGCCAGCATCAGCGCCAACGCGCACATGGCGTTGTCGGCCTGAAAAGCGCCGGGCAGGTTCAAGTCGACCTCGTACGATTTTTCATCCACGGTCAGCCCAAGACGCTGGCCGTCGGGCGTCGGAAAAATATCATCGAGACGCACATCAACGCCCTTGTGACCGTAACTGATGACCCTGAGGCCGCGCGCATTGGCGGTCGCCTGCAAGGCGGCGAAGGTTTCATCGTCGGCGTTCAAAATCGCGGTGCCGTCGTCTTTCAGAATTTCCTCGAATAGACGACGCTTGGCGGCAAGGTATCCATCCATGCCGCCGTGATAATCCAGATGTTCCGGCGTTAAGTTGGTAAACACCGCCATCGAAACGCGAACGCCATCAAGCCGATGCTGGCTGAGGCCTTGCGAGGATGCTTCCATGGCCAGCTTGTCGATACCGGCGTTGGAAAGTTCAGCCAGACTTTCGTGCAGGTCGGCCGGGTCCGGCGTGGTCAGACCGAAATCGTGTTCGATGTCTCGATCAGGACCATGGGCCGAAAGCCCCAAGGTGCCGAGACTGGCCGCCGGATGACCCAGCACCGTCCACATTTGACGGGCAAAGGACACCACCGAGGTCTTGCCGTTGGTGCCGGTGACGGCGCAAATGGTGTCGGGTTGTTTGGCAAAGAAGCGGGCCGCCATCATCGCATAGCGGTGGCGGGGAGAATTATCCAGCACCACTGGAACTTTAATATTTTCATCGACCGGCGGCATCGACAGAACCGCCGCCGCACCGCGGGCCAGTGCCTCGTCGATATAGCGACGACCATCATCGCCGGTTCCCGGGATAGCGGCGAACAGGAAACCGGGTGCGACCTTGCGTGAGTCGCACGTCAGGCCAGTGATGCCAGCATCATTGTATGACGACCCTTCCATCACGTCCGTTCGTTCTCCATCCAACAGGTCAATAAGTTGCAACCTTTCGTCCTCCAGCCCGCATGGCGGTCAGCGCCGAGCCGCCCTTGCCTGCGTTGTGCCCACCGGGAACGTCATCGTTCCGGGGCACGACACCCAGCAGGGTTGCCATACGGGTAATCACATTCTTGACCACGGGGGCCGCGACCCAGCCGCCGGTGGCATAATTGAAAGTCCGTTTGATGCCTTTCGGCTCGTCGACCATGGCCAACACCACGTAACGCGGCTTATCCATCGGGAAGGTGCCGACGAAAGAAGCAATCACCTGTTCCTTGTGGTAACCGCCGTTCATCAGTTTTTCCGCCGTTCCGGTTTTGCCGCCGACCAGATAACCCGGCGCCCCGGCATTGCGTCCGGTGCCGTCGGTGACGACCTGGCGCATCAACATGCGCATGCGGTCAGAGGTATCGGCCGCCAACACACGGGTTCCGGCAATGGGGATTTGCGAGCGCTGTTTGAGCAGCGTCACCGGACGACGGATACCGCCGTTGACCAGAGTAGAGACCGCATCGACAACCTGTAGCGAACTGACGGCGATGCCGTGGCCGTAAGAAATTGTCATCGTGCTGATGTCGCTCCAGCGTGACGGGCTTAACGGGGCACCGACTTCCGGCAGCTCGATAGATGCCTGCTGTAACAGGCCTAAACGTTCGAGATAGAATTTCTGACCTTCGGTGCCGACATCCAGGGCCATTTTGGCAGTGCCGATGTTGGACGAATAGGTGAGGATTTCAGGCACCGACAACCAGCGCTTTTTGCCGTGGAAATCGTTGATGGTGAAACGCGCAACGCGAATGGGGTCGGTCGTGTCATAGCCGTCGCTCAAGCCAACGGTGCCGCTGTCGAGCGCCATTGCAGTGGTGAACAGCTTGAAGGTCGAGCCCATTTCATAGACGCCCTTGGTCGCCCGGTTGAACCCCGACGACCCTGAAACGCTGGCCGGGGAATTGGGGTCGTAATCGGGCAGTGACGTCATCGCGACGACTTCGCCGGTTTCGACATCCATCACCAGACCGGCGGCACCGATGGCGCTGAATTCCGTTACCGCCTTAATCAGTTCGGCGCGCAGGATGGATTGGATACGAATATCGATGGACAGTTGCAGCGGCTCGTCGCCCTTGCTCAGAACCTCGGCGAAGTACTGCTCGACACCGGCGATACCGTTGCCGTCAACATCCGTCAGGCCCAGCACATGGGCGGCTTCCGGGCCATGTGGGTAAACCCGCTTTTCACCATACTGAAACGACAGTCCGGGGATGCCAAGGCGGTTCACCGCATATTGCTGTTTCGGGGTCAGGTTGCGGCTGATCCACACGAAGCGTCCCATCGAGTTCAGCTTCATTTCGATTTCAGCGGTATTCAGGGATGGCAGGACTTCTGACAGTTTCTGCGCGGCTTCCGTAGCATCCATGATGTCGTGGGGATCGGCATACAACGACGCCGTCGGCAGGCTGGTCGCCAGCACCACGCCGTTGCGGTCGATGATATCGGCGCGGGTCGAGGTCACCGTTGTCGCGGCCTTGGCGTGACTGGCGGTGCGGAGGTCACCGCCCCGGTCGAAAAAGGCCAGATCGACAAGCCGGACGCCGATGGCGGCAAAGGCAATCATGAACATCACGCCGGTGACCAGAAGCCGGTTGCGACCGGTTTCCATGCACTGTGCGGCGTTGGCTTCAGGGCGCATCATGTTGCGCCAAATGCTGTTCGGGTTCATGGTCATTGGCTTGCCTTTCTGGTTGCCAATTGCGGGGGCGGCGCCGGGGCGACATTTCTGTCTCCGGCCGGGGACGCTTCGGCGTCTCCTGATGCGGTCGTCAGCTGTATTTCCCTGACGCCGTCGAAGGTCTTCATCTGATCTGGCTCGACAGGCTTCATCCCCAGATGTTTGCGGGCCAGCCGGTCAAGTCGTTGGGGATTGTTCAGATGGCTCCATTCGGCCTTCAGCACGTGTATGGATTTTTTCTCAGATGTAATCGACCGGTTCAGCCCGACCAGTTCTTCTTCCAGATCCTGGACCTGATACTTGACCGAGAACAGCGCCACGCTGAGCGCGCCGGCCAACAGCAGAAACAGCAATGTTGTTTTTCCCATCATGCCGCCAGTCCATTATCGCCAGGCCCAACTTCGCCAGGCCAAGGCGGGGAGCTGTTACGCTCCGCCGCCCTGAGCCTGGCCGAACGGGCCCTTGGGTTGGATTGGGTTTCTTCCGCCGTCGGCTTGATGGCGCCCCGCTTGAGCAGTTCGAAGGTCGGGGCCGGGGCGTCAGCGGAGGCATCGGGGAGATGACGCGATGCGCGCGGGGCGTGCCCGGAACGCGCTTGCAAAAAGTTCTTCACCTTGCGGTCTTCGAGGGAATGGAAGGAGACGACGGCCAGCCGTCCGCCGGGGGACAGCAAGCGCTCGGCTGCGGCCAGACCACGGTCCAGCTCGCCCAGCTCGTCGTTGACGTAAATGCGCAGCGCTTGGAAGGTGCGGGTCGCGGGGTCGATCCCGTCCTTTGATTTCTTGACGATGCGGCGCAACAGCCCGGCCAGCTGTTCGGTCCGGGTAAACGGCTGGGTTTCGCGATCCATGACGATGGCGGCCGCAATCTTTCTCGACGCCCGTTCCTCGCCATAGGTGTAGATGATATCGGCCAGTTGCTCTTCGTCGTAGACGTTGATCACGTCGGCGGCGCTGAGGCCCCCGGTCAGTGAGCTGGAACCGGCATGGCCCATGCGCATGTCCAGCGGGCCGTCCTTACGGAAGGAAAAACCGCGTTCAGCGGTGTCGATCTGCATCGATGAAACGCCAAGGTCGAGCGCGATGCCATCAACGTGTTCAACACCGGCATCCGCCAGCAGTTTGACCATATCGCCGTAACAGCCGCCCAGAACCCTGAGGCGTCCGGGGTAACGCGTCATCAGGTGTTCGGCGGCTTTCAGGACATTCGGGTCGCGGTCGATGCCGAAGACCCGGCAATCAGCAGATTCAAGAATGGCGGTCGAATATCCACCGGCACCGAAAGTGCCATCGACATAGGTTGCGCCGTCACGGGGGCCGCGGGGGCCAAGGGCATCGAGCACTTGAGAGAGAAGCACCGGGGTGTGGGGCGTGCGCGATGTGGGGGCCATGGTCAGGGCTCTCCCTCGCCGGGGCTGGAGCGCCGGGGTGGCAGGGTGATATTGCGCGAGCGGGCCGCATCGAGGCCTCGATGGCGGTGTTCTTCGTGCGCCTCGGGCTGCCAGATCTGGAAGAAATTGACGCGACCGACGAAACGGGCCTCGCCCTTGATCTCGGCCCAATCGAGCAGTTCCTGGGGGATGACGACGCGGCCTTCGGGGTCGAACGGCACGGCGTGGGCGTTATCCAGAATGGCGATCAGCAGATCGTCCTGTTCGGGGGAATACATGGCGAGGCTGTCATCGAGACGCTGGGTGAGTGAGCGGAAGTAGGCTTCGCCGCATGCTTCGATGGCCTGAAAACGGATTGAGGGATAGACGTAAACGCCCTGAAAGCCTTCATCGACAAAGGACGCACGAAAGGCTTTGGGCACGGACACCCGTCCTTTTTTGTCAATCTTGTTGACGTGTCTGCCTACCAAAAGCGTCATGTCGGCCCCCGAGCCGCGTCTGCTTCCTAAAACCACCCTCTCAAGCGGCGGAACCCTTCCCCCTATCGACATAACGACAGGTAGGAATGGGATACCATGGGTAACCATGGGATGCAATGGGATATTATGGGTATTTCTGGGTTAACCGACGGTTAACGGCCCGCTTAAAACTCAAGGCTGGCAAGCATTTCCAGCAGGGGTTCAAGCGCGGGGCCCCAAACCCGAAACAGGTCTGAATCCCCTTTATGAATCGAAATTCTTGCCAAGCCCTTAAAATGCACCCGTCAAAATCCATCCCAAGCTTCTAAAAAGCACTGGAATTCAGGCGTTATTGTGGTCTGGTCGGGGTCATTTGGGGGCGAATTTGTAGCCCCATGTCTGCGAAGGTGCTAAAGCTCAAACGGGAGGCAACAACATGAGCGTGGAATTCTTTCTGACGTCGCTGGTCGTCATCCTGTTACCCGGAACGGGGGTCCTCTATACCCTCGCCATTGGACTGGGCAAGGGAATCAAGCCGAGCATTCTTGCCGCGTTTGGCTGCACCTTGGGCATTATGCCAGCGGCTATCGCAAGTATCGTTGGTCTGGCGGCCATTCTTCATGCCAGTGCGCTTGCTTTTCAGGTGATCAAGTATCTCGGCGTCGCCTATCTGTGCTACATGGCCTGGAATATTTTGCAGGAAGGCGGTGTGCTCAGCGTTTCAGAAAACACCACAGAAGCGGCAGCGAAAGACATTGTCGTAAAAGGCATGCTGCTCAATATCCTGAACCCGAAACTGTCGCTGTTCTTCTTCGCCTTTCTGCCGCAATTCGCCCCTGTCGATGCGGCCAATACAACACTGATGATGGTTCTGCTCGCCCTGACGTTCATGCTCATGACCTTCGTCGTTTTCTGTGGTTACGGGGCATGTGCCGCACTGGTAAGAGACTATGTCATCTCTCGACCGACCGTATTGCAGTGGCTGAGGCGAACCTTTGCTTGCACCTTTGGGGCGCTCAGTTTGCGGCTGGCGTTTTCTGAAAAATAACGTCGCCAATCACGAATATTGGCGTTGGCAATTCGGGGCAATTCGGCGAAATCAGGACGCGCGAACTCCGCCTGCCAGAATGATAATTCCAGCAGACGGAGAGATTAGATACGCAACAAATATTTTAGTCTTGCAAGCGAGCTTTAAGCGGCACGCACCTGGGCCATAAACTTGTCGACCTCGGCTTTCAGCAGTTCGGACTGCTGTGACAGCTCGCTTGCCGCCGACAGCACCTGACCCGCCGCAGCGCCGGACTCGCCAGCTGCCTGGGTAACCCCGGCGATGTTCGAAGAGACCTCGCCGGTACCGGCAGCAGCCTGCTCAACATTGCGGGCGATTTCCTGGGTTGCTGCACCCTGTTCCTCGACCGCAGCCGCAATGGCCGACGAAATCTCGCTGATCTCACCAATGGTCTTGGTGATTTCCTGAATGGCACCAACAGATTCCTTGGTGGCTTCCTGAATGCCGCCGATCTGGCTGCTGATTTCTTCAGTTGCCTTGGCGGTCTGATTGGCGAGGTTTTTCACTTCCGATGCCACAACCGCGAAGCCCTTGCCGGATTCCCCGGCGCGGGCCGCTTCGATGGTGGCGTTCAGGGCCAACAGGTTGGTCTGCTCGGCGATATCCGAAATCAGTTCGACAACCTCGCCAATTTTATTGGACGACGTCGCCAGCCCCTGAACCATGTCATCGGCATTCTCGGCCGCGGTAACCGCCGAATTGGCGATTTCCGTCGATTGAGTGACCTGGCGGTTGATTTCGCTGATCGAAGAGGACAACTCCTCGGCAGCGGCGGCCACCGTTTGCACGTTGGTCGAGGCTTCTTCCGATGCGGCCGCGACGGCGACCGACTGTGAGTTGGTTTCTTCCGACGTTGCCGTCAGCGCCTGTGCCGACGATTGCAGTTCGGTCGAAGCCGAAGACACGGTGTCAACCACACCACCGACGCTTCTTTGGAAGTCATCGGCCATGTCGTTCATCATCTTGGTCTTCTCTTCTGCCGCACGGACTTCCTGTTCTTTGGCTTCTTGTTCCATCTGTTTGACACGGACGGCGTTGTCCTTGAACACTTGTACCGCCTGCGCCATTTGACCGATTTCATCGGTCTTGTCGAGCGCCGGAACCTCTGTTTCCAGATTGCCTTCGGCAAGGCTGCCCATGGCTTCGGTCATACCGTTGACCGGGGTGACGATGGATCGCGTAATCAGTATCGCAACCAAACCGGCGATGGCCAGACCGATGGCAAGGATGATCCATTCGATGGTCAGCAATGCAGCCACTTCGTTACCATTCTCCTGGGCGTCATTATCCAGCAACCTCTGCTGGTTTCGCTGCATGCCACCTTCGCGGACGCCTTCGTCGTTCTTTTCACCCAACAGGGCGTTCAACAGCTTGCCGGCACGCGGGGCTGCTTCGGTGACCAGGGTATAATTGGCCATGTTCCATTTTTTCGAGCCGCGAATTGCAAACATCTTCGGCGGTAGCGGCGCGAAGTTTACGCGCTTGGCGGCGAAGTCCTTGAACGCGGCCACTTGGGCCGGGGACAGGTTGGCGGTCTGTTTGGACAGATCACCAAAGCGCTTGGTGTTCTTCGCCCACAGGCCGTTAAAGTTCTTGGCGAACTTGTCGTTGCCGGTCAAAAGATAGGCACGGATATTAGCCAGCCCGAGGCCGAACGAACCACGGGTGTCGGCCATCATGCCGAGGATCTGAACCCGGTTGCCCGTCGTACCGCCCTTGCCCTGCAATTCAAGGTCGATCATTTTGGAAATGCTTTTAATCATTACCCCGGCAAGCGGAGCGGCATCGCGCGTCAGGACCAGCGTTGCGGGCTGTTCTTCGGGTGTCTTGGCGATGTCTTCGACCTGTTGCTGGGCGATGCGGAACTCCTCAATCACGCCCTTAAATACCTGAAGGTTCTCAACATTTTTCGGATTGGTCCAGCTTTTCGACAGCTCGTCCATATTGGCGACGGTCACGTCGATGTCGGCCCACACGTCGGCGCGCTGATTGGCAAACTTCTTGGCACCGGTCAGCATGTAACCACGCAAGGCAGCCAGAGAGGCCTGAATATTCTTGACCATGTTGGAGCTGGCGGCCGCCGTTGGCATGCGCAGTTCAACGATACGCTACGCCGTCTTGTCGATGACGGAAACTTCGTAGATTGTCGCGCCAACGGCAATAGCCAGGATAAGGCCCATCGCCGCAAAGCCACCGATAAGGCGACCGCTAATATTGAGGTTCATTAACTCTCTCCCTGATTTTTCAGGAGCCTCAGCTCCCTGATTTTTATCCCCGGCATAAAATATAAATTACGGGAATTCTGAGAAGTCCCATAACGCATTCAAACCAAGGCTATTAAAATGTTTGATTAGAAACGATTATCGCCACATAACCAGTGAACACAATCATATTATTGAATTTATTCAGAACCTTCACGCCAACATGATGTTGGGATCCGGGGAAAGATGCCAGACGGTCTGTAAGCCGGGTTCTGTAAATC
>Ga0233430_1000399_pt1 | contig 81958 bp, 51 predicted proteins | sample SI_118_April2016_2_FD_179883 | JGI IMG/M metagenome (GOLD analysis project Ga0233430, IMG submission 179883) | Seawater microbial communities from Saanich Inlet, British Columbia, Canada - SI_118_April2016_150_MG | ecosystem: Environmental > Aquatic > Marine > Inlet | place: Canada: British... | reverse complement strand
GCGCGTAAACCGCTCGCGCAGATGGCGGCTGGTGACGAACTTCCCCTCGCGCCCCGAAAACGGACTGTTGTTGACGCTGAAGGTCATGCGCACCGTCGGCTCCTCCACCTTGATCGGCGGCAGCGGGCGCGGGTCGAGCGGATCGGCCAGCGTGTCGCCGATGCCCACCTCGGGAATGCCGGACACGGCCACGATGTTGCCCGCATGGACCTCCTCGACCGCTTCTCGCTTCAAGTTGCGGAAGACGAAGACCTGCCCCACAGTGGCCGGTACCATACTGCCGTCGCGGTCGATATGCACGATCTCCTGCCCGCTGTGAATCGTGCCGCTGGTCAAACGCCCCACCGCGATCTTGCCTACATAGCTGCTGTACTCCAGCGTGGTAACCAGCAGCTGAGTGGGACCGTCCACGGTGACTGCGGGAGGAGGCAGATGATCCACAATCGCGTCGAACAGAGGAGCCAGGTCGTCCGCCAACTCGTCGGGAACCAGACCGGCCCGCCCTTCGAGTGCCCGCGTGTAGATGACGGGAAAATCCGCCTGCTCCTCGCTGGCACCCAGATCGATAAAGAGGTCGAACGTCTCGTCCACCACCGCATTGGCCCGAGCGGCGGGACGATCGATCTTGTTGACGACCACCACCGCCTTATGGCCGCGCTCGAGCGCCTGGCGCAGCACAAAGCGAGTCTGCGGCATCGGACCCTCCACCGCATCCACCAGCAGCACCACCCCGTCTACCATGTTCATAATGCGCTCCACCTCGCCGCCGAAATCGGCGTGGCCGGGCGTATCCACGATGTTTATGGTGGTGTCGCCGTAGACGATACCGGTGTTCTTGGCCAGGATGGTGATGCCGCGCTCCCGCTCCAGGTCGTTGGAGTCGAGCACCCGCTCCACCACCTGCTGGTTGCGGTGAAAGACGTGGGTCTGCCGCAGCATGCCGTCTACCAGCGTGGTCTTGCCGTGATCGACGTGGGCGATAATGGCCACATTGCGAACCTGGGGGTGCGACGCGGTCGCAGCGCCGTCAAACGGAAGCGTCTCTGCCTGTGTCACGTATAATCCTCGGTTAATTGGGGATGCATCGGTCTTCCGGATGATCACCGGGGAGGACCGTTCTGCTCCACTTCAGGTAGGGATCGACTACTTCAGGCTTGTGGGTAAGACACTGCGGCAGGTAGGAAATTACATTGCAGGCAGGAATGACGTCACTTGAGGCCCAGGGTAGAAATCTCCATTGAAGCGCTCAAGGAAGATAGGCATTATCGGCCCAAACACAAGGATGTACTTGTATTTATTGGACGTAGCGGATGAAAAATGTCCAAAAAACGCCGCGTCGAAAAGCTTCCGATCGGCCGTTCTGAAGAAATCCCCGATCGATTGCGGTCGATATGATCCCGACAAAACTCAACCGGCCGACCGATCCAGACGTTTCTCGTAGCTCGTCAGGCTGAAAACCTCATCGCCGATCCGCAGACAGTCCTCCAGCCTGCCGACCGCTCGATACCCGGCCCGCTCAAACGCCTGCCGGCGTGCCTCCTCCGAGTCCTCCACAAACGCCGTGACCACTTCCATCCGGGACTCCCGATGCAGGCGATCGAGCAGCTCCGCAAACCGGTCCGCGTAATTCGGGTGGACCAGCAGATCCAGCACCCCCCTGTGCGCTTCGTGCCTCCGCCTGGAGGGAATGATCGTGCCGAATCCGAGAACCGTCTCCTCCCCGTCCAGCACCACCCCCTCGAACCCGGTGTGCTCTTCTCGCAGCGCGTAGAACTCCCCCTCGAAGTGCGAACCGAGAAAACACCCCAACTCGTAGTGCTTCACCACGCCCCCGTGCCCGGCGTTGAACAGAGCGGACAGATCCCCCTGATCCCCGACAGCCATCGGCCGCGTGCACGCCGCCTGATCGGGCGCAAACAGCACCTCGTCCCGCCCGGACGGCTCCAGCGTCAGTTTAAACGCGTGCCGCTCCCCCATGGCACCGACGAACTCAAAGCCGAAGCTCCGGTACAGCGCCCGTACCCAATCCTTCCAGGAGGCCAGATAAACCGCCCGGGCCCCATGTTCGCGATACCCCTCGATTGCCGCCCCGATAGTCGCCCGGGCGATCCCCTTCCCGCGATACTCCGCATCGGTGAACACCTGCGCCATAATCCCCTGGCCGCGGGCGGAAACCGTGTAGGCCGATGTGCCGATACATCGCTCGCCGACAAACGCCGCAGCCAGACTATAGCTCTCCTCCCCCCACGGCTCTTCCAGCCTCGACTCCGTCATCCGGCCGTAGGCACCGCTGGAGAACTTCATGACCTCGCGCTTGTCGCTCTCCGAAGAGCGGTAGTTCACATGTCGTATCTCGAAGGACATTTCGTATCGGTCTCCTGAGTCGATAGCTGCGCAGACAACGCCCGTCAGCTGCCTGCGAGGGATAGCCGAAATGCGGCCATCTCCTGGGCGTTGCGGACCAGCAGGAGATCGCCGACCAGCACCGGGTGATTCCAGGTCTTGCCCTCGATCGCCGGGAGCCGCGCCAGCTCCGTAAACTGGCCGGGAGCCGCCTCGACCAGCGCCAGCTCACCTTTCTCCGACAGCACCAGCAGCAAATCCTGGTCGGCCAACAGGACCAGTTGGCCACGGCCGTAGCGTCCCCCCTTCCACTTGCGCGCGCCATCTTCGATATCGATACACGCGAGAGAGCGGCCGTCGAAGCCGTAGGCATGGCCATTGTGAATGACCGAGTCGTTGAAGTAGGGCTTTATTCGAGCCGAAGTCCAGCGCTCTACGACGGTCCACCCATCGGGTTCTTGCGCGACCGCGATGCGGCGGACGCCGCTTTTGTCATCGACGCTGATCAGGATGTCGCCGTCCGCAATCAGGGCCGGCTGCACGATGGGATGGCCCGGCCACGGGTGCTCCCAGAGAAGCGCACCGTCGGGCGGTGCGAAACTGCTGGCACCGGCTCCGTTCAGTAGCAGAATCTGCGCGACTCCGTCGACATGCAACAAATGTGGTGAGCTGTAGCCACCTTGGCCGGCTGTATTGAACCAGCGGGGCTCGCCCGTGGTGAGATCGTAGGCGATGAGTGAACCGGCGGCGGTGACGATAACGAGGTCGCCCACCACCAGCGGCGAACTCGAAAAACCCCACGTCGGTATCTTTGTATTGGTATCGGACCCCGCGTTGCGCGACCATAGGACACTGCCGTCACCGGCATCGAGCACATTCAAAATTCCGGTCGCACCCAGCGCATATACGCGACCGTCGCTGATAGTCGGAGTCCCGCGCGGACCGGCGCCGGCATTCGCTTCCCAGAACCGGGTCGCATCGCGGTGTCTCCACACCGACTCGCCGTTGGTCATATTGTAGCAGGCGACGACCTCGTAGTCACCGTGCTGCTCCTGGGTGTAGAAGAGGTCGCCGCGAACCGCGAAGGATGACCAGCCCGGTCCAACCAGCCGGCGCCACAACTCGACCGGCGGCGACGTCGACCAGTCGGTCTCGATCTGCACGCCGCGAATGATGCTGTCTCGATCGGGCCCGCGAAAGCCGGGCCAATCGGCCTCAGTTTCCATTGCTGCCACAACCGCCTGGGGCATCGTCGGCTCATCGCCGGCTTGGGCCAGGAATTGCTCCTCGGAAGTTTTTACCCACCGCCATGCAAAATCCGCACGGTAGTCGCCAGTAATGCCACTCGTCCGGAGGAGCGTCCATACTCCACAGGCGAGCAGGATGGTCACAACCATCGCCGCGCGTCGGGGTCGATCGGAGAATCGACGGCAGGCTACCGCCCAGGCGACAAAGGCGAGGCTCAGGACCGGAATGATGTAGGCGACGAACGGCATCAGCCTCATCGACTCGTGGACGAGACCCCATGTCGCGATCAGTGCGATAATTATCAGGACAACCGCACCCCAGCGCTCGGACCGGTCTGCCCGGCTGAAGAACGCCCACCACACGACGATAACCAATCCGCCGAAGAGTCCACCAAGCATCCCAAAGCCCACAGCCTCGGGCATGACCATAAGGGCTCCAAACCTGACCAGCCACTGCAGCACCACGAGAACCACACCGGGCCACAGTCGGAGCGGCTTCTGGAGAGTCGGTTCGTCGGTGTCTTTTCTTTTTGTCAACATCGTCTATGCCTCACACTATGCGGAACGGTTTGCTGTCCCACCGTCAGCTCCGCTTTCGAAATCACTACGCTCCTTACGCCAGCCCTAGCAGTTCCCTCCCATTCTTCCCGCAGATCCGCTCCCGGGATTCGGCTCCCAGATCCGCCACCTCCACCTTCAGCTGCGCCGGCCTGATCTGCTTAAAAGGCGCCCCCGTGCCAAACGCGATCCGTTCGGCGGCAAACTCCTCCGGAAACGCATCGATAGCGACCCGCGAACTCTCCAGATACAGCCCGGGATAGCGCGGCGAGCCGTCCCTGTCCAGCAGCGCACCGGCGCTGAAACCCCCCTCGCACGCGATCACTCTGGCCTCCGGCACCGCCCTGCACAAAGCCCCGATTTCGTCAACGCCAATGACCCGCTCCGTGTCCAGCCAGTGGTGCTGGCGCACGTCCACCACCCGATGCGGGATCAGCAGCGGCAAATCGACCTGGGCGGCCAGCCTCGCGATGGCGATCGACTCGCCACAGCCCAGCGCATAGTCGTGATACTGGGGCACCAGACGCAGCGCCCGAAACCCCAGCTCCTCGCTGCAGGTCCGCAAATCCCGTTCCCAGGCGGCGTACAGCGGGTTGAGCGTGGCGACTCCTACGAAAAAATCCGCGTGCGGAGCCAGCCACTCAGCCAGCTCGAGATTGGCGTCGTGACAGTTTTTGTAAAACAGTCCGTTGGTATTGGCGACGGCGGCCCCGTCGATTCCGGCCCCCTCCAGCAGCGCGCGCAGCTCTGCCGGTGTCTGGTTCGGAATCCGACGAAACGGCCAGTGCCCCACTGCTGTATTGATATCGAACATCATCCCCTCCTCCGCGCGAAAATTTCCCTGACATTTCCGCCGAAAACCCGAGCCCGATCCGCTTCATCCAGATTCGCCTCCAGCAGTTTGCCGACCCCTTCCTCCAGAATCCCATCCGTGGCGAACAGGACCCGATCGACGCCCAGGGTCGCCACCGTCCGATCGACGATGCCGGTGTCGATCACCGAGCCGCTCGTATCGATATACACGTTGGCCGGAGCCTCTTCCAGCACGCGCAAATTCCACTCCCAATCTCCCCCGCCCCCAATGTGCCCCTGGATCAGCGGCGTCTCCGGAAACATCTCGGCCGCCTTCAAAAAATGACCGGCGTGGCTGAGCCGGGGCTGGCGCCTCTGGCTCTCCGTATCCGTGACCTTGCCGGCGTGCATCAGCACCGGCACCCCCAGTTCGGCCGCCCGCTCCATCACCGGCCGCTGTGCCGGGTCGCAGACGACGTACTGGTGATACAGCTTGACCCCCGCCATGCCCCCCTCGACGATGCAGCGCTCCATCTCCTCGAGCGCTGCGGCGGCGTCTCCGGGATTCACAAAGCAGAACCCCAGAAAGCGATCCGACATGCGCATCGCCTCCAGAACCGCGTCGTTGGCCGCCCGCACCTGATCCGGTGTCGGGGCGTCGCCCGTCAGGGGAACCGAAACGCAAAAACAGTCGATGCCGAGTTTCTCCCCCTTCGCCAGCAGTCGCTCCGCGTGATCGACGTCGAGCGCCTCGCCAGAGCCGGCGGTCTGCCCCCCTCTGGCTCTCCGCACGTGATTGTGGACGTCGATCCGTTTGGCCTCTCTCCACGCAGCTTCTCTTTCCATCAGATCCTTTCCTTTCCTGATCAATGCACCTTCAGCTTCCGTTCGGCGCTGCGTCCCGACGCCAGTTCCGTCAGACGGATGGTCCAATCGCCCGGCAAATCGTTCTCCGCAATGTCCAGCTCCAGGGAAAGCTCCCCGTCGCTGGCTCCGTAGTACCCGCTAAACTCCGCTGGTTTACCCTCCCCGTCGAGTATCTCCACTTCGACCGGGATCACCGCGGCGATCGCTTTCCCCGAACCATCCACGACGCGCACCTCCACCTTCGCCCGTTTTCCACGGCGCACCTTCCCGGGTGCTTCGACCTTCACCTCTGCGATCTCCTGCTCTACGATCATATACACGCTGCCACCCCCCGGCCCCAGCTCGACGTCGAAACTCAGCCCATCCGCTGTCGTCTCCGTTGTGACCTCCTGGTGATGCAGCAGATCGTACACCCGGCCGGAGCGCCGATCGACCGACAGCCTGGCGCTCGCCGGCAGACCCTTCTCCATCACCAGACCGTGGTGCCCGACATACTCTCCAAAGGTCCGGCTATCGTTGACCGCAAAGACATAATCCGCACTCCCCCGCTGCCGCGTCCGCACCACCACGTCCGGATTCGACGAATCGGCGTAGCGCCGGTAGAACGCATCCAGCTCCCGCCGCAGCGCCGCAGCCTTCTCCTGGAGCGCCACCTTGTCCGCCTCCGCCTTCCCCGTTCGCTGATAGGAAGAGAGCACGATATCCGGCATGATGACCGGAGCAACCTGCTCGTCCGCCACGATCAGTCCACCCCTGTCCTGAAAGGCGCGGATCTCCTCCGCGACGCTCTCCGTCAGCACGTCGCATCCCGGCATCACCAGCACGCGGATCCCCTCCAATCCGTCGCGTGCGATCTTCTCGTCGTAGACGATCTGCGGCTGCAGCTGCGCCCACTGCAGCACCAGGTGGGCATCCGCCTCCCAGCTCCGCCCCCAGCCGGACGTCCCGCGGCCGGCGAAAACCTGAGCGGCAAAACTCTCCAGCAGAGCGACATCAGCCGGCCGGTCCGGCACCTGCAGCAGCGTCGGTCCGAGCGGTCGCACGACCGTGTGCACCAGCTCCTTCAGCACCTCCCTGGTCTCCGGGTTCGTGTACTGGTACGAGCCGTGCTCCGACTTGACCAGCGAGCCCCAGCCGTGGTACATAATCCCCCGAATCGGCCGCGATATCTTAGACCAGAACGCCTCCCGCATGTGGTCGGGCGAAATGGTGATGAAACGGGCTTCCGGCAGCTCCCGTTCCCACTCCGCCCGCTCCGCCTCCTCTTCCGGCAGCTTGGGCGCCGTCTGACTCCGATACCAGATGACCTGGGTCATCTTCATCACCCGCTGATCCGCATCCCCCGCCGCCATGGCGAACAGCTCGTCCGCCGCCTGCCCGATCTTGAGCGGATCCGGATAGGAGTAGCTCCACTGCGAGACGATGTCCACATCCCCGCCGCTCCCCCAGACGCTCGGCACCCGCACCGCAGGATCGAAAAACGTCCACAGATCCTCCCGCCCGGTCGACTTCAGCCCCAGGTCCACCTGACTGTGCAATTCGTTCCAGCCGTCCCCCTCCTTCCAGAACCAGCGGTAGAACTTCAAAATCGGATCGTCATCCGCGACAATTCTATCGCGGGGAAAGTCGGCAATCTTCCCGTAGCGAATACCCCCCTTACTCACCGCCTCCACCGGTATGTCCCGACCGGCAAACGCCCGATATGCAGCCCGATCGTGCTCGTGAAAACAGAGACTCGTCCCATCCCGGATCTCCGAGTGGACGAGCGACGCCTGCAGCGCAGGAAATTCGCCGAACGACCTCGCTATCGAAGCCCCAACATCGTAGGCGTATCGCTGCACCTCGGGAAAACTGGCGCAGACATTGTCTTTGCCTTCGTACGGCAATCCCTCCCGATCAACCCGCCCATACTGCTCCAGCAGTTCTTCACTCCGCGCCACCCAGCGTCCGGGATACAGATAGACCGCAGCTCCGATCCCCCGGGCGAGATGCTCGTTCAACACGCTCGCGTGCTTCTCGAGCTCTTCGGGATTCCCCGCTTCAGTCGGCTCTTCCGCCTCCCAGATCTTCCCGTAGTTCGCCATATAGTACAGATGGTGCGTAAAACCAATCTCCTCCAGCCTGTCCAGATCTCCCCCACCCCACATCAACACCGGCATCTTCCGCGGCAACGGCCGGGGAACGACGACCAGTTCCAGATCCACCTCCGTCTCAAACTTCCGCCCTTCCACCTTCCCGGACGCGGCAACCGTCAACGGATAGAAACCCGGCCGCACCTCCGTATCGACCGATACCTCGACAGTGTGCCTGTCCTGCGGATCCAGCTCCGGCAGCGCAAATTTTTTCTCTTTCCCTCCGAAGTCGACGCGCACCTCTCCATCCGTCAGCATCCCTCCCGCGCCGTTCACAATACCGATCGTCGCCCGGGCATCCGACTCCATCCGCACAAACGCCGTCCGCCCGACCGCCTTCACCTCGATACTGTCGATCCGCACCTCTACCTCCGCATCGGCCGCACCGGCCGCCGTCGCCAACAGCGCCAGCAGTATTGCGCCGACCGTCCATCCGCTCCTCTTTCGCATGATTCCTCTCCCGCGGCTCATTTCAGCACCTCGATCTGCACCGGCTTCCAGATCCCCCCCGCGTGCGCCGTGTTCATCGCCCGCACCGCAAACGAGTTCTCCTCTCCCCAGCGAATCTCCCGAGTGATATCCAGCGCAAACGGTACGTTCCAGCCCTCCGGGCCGATATCGTGCTGCCCCACGTATTCCCCGTTTACCCAGACCCAGGCGCTCTCGTCCACCGCACCAAAACTCAGCTCGATTGCCAGATGATCCGGCTCGGCGGGCAGAGAGATCGTCCGCCGATACCACGTCACTCCAGTGTGCTGATACCCGGCCTCCTGCCACACCTGCTCGATCTCTATCAGATCCCACTCCGAATCGTCAAAACCCGGCTCGTACCACTTCTTCAGATGCCCATCCCGCCCCGGATCGAGCCGAAAGCGCCAGCCCTCCTTCGGCAGCGGAATCGCCTGCGCCACCTGGATATCCCGGTCCGTCCCCTCGCGGATGGAGATCACCTCCCGGTGGAACGGCCACAGCGCCTTCGCCGCGATCCGTCGCACCGCATCCACCCCGTCTTTCGACGCTATCTCGAGCAATTCACCGACCCGCTCCGTGCGCGGCTGGATTCCGACCAGCCTCTCCACCGCCGTCTGTCGCACCAGACTGTTCTCGTCCTCCACCCCCTTCGCCAGATACGACACCGGCAGCTCCCCCGGCAGCTCGACGAGCGTCCGCAACGCGATCATCCGCACGACCACATCGTCGTTGCCGAGCGCCTCCCCCAGCACCTCTCTGGCCGGCGCACCGATCCGCGCCAGCAGCCGCGCCGCCGTCCGCCGCACGACCCCGTTTTCATCCTCCAACCCCGCAATCAGCACTTCGACTCCTGCCTCCCCTTCAGCCGATGCCTTCTGTAGCGCCGCGCGACGCTCCGCCGGAGACAGACCGAAACAGGCCCCCGCAATCAGCAACACGCCCAGCACCATACCGCAACCAATCGAACCTCTCATACCAATTCCTCCTTCCAGGCAGTTCCCCGCGCCAGATCTCTGCCGATCTTCCAGCGCCTTCCATCCACTTCCACCTCCAGATCCACGCGTTCCGCACCCACTTCCAGATCCTCCGGATAAACCGCCTCCACCTCCGGCCCCTCCGTGCCGCGATACGGCACCACCAGCGTCACAAACGCGGCCGGCGCCGTCTCTCCGTGCCGAAAACAGAACGCCTTGCGCGGCTCCCGCTTGCCGTATCCCCAGGCGAACCAGCCCTCCTCTTCCGCTCCCTCCACCGGACTCCCCGTCGCCGCCGCGACCAGCACGTTGGCATCGTCGAAACCAGTGGCAGCGCGCCCTTCGGCAAAAGCAAATTCCACCTCACCAGGGGCGAACTGGAAGTGCAGTTCCAAAAGACCGGGAGCATCCCCAATCGCCTCGTCGAGCAGCACGAAAAATCTCTTCTCCACAAACCAGACGCTGCGCCGGTGGATCAGCCCTTCATACGATGCATTCTCCACGATGAGAGCGTCCAGATCGCCCGCCGCGTGCCACAGCAGCTGGCGCCCCGCATCCGCCGAATCCCCGCCATCCAGCGTCAGCGTCTGATGCACCCGTGTCTGCCTATGCCACGCCCGCCCCTCCGGGTCGTGGCCATAGGTGAAAAAACCGGTATCCGGCATCAGCCAGCGACCGTAAGCGCACAGCTCAAAGGTCCCGTTGTCCGGCTGGTCGTGCGACGAAATCGCCGGCTGCGAACAGTGCAGTCCCAGGTAGATTCCCTCCGGCCCCCAGTCGTCGCGCAGGACATACAGTCCGGCCTCGGGAAAGGCGCAGCTCGTCTCCGCCGGCAGCCGCTCCCTGTCCAGATCCGCCCGGGCGGCGAATTTCGGATCGCCCAGAAACGACGTCGCCTCTTTCAGAACCGAGTACAGCGGCCAGTCCGACCGCTCGTCCGTCGTCCACAGAGGACGCGAACCATCCCCGAACATCGGCGCCCCCAAATCCGGAGTCGCTATCGCGAAAACGTACTCGTACATCCTCCGCACCCGCTCCCGATAGTCGTCGGGCACCGCAAAGCCGGTCGCCTCCATCCGCCCCATGATCTCCACCGCGTCGCTCAGCACCCCGCTGTGGTAGCCGAACGACCATTCACGCTGCACCCCGTCCGTCGTCGTCTGCTCAAGCAGACTTTCGCGAGCCCTCCCAAAAGCCAGCTCCAGCCAGCGCTGGTTGTCCCTGAACTCCGGAAAAGTGTGTGCAACGTTGATAAAACCCCGCTGCTCGAAGATCGCCTTGTTGTGGACCTGCCCCATCGGTATCAGCTCGGTCTTGATCTGGTGATCGTACATACTGGCCAAAAACAGCCCCAGGAACTCCGGCGTAAAACAGTCGGCGTGAATAAAAGTGCGGACGACTGCACATGCGTTGGTGGCCCGAATCCCGGTCTGGATATCGAGCCAGGCGAATCCCTGCCAGTGGGTATACACTGAATGGGTCTTCCGGTGATTTTCCAGCAGGTGCTTGCCGATCCAATCCCGGGTCAGCTCCACAAACGCGCCGGCGTACTTCTCGTCGCCGGTGGCCCGAAAGGCCGCCTCCAGAGGTCTGGCCCAGTAGAAGCGGTACACCGACGCCACCCATTCTATGTCCCCGCGCGGATCCCACTCCCAGTCCACCTCCTCTCCGTACGCCGCCTCTTCGTACGGCCCGAACTGGAAGATGTGCTCGACAATCTTGTCCGCCTGGGAAAACTCCTTCCCCTTTTCCGCAGGCTCCGTCAGGGGATATCTCTCCCGGTAGTAGGCGAGCAACCTCTCCAGGGCGACATCCCGATCACCCCGACCCGCCGCATCCCCGACTTCCTCCATCCCCGGACGCTCCAGATCGAGCTTCTCGAGAATCTCCTCGGCGGGAAGGGAGTGCAGTTCGATCTCTCCGTCCTTGTCCCGCGACATCCACGACGTGACTTCCCCTGTCCCTACGGGACCCTTGTCCGCGTTGGTTTCCTCTGGCATGACACACCCTCGTTTCCCGGTGCCGCGACACTCGCTTCTGCGGGAGTTTCCTCTCTGGTGGAATCCGGCAGACGCGCGCGACTACGGCACTGTGTTCAATCTGTGAAAGTACTACTCGAACGCTATCCAGCCCCTGCTGAGCGGATCGGCGTGCGCCCCCACACTGGGAAACCAGGCGGAAATCTCCGCCTCCTTCCCCTGGACGTTGCGCACCAGATCGATCCGCAGCAGTCGATTCTGCTCCGGGCTACAGCCGAATTCCGCCAGCGGCAGCCGCAGTTCCGCCGTCCACCCCTCCGCGCCGACCTGGGTTGCCCACTCGCAGTCGAAATCTGCGGACAGCCGCTCCTGATAAGTCTGCCGCTCGTTCCGACCCCACTGGTCGAAAAACGCTCCCCGGGCGTTGACGATAAACTGGACGTAGGGAAACTCGCTCATCTGCGGATTGAAAAACAGCTCCACCGAATCGTCTTTCCAGGTGCTGCCATCGCGCGGAGCGGCTTCCGTTCGCAGCCCGACCGTATCCTGCCGGCAGTCGAGGGCGACGTAGAGATTCTCGCCGTCGTGCGCCAACCAGGCCCGGGTATCGTATCCCGAAAGGGCCAACTCCCCCCACTTCGAAAAACCGCTCAGCTCGTCGGCCCGACGCCACACCGGGTCGTCCAGCGCGCCGTCGAGCACGGGCGCAGACTTCACCATTACCACCGTTGCCACCTTCCGAGCCATGGCGCGAATCTGGCCGACGATCTGAAGATAGGTTTCGCTGCCGCCGACGCCGAAGGTCTCGTCGACCCGATCCCCGATCTGCCCCCGCAGCTCCTCGGCGTCCAGCACATCTGTCTTCGCCTGCGCCACCGCTTCGCCGGCGATGTGGGCGGCCGACCAGCGCTTGGCGCTGGTCTCCGCCCCTCCCTTGAGCGGCGCTATCCAGCTCTGCTTGGGCGGGTAGAACGCCACCGGATCGTCCCCGACCTTGTCCGCGATGTACGCGTCGATATCCGTCGTCGCGATCTTCGCCGCCAGCCGCCGCAGCGCCGCAGCGACCTGTTCGAGCGGCGCGCTGGCGTCGATCAGCTCCTGCACCTCCCGCGCCGCACCATACTGCCCGGCCAGCAGCAGGGTGACATCCCAGGTCTTGCGAAAGAAGTGAATCCGCTGCTTTACGAGTTCATCCTCCGCCAGAGCGGCCGCCTCGTCGAGGTAGACCGTGCATTCGTCGAGCACCTCGGGCGGGAAGATCTGAAACTGTTTCGGGTCTGCCGCGAGCCGATACGCCCAGTGACCGCGCCCGGTCTGCTGCTCTCGCCAGGCCTCCTCGCAGCGGGCAAAATACCGCTTCATCGGTTCTGCTGCCTCGCGGAACATCCGCTCATTCCACTCGTCGCTCAAACCGTCTATATCGACCTGGGGGTTCCACAGCACCCGCGCCATGATGTAGAGCTTTGGCCCGTCCAGTCCCCAATTGGGATAGACCTCCGCATAAAACCCCTTCACACTGTTCTGCACCGCGTGCAGAATCGCCTCCTGGAACAGATGGCTGTAGATCCGCGGAATGGCAAAACCCATGCCGTAGGCATAGTCGTAGATACCCAGTTGGCCGGCGGCCCGCCCCCACAGCTCCAGCAGTTGCTGGTCCTGCTCCCGGAATTCAGCGTCGAAATAATCGGCGCGATTACTCGTCAGATACGGAATGATGTTTCGATGGAGGTCCAGCTGATCGGGCGGTAGTATATAGCTCGAATACGCCAGACAGCCGATCAGCTTGTCCGGGTCCGTCTTTTCCAGTTCAGCCGCTATCTTGTTGAGCCAGCCGAAATACCGGTGGGAATACGTCCCCTCGAACCCCTCCCACGCTTCGATCTCCCGATCCATTCCCACGCAGACATCACACGTGCACCACCCCTGGCCGTCGTTGCCGCCGTAGGAGTACGACTCGAGATCCGGGTTCTCCGCCCAGGCGGCCCGGGCGACATCGGCGGCGTGCTGCACACCGCTTTCGGTCGCCATACACGGCTGCCAGCTGTGGTCCTCCTTGCCCGGTCGATACCGCTTCCCGGCGCGCAGCGGATACCACTCGGGATGCTCGTCGAAATGTCGGGCCGGATCGAAGACGCGCAGCAGGTTGTGGTGAAACCGATACCGCCCGTGGATCCGCTGCCGCAAATTCCAGACGCCCCCGTGCTGAGCGCCGCTCCACAGCCGCGACAGCAGCACCGGCGCGTGTATCTGTCGACCTATGGGCACCATAATCCGCTCGCTGTGCGGCACATCCTCTCCCAGCTCCCCCGGAATCAACCAGCGCACCCCGACCTGGTCTTCCAAAAACTGACAGACCGCCCAGTAAGTCGACCACGGCCTGGGGCCGGCGAGAAAAACCGCCTCGGATGTCGCGTGCACCAAAAAGGCGTCCCGGTCGATCCCCTCCAACTCCTGTCGATCGGCACCCGATAGCGCCCGACAGCGCCCGACGTAGATCGGCCAGCCCTCCCCCGAAAACTCCTCCTCGGAGACAACGATGAACTTCCGACCGGTCGCCCGTTCGAGATAGGACGCGAGATCCTCATACGCCTGCACCGTCTCTTTGACGGGATTCGCCTCGTGCACAACGACCGCCTGCCGGCCGCCGTCCCACACGGGGAACTGAGCGCTGCAAGGATAGACCGCCAGCACGGCTAGCGCAGCTACCACGCGGAGTTTCATCGACCGCCTCCTCTCGCCTATTATCTCGCCCTACAGCACATCGGGGGTCAAGATAGGAAGACGGGAAATAGAGAGCAAACACCTCCCGAGGGCACCCCCCAGTCCCCCAGCAGGATGATCACGTCGAGTATTTTCCCGACCTCAGCGCCCCTTCAACCACTCCATGAGAAGCCCCACCTGTCGCAGGCCGGGCTCGTCCGCGCGCTGCGGCTCCAGCGCCTCGTAGGTGAGACCTGTGAAGCCGATAATGGTAGTGGCCATCGACTGGGGCGCGGCAATACGAACCGGATCTCGATCCCCCGTCAGCGGCGGAAGCTCGTAGCGAGTCAGAACCGTATCGATCTGGGCGGCGGGCACCCGGACTACGCGATAATTCTTGTTCTTATTGAAGACCTTCCACGCGTCCTCTCTGGTGACCGGTCCCTGGGAAAAGCCTTTGCCGGCACCGGCAAAGGCCAGATCCGCTCCGGTCTTGCGCTTCAGCAAATCGCTCAGCCCCCGTTCGATCACCTCCCGGTCCAGGGAGTCCACCATGGAAGCCACCTGCTCGTCCATATTCTCCCCGACCGCCGCGGGCCTGAAGTCGGTGTGGCGCATGGGGCCATCCTTCGGCTTGATCCAGGCGAATCGACCCCGCTGCAGCTTCCGCTCCGTCTGCGTCAGGTCGATATACTGGCCGGCGATCGCCCCGGACTCCAGGACGTGGATCTCCACGTACCCGTTGGGAGTCATCTGTCCCGGAAAATTGACCGCCCCGGTGTTGACGCAGACGGCGGCGCTCGCCTCGAACCCCTCGGCCACCCAGGACTGGTACCGGTGAGTGGTAGCCGAGAGGACCAGATCCGCCTTGGCGAGAAGCTTTTGACGCCGCTCGGGGGAAAGGACCATGTCCCAGGATCCGGCACGGGAGTGGGCGGCGGCGATCACGAGGTTGCGCTCCCCTTTGTCGATTCCGTCCAGAGTTTCGATCAACCAGGAGCGGTTTTCTTCGGGAAAGGCCAGATCGTCGTCCCTGGGCTGGTCCGAGAAATGCAGTTGGATCAGATGGACGGTGATATCGCCCACCGGTATTCGGGCATAGTACTCCGAAGAATTCGGCCGGACCACCTCGGCGTGCGCCCCCAGATCGACCAGATCCAGAATGGGCGCTCCGGCCCCGTAGTCGGACTGCATGTGGGTCGGACTGTAGTATTCATTCTCTCCATCGGCCACATTGAGGTAGGTGTGCTCCCGCCACCAGGAATCCGACTGAATCCAGGGAATAAACGAATTCTCCCAGCCGTTTTTCAGATGGTCCCCCACGCCGATGACAAATGCCGCGTCGCTCGCCCGAATCCAGTCGACCATGCGGGCGAATTCCACGCTGCTGAGGGGCGATTCCCCCTTGTTGTCGCTGAAAATCGCAAAGTGCAGGGCAGCCTGACTGTCCATATCCGCAATGGCGCGGATCTGATCCCGATCGTCCGCCTGGCAATTGCCGACCGAGTTGAGCAACAGGAGGATCAGAACGGCGGCGATCCCTCGTCCCTTTATCATGAAAAAACTCCTCGTGGCTTTATGTCTCACAACTTCACGTTGAAGTCGTCCCAATTGGAAATATCCGCATCCCCCTCCAGCACGCCCAGATAGATGACGGCGAAGGTCAAAACCTTGCAGCCCGGTTCCAGATGGCCACCCATGGCGACCTTGTCGTTGGTGAAGGTGATATGGCCGTGGACCCTGCCACCGAGCACACCGCCGGACATGGCGACGATGTCGAGCGCCTCCTCGCCTCGGGGATACTCCTCCGCCGGCGGCAGATTGCCGTCGGCGACCACGTGAAAGTGGTAGTGGGTGACCGAGCCAAAGGCGTTGAGAAAAACGGCGTTGTGTATCTGCCTGTCGGCGACGAACTGCTGCAACGATGCGAGGATGTCGTCGCCGTAGTTCAGCCTGATGAGGACGACTTCCTTGAACTGGGTGGTGACGTCGATCATGGTTTTCTCCAGGTGTTGCGGTTTCTCGTGTAAAGAGTCGAAGACCGGAGTGGGATTTTCGGAAATTCCCGAAAGGATTGGGCTCCGATTTTTAATGTGAGTCGGTATGTTCCTCCGCGATCCGCTCCACGGACCCCATCCAGAAGGCAATGTGCGCCCTCTTCCAACTGTAGGTGATCGCCATGCCGACCCGGGTCGGTATAATCGCCGGGTAGGAGTACTCTCCCTCCTCAGTCTCGATATCCAGACGACGCGGCCAGGTGCGGCCGTTGTCGTCGGAGAGGAGGATCGCTAGAGGGGTGCGGATGCGTCTGGGGACCGGGTTGCAGACCAGGGCCAGGCTACCATTATCCAGGCGGGCCAGGTCGATACCGCTGTTGTTGTTCGGCAAACGGGTTTGATAGAGAGGCGTCCAGGTGCGCCCCCCATCGTGCGAATCGCTGCGGCAGATCGAACCGCAGGTGGAGCGGGTCAGCATGTGGACCTGACCCGGTTCCGATTCCCACAGGGTCGGCTGGATGACGCCCGCCCCTTCGAAGTGGGGACGATCCAACTCGACTATGTCGCTCGCCTCCCAGCTCTCGCCGCCGTCCTCACTGCGGTCGACAAAGACGTTCCACACGCCCCCCCTTTCCAGAGAGGCACCCGCCAGCAGACTGCCATCGGCCAAGAGAATCGGCTTGTTCTTGACCGGGCCGCGGCCCCCTCTGTCGCCCGGCACCAGCTCGGTCGGCTGGCTCCAGGTCCAGCCGCCATCCTCGGAAACGGCGGTCCACGTCTCCCAGTCGGAGATCGTCTTTCCCACTTTAAAAAAGAGGTGCACGCGACCGTCCGAGTCGGCATAGAGGACCGGATTCCAATGGGCGTGGTCGCGCACCTTGGCGATCCGGCGCGGCACCGACCAGCGGCCCTGGAAGCGCTCGGCCGCCCAGATGCCGACGTCGTCCCTGCCTTCGAGACTGCCGCCGAACCAGGCGACCAGAAACTTGCCGTTGGGCAATTGGACCAGGGTGGAGGCGTGGCACTGGTTGAAGTGCGCCTTTTTGAAGATCGGTTCATGGACGTGGATGTGCTGGCGCAGATACTGACCGTAGTCGGACAGATCCAGGGACTGACCCCCCTCGCGGATATTGCGTTGAATTTCGGCAATCGGCGGATCGACCAGCGGTCGCTCTTCCCGAAGGCAGGTGAGTGCGGCCTTGCCGGCGGCGAACCCCATCTGGGCGCAGGTCGCCATGACGCGGAAGGAGCTCATCGCCTTCTGATCGCCACCGGCGCCGCGCCCCGGCACCAACAGATTCTTCGCACCCTGGGGGATCAGGCTGCGCAGGGGGATGTGATACGGCTCGACCATGGTGGTGATACCGGTCCCGGCGCGCTGCCCCCTGTCGGGCCAGTGGAAATCCAGATGATAGGTGCCCACGGCCACGGCATCGGCGAAGACGCCGGCGTGGGTCACCTCCTCCTCGGTGAGCTGGTGCTCGCCGACAATCCGCCGTCCCTCGCGCTGGCCGATGTGGCGCGACACCGAGGCGAGGACGTGGCGATCGAGGATTTTGCCCTGATACCCCTTCGTCTGCAGGTAGTAGATGAGGCCCATCATCTGCCGCCTGGCGTGGAGTTCGGCGCCGGAGAGGCTCTCGCCGTCGGCCGCGTCAAAGCCGACGACCTTCATCTTGACCTCCACCTTGCCCGAGGGGAAGGTGTGCAGGGTGGTCATCGGCAGGTCGTCGTCACTCTCCCAGGTGGGACAGCCGGGAGGGAGCAAAGGCGTTACCGATTTCCCGGAATCCCACAGAGTGAAGTACAGGCTCATGGGCAGCTGCCGATTCGGCCCCTCCCGAATCGTTTCAAAACCGGCCGCAGCAACCACGGCGCAGTCCCCCGTGGCGTCGATGACCATGCGCGGACGGAAGTCGATCCGGTCGGAGGAACAGGATACGCCGACGGAGGTGATGGCGCCCTCTTCCATCTCCGCCTCCAGGGCGCGGGCGTGGAAGAGGATCTCGATACCCGCGGCGGCGACCTGCTCCTGGAGAAAGAAGGCGCACATCTCCAGGTCGTAGGCGCGGCGATCGGACAGCGGACTATAGGGTTGGATCAGACCGTGCTCCTCCAGCCCGGCGATCAGCTCGGCAAACGGCTTGTTGACGCGGGCGGTGTCGCCACAGAAGCCGGCCACGCCGCCGCCGGTGCCCTGGCCACCCAGCAGATTGGACGGCTCGACGAGGAGGACGCTGGTGTCGGGATTCTTCGCGGCCAGGGCGGCAAAAATGCCGGCCATGCCGCCGCCGGCAACCAGCACATCGACGGCTCGGGAATGCGGTGAAGTAGTCATAAGCGCTCGTTGGAAGAGAGTGGATTCTTCGCCCAATATAAAGCGGGAGACCGGCTCTGTCGACGCGCAGTTGGCGGCCGCTACGGGGGTTTCGTAGAATTGGAAGCAGCCGCCGCAGATCGGATTGGCTATTCGTCGGCGATATGGAATTTAAAGCGGGTGAGCGGAAAGGTCGACATATGGAATCGATCGCTTACGGAATCGGGGACTGGAAGGCGGACGGCCTGGGAAACCACCGGGCCGTTCTCCGGGTCGATCGACCCGCGGAGGGGGTGCGGGTGCGCATCCCATGGCGGCGGCGCGATTCGGAGCCGGAGAAGAAGGGGATGACCGTGGTCGCCGCAGCCACGGGGGAGCAGGTGGACAATCTCGTGCGAGCGGAGGTGACGCGCGACTGCGGAGAAATAGTCTTCCAGCCGGTTTCCGGAGCCGGAGAGTATTACCTCTATTACATGCCCTTCGTGACGGAGGGCTGGCAGCACATGCCGGCTACCCGGTATCTGCCGCCGGAGGAGACCGCCGATCCGGCCTGGGTCGAAACGCTCGGTTTGGCGAAGGACCAGCTGGAAAAGGGAGAATGGCGACAGTTGCCGCAGGCGGAGGTGGTGGAGTTGCAGGCAGCGGGGGAATTCCACCGGATGGATCCAATGGAGGTAGTGGCAACGACGGCAGAGGTGGAGAAACTGATTGGACGCTACCCCCAGCAGACGTATCTGGTCTTCCCTGAAGATCGGCGCTTTCCGATCAGAATGCGAGACGATCTGCCGCTGCAGTGGGTGAAAAAAGGGGCGGCAGAAGCGTTTTTCGGCGAGGCGAAAAAAGGGGAGTTCTACGCGTTTCAGCTGGGTGTATACGCGGTAAAGACGGCATTAGAAGATGTGGACGTAGAACTTTCCGACCTGCGCAGTGAAAGCGGCCAGATGATTCCCGCGACGGCGATAAGCTGTTTCAACACCGGGGGATTGGACTGGAACGGACGCCCCTTCGCAAAGAGGGTGTCGGTCGCGAAAGGTCGGGTGCAGCCACTGTGGATCGGAGTGCAGATTCCCGAAGAAGCAGTGGCGGGACGGTACGAAGGATCAATAGTGGTGCAGCCGCAAGATCGAGAGGCGACGGAAGTGCAGCTGGCCTTCGAGGTCGCAGACGAGCTGATCGAAGATGCGGGAGATGGCGACCTGTGGCGCCAGGCGCGGCTGCGCTGGCTCGATTCGACAAAGGGAATCGACGCCGAGGTAGTCGATCCGTACGCCCCGGTGCGAGTGAAGGGGCGAAAGGTGGAGATTCTGGGGCGGACCGTGCGTTTTGGGGAACTGGGACTTATCGAAAGTATCGGGACCCGTTTCACCCGAAGTCTGCAGCGGCCGGATGGGCCGGCGCGGGAGATGCTGACCGCCCCAATGCGCTTTGCAGTCGAAGCAGAAGATAGAGCGGAAGAACTAGCCTCGAATGGATGTGAGGTGGTAGCGCAGAGCAGCGGGATCGCGAGCTGGGAGGCAAAAGGAGAAGGAGAGAGTTTCGAGTACGGCTGCAGGGCGGAGATGGAGTGCGACGGATACATCACCTATCGAATAACGCTGAAGGCGAAGCGGGATGTCTCGATAGACGACACGCGCGTGGAAATTCCGCTGCGCAAAGAATTCGCCAAATACCTGATGGGCATGGGCCACAAGGGAGGACTACGGCGCGGGGAATGGCGCTGGAAGTGGTCCGAAGAGCGCGCCAATCACATGGTCTGGCTGGGAGAAGTGCACGGCGGGCTGCAGTGCAAGCTGATGCACGAACGGGACATCTGGGAGCTGTACAACCTGCGCACGTGCGGGCTGCCCGACTCCTGGGACAACAGCGGCCAGGGCGGCTGCGACGTGGTGGAAAACGGAGACGGAGATGTCGAGCTCATCGCCTACAGCGGGCCTCGGAAGCTGTCGGCAGGAGAGGAGATCGTCTTCCGCTTCGGTCTGCTGATCACCCCCTTTCATCCGCTGGATGGAGCACACTGGGACTGGCGCTACTACGGCGATGGCCTGGATGAGCTGACCCCGATCGATGAGATCGCCAAAAAGGGAGCGAAAATTCGCCACCTGCACCACGCCAACCCGCTGAACCCGCACATCAACTACCCGTTTGTCCGTGCCGAAGAGCTGAAAAATTACGCGGACGAGGCGCACACCCGCGATATGCGCCTGCTGATCTACTACACCGTCCGCGAGCTGAGCAATTTCGCGGCGGAGATCTGGGCCTTCCGCAGCCTGGGGGAGGAGATCTACCGACGGCAGGAGGGATTCAGACTGGCCGACCACTTTGCCGACGAGGAGGAGCGCGAAGCGGGATTGCAGGGCGGAGGCGGCTCCTGGCTGTGGGAGCACCTGGTCGACGACTTCGTGCCGGCCTGGCACCACCCGCTGGGGGAGAGCGTGCAGGACGCCTCTATCGCCACGCAGGGGCTGTCGCGGCTGCACAACTACTACGTCGAAGGGCTGGAGTGGCTGGTGCGCCGGGTGGGAATCGACGGGATATACCTGGACGGAATCGGCTACGACCGCCAGATCATGAAGCGGGTGCGCAAAGTGCTCAAGCGGACCCAGCCCGATAGTCTGGTCACCTTCCACAGCGGCAACAACTTCCATCCCGAATACGGGCTGAACAGTCCGGCGGTGCAGTACCTGGAGCACCTGGCCTACTGCGACAGCGTCTGGTTCGGGGAGGGGTACGACTACGACGAGACGCCCGACTACTGGCTGGTGGAGATCTCGGGAATACCGTTCGGGCTGACCGGAGAGATGCTGCAGGGCGGGGGCAATCTGTGGCGGGGGATGCTCTACTGCGGCATGGCCAACCGCCTGGGGTGGAACGCCGATTCGCAACCGGAGCCGATCTGGAAATTCTGGGATGAGTGGGGAATCGAGAAGATGGAGATGATCGGCTACTGGGACGAGGAATGTCCGGTGCGGGTGGACGGAGAGGGCGTCCTGGCGACGGCGTACGTGGGCAAAGAGAGGATGATCGTATCGCTGGCGAGTTGGGCGGAAGGGGAAGTGGAGTGCGGTCTGGAGATAGACTGGGAGAAATTGGGAATCGAGCCGGAGACAGCGATCGTGACGGCGCCGGAGATCGCGGAATTTCAACCGGAACGGGAGTTTGCAGCAGGTAAAAAGATACCGGTGTCGCCGGCAAAAGGCTGGTTGCTGGTGATCGCCCCTCGCTGATAAATTCCGCATTCAGCCGGTGAACCAGCATCAGTGAAGGAGAACGAGTATGATTCCCTACATGAGGCTCGAAGTGCTGAGTCAGGCGGAGATCGAGCGGATCGACCGGGCGATGGTGACCATCCTGTCGCGCACCGGATTGGCCGTGGAGAACAAAGTAATATGCGAAATGCTGGCGGAGTACGGCGCCCAGGTCGACTTCGCGGCGCAGCGGGTGCGCTTCTCGGAACCGCTGATTCGCCGTTTCCTGGAGGAATCGGAGGAAGTGGACGCCGCCGATTCCAGACCGGCAATCCGCGGACAGGCGGGTGTGTATCAGGGCCTCTACCTCGAACCGGGAACGAACGAGCTCAAGCCATTTACCGAAGAGACGCTGATCGGCTACATACGGTTGGCCCACCTGCTGGATGGAGTGACCGGCATCCACATGCAGAATCATCCGCTGGCATCGGCCCGGGCGACCGAACCGCTGGAGCTGCGCATCTTCGCCTGGAAGCACGGGGCCAGGGACGTCGGCAGCATCCAGCTCACCGCACTCTGCCCATATCTGCTGGAGATGTACGAGATCAAGGCGGAGGCGGAGGGAAAAAGTCTGGCCGAGACCTTTAACGGCGGAGCGTTCATGATCAGCCCGCTGCGCATCCCGGCGCACGAGGCGGAGCAGGTGATGTATTTCCACGAACGCGGCCTGCCGGTGCGGATGACCAATATGCTCACCGCGGGGGGCACCGGCCCGGTGACGCTGGCCGGCTGCGTGGCGCTGAATCTGGCCGAGTGCGTCGCCATGGGCGTGGTCAACCGCGCGCTGCACGGAGACCGCGGCTGGCGCCTTGGGGGGAGCATCACGGCGCTGGACATGCGCACGCTGATCCAACCGTACGGACGACCGGAGATGCTGATGGCAAACCTGGCGAATATTCAGCTGGCGCGCCACTACCGGGTCGCCGGCGGCGTGCACACCGGACTGACCGACGCCAAGCTGCCGTCGCACGAAGCGGGAGTACAGAAACTGCTTACCGCCCTGCCGTGTGCGCTGGCCGGCGGAGCGAATATCGAGCCCGGACTGCTGTCGATCGACGAGGTCTTTTCGCCGATCCAGATGATCCTGGACGCGGAATTGGTCCGGGCGATGCGCCATGTGGTGCGCGGCTTCGAGGTGAACGATGAGACGCTGGCCGTAGACCTGATCGACGAGGTCGGCCCGGGCGGCCTGTTCACCGACCGGGAGCACACGGCGCGCCACTTCCGAACGGAGCAGTGGGAGCCGCAGGTCTGGGCGCGAGAGATGGTGCAGGCCTGGCTGATAGGGGAGCGAAAAATCGACGCCGAGCGCGCCTTCGATCTGTGGCGAGAGCTGATGGCCGGGCCAGAGTCAGAACCGATGATCGACGCAGAAACCGAGAAGAGACTGTGGGACGTGGTCGAGCGAGCAAAGCAGCGGTTGTAAATACAGCAGTTCAAAAAAGAGAGGAATTACCCATGGAGACGAGTGAGGGACTCACCCCCTATCCCGACATTCCGCGAATCGATGTCCACGCTCACGTCGGCGGAGACGCAGAGACGATCGCTGCCTATCTGCGAATGCGCGAGGCGTCGATTGACAAGCACCGGACCGATCTGGCGATGTGGATCGACCTGGGCGGCGGCAAGGTGCCCGGAATCGATCTGCAAGCGGTAGAGAAGGCGAGCGAAGGACGGGTCCTGTGCTGCATCTACGACTACTCGACGCACACCGGACTGAAGCTGCCGCCCGAAGAAATTCCGGGGAAGATAGAGGAGGGGTTTCTCGGCTACAAGATCTGGGCGGGGCCGCACCAGCGGCGCCTGAAGCCGCACGACGAGGGCTACCGTTACATCGACCATCCGGTGCACGAACCCACCTTTGCGAAAATGGAGGAAGAGGGGATCGTGGGGGCGTCGATCCACATCGGCGACCCGAACGGCCCGCACGGAGACCGCCATAAATGGCTCCCGGACCCGGTAGACTTCTGGCGCAATATCCACGCCTGGCGAAGAGTCCTCGACCGACATCCGAACCTGCAGGTGATCAACGCCCACATGTGCTGGCTGTGCTGCCAGGACGCGCAGCTCGACTACCTGCGCAATATGCTCGCCACCTTTCCGGGTCTCAGCATCGATCTGGCGGCGACCTTCCAGTATTTCTACCTGGTCGACCGGGAGAACCTGCGGGAGTTCATGATCGACTACGACGACCGGATTCTGTTCGGGACCGATATCAGCAGGGTGCCCGATGAGCAGATCGGAGAACGGGTCCAGCAGTACTTCCAGTGTTTTCAAATTCTGGAAACCGACGAAGAGGTGCCGGGCGGCTTCTTCGGGCAAAACCCGACGCAGGGGCTGGCGCTGCCACAGGAAGTGCTGGAAAAGATCTACTGGCGCAACGCGGCGCGAATCTATCCGGCAGTCGGAGAGCAGTTGAAGAGTTTGGGATACGCGGCTTAAAGCCATTCGGCAAAGAGAGGATCGAACGATGAAGATCACGGGTATCGACTGTCACGTGCTGCTGGTGCCGGACTTCGACTCCGAGGCGTGCAGTTCGGCGCAGGACGATCTGGTAGTGGTGGTGCACACCGACGAGGGCATCTCGGGAATCGGCGAGACCGACACCAATCCGTGGGTGGCGCGGGCCTGCATCCGCGCGCCGGGCACCCACTGCATGGGCCTGGGACTCGAGGAGATGCTGATCGGCGAGAATCCGCTGCAGCCGGAGGCGGTCTGGCAGAAACTCTACTCCGGATCGAAGATGACCGGGCGCAGGGGGGCGCTGATCTGCGCCATGGGGGCGATCGACATGGCGCTGTGGGACATACGCGGCAAGGCGCTGAACCAGCCGATCCACCAGCTGCTGGGCGGAGCGGTGAAGGAGGCGATCACCCCCTACGCCAGCCTGCTGCCGACCGGACGCACAGTGGCGGGATACCAGGAGAGCCTGGTGGCCAAAGCGGTGGAGGCCAAAGAACGGGGCTACCGGGCGGCCAAGCTGGAAGTGTGCATCAACGGGCCGTACAGCCACAACGCCATTCAGGGGACGGATGAGGAGGTCGTCGATATCGTCGCCGCCTGCCGCCAGGCGGTGGGACCGGAATTCACCTTGATGGTGGACGTGGCATACGCCTGGCGGGAAGCAAAAGAGGCGCTGCGCGTGCTGCGACGGCTGGAGGAGTTCGATCTCTTCTTCCTGGAGACGCCGATCGACATAGACGACCTGGAGGGCCACGCCTTCCTCCACGACCATTCTCCGATTCGCATCGCCGCCGGAGAGTGGCAGAACACCCACTGGGAGTTTCTGGACCTGGCCGACCGGGGCAAGATCGACGTGCTGCAGCCGGACGTCGGGCGGGTGGGCGGCTTCACCGAGGCGCGCAAGGTGTGTGAGATCGCCGCCGATCGGGGACGGCTGATCGTGCCCCACTGCTGGAAGAGCGGCATCGGCATCGCCGCCAGCGCCCATCTGTGCGCGGCCACTCCCTGCTGCCCGTTCATCGAGTTCCTGCCGGGAGAACTGTCCGAAAGCCCGCTGCGACGGGATCTGGTGGCCGAAGAACTGCGCCTGGAAGGAGGAGTGATTCCCATGCCGGAGAAACCGGGGTTGGGAATCGAGCTCAACTACGAAGCGGTGGAGAAATATGAGGTAGACCGGGAGGATTGATGCGGAGGGCAGGAGAAACCGAGATTTGACGCTGTTCACATTCCGCCCTATTGTTTTGAAATTGGTATATACCAATTTTTGAAATTCGGCAACTCGTGCGAGGGCTTTTCCCGGGAACTGATGATTTCAATCGATGGAATGATGGGCATATGAAGGAGACGGTGACGACCACCCACCTGCAAATGGATGCGAGGGAGGAATTCAACCCCAGATACCTCGACGACCCGGCGGTGGTGGTCCGGGAGGTCGATGTTCCGAATCCCAGCATCAACCACTTCTTTTTTACAGAGGTGGGGTTGCCGTTCCGATGGTACAGCCGTCTGCGCTGGACCTATCGGGATTGGGAGGAGTATGTTCGGGCTCCCGAAAATCGGACCTGGATCGGCTCGCTATCCGGCTCTCCATTCGGCTACTTGGAACTGCAGAGCCGCCGGGAGACGACCGAGATCATGTTCTTCGGGATCTTGCGGCAGTTTATAGGCCAGGGGCTGGGAGCGCATTTGCTCTCGCACGCCATCGAGCGAGCCTGGGCAATCGAGGGGACGTCCAATGTCTACGTCCACACCTGCACGCAGGATCATCCCGCCGCCCTCGGTAACTATCTGGCCAGGGGATTCCGGGTCGTAAAGGAAGAAATCGAAGTCGAAGAGATCCCGGATGCAGACGATCCGGTCTGGTCCACTCCAGCGTACTACCGGTCTTTGGTGGCGCCGACGCCCCGATGAGCGGTGCAGCGGGAGAGGGCCGTTTCGGCATCGTCCTGCGACTGGCGCTGCCCTCCGCCGGTGAGCTGCTTCTCGGCACGCTGGTGGGCGTCGTCAACACCTACCTGGTGGGACACCTGGGCGCGGCGCCGCTGGCGGCGGTGGGACTGGCCTTCCATGCGGCGATGATAGGGATGATCCTGTTCAACGCCGTCGGCACCGGTGCCACGGCGCTGATCGCCCGCATGGTCGGAGCAGGGGATTGGAAAGGGGCCAACCGAGTGGTGTGGCAGGCGCTGATCCTGGCCGCCCTCACGGGGCTCGTATTCATGGTGCCGCTGGAGCTGCTGGCAGCCCCGATACTGAAACTGCTGGCGGCCGAAGGTGAAGTCCTGGAGCTGGGCGTGACCTACCTGCGGATCTACTGCTCGGTGTTCGCCTTTTCGTCGGTGATGTACATCGGCAACGCCTGCATGCGCGGGGCCGGGGACACGCGCACGCCGCTGCTGGTCATGGCGGTGGTCAATCTGCTCAACATCGTCGTCGCCTGGCTGCTGGTCAACGGTCAGTTCGGCCTGCCGCAGCTCGGGGTCAAAGGAGCCGCCCTCGGGGCGCTGACCGGTCGACTGGTCGGCGGCTTGATGGTGGTCGGCCTGCTGCTCAAGGGGCGCTCCGGTCTGAAGCTCCGATGGTGCGATCTGCATATAGATCCGGGAGTGATGCGACGCATCGCCAGGATCGGCTTCCCGGTCGGCTTCGAGCAGGTAATCTTCCGTCTGGGGATGCTGGTCTACGTCCGCCTGGTATCCTCTCTGGGCACGGTCGCCTTCGCCGCCCACCAGGTGGCGCTCAACGCCGAGTCGATCTCCTTCATGCCCGGGTACGGTTTTGCCGTGGCGGCCACCACGCTGGTCGGCCAGGGACTGGGAGCCAGAGATCCGGAGCGGGCAGAGCGGGACGCGTACACGGCCGGGTATCTGTCGGCCGGGCTGATGTCGATTATGGGCATCTGCTTCATCCTCTTTCCCGAGCCGCTCATCGGCTTTTTCACCACCGATCCCGAAGTGATTCGCCAGGGAGTGGAACCGCTGCGGCTGGCCGGATTGGCGCAGCCGTTTCTGGCCGCTATGATGGTCTTTGGGGGTGGGCTGCGCGGAGCGGGAGATACGCTGACGCCGATGTGCATCAACGGCAGCGGGGTCTGGCTGCTGCGCATCCCGCTGGCGCTGCTGTTCACGAGGATATTTCCCTGGGGCCTGCTCGGCATCTGGATCGCCAGCTCCCTGGATATGGTGCTCAGGGGAATGCTGCTGTTTTTCCTGTTTCGGCGCGGCCGGTGGAAAACCGCCCAGGTCTGAGACGCAACGAGTATATGGAGGCTCGGTTAAACCGCGCCACCTGTTCTTCCGAGTCGGCCCTGAAACAGATTTCTGTCGAGCGCTAACCGATCGCCAATTTGGCGCAGGAGTGGACGATGACCATCGCAATGCAACACCCGAATGTCTGGGAGTCACCGGAAATTACCGAGGTAAACCGGCTACCCATGCACACCACGCTTCACCCGTACGACTCGCAGCAGACAGCACTGGGACGACAACCCGAGCAGTCGCCCTGGGTCCGGTCGCTGAACGGCACCTGGCGAATCAAAATGTTCACCAGGCCGACCGATGTCGCGCCGCGCCATACCCAGTCGGGGACGGATTATTCCAGATGGAAGAAGATTCCGGTGCCGGCCAACTGGAACCTCCACGGCTGTGGCAAACCGCCCCAGTACACTAATATCACCATGCCCTTCGCAGACGAGCCGCCGCTCGTGCCGCACGACGATAACTCGACCGGCGTCTACCGCACGAGCTTTCGCCTGCCGAAAACGTGGAAGGGGCGGCGGGTAGTGATCCATTTCGGCGGAGTCGAGAGCTGCTTCTTTCTCTACTGCAACGGCGAATTCGTGGGAATGAGTAAGGATTCGCGACTCCCGGCGGAATTCGACCTCACCTCTTTCCTGACCGCCGGAAAAAACGAACTGGCTCTGGTCTGCCTGCAGTATTCGGACGCCTCCTACATCGAAGACCAGGACCACTGGTGGATGGCCGGCATCTTCCGCGAGGTCTATCTCTACAGCACCGAGACGGTCTATCTGGAGGACGTCGTCGTCAATGCCGGGCTGGACTCGGACTATCGCAGGGGACAGCTGGAAGTAAAGGTCAAGCTCGGCACCGCAGAACAGCCGGAGCGCGACTACAGGGTGCAGGTCCAGCTCTTCGACGGACGCCGGGCACTGTGGAAACGCCCTCTGGAAAAACGGGTCTCCTCCTCCTATCGGAAAAATTACTACCAGGCAGATCTGAAAAAGACGGTCGCCAAGATTAAGTCCTGGTCCACGGAGAAGCCGCACCTCTACACGGCGGTGGTCTCCCTGCTGTCCGAGGATGGCGAAGTCATTCAGGTCGCATCGGTGCGAACCGGCTTTCGCACCGTCGCAGTCGCAGGACGACAGTTTCTGCTCAACGGCCAGCCGGTGTATATCAAGGGGGCCTGTCACCACGACCACGATCCGGACTGCGGCAAGGCAGTGCGGCGCGAACTGATGGAAAAAGACATCCTGCTGATGAAGCGGTTCAACCTCAACGCGCTGCGCACCTCCCACTATCCGAGCGACCCGTATCTCTACGACCTGTGCGACGAGTACGGCATCCTAGTCATCGACGAGGCGAATATCGAAAACCACTCGAACTACGGCACTCTCTGCCACGACTCGCGCTGGTGCAAGCCGTACTTCGAGCGGATCACGCGCATGGTGGAGCGGGATCGAAACCACCCGTGCATCTTCGCCTGGTCGCTGTGCAACGAGTCCGGATACGGCGAAAACCACGACCGCGCCGCCGACTGGATCCGCCGGCACGATCCGACGCGTCTCGTGCACAACGAAGGGGCGGTCAAGCCGCGCTGGGACCAGGGCGGACCCAACGAATACGAGCGCGGCGGGGAGCGCAGCAACGACCTGATCGACCCGATGTACGAGAGCGTGCCCGGGGTCATCGAATGGGCGGAGAAAACCCGGGAAGAGCGGCCGTTCATCATGTGCGAGTACTGCAGCTCCACGGGAAATTCCTGCGGCTGCCTGAAAGAATACTGGGACGCCTTCTACGCCCACCACGGACTGCAGGGAGGATTCATCTGGCAGTGGCTGGACCACGGCATCCGGCAAAAAGATCGGAAGGGGCGAGAGTACTGGGCTTACGGCGGGGACTTCGGCGAGGAGGTCCACGACTACAACTTCATCTGCAACGGGCTGGTGGGACCGGATCGCGCGCCACATCCGGCGCTGTGGGAATTGAAGAAGCTGACCCAGCCGATTCGCGTGAGCGCAATAGACGTGGAAAAGTCGATTTTCTCGATCGCAAACCTCGACTACTTCTGCTCCACTGTCTGGCTAACGGGCAGTTGGAGAATCGAGGTGGACGGCCGTCGCATCCAGTCCGGTGACTGTTCAGTCGTCGTCGCGCCGCAGGCATCGAAAGAGATTCGTCTGAACGTGAAACCGGTCGGACTGAAACCGGGACAGGAAGCACTCCTCACCTTTTCCTTCCGAACAAAGGAGAAGCAGACCTGGTGCGCAAAGGGGCACGAAGTCGCCTGGGAGCAATTCGCAATCGCCAGCGCGCGTTCGACCGTTCGACCGACCAGGCGGAGCAAGAAGAGCATCGCCATCCGCAGCCGCAAAAACGCGCTGACGGCGGAGGCCGGGCATCTGCTGGCGACGTTCGACCAGCGCAAAGGAACGCTCCGCAAGCTGGCGATCGATGGCATAGAGATCATTACGGTGGGACCGGAGTTCAACCTGTGGCGGACCCCGGTCGACAACGACGGGATCCGCGCGCGACCCGATTACCGGACGGGGCAGTGGAAGCCGCTGGGCCGCTGGTGCGATGCGGGTTACGACCAGCTGGAGTGCCGCGAAGTGGAGGTGGAAACCCAAGAGGATGACGGTCTGATCATCCGCTCGCGGCAGATCTACGTCCCGGCTTCTGCGGCAGGGCATTTCACGCACGAACAGCGCATCCAGCTACTGCCGGAAGGACGACTGATTTGCAATCACCTGTTTGCAATGGAAGAGGGGATGGTCGACCCGCCCCGCCTGGGGGTGATGCTGACGGTGGCGGAAGGATGCGACCAGCTGACCTGGTACGGCAGAGGGCCACACGAGAGCTATCCGGATCGAAAAGCCGGGGCACCTCTGGGATTGTATCGGGGGCCCGTGGCCGAGCAGCACCATCCGTACCCCGTGCCGCAAGAGAACGGCAACAAAGAAGACGTCCGCTTCTTTTCGCTGGAAGGGGAAAAAGGGAAGATCGCCTTTCGCGCGATCGGGGACGGACAGTTCGGCTTCTCCACCCATCACTACAAGCCGAAGGAGCTCGAAAAAGCGCTGCACGTCAACGAGGTACCATCCCGCAAGGATGTCGTCGTTCTCATCGACGCGGTCCAGCGGGGACTGGGCAGCGGTGCGTGCGGGCCGGACACGCTGCCCCAATACCTCATCACTCCCGGATCGTACGCCCTCTCCTACGAAATCGCGAAACAATGACTTGGCGTCGTGCGATGAGAAGAATCGATTGATCCGGATGGCTCCAGGAGATTCTCCGGAAGGAGCTTGCCGGAAACCTGGCGAGAGGCTTCGGGAGCCGCCCGCTCAGTAAGTCTGCGGCTCCCAGTCCCCTTTCAGGTAGTGAGCCCAGGAATGCGGGGCATCGACGATGTACTCGTATTCCTCGAAGATGTCGCCACTGCCCGAAAGGCGCGGATCTCCGGTCCGCCGGAGCTCCGCTTCCAGCTCCAGCCGGAGCGACTCCTTGAGACTGGCGAACTCCTCCCTATCCGCCAGGTTGTCGAGACAAAAGGGATCGGCGCGAACGTCGAAGAGTTCCTCGGCTGGTCGCTTGCCAAAGGCGAGGCGCCAGAACCGCTCATTCCCCTCCTCGTGGAGCTCGAGGATGCGCGTCTTGGTGGGGGAGCTGTCGCAATTGGTGTAATGGGTCTCGGGATTGCCGGCGGGCCAGCGATCCGGGGCGAAGTTGCGCACATACAGATGCTGCGGAGTGCGGATGCAGCGCACCGGATACCCCAGGTCGCCCTCCCTCCCCATGTCGTGCCGTTCGCGCCCCATGTAGACGCGCTGGCGACCCGAGGTGACCGTACCGTTACCTTCGGCGGCAAAGATATCGAAGAGACTCTTGCCGGGACCGGCGTCAAATTCGGCGCGATCTGACGCGGATGCACCAGCCGCTTCGAGGAAGGTCGGAGCCAGGTCTGTGAAGCTGATCAGATCGTCGATCCTGCGGCCCGGACGAATCCGGTCTCCCCACATGGCGGCAAAAGGGAGGCGGAAGTCGTCGTCGTACATCTGCCCCTTGACCCGGGGAAAGGGAGCACCGTTGTCCGAGGTGACGACGACCAGGGTGTTGTCGAGTTCGCCGATCGCTTCGAGTTTGTCCAGCATTTTGCCCAGCTGGCGATCGAACCACTCGATTTCAAAGGCATAGTCGAGCATATCGCTGCGGACGACGTCTTCCTGGGGCCAGTAGGGGGGAACTTCCTCCACGTCCTCCCGCCGCTTGCCGTGGCTCTCTCCCTCGCCGGGAACGTAGTGGCGATGGGGCTCGTGGCCTCCGTACCAGAAGTAGAAAGGTCTACCCTCGGGACGAGCGGTCAGAAAGTCGTCGAAGTTACCGGCGTAGTCGTTACCGGAGATCTTCGAGTTTTCGGGAGGAGTCAGCGTCCGCTCGTTGTAGTGGACCCCGGCCGGATTGCGCCTGCGGCCGCAGCGCTGCCAGTCGCCCGGAGCCCAGCCCTTGCCGGTGAAGCCGACGTGATAGCCGGCCTCTTCGAGCAGATCGGGATACACGGGCAAATCGTCCGGCCAGTAGTTCCAGTGCAGACAGGACTCCCTGTTCTGCCAGGTATGGCGACCGGTCAGGATGCTGGCCCGCGAAGGGGCGCACTTCGGATTGCTGGTGAAGGCGTTGGCGAACAGGATGCCGTCGCGGGCCACGCGGTCGAAGTGGGGGGTGTCGACAAAGCGATGACCGTAGGCGCTGAAATGCGAGGCATCGTCGGCGATGGCGAACAGGATGTTGGGTCTGGCAGATCGGTTGGACATCTGTTTCCTCTTTGGATATAGCCGCTGATCCGGTTTTATCTGGATGGGAACCCGATTGAAAAAGCAGAGCGGACTACAGCGACTGCGATAATAACGAGGATGTAAAAACATGGCAATAACGCTCGAAAAGTTACTACCCCTTTTAACAGTGCTTATAGCGATGACCTCCGCTCCTGCAGCGGCATCAGAGATCGCTCTCACCGAACTGCAGACCAAGGGCACCTTCGAAAACGCGGGAGAGCGGGGGATGGAGACGCGCAAACTGTTGCTGCTCAAGTAGATTCATCCGGAAGACACCGGCGACAATTTGCGCGGAAAACCACGAGATTCCCCGGAATCAATCGTCGGTTGGGGGAGGCGATTGACGCGTATGGCGATCCCTGCTTTTCCATTCCACCGACCGATACAGGGATGCACTTGCGCCCCCGCTGTATCCTATTTAGTTTCGGCCCGATAGTTGATGGAACGATCCGATCTTTTCTTCATACGTCCTGCTCTTAGGACTGAAAATTCAATAATCCAGCACTCTTTATAACGGAAAGGTGTGCCATGTTCAAAACGGACAACTCCAAAGCTCTGCACGATCGCGCCTGCCACTCCCTGGTGATGGGCGTATCCACCGGGTTCCGCCGCAAGGCCACGCCGGTGCCGCTCTACATGGAGCGGGCCGACGGCCCGTACCACTACGACGTCGACGGCCACCAGTTGCTCGACTACACCCTGGCCTGGGGACCGCTCATCCTCGGCAACAACCACCCTGGCCTCAACGAGGCGATCATCGCACAGCTCGGACAGGCGTACACCTACGGGGCGCAGCACCACGGAGAGATCGAGCTGGCCGAGCTGCTGGTCGAAATCCTGCCCGGCGTCGATCGCGTACTCTTTTCCAATACCGGCTCCGAAGCGGTGCACACGACGCTGCGGCTCTGCCGGGCGCACACCGGCCGGGACAAGGTGATCAAATTCGAGGGCCACTACCACGGCTGGCTGAACAATATGCTGGTCAGCGTCCACTCGGCACCCGAGGAACTGGGCAAAACCTCGCCGTCGACCGGCGGTCAGCCGGCCAGCGAGTATGCCGATGTCATCGCGCTGCCGTGGAACGATCTGGCCGCCCTGGAACGCGCTTTCGAAGAGAATCCGGACCAAATCGCCTGCGTGATCACCGAGCCGATCAACGTCAACTCCGGCTCCTGCATGCCGGACGACGGCTATCTCAAGGGCCTGATCGACCTCTGCAGCAAGCACGGTGCCCTGTCGATCTTCGACGAGGTGATCACCGGTTTCCGCGTTGCCCTGGGCGGCGCCCGCGAGTACTTCAAATTGGAACCGGATCTGTCGGTCTTCGCCAAGGCGATGGCGGGCGGATTCTCGATGGCGGCGATCGGCGGACGCAAGGAGGTCTTCGACGTGATCATCGAAGGGAAGGCGATGCATGCGGGCACCTACAACGGCAATCCGGTCTGCACCGCCGCAGCCATCGCGACAATCAAAGCGCTGTCCAAACCCGGTCTGTACGACGCCATGCACAGACACGGATTTGCAGTGCGCGGGGTAGTGGAGAAGGCGGCCGGGGAAAACGGCCTGAAGGTCGCAACTTCCGGGACGGGCACATGCTTCAGCGTCCACTTCGGGCTCGACGCACCGCCGCGGAGCTGGGCCGATGTCATGAACGCCGACGAGGAGACCTACAACCGCTTCCGTGCCGCAATGCTCGACCGGGAGGTGCAGCTGCTGCCGGAGGGACGCTGGTACGTGGGAGCAGCGCACACCGACAAAGAGCTGGAAAAGGTCGTTCCGGCGATCCAGGAGAGCATGAAGGCGATTGCATAAAGTCATCCACATCCATCTACACTGACAGATCCGAGGAGAACCCGATGAAACTCGAAAACAAAGTCGCCCTGATCACCGGGGCCAGCGTGGGTATCGGCAAGGAGACCGCCCTGTTGTTCGCCAAAGAGGGGGCCAAAGTCGCCGTCAACAGCCAGAGCGACCGGGGCCAGGCCGTGGTCGACGAAATCGTGAACGGAGGCGGGCAGGCGGTCTTCGTCAAAGGGCAGGTGGAGGACCCGGCCGATGCCGAGAAGATGGTAGCGGCAACGGTCGAGGCGTTCGGCCGGCTCGACATCCTGATCAACAACGCCGGCATCGTCCTGCCGGGACGGTGCGAAAATACGACTATCGAGGATTTCGACCGGATGATGGCGGTCAACGTCCGCGGCGTCTATCTGGTTTCGAAGTATGCGGTCGAGCAGATGCTGAAACAGGGCGGCGGCGCCATCGTCCACAACGCCTCCGTCGCCGCAGTCAAGGGATTGAAGGACCGCTTTGGGTACACCGCCTCCAAGGGAGCGGTGTGGGCGATGACCAAGGCAATGGCGATGGACTACATCCGCGAAAACATCCGCGTCAACTGCGTCAATCCGGGCACCACGTTGACCCCGTCACTCGAGGATCGAATTAACGCCTTCGACGACCCGGTAGCGGCCAAAGCCCAATTCATCGAACGCCAACCGATGGGACGCCTGGGGAAATCCGAGGAGATCGCCGCGGCCATCCTCTATCTGGCCAGCGACGAGGCGGGCTTCACGACCGGAGCAACCCTCGGCGTCGACGGTGGGCTGACGATCTGAAAAGGTAATTCTGTCTACCAGTTCTATCGGGAGTCGTTTCCGGCTTCGAACTGCCGGGGGAGATGGAAGGATGGAAGGAAAAGACGCAACTCGCGTTCAGGCAGCTGAGCCGAAGCCGTCCGCAATAGGCATCCTGTTCGGGACGCTGGGACTGTGCGGGTTGTACCTGGTCTCCCTGAACAATTACCTCCTGTTTCACGGGCTGGCAGAGATGTTCAGCATCATCGTGGCCTGTGGGATTTTCATGATCGGCTGGAACGCTCGGCCGTTTCTGGAAAGCAGCTACTTCCCTTCTTTGGGGATCGCCTACCTGTTCGTTGGGGGCATAGATTTCATCCACGTACTGGCGTACTCGGGTATGGGAGTTTTTCCGGCATATGGCACGAATCTGCCGACACAGCTCTGGATTGCCGGCAGATATATCGAGAGCTTCTCTCTGCTCATCCTTCCTTTACTCATCCATGTGAAATACAGGCTCTCCTGGGTGGTCTTCTGTTACACCGCAGTCGTAGCCCTCCTGCTGGGGACCATCTTCTACTGGGGTATTTTCCCGGCCTGCTTCGTCGAAGGCAGCGGACTCACTCCCTTCAAAAAATTCAGCGAATACGCCATCTGCCTGATCCTTTTCGCCGCAATTTTTTTGCTGCGGAAAAAACGGAGCGCGTTCGATGATGACGTGCTGAGACTGTTGATCGCTTCTGTCGTAGTGACCATCCTTGCTGAATTGGCCTTTACATTCTATATCAGCGCTTATGGTTTTTCCAATGCCGTCGGCCATCTTCTCAAAATCCTCTCTTTCTTCCTCATCTACAAGGCCGTCATCGAGACGGGGCTCACCAAACCATATAACCTTCTGTACAGAGATTTACAGAAGAGCGAAGTCAGAAATCGGGCTATCCTCCAGGCGCTGCCCGATCTGATGTTCGTTCTGTCGCGGGATGGCGTCTATCTGGACTTTTTTGCTTCCAGCAGCGATCAATTGCTAGTCCGGTCGGAAGATTTTCTCAATAAACGCGTGGATGATTCCCTGCCAGAGGATGTGGCCGAAACGAGTCTGCATCACATCCGACAATGCCTCTACAGCGGCGAGACGCAGACCTTTGAGTACCAACTGAGCTTCCCCGACGGAACGACGCGCGTGTACGAGGCCCGGATGGTGGTCAGCGGCGATGATCAGGTTTTGACCATCGTGCGAAATATTACCGATCGCAAACAGCTGGAGGAGGAACTCGTCCGCACCCAGCGCCTGCGCGCAGCCGGAGAACTGTCCGCTGGTATAAGCCACAATCTCAACAACATCCTGAGTGGGATACTTGGCCCCGCACAGTTGCTGAAAAGGATGACGGAGGATCCGGATATCCTTCTGGAAACGGATCAGATCATCTCCTCTGCCCAGAGAGCCCGAGATCTCGTCCATCGCCTCCACCTGTCCGTGCGCGGCATACAGGATGACAGGCTCCACTCGATATCGGTAAATGAGATTGCCCGGGAAGCCATACGGATGACGAGTCCACGATGGAAGGATGAGCCCGAATCGAGAGGGGTGGATATCGAGGTAATCACGCAGTTCGGGGAGATCCCTCCCATACGGGGAACTGAATCGGGTCTGCACGAGATCTTCACCAATCTGATCTTCAATGCCGTGGATGCCATGCCGCAAGGGGGAACGATCTCTATCGAAAGTCGGGTTGTCGAAGAGTCCGTCCAGATCTCTTTTGCCGATACCGGAATCGGCATGGATGAAGAAACCCGAAGCCGAATATTCGAACCGTTCTTTACGACGAAAATGGACATAGGAACGGGCCTGGGATTGTCTACGGTATACAATACGGTGGAGCTGTGGGGTGGAGAAATCGAGCTGGAGAGTACTCCTGACAAGGGGACGAGACTTGCCTTCCGCTTTCCCTCCTGGAGAGAGGAAAAAACTGAGGAAAAAAGAGAACCGGAAAGGCGCCAGATAAATCCAGGAAGAGTGTTGATAATCGATGATGATGAGGGGGTCTGTTCGGTGCTTGCCCGCATGTTGGGAAAGATCCACGAGGTGGAGACGATCACCGATGGACGCAAGGCCCTGGAGCAATTCACGCCTGGGAGATATGATGTAGTCCTCATCGACTTAGGCATGTCTGGCATATCTGGAGATCGGGTGGCAAGAGAGCTGCGCAGTAGAGATCCGTTGATATCGACCGTGCTGATCACCGGATGGGAGCTCTCCGAAGACGATCCGAGAAGAGATCCGTTTGATTTTCAAATGACGAAACCATTCGGCAGCCTCGATGAGGTCAGGGATGTCGCCGCCCGGGGGATCGAGCTACACGATGAGAGAAGCGCTTTTGCGCGCTGACATCTACCGCAACGTGCAAAAGCGACGGAGGCGGGGAGGGTAACTCATTCAATCCTGAACCGAAGCGGCGACCACCTGCCTCGCGGCTTCGGGCACTTTGGTAGAGGGGAAATTATGAAGCTCGCAATATTCACAGATGCAAGGGGAAGTCGCATTGGCGTAGTCGAGGGGAGTGAAATTGCCGACATCACTGTTGCAGCGCCGGAGCTTCCGGAGGATATGACCGCCCTATTGGCCCTCGGCGAGGATGGGCTCGCAAAAGTAAGAGAGGCTGTATCAGATGCACCGCGACTGGCGCTGGACGGCATCCGGCTCGAGGCACCCGTGCCCAATCCCGGCAAATTCCTCGCCGTTGGCCTCAACTACGCGGACCACATTCGCGAGATCGGCGCGCCCACGCCCGAGTTTCCGAGTTGCTTTGCAAAGATGTCCACGTGCATAAACGGGCCTTACGATCCGGTGCATCGTCCTCGCGTCTCCGATACTCTGGACTACGAAGGTGAGCTGGGATTCGTCATCGGCCGGCGCTGTCGTCACGTGCCCAGGGAGCGGGCCCAGGAGGTGATCGCCGGATACGTGGTGGTAGACGACTTCACCGTGCGCGAGTGGGTCGCCAAGACGCCGCAGGTGGTCATTCCCAAGAGCTTCGACACTCACGGCCCCTTCGGCCCCTGGCTGGTGACGGCGGACGAAGTGGGCGACCCGCACGGACTGACGATCAAAACGTGGGTCAACGGCGAGCTGCGCCAGGATTCGACGACCGACCAGATGACCTTCGACTGCTTCGACCTGGTCGAGATCCTGTCGCAGGCGGTCACCCTGGAGCCGGGAGATGTGATAACGACCGGCACACCGTACGGCGTTGGAGAGGGATTCGAGCCGAAACGCTATCTCCAGCCCGGAGATGTGGTGAAGGTGGAGGTCGAAAAGCTGGGCTTCGTGGAGAACGCGGTTATCGACGAACCGGAGGATAGTGCGGTAATCTAAAGATCGCTGGCATCCGGCAGCGAAGCCGGAATCAAGTCATGGATATCCGGGCGCGATCAAGAAGTCGCGCCCGGCATTTATTCTGGATGGAATCTTTCGATTGCCATCCCTTTTTTATAACCCTGCAGTATTTATTACTTGCCGTGAGAAGCCTGTTCGGAAACGACGCGCACGGAAATCCGATCGACATAGACCGTGCTATTCGACGAACCCGGACAAATCCCGATGCACTGGATGCGGTGGACGTTCTCCTGGGCGAACGGCAGATCGCCGACCGTCGTCTCGCCGCTAGTCAGGGCGAAAGTACCGCCGTCCAGATCTGCGTCGATCCGCACGTCGAACCAGCTGTCGATAGCGAATGACAGACCTTCGACGATATTGTCGAGACTCTTGAAATAGCTCACCGCGCCGTTGGGCCGAAAGCGGATTTGGAAGGCTCCGTTCTGATGCGCTTCGATCGAACTGTCGAAGGCGTCGATGGCTACGGCCCCTTCATTACTTGCGGGAACGTAGAGACGGGTCCACAGACTCACCACACCATGGGCGCCGTCCGCCGCATCCTGGAGAGCGAGCTGTATCCAGGCCTGTCCACCCTCCGTCGCCTCTTCATCCCGTCGCTCGATTTTCAGATAATGGCGTTCCCCCGATTCCCCCGAGCCGACCGGATCGTCGTCGAGCACGCGGACCCGGTCTTCACTCCCGCGCCGGATCACCCACCCCTGGTCGCCGTCACCGGTAACCGGCAGCCGATTCTCGTCGGCAGTGGAGGAGGTTGCGGGCACCGACTGGAGATCGTCGTCGAGCACATAGAACGGCTCCCGCTCCGGGTTCCGCGGCGGCAGAACCGCCAGATCCAGGGCAGCAGAGCGTTCGGGCGCGGCGCGGAAGGGAACAAACTGGAAAGCGTACAAATCCGCATCGCGCAGCAGGAAACGCAGGCGCACCGGCCTCCCCTCCAGACCGCGCAGATCGCCGCCATCGCGGCTGCGCCAGCGAACGGTGTAGTCCAGGCTGTCGCAAAAGATCGGCTCGCACTCCTCCAGACTGAAGCCGGGCAGCACCTCCCCTTCGGCATTCTGAATCTCCACCTGAAACGAACCGAAAGCACTGGTCTCGGCGTTGACCGAGAGGCTGCCGCCGGAAAAGATCATAGGCCGGGTGACCAGCTCGCCGCCGGCGTAGGGGGCAGAGGCGGAGACGAAGCCGTCGACGCGCAGACTGTAGCGGCGGAAGGCGGTATCCTCGTCCTCCCAGTACCCCTCCACGGCCAGAAGACTCAGTTCGTCCGGACTGTCCTCGACGGTGGAAGGACTCTCGAACATCCCCCAGAAAATGAAGTTGTCCCCGTAGACCCAGGATTCGCGCTGGCGCGGTCCCGGGCGGATGAACGCCTCGGGCCAGCGGTGGAACTGCCGGCCGTCCCGACTGGTCATGAACACGGCGTCGGTGATGGTCATGCCGTAGCGGGGGTGGTGCTGTCCCCGGGCGAGGCGGTTGTCCAGACCGGGCAGGTCGAGCATCGGCCCGGACCAGCCGCGCTCGTTGTAGCGCATGGGGAAACCCGTGAAGATATGCGGCGCCCGATAGTAAGGCTGGATCTGGTTGGTGTAGAGCGCCATAGTCGGGCTGCCGGGGTAGGAGAGCCACTCCGGCTCCGGAAAATGGTCGAAGTCGGGTGCGGTGCAGGTCAGCACGTCGCGCACCCCCTTGTCGAAGCCGCGGTGATACAGGCGGTATTCGCCGCGCACCGAATCCCAGAAGGCCAGATTCTGGGAGTCGAAAGCGCCGACGGTCATAAACGGCTCCCTACTCTTGAGAGCGAAGTGGATGCCGTCGGGCGAAGTCATCAAATAGAGCCCGCGCGGTTTGCTGCCGACGATGATGATCTTGTAGCGCTCCTGTTCGGGACAGTCGGGATTACCATCCTTGAACGCGGAGGTGTGCGCCGGGCTACCGCCGATGTCGGCGACCATGGAAGAATCGAGTAGCAGATTGTTCCGCTTCGATCCCTCGAACTCGACGATGCCGAGTTCGGGACGGGTCCAGTGGATGCCATCGGTGCTTTCGGTGAGGCAGAGCGTTTCCCAGGAACGGGGATAGCGCTCGTAGGCCGCAGAAGCGCTGTGGTGTCCGCCGCGGTAGTAGAGGCGAATGCGGTCCCCATCGCGAAAGACGCTCTGGTAGGCGCTGCCGTTTCCCTCCCAGGGGGCGTCGGCGCGGAAGACGATCTCACGACGAACCGGTCGGTGGAGCTGGAGCCGGGTTTCGCCGGTCATTTGTTCGATGAGGAATTGGTCTACGAAGAGTTCGCGGCGGTCACCGATGTCGATCGGTTGGTCGTGGGATGCCGGGGGCTGTTCCTGGTGCGCCATGGTTTTTCTCCTCTACTGGAAGTCGCAATGGCGGCGGATGCGAGAAACAAATAAGCGCTCGGCCTGCCGGTTGCGCATCGATATCCTGAAGACTGTCCTCAGATCCTCACCTCGAGAGTGCGGAGCGCCTCCTCCGCGCTGTCGACCAGACCGTCGATCTCGCGGGTCTGCTCCTCTGTCAAAAAGGATTTCATCGGTTGTGCTAGAATGGCCCGGACCTTTTCCGCCGCCCGATCGACTACGTCCGCACCTCCGGCCGCTTCCCAGGCCGGGGCGTTCAGCCGGTTGGCCAGCGGCGAACTGTAGTGCTCCGTGCGAAAGTGGGCCAGGGTGTGGTCCTCCATTAGAAAGGCGCGGCCCGGACCTACGGCGTCGATCACCTCGGTCGCCAGGCTTTCCTCGTCGACCTCTATCCCCTGCCCGTGCCGGTGCAGATGGCCGTACAGATCGTCATCGATGACCAGCTGTTCCAGACTCACACTGCCCACGCACGCCAGCGAGCCGGCGCCGGCGTTGACGTTGGCACCGGCCATCGCCGGCAGGTACCCGCAGGCCCATTTCTCCAGGGTCGCCATGGGATCGGGCGCGCAGGTGTCCGTGCACAGGCCGTTGGCCGAGGTCGGCAGACCGTAGTATCTCCCCAGATCGACGCAGGCGGCCGACATCAGACCGACCTCCGCAGTGCTGATGGACGACATGCCGGTCTTCATATCCATGGCCATAGGATGGGCGGCATACACCACCGCGGCCCCGGGTCGGTGCAGCTGGATGATGGTCAGCGCCGCCATCATCTCGGCGTTGATCTGGACCACCGCCCCGGCCAGGGTGACCGGTGCCGTCACCCCCGACACGGCCGACGAGTTGAAGCAGACCGGGATGCCGATCTCCGCCGACACCATGGCCGCCTCGCACTGACCCCAGCCGTACACCAGCGGACTGTTGACCGATGAGAGAACCATGAACCGCGGCTGCCGGGCTTCGCTCTGGACCACCTCCATAATCCGCCCCAACCAGCGCATCCCCTCCCCGCTGAAGGCGGAGAACATGAGCGGTTTGTCCGTGTGGGGCAGCATCCTGGCCAGGCAGCGGACCTCCGCCGAGGTCGCCGGCTCCTGCTGATCGCACAGGGAGCCGGCAATGTGGATGTGGGGCAGCTCGTGGATCACACGCGTCCAGTTTACCACATCCTCTGCGGTCACCGGCCGCCGCTGCACCGTTCCGTGATCGACAATACAGTTGAGCCCGGTCGGCGTCCGCCCGTGTCGCTGCCCATCGAGGACCAGCAGACAATCTCTGGCCACATCCCGCTGCCCGTGCACCGTCACCTGGCGCGGAACGGATGCCAGAGCCCGCTTCACGAGATCGGGCGGGATGCGGACGAGCTGTCGCTCTTCATCGACTGTGGCCCCTTCCTTTGCCAGCATCTCAAAAGCGGGTGGGTAATGTATGACGATGCCGGTCTCTTCCAGCACCTTCAGGGACCGTTCGTGGATGCGTTCGATGTCGGCAGTGTGGATCACGCTCAGACGCAGAGAGTTCATAAGATTCACCTACGGTTTAGGGCGATTTTGCTCGCATTCGGTCCGCACTGCAATTTTCCAGACGAACCTGGCAAACGATCCTCAGCAATTCCCACGCATCCACTACCCGCGCAAACATCACCATCAGCATCAGGCTAAAAGCGAAGAGGATTGGCGCGTATTCATAGCCTGGACGCGGACCCGCTCCAGCCGGGTGCGCAGAGCCGGTCCGGTCAAAGTGCCGTATTCTTTCCCCACGTTATGCGCTGATCCCGCCAGTGAGATCGACCTGTTCATATCACATTTTTTTCCAGTAGATATCGAATGTGGTGCGACGCTCCTTCGCCCCTTCGAAGCGGACGGCAGGCGTCGACCGATCGAAGTCATCGTAAGCATACCGCTGCGCATCGGTTTCGATCCGCTCCAACCGCCACCCTTCCGGCACCGCCAGAAACAGCTTTTCGTCTTCCTGATGGAAATGGCGCACCTCTATGGTCAGGCAGTCCGTCTCCCGTCGCCACAGGACGCGTTCCAGTTCGACCGCCCCCTGGATGAAGTGCATGGAGGTCGATACGAGCTGCGGATGATCCTGCACCGGACGTAAGGCGATCAGGCAACTGGCGTGGGCCGCCAGATCCGGAACTTCGAGGCTGTCCCGGACGATTCCTACATACCCCCGATCCAGATAGGAGAAGGCGTGATGCGGATGCCCGGCCCGGTCGATGGGAACGAGTTCGGCCATCGGATAGCTGAAATCGGTCATCCGATCGGTCCAGTTGATTACGGCGATCAGAGTATAGGCTTCCGATTCGGTTTCGACATCCAGACGGAAGACGTGGGGATAGCGGCCATCGGGAAACGGATCGACCACCCGCGCCGCGTGCGGCCACACCGGCAGGATGCGGGAGATCCATTCCATCCGCTCCGGACTGCGCGCCAGTTCCTTCATCGGGTCGGTCAGCAGCAACCCCCCCGATCCCATCACGGCGGCCACGAGCTGGGTCTTGAACTCCGCATCGGTGAAGACCGGTCCGTACACGTACGGATTGCTGCCCCCCCCGAAGGCGAAGGGAGATGGGAAGTCGCGCAGAATCACATTTTCGCGGTGATTGCACCACCAGCGATTGTGCAGAAACCCCATGATCAGCTCTTTGCCGTACACATAGGGAGCGTAGGCAGCAGGCTCTCCATCGCCGCTGTGCCTGTACCACAGCGGATGGGTATCCTGCTGCATGCGATGGAGTTCTACCCATCCCAGAGCGAGACCGAGCATCCCCTCTCCCTCGATCAGCACCTCCGGGCCGGCCTCGTCGCGGATCACCTCAAACGTCCGCATGAGCATCTCGTGCACGCTCATGGAGCGGTTCTGCAGCAGGCCGCGGCGATAGAAGTGATACTGGGGGCCGTCGAGTTTGATCCAGGTGACGTGCCAATCCCGCACAAACAGACGGACCTGTTCGCGCAGCCAGTCGAGGGGCTCGTCCAGGGAATAGTCGATCAGATGGGCAGGGCCGACATTCGACCCCGGCATGGCCACCGGCTCGCCGTCGCCGTCGCGCAGCAGCCATTCGGGATGCTCCCTGACTACGCGGGTCTCCCGGTTCTGAATGTAGGGGGCGAACCACAGGCCGAACTCGAGACCCTGGTCGCTGATCTTTTGCGAAATGGAGTCGATGCCGTCCGCAAATTCCGGCTTCGGCGTAGACCACTCCGACAGGTGCAGGCAGAAGCCGCCGTCGATCTGCACGAAGTCGAGGGGATATCCCCTCCGCTTCAGATCGGCGATGACCTCGGCGCTGTCGAGCACGTCCTCCTGCGTCTTTTCATTGCGATAGTACTGCCAGTCGTTCCAGCCCGTGGGGATGACTTTGGGCATCAGGGGTTTCACCTGACCGGCGGCGTGATCCGCCCACTGGGCTAACAACTCGTGCAGATCGGTGCCAGCCAGCGAGACTATCGGATCGAGAGATTTGCTCTCCCCGGCGGGGAGTATCATGCCGTCGAGGATCACTTTGTAGATCAGCCGAATCGCACTCGTAGCTTTTTCGCAAACCAGGTAGATACTGCCTTCGCTCTGTTTGAAGGTGCTGTTGCCGACGACGTGCACCCGGGTCCGCTCCACGTCGGCCAGAGCGACGGCACTGGTGCTGGCCACGGCGACCTGCCGTTCGTCCTCTTCCACGCGAGTCCGGTAGATCCCCGCCGGTTCGGGAGCGATCCCCTCAGGTCCCAGGCGTCCAAAAAAACAGGGATCACCCGGGGACATGAAGCCGAAGCGGAGAAAGCGGATCTCTTCCTCCGCAACGGATGTGTCGATCAGAGTCAGGTCGGCAATGGCCAGCGCTCTGTCGGTGTAGACCTCCGGACGGAGCAGCAGCCCGCCTTCGAGCGCATTGCTCTCCATCGTCACGATGATCCCCTCCGCTTCCCAACGGAGATCGTCGCCAACGCGGAGCAGTTCGACAGTAGAACCATCGAGCTGCATGAGCTGCAGTGTTGCACTGGCGCTGATATCTAACACGATGAGTATTTCCCGGTTTACGAGCCGATTCTCGAATCCGGGCGGCCGCGCACCTCCATCATCGAAATCGCTCTATATGACGCCGATCACTCACGGGCCCGGCCAACCGCTCCCGTTCACATCTCCAGCATATCCCCCAAAATCCTCTGCGCATTGCGATAGAGAATGTTGCGGCGGTCGTCGTCGTTCATCTCTGCTCCGAGCAGGGCGCCGATGTAGTAGTGGTGGTTGAACCAGGGGGTATCCGTGCCGAAGATGACCTTTTCGGAGCCGGCTTCGCGCACAAACAGATCGACCGCGCCGCGGTCGTCGAGAACGGCGGTGAGCTCCAGATAGACGTTGGCGAAGTCCACAGCCAGCTGCGCCGCTTCCTTCCAGGCGCCGTGGCAGGAATGGCCCATGAGAATCTGCGCATCCGGATAGCGCTCTGCACACGTCCGCACCAACTGCGGTCCATCGTATGAGCTTCCCCCCCAGGTGTGGAGCAGAACCGGCAGATGGTCGGTATTCGCCTTCTCCCAGGCCGGCGCAGAGCGCTCGTCAGTGATGGGAATCTGAAAGTAATCGGCGAGAAACTTGAAGCCGACATACGCATCCCGGTTGTCGTCGAACATCTCCACGTCCCGGGCCACCTGGTCGGGGTAGTTCGGGTTGATGCCGCAGTACGCCCTGAACCGATCCGGGAAGCGCCGCACTTCCGCCAGGTTGATTGCGTTGCCGATATCCGGCGCAAACAGCGCATCGTGGTGACAGAAGACGGTCAGGCGCACGCCGGCCCGATCCATGGCGGCGATCATATCTTCCGGATTGCACCTGGGCAGGCAGGCCCCTTCCAGCGGCCCCATGTGCCCGTGCAGGTCGTAGACCGGACAGTCGTCCAGCTTGCCGCAGCGAAAGAACCGCTCTCGAAGTGTCTCTTTTTCAGCCATTGGACGTCCCCCCGATCAGGCGCAGCATGTTGTCGGCGGCGATCGCCTGTCTGTCGGCATCGCCGATATCGGCATGAGTCAGTTGCAGCATGGCGGCCTCGGCGTACCGCTTGGGAAACCCGGTCCCGAAGACCAGTCGCCCCGCGCCGAATCGTTTGACCATCTCTTCCACCCCTCCATCCTCGAGCGCCAGCAGGCTCGTCTCGACGTGCACATTGGGATATGCCTTCAGCAGGGGATAGGTGTAGCGATCCATGCTCCAGACCCCCACGTCGCAGATCACGCAGGTCAGCTCCGGATAGTCGCGCAGCAGATCGTATATCCGACCCCAGTCGACCCCGTGTTCGGTAGATAGGAGAACGGGAACTCGCATCTCCGTGAGCCGATCGAGAAGGTCGTCCCAAACCACGCGATTCATGAGATAGCGGTGCGATTCGGGAAAGAGACGCACCGCACCGGGTGAGAGATCGGACAATCCATTGGGCAGCCCGGTCGGTTCATCGGTGGCCGGCGGGAGGAGCGTCCGGCATGCGAACAGGTTTCGGGAGATGTCCACGTACGGTTCGACAAGTGCATTGCCCGAGGCCGGATGCGTCTCCGTCTGGGACCAATGCCAGACCAGCGCGCCGCATAGAGCCTGGGAGGCGAGGTAGTGGTCGAGTTCCGCAGGCGTGGCCAGCGGCGTGAAAAGATCGGCTTTCCGCGGCCTGCCGACGACTACATTTGCATCGAAAAAAGTGAGCGCCATATGGGTTCTCCATCCTTCATAATTTTCCCAGTCCAACTGCGCCTGTCGTGGGTATTCACACACATCCACTTGGCCTACAAGTTAGGATGTACAGAAGGACCGTCAAACCGGTTAGGATCTGTCCGCGAAAGAGGTTTGCGTCTCGTCGACAACAGGGTGCGGCTAAATCCCTCCCTCCTCTCGACAATCTCCCCTTGACACCCCCCTCCCGACGCGGGTAATCTATCTGGTGCGTGCCGTATCCAACCCGCGACCCCGGTGGAGCATTTGGCCGCCACCGGCTGGTTTTGCGGATGCTGAGTTGCGGCGATCGTCATTTGCCCGGTGATGCCCGATACAACCACGATTCATCCCGATCCCACAGCGGAGGAATTCCAATGACACCACGTGAACGCATGCGCGCCATCATCCATCGCGAGCCGGTCGACCGCCTTCCCTACCAGTTCGGAGGACCCCGGGCCGCCACCCTCGGTGCCTGGCGCAAACAGGGCCTCAGCGAAGAGCAGCAGCGCAACTGGGGACGCATAGTCGGCGAGGACGGCTTCATGGGAGTCGGCAAGTTCTACACCGGCGTCCACCCCCTCTTCGAGGAGCGGATCATATCCGAGGAAAACAACATTCGCACCTGGGTGGATGGCTGGGGGGCGACGCGGCAGGATGCGGTCAACCAGCCGACCGCCGGCTTTGCCACGCGTCGCTGGATCGAGTTTGCAGTAAAGGGATGGGACGACTGGAAGCGGGTCAAAGATCGGCTCGATCCCCACGCGCCGCAACGCACCCGTCCGCTGACCGAAGATGAGGTAACCCCTCACCTGGGTCCCGACAGCTACGGCTGGCATTCGCCAGGCGGCAGCCACTGGAGCGAGAGCGTGGACGCCTGCAACAGCGCCGATGTACCCGTGCGTCTGGTGGTGCCGGGCATCTACTGGGCGATCCGCGACTTCACCGGCATGCTGGAGCTATCGTACATGTTCTACGACCAGCCGGACCTGGTGCACGAAATGTTCGAATACTGGGCCTGGTTCCTCATGGAGCTGCTGGAGGAGCCGCTCAGCCAGATCAAGGTGGACATCATTATGCTCAACGAGGATATGGGCTTTAAGAAACAGTCGATGATGTCGCCGCCGCTGATGCGCGAATTTTTGCTGCCCAACTACCGGAAACTCTACAAATTCTTCCACGACAAGGGAGTAGAGGCGCTGGTGATGGACAGCGATGGGTACAACAACCAGATCCTGGACGTGGTATATCCCGAAGTGATCGACGGCATCCAGCCGATCGAAATCGCCGCCCACAACGACCCGGAGGAGATTCTGACGAATTACCCCGGTATCCACATCCACGGGGGGATCGACAAGCGGGAGCTCCGCTTCGGCCGCGAGCAACTGCGGGCGGAGGTGGCCCTGCGCTACGCCACGGCGCGCAAGCACGGGGGCTTCATCCCCCACGTGGACCACGGCGTGCCCCCCGACATTCCCCTGCGCAACTTCCTCTACTTCGTCGAACTGGCCCGCGGCTTCTGCGACGGCGAGGACCTGGAGAGCTACGAGCCGCCGTGCGAGTTGGAAAAGGACCTGGGCCCGATCGAGGAGATGTTCGAGCCGGGTTCGGCGATCGCCGCCGCCTACGGCATGGACGACGACGACGATATGCACGGATGAGCGAAGTTTGAGCGGAAAACAGCTGTTTGACCGATTTCGTATTGAATCGTTAATCACGCACACGATCCCGAAAAGGATCTCTAAATGGACGCCAGTCGAGGATTTGAGGTCATCGTCGCTCCTGCGGAGGGAAACAATCCGCGGAACAGTGAAGCGGCGATCATCGAGTTGACGGACGGTCGCCTGCTGTTGGGCTGGACCGAATTTTACGAAAGCAGCGGGGCGGACCACGCTCCCGCGCGCCTGGTCGGCAGAGTTTCCGCAGATCGGGGGAAGACATGGGGGACGAAATACACGCTGGTCGAAAATGACGGCGGCTGCAATGTCATGGAGGTAAACTTCCTCCGCCTGCGCGACGGACGCATCGCCCTGTTCCACGGCCAGAAGAATACGGAGCTGACCGATTGCCGCATCGTAATGCGGACATCGAGCGATGAAGGGAAGACATTCCGTTCGGAGAAACAGCTCAGTCCGGAAGGGGCGTACACCGGCTTGACCAACGGACGCGGACTCCGCCTGAGCACGGGGCGCATTTTGATCGAAGTGTGGGAAGGAGAGACCTGCTACTGCTGCCTGTCGGACGACGACGGCGAAACGTGGCGCGACAGTCGGCGAATACGACCTGCGGATGGTGGATGCTGGGAAAACGCCTGCGTCGAGTTGAAAGACGGCCGCGTTTTGATGCTCATGCGGACGGGACTGGGCGGTCAGTACAAGAGCGTTTCGGCGGACGGGGGAGAATCGTGGAGTTCCCCGGAGCCCACACCGCTGCTGGGAACCGCGGCCCCGGTCTCCATCAGCCGCATACCCGCCACCGGCGATCTTCTCGCCATCTGGAACAACAACCCGGATACCTACGCGACCAACAATACCAACCGGAACCCCCTGACCTCATCGGTATCCGAGGATGAAGGGGAGAGGTGGACGCACTTCAGGGACCTCGAAGAAGCACCGGATGACGCATGGGCATATCCGGCGGTGACCTGGGTCGACGATTGCGCGCTGGTCACCTATTTCACCTACAAGGGGGGCCACTCGCTCAAACTCAGGGGTATTCCGCTCGACTGGTTCTACTTTCGGACTGGAGCGTAGATCCCACACTCTCCAGCACGAAGAGCGTCGATACGGAGTTGGCGATGTCCATAACTGAAACGGGGCGGGAGACCGACGATTGGTCTCCCGCCCCATCTTTTACCCGCCGTAGAAGGTCACCATCTCGCGCAGGGATTTGACCTTGATCTTGTCGGCCTGGCCGGCCTGACCAAAGGCGATCATGCGCGCCTTGCAGACCTCGGCCATTGCTTCCCGAGCCGGGGTGAGGTATTTGCGCAGATCGAATTCCTCCGGATTCTCCTGGAAGACCTTGCGAATGGCGCCGGTGATGGCCAGCCGATTGTCGGTGTCGACGTTGATCTTGCGGACCCCGTGCTGGATCCCCTTCTGGATCTCCTCGACCGGCACCCCGTAGGTCGGCTTGAGCGCGCCGCCGTGCTGGTTGATGACGTCCTGAAGCTCCTGGGGCACGCTGGAGGAGCCGTGCATCACCAGGTGAGTGTCGGGCAGGCGGCGGTGGATCTCCTCGATGAGACTGATCTTGAGCACTTCGCCGGTCGGTTTCTTCTTGAACTTGTACGCGCCGTGGCTGGTGCCGATGGCGACCGCCAGCGCGTCGAGCCTCGTGGCGGCGACGAACTCCTCCGCCTCCTGCGGATCGGTCAAGTGCGCCTGCGCGTCGTCTTCGCTGAGGCCGGCGCCGTGCCCATCCTCGATGCCGCCCAGACAGCCGATCTCCCCTTCGACGGTCACCCCCACGGCGTGGGCGATATCGACCACCTTCTTGGTAACTTCGATGTTGTATTCGTTGCTGCTCGGGGTCTTGCCGTCTTCCGAGAGGGAACCATCCATCATCACCGAGGTGAATCCCTGCTGAATCGAGCTGAAGCAGGTGGACGGCGAATTGCCGTGGTCCAGGTGCATGGCGATCGGCAGATTCGGATTCAACTCGGCGGCCGCCAGCATGAGATGCCGGAGATAGGCATCGTTGCTGTAGGATCGGGCGCCCCGGCTGGCCTGGACGATGACCGGTGAGTTGGTCTCCTGGGCGGCCATCATGATCGCCTGGATCTGCTCCATGTTGTTGACGTTCAGGGCGGCCACGCCATAGCCGTTTTCGGCGGCGTGATCCAGCAGGACGCGCATGGGGACGAGTGCCATATTAGATCCTCCTATTTTTCTGTAAGATTATTTTATACGAGAAGCATTCTCCTTTAATCTACAAATCTCTCGAAAAAGAGAAGGGTACGACAAAAAATCAGTAGTTGGCTATCTCCATCTCTTCCTCTATTGAGTCCAGGGCGACCGATCGCGGAGCAGCGCTTGACAGCGCCCGGCGACGGCTATAGCTTTCACGACGAATTGGTATATACCAATTTAGTTAAGATGAGACGCATAGGACAATAGAGCAAAGAAAGACAGATAGTCCAATTAAATGATATGAAGAGACGGAGCGGAGGCTAACATGCGCATCGGCATCGCCAAAATCATGCAGGAAACGAGCACCTTCTCGACCCAGCCGACCGACCTGGAGTCGATCCTGGCCTACGGGGTCGTCCGCGGCCAGGAAGTGGTGGAAAAAGAGACGATGTGGGACTGGTTCGTAACCGGTTTTCTCGACGTAGTCGGCACGGAAGAACCAGTGGGGATCACCAAGGCCACGGCCATGCCGGCGGGGAATCTGACCGCAGAGGCGCAGGAGGCGGTGATGGGCTGGTTCGAAGAGGACCTGCAGAAGGCGCTGCCGCTGGACGGCCTGCTGTTGAGCCTGCACGGGGCGTTCGCCGGAGACCTTGACCCGGACATCGACGGCCTGGTGGTCGAGCGGGCGCGGCAGATCGTGGGACCGGAGATGCCGATCGGCGTCTCCCTGGATCTGCACGCCAACCTGACGGCGCGCATGGTGGAACACGCCGACATCATCGACGTCATGCACACCCACCCGCACGTAGATATGCAGACGATCGGCCAGCGGGTCGCCCGCACGCTGGTGGCGACCATCAAGGGCGAGGTCCACCCGGTGATCAGCGCGGTGAAGATCCCGCTGATCACGCCGGCGGAGACGCAGATTTCGGACGAGCCGCCGCTGAAGGACCTGATGGACATGACCCGGAAGCAAGAGGAGGATCCGCGGGTGCTGCACTCGGCGGTCTGCGCGGTGCAGCCGTGGATGGACATCCCGGAGATGGGCTGGTGCAGCGTGGTGACCACCGACGGAGATCGGGGACTGGCCGACGAACTGGCTCGCGAACTGGCGGTGGAAGCCTGGGACAAGCGGCGGGAGTACACCCGCCCCTGTCCGACCCACGTGGAGGCGCTGGACGAGGCGTTCGCCAGCGACCTGCGGCCGGTGGTGATCTCGGATTTGGCCGATCTGATGACCGGCGGTGGGACCGGGGACTCCACCTGGTATCTGAAGGAATTCCTGGCGCGCCAACCGGAAGACCCGTGCTATCTGACCATGGTCGATCCGGGAGCGGCAGCGGAGATGGCCGCAGCGGGGGAAGGTGTGGATGTTACACTGGAGCTGGGCGGCAAACAGGACAACATCCACTCCACGCCGGTGGAGGTGACCGGCAGAGTGCAGAAAGTGATTTCGGTTTCCGCCGATCGGGAGCTTCCAGAAGGGATCGGACTGACGGTCGTTCTGAAAGTGGACAACATCTACATCGTGGTATTCGAGCGCCTCGGATCGGGCTCAGACCCGGTCCTCTATTCGGGCGCCGGTCTGGACCCGAAGGCGGCGAAGATCCTCATCTCCAAGTCGGTGGTCGACTTCCGGGAGGGATTCAAAGAAGTGGCCGAACTCTTCCTGCTGGGCGAGGCACCCGGACTGGCGCCGGCCAACCTGCTCAAGCTGGAGTGGAAGCGGGTGCCGCGGCCGATCTACCCGTTCGACGAGGAGACGACGTGGAGCAGCGACGAGGGGACGATGTATCGCAACAGGCCCGAAAATTCTTGACCGAGAAACATCCGCAGAGCCAGCCGCAGGAGATCTCTGATTCACCCAGTCGATACAGGCGCTACGACCTGTAGAAAACGCCTCATCGACGATGCTGAATTCAATCGGAGAAAGGAGCGAATAGCCGTGGCCGAGTTCCAACCGTTCGTCATGGAGCGGATGATGTCCCTGTTCGAGCAGGACGTGGACTACAACCTCTCGGAGAGCGGAGTCCATCCCCTGTTGCTGAGGGAGTTGCTGGCCGATTCACCGCAGGCGGTCGAGGATCTACTCGACACCGAACTCAACTACCCCCACGTCAACGGCATCCCCCAACTGCGGCGAAACATCGCCCACCTCTACGACGGGGCAACCCCCGAGAACGTGCTGGTGACGGTGGGGGCGATCGAAGCGAACAACATCGCCGTGCAGACCCTGCTGGCGCCGGGGGATCAGATCGCGGTGATGCTGCCCAACTACATGCAAATCTGGGGCATCGCCAAAAACTCCGGCTTCGAGCTGGTGGAGTTCCACCTGCGGGAGGAAGACGGCTGGGCGCCCGATCTCGCCGAATTGGAATCGGTCGTGACCCCCAGAACCAAACTGATCGCCGTCTGCAATCCGAACAATCCGACCGGGCGGATAATGACCGAGGCGGAGATGGATGGCATCGTCGCCTGCGCCGAAAAGGTGGGGGCGTGGATCCTGGCCGACGAGGTGTACCGCGGGGCGACCCGGGTGGCGGATGAGGAAAACCCCTCGTTCTACGGGCGCTACGACAGACTGCTGGCGATCGGCAGCATGAGCAAGGCGTACGGCCTGCCCGGTCTGCGCATCGGCTGGGTCGCCGCTCCGGTGGAGACGATCGACGAGATCTGGGCGCGGCACGAGTACGTGACCATCAGCGCCACCATGCTGGCCAACAAGCTGGCGACCATAGCCCTCTCACCCGAAGTCCGTCCCCGGCTGCTGAAACGGGCCCGTACCTACATCCGCCGGGGGTATCCCATTTTGAAGAAGTGGATGGACGGCCATCCGGGGCGGTTCAGCTTCAGGCCTCCGGACGCGGCGGCGATCGCCTTTGTGCGCTATCACCTGGAGGTGAATTCGAGCGCGTTCGCCGAACGGCTGCGCCGGGAAAAAAGCGTGCTGCTCGTCCCCGGCGATCACTTTGGCATGGACCACTTCCTGCGCATCAGCTTCGGCCTGCCTGGAGAATACCTGACGTCTGCGCTGGATCGAATCCACGAACTGATCGAGGAATACGCCTAGACGAGGAGTCGGCCATGTCTCAGCACAGCGGCTTTCACTACAGCCAACTGCCCCATTCCGACAGCAGCACAGACGCTCTCGACCTGCTCTGGTTCGACGACAGCGATCACCCGTTCGCTCCTTCCGAGTTGCCCCCCGACAAACAGTTCCGCGACGCCGACTGCATCTCCATGCGCAGTTCCTCGAGCGACCCGAACGCACTCGTAGTCGGCATTCAAGCGGGAAGCAATGAAAATCTGGACGGCCATCGGCACCTCGACCTGGGCAGCTTCGTCCTGGACGCTCTGGGCGAGCGCTGGATTCTCGACTTGGGCACCGAACCGGAGATCGGTCGGCGCCAGGCGTGGGAGTACTACCGAGTGCGCGCCGAAGGCCACAATCTCCCAATCCTCAATCCAAACGAAGGACCAGACCAGAAGCTGGACGCCAGAGCGCCGATCAACCTCCTCGAATCCACGCCGACCCGTGCGACCGCCGTCGTCGACCTCGCCGACGCGTACGCCGGCCACGTCAGCAAGGCGACGCGCACCTTCGAGATGGTCGATCGCCAGTTTGTCACCCTCGCCGATGAAATCGAAGAGGGCTGGCCAATCGTCGACTTCTGGTGGTTCCTGCACACCGCCGCCGAAATCGAAATCGACGATCTGCTCACTACCGCCACGCTGACGCAGAACGGCAAAAAGCTGATCGTCGCAATCGAGCGAGGGCCGTCGCGTGCGGACTTCGAAATCCGCGACGCCGTGCCCCTCGAAGATTCGCCGCACCCGGAGCAGTGCGAAAACCCGGGAGTTCGAAAACTGGCGATCCACCTGAGCAACATCACCCAATTCAAGGTAGAAGTCAGCTTCACACCCGCGGGCGAGGGATGAGGAGAGGGCGAAAGCACTGCAAAGTTTCCGAAAAGAATCGAAGAGAACAGAAAGGAGACCGCCGTGGACTACTGCGAAACAGCTGCAGAGAAACTGCCGATGAGAGAATTCGACGTCGCCATCGTCGGGGGAGGCACCGCCGGAGTAGTGGCCGCCATCGCCGCCGCTCGCCAGGGCGCCAGGACGGCGCTGATCGAGGCCAAGGGGTACGTGGGCGGCCTGGTCGTAGAAGGGGGCACGGCGCTGCACAGCTTCTACAATCTGTGGAAGGCCTTTCCCGGAGTGGAAAAACGCCAGGTGATAAAGGGCATCCCCCAGGAGATCGTCGACCGCCTCGCCGCAGCCGGCGGCACGAGCGGCCACGCGGAGATGCAGAAGGGATACGACTACGATTCCGTCTGCACCGCGGTCGACACCGAAGTCTACAAACTGGTCGCCGCCGAGATGCTGGAAGAGGCCGGTGTCCAGGTATGCCTAAACACCTTCCTGACCGGAACGATGACGGACGGAGCGTGGATCGAGGGATTGATAGCCGGCAGCCACGCCGGAAGGGAGGCGATCCGCGCCAGCGCATTCGTGGACTGCACCGGATACGGCGACCTGGCCGCCCACGCCGGGGCGGACTACGTCGAGCCGAACGACTACCCGGTGGCCAACAGCATCGGCGTCGGCGGGGTAGACGTCGAGGGCTACCACCGCTTCCTGGAATCGCACGACGCCGTGCAACACTACTGCGAGGGGATGCGCAACGGCCAAGAGGGACAGATCGTGAGACTGCAGGCCAGACCGGGCAACCTGCCCCCCGAATTCAACGAGGAGATGCGGAAGATCGGCATGGCGTCGGTGATAACCACCACCCGCGACGACTACTTCATGTTCCTCAAGCTGAACTACAAGATGCCGGCCAGCCCGACCGACAGAGACGAGGCCGCAAAGGCGGAGCTGGAGCTGCGAAAACGCCAGGCCAAAGCCATCGAGCTCCTCCGGAAATGGGTGCCAGGCTGCGAAAAGGCGTTCATCGCCCGGACGAGTCCGTCGCTGTGCATCCGGCGTGGCCGACTGATCACCTGCGACTACGACATCAGTCTCGCCGACGTGCTCGAAGGGAGGCATTTCGAGGACGACGTGATGGCCTACGGCTTCCACGACAGCGCCCCGCGCCTGCAGATCAAAGACGGGGGCACCTACGGCATTCCGTACAAATCCCTGCGTCCGGTGGGCGTGGATAACCTCCTGGTCGCCGGCATGCTCATCACGGCCGACCACGACGCCCACATGTCCACCAGAAACACGGTGAGTTGCATGGCACAGGGACAGGCGGTCGGTACAGCGGCGGCCCTCTGCGCGGCCCAGAGCTGCGGCACCCGCGACCTGGTATACGCAGACCTGCGAGCGGCGCTCGAAGAGGGCGGCGTCTACTTCGAGTAGCCCGGGTTTTCACTCGTCGATTCGTGCGGAAATCGCCGCGCCGCAGATCGGCCGAAAGCGCTTCACTGTCGACTTGAGAGTCGCTGGCCGCAATCGACTCTCAGATCGACTCCCAGCGCACGACCCCCATATGATACCGCCTGTGCGCCGGCACCTGATTGCAGTAGTACGCCGTCACCAGACTGCCGTCCGCCAGCTGGACGCTGGACGGATAGCCGCCGTCGGTCGCATCCTCTGTATCGACCAGCAATATCGGCGCGCCCCAGCTCTCGCCGCCGTCCCCGCTCAGTCGCGCGCCCACCCCGTACAGCCCCCGATTGCGAATACCATACACCAGCAGAATGCTGCCATCCGCCAGCTGCAGCAGATGCGCGGGATGCTGGCCCGGCAGAGTCAGCGTGCCCCGACGCGCCCACGTCGACCCGCTGTCATCAGAGCAGAACAGATCCAGATGCCCGTCCCGCAGGGTGCGGGCCGCCGCCAGCCAGCGCTTCTCGTCGATACACAGCAGATCCGTTTCGTTGTAGTCGTCGGCGCCGATGACGACCGCTTCGCCCCAGCTGCGGCCGTCGTCCCGGCTGCGCAACAGATACGCCGTATTGCTGCCCTTCTCGTGCCACGAGTAAAACGAAACCCCCAGACTACCGTCCGGGGAGCAGACGATATCCCCGAACGGGATCAGCGGCGGTATCCCCTCCGGCAGCGCCACCTCCTCCGTTCGCTCCCACGACCTTCCGCCATCGCTGGAACGGCAGACCCAGGGAGCCAGCACCGTGCTGGTGCCCGCGGGCGGCTCCTCTCCTCTGGGTGCCTTGTGACTCCAGCCGGAGGCAATGACGATGAGGTCGCCGTCGTGGGCCAGCCCGGCGGCGACATTCATCCGGTTGGTCCCCGGTTCGTGATCTGCCGGAATGCCGATCCGCTGCCAGCACTGTCCCCCATCGGCGCTGTTCCAGCATTCGACATCCCCCTCCCACCGACCGTGGCAGGGCTGGTTGAAAATCGTGGCGACAATACTGCCGTCCGCCATCTGCGTCAAATTGGGCCACGCGCAAACGTCGTCGATCGCTATGAAGCGCTCCATCGGAATTTCTCCCGGTTAAAAAGCTTTTGAGTCTGGTCCTCGGCAAAGATGTGAAGCCTATTTTATTCTTCCTCGATTCCAGTGCTCCATCGAGCCGGATGAGGGCATGTGCGGATGGCGCGATTCAGACCCTGGTCCGGTCACTCCCCTGCGGGCGGCCGAACGAATTCTATTACGCCGAAGCGCTCCGGTTTGTGAAAGGTGAGACGGGTCGGACTCCACGCCTGATTCTCCATCCGCTCGATCGCTTCCAGCTGCTCCACATCCCCGCGCCTGAATGACGCTGAACCCCTGCGAGTCTCACGGCCGTCGGCACCGTCTCCGTCGGCAACAATTGGCCTGAGCCTGTTGTGCTCGAGAAGCTCGGCAAAACGCTCCGGCGAAACGCCCAGAAGATGCCGCGTCTCCGCCTCGTCCAGAATCAATCCAGTCGCCGCCGCTTCCGTTTTCGGCCGGGGCCGCTCAATGCGATAGAGCCCCAGGCGCCAGCGCTCCCCGTTCTGGGGCTGCAGCGTCTTGCGGATGGCGTTGCCACCCGGAGTGGTGGTCGTGCGGAAACTCTCCCAGGCAATGGCCACCTCCATCACATAACCCCGATCCCGGTCCTGGACAAGGGCGTTGCTCCAGCCGGGCACCACATCCAGCGTTCCATCGACCCGCACCGCCGTGCGCAGACCCGGGGCATCCCAGTCGACCAGACCGAGCTGCCGCCCCCACGGATTGTAGTCGAGCGGAGCCGTCGGCATCAGGTTGAAGGTATCGAAGACGATGCCGAGCGGAGTGACGACGAACTGATAGTAGGTGATCTCATCCCCGCCGTCGTCGATAAAGATCTGCACGTTCTCATCCCATTCCAGATATCGCTCATCTCCTTCGACCTGGCGCGCCCAGATGTCGTCGTCCTCCACCTCGAAGGCGAAGTAGATCCCCCAGTCGTCCCAGAGCACGCGGGCGTAGGTCTCTTTGAGAGGACGCAGCGACCGGCCCATTCCGGATCCTCCGCTTCTATCGTCGACAAACGGCCCCAGCCGGACCGCATCTTCCCAGACCGGCTCATCGAGCACGCCGTCGATAGTGGGAGCGGTCTCCATCCAGGTGGCCCGCACCGTGGCGACCTGCTCGTGCACCTGTCGTCCCAGATGCCGGGCTTCCGGCTGGATAGCCAGACTGGCGAGCAGAGCAAACACGACCAGCCAGCCCAGGGAGAGCCGACGGTGGCGGGGATCGAGGAGCAGTCCCAGAATTACGAGCATCCCCAGACAGAGCGGAATCCCCTCGGCCGGAGTCAGCCAGTGGACCGGCTTGTGGTTGACGTGCTCATCCCAGAACGGATAGTAGCGATAGTGACCCAGGAACCGGGAGGTAGCCACCGGACCGAGCAGCAGTAAGGGCAGGAGGAGGACGGCAGCGAAGGCAAAGGCCCGCTCGATCAAATTGAAACGGGACGGCAACTCTTCCCCCCGCAGGCGAGTCAGGGTCGCCAAGGGCAGGAGACCGCCACACACCCCCAGGCCGTTGAGCATGGGGTCGCTCCAATCCATGTAGTGGTGCTGGTCCTCCATCCACCAGATGTGCAGGCCGTAGTGCTGCCAAATCTCGTCCGCAAAACCCAAACCGACGGTGATCACAAAGGCGAGTTGGAGATGCTTCCCCCGCTCCAGCGCCAGGGCGACCAGCGCGCCGACCAGGGCATACTGGGCGAAGTGGACCAGTTCAGTAGCGTAGACGATGAAGCACTTCCAGATCAGATGGAGCAGGATTCCCCACAGCACCCAGGGGACGACGGCTTCCACCAGACGGCCGCGTTCCACTCCCCGCAGACGCCACGCCACGTGGCCGATCACGGCGAGGGCCACACCGCCGAAAAAGAGGATCAGGACGTACTCGGCCCGGGCGAAGCCGGCATCCCCTCCCTCGGGGTGCAGGGCACCCGGTATCCTGGACCAGTCAAAAAAATCTCCGGCGAGGCCCAGGCCGATCCCGTGCCCGAAGGCTAGGACAGCCCAGACCGCTAGGGCGAATGCGAATAGAGGGAATGAAACCTTTACGGGAGCGGCGACTCCTCGGACACCTTGATCCTTCATCGACATCACCGTTTTTTATGGGACATGGCCCTCACTGGAAACGCCGGAGTTCCTTTGCGAACGCCCTCCGTCTGAGGAGCCGTAAACTCACCAATAATAGCGATTACCATCAGATCGTTCCAGCCTCGGAGAGACGTGCAGACGACAAACCGCCCCGCCTGGTCCAGATATTTTCCCCTGCTGATCGTCGCCTGCGGCGCGGCCGCCTACCTGGAGAGCTTTGCCGGGGTTTTCGTCTTCGACGACGTGCCCCACATCGTCGACAATCCCCATATCCGCCAGTTCCCGCCCCCCCTGTCGGCGAGCGGCAATCGCCCTCTCCTATTTTTCACCCTGGCCGCCAATTTCGCCCTCAGCGGCCTCGATGTCTGGTCGTATCACGCCCTCAATCTGATCGTGCACCTGCTGGCCGGGCTGGCCCTGTACGGCGTCGTTCGCCGCACCCTGAACCAGCCTTTTTTTCAAGATCGATACACCGTCAGCGCCTCCGGACTGGCCCTGGCCGTCGCCCTGATCTGGACCGTCCACCCCCTGCAGACCCAGAGCGTCACCTACATCATTCAGCGCGGCGAGGCAATGGCCGGGCTGTTCTATCTGGTCGCTCTCTACTGCGTCATTCGCGGTGCGGGAAACACTGGCGGATGGCCGTGGTATCTCGTCTGCATGGCCGCTTTTCTCCTGGGATTGACCAGCAAAGAGGTGATCGTCTCCGCTCCCCTGGTAATACTCCTGTACGACCGCTGCTTCCTCACCGACTCGTTCGCCCGAAGCCTGCGCCAGCGCCGGATGCTGTATCTGGGTTTCGCCGTCCCCGCGCTCCTCGCGATCCTTCTCGCCCCAACCCGAATCCTGGGACTCTTCCGCGGAGATCTGGTCTCGGCGACGCGCTGGGAATACGCCGTCAGCCAGCCCGGAGTCCTCCTCCACTACCTGCGTCTGGCCCTGTGGCCGCACCCCCTCTGCCTGGACTACGCCAGATCGCCGGCCACCGGCTGGATGGAGATCGGTCTGCCGGGGCTGCTCGTCGGTCTGCTGCTACTCGGCACGGCCTGGACGCTGTACCGCCGCCTTCCCGTCGGCTTTCTGGGGGCGTGGTTCTTCCTCATTCTGGCTCCGACCTCGAGCCTCGTCCCGCTCAAGGACCTCCTGGTCGAACACCGGATGTATCTTCCCCTGGCCGCACTGGTAGCGCTGGTCGTGGTCGGCTGCTTCCATCTGCTCCAATCCCCGCGTCTAAGGATGCCGAAATTCGCGGGCCCGGCGACCATTCTGCTCGCCGCCATCGGTCTGATATACCTGACCGGTCAGCGCAACATCAGGTATCACAGCCTTTTTTCAATCTGGAGCGATGTGGTCGTCCAGCACCCGCAGAACCTGCGCGGCTACTACAATTTGGACGCGGGATTCTACCTGCCGGAAGAGCAATTTGCGCAGGTGCTCTTCTGCTACTCCGGACCGGCGCGACTCCCCGACCACGAGAGCGGTGCCGCCCCCTTCAACGACGGCATGGAACAACTGGTTCGGGGAGAGTATCGGGAGGCGATCGAATCCCTGTCCCACGCCATCGACGCATCGCCCGATGCAGTCTGGTCGCGCAACTGCCTGGGGATGGCCCTGTACGCCAACGACAACCTCGAAGAAGCGATAAAACAGTTCCGCTCGGCCCTCTCTCTGGAGCCCGGCTACGCCGACGCGCACAACAATCTGGCCAACTGCCTGCTGATCCGGGCGGAGCTGGATACGGCCATCGACCACTATGAACAGGCGCTGCGCCTCCAGCCCGACCTGGCGGAGGCGCACTACAACCTGGGCTGCGCCCTGGTCGACGCAGAGCGGCTGCCAGAGGCGAGATCCAGCTTCACCCGCTCCCTGGAGCTGAAGCCGAATCTGGTGGACGCCCGCCACAATCTGGGGTCGGTCCTGGCCATACTGGGAAAATGGGGGGCGGCGCTGGAGCAGTACGGCCGGGTTCTGGAACACACGCCCGAATCCGCAGCGGCCCACATCAACGCCGGACTGGTGAAACTGAGACAGCGGCGCTACGATGCGGCACTGGAACAGATCTCCCGGGCGCTGGAATTGCAGCCGGGCTCGCTACAGGCACACAGCGGCATGGGGATCGCCCTGCACGGTCTGGCAATCCCCTTCCCGGGCGAGGAGGACGGCACGCGCGCAAAAATGGATCGGGCCATGGACCACTTTCATCGCGTCCTGGAACTGAACCCGAAGTACGAAAAAGCACACAACAATTTGGCCAACTGCCTGCTGGCGCTGGGGGAGGTGGATGCCGCCGTCGACCTCTATCGCCAAACCCTGCGAGCCCGACCGGACCTGGCGGAGGCGCACCACAATCTGGGGAAGGGACTGCTCCTGCTGGGCCGACGGGAGGAAGCAGCCAGGCAGTTCCACCGGGCACAGCAACTCCAGCCGGAGGACAATTCCATCGCCGTCAACCTGCAGCTGGCTCAAGAAGATGAGAGATTCGCCCGGGATTGAATTCCGTCAAAATTCATCTGGACAGAACACTATCCCATATTTGCATCTCCAGGGGATGACCGTCTCTCAGAAATTTCGGACAGTGCAGTTGGGCGACGGCGCTCCAGGCAATGAATAGTGAAGCGCCCCTGGGCTCAAAAAAACAACTCCCGACAGAACGACCCACTGACGTCGCGGTTCACTCTGCCGGGAGCTATGGTTCTCCCCTCTTATGCAGATCCTTTTTCTACGATCCGCTATTCCCCACCTCCCACAGATACTGGAATTTCAAGAACACGGTCTGGTCGGTGGCCGCTAACCCGTCGCGGTTGACATAGGGATCCTCGGTTCCACCGATGTTGCCCCCAAGAAAAAAGACGGTAAACGGATTCAGCTTGTAGCTCAGCATCGGCTCGACCGAGAAAAACTTCGTCTTGGTGTATTCGCCGACCGCGGTGGCCCGTTTGATCAGGTTCAACTCTCCGATCAAACGGGCATAGAGCCTCTTGGAAAACTGGTACTGCAGGCTGTTGCGCACGATCTGCTGCCTCACGATCAGGCGATGCCCGTCGTCTGTCTGCAGTCGGGTCGAATTGTAGCGCAGCGTTTCCGTCAGCTTATCGGTCGGCCGCAGAGTCAGATTGGCGTTGACTTCGAAGGTCGGGACCAGTTCAAACGGATTGTGCGCAGAGCCGGGCACGCCGAACCGATTGATCGCCTTGCCGTTGTTGAAGTACAGACCACCCGATACCTTCTCGAACGCCTGCGTCCCAAGATAGCCCCACAGGGTGCGGGCATCGTCGAACTCGACCCCGCCGAACTTCTCCTGATTGTACAAAAAACCGCCGATATTGAGCGTCGTCTGGTGCTGGAAGGAGACCAGCAGTTGGGGACGGACACCGGTGTCCTTCACATCCCCCTCGTAGTCGGTCTTGCGCCAGAGATACAGGCTGGGACGGATCACAGAGAGGACCGGGTGCTCGTCGAAGCGGAAGTTGTAGGTGTGCAGCGTGTGGATCAGGCGGCCGTCGTTGCTGAAGATGGCGCTGTTGTCCGCCCGGAAGCCGGGGGAGTAATCCTGATAGCTGACGTTGAAATTCCAGCTCCGCGACTGGCGAATCAGCGTCGTCTTGAAAACATAGCCGTAGAAGTCCTGACCGTCGTAGTCCGCCGTAATCGATTCGTCGTTCACGTCGAACGCCATCTCCGGGATGATGGCCGACAGCTCCTCGTCGTCCGGCTCGTCGGTGTAGGTCAGCGCACCGAATGCAGTCAGAGAGTAGTTGTCCGACAGTCGGAGGTCGGTCTCTACCGCCGCCGCCGTGTTGGAGCCGCCCAGATCCATCCTGCGGTTGGTGGCGGCAAAGCCGATGCTCGACTGCTCGGCGATGTCGTACTTCACCCGGGCGATATTGCTCCACGAATTCTCCCTGGTGTGGCGCACGATCGTGCCGTCGGCCAGGGGCAGGATCAGCGGCGTGTTCTCGTCGTACGCCGAGATATAGCCGTAGGAAACCTTGCCCGACTTACCCGTCACTTTGCCGGCCACTTTCGGATCGTTGATGCTGCGGGTGTAGATCAGATTGGCGACATCCAGGATCATGCCGGAGGCGCTGTAGTCGACCAGGAAGACATCGCTGCCCTCCATGAAGAACGGCCGGCGCTCCGCGTAGAAGAACGCCCACGGCATATTGACGTCTATGCGCCCGGCGTCCGATTCGATCTGGCTGAAATCGGGCCGCAAGGCGAAGTCGAGCACGTGGTCGGTGGAGATGGCGTATTTGCCGGTGAAGCCGATGCGCTCGGAGAGATTGGCCCTGCCTCCGTCCTGATTCTTCCACACCCCCCTGCCGGTCCCATCGTCGACCAGTTGATCGGTCCTCGAGCCGGTCAAAAACGGTAAAATCTCAAAACCCCGTCCCAACTCCTGCACCGTCGCCATGTTCAGCTTTAGACCACCGGCCTGCCCCATGAAGGAGTTGTCGTCCTGCGAAATCGGCATCCAGGAGAATTCGTACCGGTTCTCCCGCGGATAGCTGCGCACGAAGTGGACCGCCCAGTCCTGCTCCTCCCGATTTGGGTAGCGCAGGCTGGAAAACGGAATCCTCATCTCGACGACCCACTTGTCGGCGTAGATCTTCCCCTCCGACTCCCAGACCGCATCGAAGCTCTCGTCCTCGCCGCCGTGCGCCTGCCAGATGGCGCCGTCCCCCTCCTCTTCGGAGCGACTGGCGTTCCACATCATATCCCCCTGGATGCCGCGGGGATTGCTGAAAAACTCGTACCCCCGCTGCTGATCCCGATAGGTATCGATGATGATACCCACGAAGTCGTCGGCGTAGATCCGATCCCGGTCGGTGAGCGAGGCCCGCAGTTTGTCGATCTCCGGATCGTAGCAGACAAAAGCTATGAACAGATCGCTCTCGCTGTGGGTTACGTACCCCTCGGTCGGCACTCTGGCCGCGACCTGATGGGCGGGCATGAATTCGGCGAAATTCTCGAAGCGGGCCGACTGTTTCCAGGTCTCTTCCAGCACGCCGTCGATGCGGATCTCACCCGCAGCGGGTTGGATTTCGAGGGTGGTAATCGGGTTCAGCAAACTTCCGGCTTCCAGCGACCGAGCGCGGTTGGGCGAACACAAAAACAGCGCTACCAGGCCCACGACACACAGCTTCTTCATCTCTCCCTCCCAGGGAAATGTCACGTATTCTCACAACCATGCCACGAATCCACACAGCCTGTCAGGGATTCTAGCATTGCAAACCGCGTACCCGGCCTATGTCTTTGTGAGAAAACGAACGGATAGAGGTCGTAAGAATATAAATTACAATATGTTATTGGATTGAGAATATAAGCTGGGAGGGATTGAGATTTCGTGTGCCGAGGAGGGTGCTATGTATTCTCACACATCAATGCTACAAAACGGTACACTCTGCTAGATATTCTCACACGAGGAGGCCGGCCTGCTCGGCGACCCGGACGAGCTGGGCGATCTGCTCCGGACCGGCGTGAGGTGGATGAGGCTCGCGCACCGCGCCGCAGGCGATCACCTGGCGCCGGACCAGAAGCTCCTTCCAGACGCAGCGGTTGCAGACATCCTTTTCGTAGGAGGCCAGACGGGAGAAAGGGGCGAAATAGGCGATTGCCGCGTCTACCTGCCCGGCTTCCAGCAGATCCCAGGTGCGGCGAAAGACATCCGGCATGTAGCAGGCCGGCATGGTACCGCAACAGCCGACTTCCCGCTCTTCCGGCAGAAAGATGCCGCTGTTACCCCCGAAGACGCCGACCAGATTTTCTCCAGCGGCGGCGCGCAGCGCGCGCGCTTTGTGGAGGATGTTGCCCGATTCGAGTTTGACGTACTGAAAGCGGTTCAATTTCTCGGCCATGTCGACCAAAAAGTCGACCGGCAGAGATATATCGGTCAGCACGTGGTCCTGGAGGACGATCGGCACGCCGATCGCACGGTCGAGGACCTCGAAGTGGCGATAGATCTCCCCCAGACCGGCCCGCCAGCGACCGAAAAAGGGAGGAAGGGCCATCACCGCGGCCGCCCCGAGCTCTGCGGCGGAGGCCGCCATCTCCGCGGCGACGCGGCTGGCCGGATGGCTGATAGTGGCGATGACCGGCACCCGCCCCCCGACCTTCTCCAGACCGAAGACCAGGAGATCCCGCTTTTCCGCTTCGGAGAGAAGGTGGCCTTCGGAGGCGTTGGCGAGCATGACCAGACCGTGGACGCCGCCGTCGATACAAAACTCGATGAGCCGCTCCTGGCTGGCGTAGTCGATGCCGCCGTCCGCGTGGAAACAGGTGGCCAGAATGGGAAAGATGCCCCGGAGAGCGGTCGAATCGGTCGTCTGGACTGAGTCGGACACAAGAACCTCCGCCGAGTTGGAATTCGCGTAAACATCCGAATTCGCACTAAAACCCCGATCGCCATATCGGCGAACAGGATGGGATGATTCTGCAGATCTCGATTCGCCGGGACCGTTCCGTTCGATCCCCGACGATCCTGCGGATTTCGCCTATCCGCTCAGCACCGGCTCTTTGCTGCAGCACTCGAACAGTTCCGCGAAGTCGGCCGAACCGTCGTCCTCGCGCGTTGTGAGCCGCACCCCGCGCACGAATCCGGGCGCGCTGCCGAAGTGATACGCCTCGTGCCGCTGGGTTTCGTCGCCGAAATGCCACTCCGTTCCATCCGGGTAGACCACAGTGTCGATGCGTCGCTTCACCTCCGGCACCGGAGCCCGGCGCAGCATTTCCACCGCCTCCTCATCCACCTCCACCCCCAGACCCGGTCCCTCCGGCACCGGTAGCCAGCCGGCCACTGGCTCCGGCAATCTGGTGATATCGGTCTCCCAGATAGTGTGGGCCGCCAGACTGGAGAGTTCCGCCTGACGGCAGGTGGAGACCAGGTGAGCCACCCAGGCCGCCCGCAGTCCCGAGCCGATCGTCTGCACCCAGAACGGCAGCCGCGCTTCGGCGGCCACGGCGTCCTGCTGGCGGATGGTGAAAACATCGGGCGCGCCGAGGACGAAGCCGTCGCACAGCCCCTTGACGATCTGGGTCCGCGCCGGCACGCCGGGATCGTAGCTCCGATCGGAGCGCACGTGGCAGCAGCCGCTGCCGTAGTGAGCGGCGATCGGCCGGTCGATCCGCGCGCGCAGACTGCGGTACCCCTCGGCGTCGCGCTGGGGAATGGGAGACTCGAAACCGGCGACAATATCGTAGCGCGACAGCGCCTGGAGCACCGGCAATGCCTGCCGGACGTTGCGCAGATGGCCGTTGAAGTCCAGCCAAAACCGAAAACCGCCCGGGGCGACCGCAGCTGCCTGTTCCACCTGCTCGATCGGATCGAACCAGGGGCGGCACTTGGTCTTGTAGACCCGGTAGCCCAGACCGACCGCCTTGCGGGTCTGATCGGCCCACATCTCCGCCGGTATCTCCGGAGTCCAGTAGGCAAAGGGCACGCGGGATCGGACCTGCCGACCCATCAGCGCGTGCACCGGCAGATCGAGCGCGCGCCCGACCGCGTCGTAACAGGCCATCTGCACGCCGGGGTGACGGATCTCCACCAGACCGGCAATCGCCTGGCGACCGATGAAAGCGGAGACGTCGTCCGGGCCGCCCATCTGGTCGCCGTAGCCCACCGCCCCTCCTTCGAGTTCCACTCGATAGAGGGTCATGCGATTGTTGAAGGCGGTCAGCCCCGAGCGGATCAGGTGGGGAGCCAGCTCGGGATCGTACTGCATGTTGAGGGGGATGGCTTCGATATTTTTGATGATCATACGCCCGTTTCCCGGAAGAGGGTGGTCGATGGCCGCTGTTATTGATAGGCAAGTTCCCCCGGTCGGTCAAATTCGGCCATTTCTTCCTCCCAAAGCGAGATCGATAGATCTTTTTTTATACCAAACTAAAATGACATTTTATTTTGGTATATTTTTAGATAGACAGACCGGCGAATAAAAACTCCGTCGATGAAATTCGACGCGGAGCAACATTCCCCGAAAGTGAAAGGAACAGAGATGATCGCCTTATTGCACCACAGCACCGGCAACTGCATCTGGAAAGGCGGCGTGCCGGAATGGTTCGAGAAATACAACGCCGAGAACGGCACCAGCTACGAAATAATCGAGCAGGTCTTCCCCAAACAGGAGCCGTACGGCTGGAAAAACTACCCCTACGACTACTGGAACATCTGGGTCGACCACGCCGGTCCCGAGCCGTACATGGAGGAGCCGACCCTGGAAATGCTCACCCAAAAATACGAACTCATCTCCTGGAAGCACTGCTACCCGGTCTGCAAAGTTCAGGAAGACACCGGCAACCCCGACGTCCGCTCCGAGGAGAAGCGGCTGGAAAACTACAAGCTCCAGTACGAGGCCCTGAAAGAAAAAATGCACCAGTTCCCCGACACCCGCTTCATCATCTGGACCGGCGCCGCCCTGGTCGAGCCGTCCACCAGTGAGGACGAAGGCCAGCGCGCCCGCGCCTTCTTCGAGTGGACCAAAAGCGAATGGGACGAGCCGGGCGACAACATCTTCCTCTGGGACCTCTACGAGTTGGAGACCGAGGGCGGCCTCTTCCTGAAACCGGAGCACGCCCCCGAGCCGACCAATTCGCATCCCAGCGATGCGTTCTCGCAGATGGCAGCTCCCTATTTCTGCCAGCGCGTCGTCGACATCCTCGAAGGCAGGGGAGACAGCGGCAGCCTGACCGGGAAGTGAGAAAAACTCGACGCGGAGAGTGATCCACCGTCACTCTCCGCGCTCGGAGCCACCACCCCTTATTCATTTCGAGATACGCGCCGTTCCCGCATCACCGTCATCCCTGAAAAAGCCGAAGACGAACAGATCGACTGCACTTCAAACCGCGACATCCACATGAGCGTCGGTGATCGCCTCATCGTGAGGAGCCGCGATGCACCCAGTCTGCGGATCGTCCACTTCAAGGGGCAGTGACGATCGTCGAAGGAAAACCCATGCCAAAAGAAAATGCGCCGCCCGTAAAACCGAACGAAGTGACCTACCCCTACTGGGGTGCCAAACATCCTATAATTTTTTTCGTTAGATTTCTCCCCATCCCTGCACTCTTTTAACGAAAGCCCGGGTGGCGTAGCTCAGCGGTAAGAGCAGCTGCTCCGGCAGTGGGTCGGCGGTTCGAGTCCGTCCGCCCCCGGGCTTTCATCGACTCATTCGTTTCCCCCAATCTATCGCGATGACCGAGAAGACCGACGACGCCCTGGTAGCCGACATCCTGGACGGACGGCGAGAATCCTTTTCCATCCTGGTGCGTCGCCACCAGCAGTACGCCTACGGCACCGCCATGGGCATCCTGTCCGATTTCGATCTGGCTCAGGACGTGGTGCAGGAATCGTTCCTGCTCGCCCACCAGGAGCTGTCCAAACTGCACCGCCCGGACCGCTTTGGCCTGTGGCTGCGCGGCATCGTTCGCCACACTTCGTTCCGCGCCCTGCGCGAGATCGAAAAAGTGCGCACCCTGGCCGCCGAACTCGCCCGCGAAACCATCCCCTTTGCCCCGCCCCCCGATCGGGACGATCCGGAGCAAATGCGTCGAGCCCTGGTGCACCAGGCCCTGGAGCAACTCGGAGAAAAGAACCGCGAGGTGATCAGCCTCCACTATCTGGCCCGGCTGTCCTACGCCGAAATCGCCGCCTTTCTCGGCGTCACCCAAACCGCCGTGCAGGGCCGCCTGCAGCGGGCCCGCAACAAGCTGAAAGAGGAGTTCAAAATGGTCGAAGAACGGTTTGCCGAAGAGGGACTCCCCGAAGACTTCTCCGCCGAAATCCAGCGCCTTCTCGACGCCTCCACACAGCGACGACAGGAGCAGGACAAAGCGATCGAGCGCCTCGCCGAAATCGGCAGACCGGCCGTCGACCGGCTGTGTGCCGCCCTGGAAGACGGACGCGAGCAGGTGCGCCAGGTCGCCGCCTTCGCCCTCTGCGCCATCGGCGACACCCGCGCCCTGCAGCCGATCCTTCGCCTGCTCTACTCGCACCGGGTCAGCACTTTCCTGGCCGGCGAGCACTGGCCCGCCGCCTGGTCTCAGCTCCGTCGAGTCCTCTCCATCCCCGGAGCGCGCGACGCCCTCCTGCGCTCTGTCCGCAGCGGCAATCCCCAGTGGATCGAGCTGAAAACGCTCTCTCACGCCATCGACGACGCAGAAGTCTACACCTGCATCGAACAACTCTTCCGCCGCACTCCCGACCGGCGCCTGACCCAGTGGAGTCTGGACGCCCTGTGCAACCTCCGCCCCGAAGCGGCCGAAGCGCTGGTGGCCGCATCCCTGCGCAGCCCGGATGCACGTCTCCGTCAGGCCGCCGTCGTCACGGCCCTATGGCGGAACATCACCCCCCCGATCGACGCCTGCCTCAACGCATTCGACGCCCCCCACGGTTACCACCCCATCCGGGTCATGCACCGGCACGGAGAGGCGGGCAAGCAGGCCCTGAAATCCCTCCTTGCCAGCGCCGACGCAAATCCGGTTTCGCGCTACACCGCCGCCATTTCCCTGGCCCAGAACGGCTCCGGGAAGGCGCTACAGGAGATCCTCTCCCTGAACCTCCTCGCCTACCAGAAGAATCCCAAGCGAACGTGGAACCTTTGGCGGACGATGGGCTGGTGGCACGGCCCGGAGCTGGCCGCCTGGATCGAAAGGAAAGGGGGAAATCTGCAGGAGACCGAAGCGATCATGTGCGCCCTGGCCAACAGCGACTCCGACCAGGTGACGATCGGCCCCACCATCGAATCTCTCGCCTCGGAAGGCAGTCCCTCGGTGCGCGCTGCAGCCATCCGCACGCTCGCCCGCCGCCGGGGCGCCACCTACCTTCCCGAATTGCGCCGCTGCCTGGCCGCCGGCCAGCCCCGCAAAGTCGCCCAGGTCGCCTTCCATCAGCTCTACAAACTCCGCGACGACGCCCGTCCGCTGGCCGAAGAAATGCTCGACTCCGACAGCTGGCAGGAGCGCAAAGCCGCCGTCTGCCTCCTGCGCCGCTGGGGCGCACTCACCCCGGAGCAGCGCCAGAAGGCGAAAACCGACGCGCACGTGGCGGTGCGCCACGCCGTGGCCGGCTGATTCACCGCAAGAGGTGGGAAGATGACTGAGAGTAGACACGATAGGCCGGTTTGGGCGGGAAGGGTTCCGCGTCAGAAGATCGCCGACCTCTATTCAAAGGATGCTCAGGGAATCCGGGATGAAGAACTGATCGATGATGTGGGAATCGGCCTTCTTGTGAGGATCGAGAATATTTTCCGGGCGAGGGATGCAAATTGGGGCCTCGCGAGATGCCCCCTGTGCCAGGGAGAAATCCCCCATGACTTCAACAAAGAGTCATTGCTTCGCTGTGAGCCCTGCAGTTGGGAACTGACCTGGGCAGAGTATCAGAAATCTTTTCGGGGCAAGCACCTCATTTCGACGGGCATGACCGTATTTCTGCAGGAATACGCCCAGAAATATCCGGTCGCAAGATCCCCTCAGAAAAAGATGATCCTGATCGACACCTTGATTCACAGGTATCACTGGGAACTCGAAGGAGGCTTGTCGGGACCGGGCGCTCGTGATCTCATTGGCGGGAAGCCCCATGAGATTATCGATTTCCTGAACAATCTCAGCTATAGTGGCAAGAGTAGCCCCGAAATCCTGGAAACGCGGCGAGAATGGCTAAAAAAAGTCGAAAAAAGTAGGGCGCAAGCAACCTCAGCGGCAGCGGAACGCAGTCGCAAGAAAGCAGAAAAAATGGAACGAGAGCGCTTGAAGAGGAAGGTGCGAGAAGAGGCGCTCGCCAGAAGGCGTGAAGGGTGAGTGCGAACTCACCCTTACCCGTAATCTGCATTTGCCTTTCTTGCCTCGGTCTTCTTTCTACGCCACTCAATCCTGGTTTCACGCATACGCGAATCTACATTATCGCCGTAGGCCAAGTCTTCCAGCATTTTCTTTAGTTCCTCATCCGAGCCTTCAAGCACACTAATACAAGCAGTGCGCCTCAACCGTGCTCGCTCCCCTTGATAGTCGCCATGGAAGGCATGCACGAGGCCATCAATGGCGATCATCTTGGCCTGAGGGTTTTTCGCTGATTCAAAGGCCCGGAGGAATTCCTTGAATGCCGGATACGCGCTTCCACCAACCAGGCGCTTGCGCTTGTACGAGGAGACAAATCGGCGCTTTCTTATCACCCAGCCACAGTTGGAGCAAGCCAAGCATGAGTACTTGTCAATCTTGACGGTGTCTAAAGCTGTAGTGCACTCTGGGCAGCGACGATCCGTCACGCACCAAATGGAATGACATCTGGCATGAAGGGCATATCCGACGTCATTGATTTGCTCTTCATCGGTAATGCCCTCTGAAGCGTAAGCCATATACAGTCGCCGAATCTTCTCGGGGTTTACCTTTGGCGCCCAGGCCAGAGGGCGGTCAAGCTCGAGATCGTCTCTGATTTCCATAAGTCGCCCTCCTCAAAACGTCGCCCCAGACGGATCCGGAGAATCGCACTGGCCAGCGCGCCCAGACCCTTTTCGAGCGGCGGGACGACCTCAAAAAAAGGACCGTCCGCATCCTCTGCGGCTTTCGTCAATGCAGTCATAATTCACCCATCTAATGAGAAAAGACCCCATCCATGGCCACAACGTGACAAAGACGGCCACCGGTCGCCACAATGTCAAGCGCTAAATCTCTATTTTTGGAGGCCGTGCGCCATGCCGCGGCCGGTCATTAATTCCCGCAGTTGAAACAATAAAAAAATCCCCGCCAACCCATACCTGGGCTGACGAGGACTCTTCGGTTCAGCTATACAGAAAAATCAAGAAGGTGGATGGCGACCGAGCTTCGTTTCTTCTTCGCGAATCGAAACAATCAGCGGCCGATTCATAGCCAGCGCTTCGACCGTTGCTCTGCCTGTCGCAGTCAATCCGACAACGCGGAAACCTTCCCAGCGGAAATGGTCGGACCAGATTCCGCGCCGTGGATGGTAGAGAGAGACTTCCTTTCTGCTCTGTGGGTCTACTGCACTTTGCCTGGCAGCCTTCCGCAGAGAACAGGAGACACAGGCCAACGCCAGGTTATCTATCCCGGTCACTCCGCCGGCAACCATGGGGATTACATGATCGATATGGAAGGTCGCTTCCTGCCCTTCTTGCGACAGTCCACAGTATTCACATCGCCCTCTCGCCCGTTCTACAACGGAGTCTCTCAAGGCAGCGGGAATATGTCGCATACTGGACAGATTCTCCCGCTACGAGGATTCATCTCCGCGAGCGGAGGAATCACTCCATGCCCTCTCGGCGCGCAGTCTCAAAAGAGTCAAAAACTCGGCCAGATTGACCAGACCTTCGGCCTCGTGCCTCTCCGCAGGAGTGAGTTCTTCGCCGCGATCCTGTCGATCGAGGAGATCCTGCAAGCGCTTATCAACCCCTCCTGGCAAGGAGAAACTGTCGATATCATCCGGCATTTCGAGCTCAAAAACGACATGTTGGGACATATCTTCCTCGTTGGAGCAAGTGGACCGGGAAAGGCTTCTCCAGAAATATACTCGACTCTAATCCCATCTCCAAGACCCATCAACCACACCGGGACTGACGGACACTCTCCGGCTCTTTTGCGAGCACTTCCCGTTGCCGGCCTACCCCTCGAGACCTGGCTCTATTTCATCATCGTCATCTTGCGAATAGCGCGATAATCGCCAGCAGTCAGCTCATACAGATACACCCCATTGGCGACTTGAGCACCATCCTTGTCCCGACCATCCCAGACCACCCGGTAGCTTCCAGCAGGTTGCACCGAGTCGATCAGTTCCCGCACCACCTGTCCCGCCACATCGTAGACCCGCAAACGCACAGAACCTTTCTCCGCGACATCGTATCCAATCGTCGTCTCCGGGTTGAAAGGATTCGGATGATTCGGATACAGCGCAAAAGCGGACGGCACCGAGGAAACACGTTCCGTCTCCCCAATACGCACAACCATACTACCACCATTCAAATCCGCTCGAGTGAGTTGCACATCCACAGCCCCCACGCCGTAGACACGCAACAATTCACCCGAGCCTGAGGTGGCTTCTGCTCCCGCAAAGACCACCCGTAGACCTTCTTCTGTAGTACGAGATGCGGAAAGAAAGTCGCCCCGTTCCTCCCCCATCTCTACCCGACCGGAAATCCCTTCGATCATCAGATCGCCTGAAACCACCACCGACCGATCCTCCATCCACACCGATACATATCCATCGTACACTCGCAACGCCAGTAGTCGCTCCTCCGGTATCGGCTTCGGCGATCCCGGATTCGGCTGTGGATGGTTGCTCGACGCTGCATCCTGCACCGGAAAAACATCGATGATGCCCACCCGGTGCTGCAGAATCAACGACGCATCGAACGGATTGACCCCCGTCCCCACCGGATCGACATCCACATTCGCTGCCAGTTCCGGAAGCCCCTCCAGCGTGCTCCCATCCAACACCTCCAGCAGCGTCAGTGCCGCATCGAATGCCTGCAGCTGGTCGTTGTCGTCGGCATCCCCCCACGGATCCAGCACCAGATTGTCATCGGTGAGATCAGCCGGTGCCTCTCCCGCCGCACCCAGATCATCTATATAGGTGACCGTCAACGTATCCTCCTCCGCCGTGGTCATCTTCCCCAACTCCATCCCCGATGTCGTCTCCAGGGAACCGACAAACACACCGCTGCCAGCACTCGTCTCACTCAGCGTCACCGTCAGCACATCCGTCGTCGTGCCGTTGACCACCTCCACATCAACTGCCGTCCCCGCCGGCACGTAATCCAACGGCGGAACGGAGATATCCGCATCCACCACCTGGATGTAGACCAGATCCCCCGGCTGGCTGGCAATGCTGAACTCGACCGCGCCGTCGGTGCCACCAACGACCCCGGTCTGGTCGGTGCGAGGGACCGGACCGGTCCCATCCGCGGCCAGTTCATCGGAGTAGGCGAAGGTGATCAGATCGCCGTCCTGCGCCTGGATGAAGCCATCTCCATCGTTTTCAGTCTCCCCAAACACCGTAGGAATGGTCTGACTGAAGGTTCCGGCCACGACCGCATCCTCATCCAGCATCAGCGTCTCTTCATCGCCATTACTGCTAGTGACCATCACCGTCACCTTGTCAGTAGCAGTGTCCGGCGCTCCGTCCAGATCGGCATCCGCATCGACTACCGTCACCGCAATCCCCTGACGCGGGATGATCTGTTCCGGCAAACTGGCAATCGATCCATCGACTCCGACCACCGTCACTGAACCATCGGCGGCGATCACCCCTGGCGTCCCGTTGTTGAGCAATGCGTGCTGGACAGTCAGTGGAGAAGACGCCGGCACCCGCACATCCGCGACCGCGAAAACCAGTTCGACCAGCGTCGCCGATCCGGACACACTGCTGTTGTCGGTGGCCATGGCGAGCATCACCGTCTCCAGACTGCCCGATCCCGTCTCCGTGTTGCTCTCCACGCTCCAGCCGTCGGTGAGGGTCCCGGTCGAGTTGACGCCTGTCAAAGTCAGCAGGGCCGTGTCGAACTCGACGAACAGTTCGGCCGAAACCAGACCGGACGCATCGCTGATCGAAACCGGCACCGTCAGCACCTGGCTGTACCCAGTCGTGAGATCGGGTAGGGCGAGCTCTATGTGATCTACATGCAGGATGTGACCCAGATCGTTGTATCCGATGGCTGCTTCCCAGACGCCGTCGTTGGCGAACCGGATGGCATACTCAGGTCGATCGGAAAGAGTGGGATGTGGATCCGGCAGATGCAGCAGCAGCTCATAGTCGCCGGACAGCATCGGCGCCTGGAGTGTATGGGTCAGCGTCCGGGTGTCACCTGCCAGCCAGAAGCGAGGATCTTCGCCGGGTAACGGTACGGTGTGGATATATCCGGTGTTTACATGACGAAGCACCAGTTCGACAGGACGCAGATTGAATGGCGCCGCCCAGCCGTCGTTCCGCAGCCGAATGTCGATCGCAAACGATCCGTCCGGTTCGACCATATCCGCGTAGGTGCCCTGCTCCAGGACGAAGCGGTATCCCAGTTTCTGTTTGATTTCCGGCAGACACCCTCCCGTATCCCAGCCGTTGTACACTTCGTCTCCCAGAGCACCGGTTTGCACATTCAGATACGACCAATGGAACTGCTCCAGCTCCGCCAGTGTGGAGCCGCAATCAAAACGGGTAGCGCCTCCTCCTCCGGGATTGCAGACTTCGCCGCCCATGGCCACGTAGTTCGTCTCTGCGGCGAGGTAGTCTTTATCATCGCCGATGCCTAGCCAGACGCCAAAGGTCCCCGCATCCGTATCGTTGCCGAGAAAGCAGTCGTTGTGGTGGCCGGTACGGGCGATATCGCCGCCGTCGTGGGCACTGGAGGCGTCCAGGGGAGCGGGGAGGGAGCGCGGTTTTTGCGAATCGTAATCGAAGATCTGGTACTTGTAATGGGGCGTGCGCAGCTGCACCATATGGGAGGGCAGCACTGCGAGCAGACTGTCGAGGACTTCGCCCCGTTCCGCGTAATCCGCTGCCGTGATATCGTCCAGGTTGTTTTTCGGGTCTGTGGTGAAGTGGTCCGTATAAAACCACTCGCCCCAGTTGCCGATGAAGCCGGCTTCGACCAGGGCGATCACATCGCTATGGGTCTGCAGGATCGGCCGCAGCTGGTCGAGGTGATCGAGCAGCTGATCCAGATCGGCATCCTCGAACGGCGGTTCCATTCTCTTATTGGTATAGGCGAATCTGACAACGGCCTTCAGACCCGCTGTCCGCAGCACGTCGAAATCCGCCTCTATATTGGCGAGATAGGCAGCGCTTATGGGGACGGGACTTCCATCGTAAAGGGGATTGTAAATCGGGTAGTCTGGATTCTCGCTCTGGAAGTCGTACCCTCCCGGCCAGGGCCAGGCGGGCAGATTGTAGTAGTTCGGGACGAATTCATCCAGGTAGAAATAGCGCTTAATAAGCGTGATACCTTCCTGGCGATACCCTTGAAGGACCACCGGGTCCAGTGGAGTGTAGCCCCAGGAATGGGTCTCCCCGGCGTGAAAAAATCCGCGTTCCGGATTGGCGAAGACCGCCGTGGAAGGTGTGTAATCGATCGTAGTGGAAACTGCGAAAGCCGGACCGACCAGCGCCAGCCATACCATCATTGCCGTGGCGAAAGGAAGGAGTCGTTTCATGCTGATCTGATTGCCTTTCTCAATATGTTATCACATTGATACATCTCATCACCCCCTTCGATCCGACCTTCGCCGAAGCCATGGGTCTCTACGAAGAAGGCGCCCGCACCTATCGCAACGCCAGGCGCGAACTCGCCCGGTGAGTCGCACTGAATCCCGGTGGCTCAACCGGACGATCACCCCTTATTTAAGCAGCAGCATCCGCCGCACCTGGCTGAACCGAAGATCCGTCAGGCGCGAAGCGTCTGAACGCCGCGTATTCTCCGCACTCCATGCCTGCAGCCGGCAGAAGTAGACTCCGCTGCTGACGGACGATCTACTCTCGGTTCGTCCATCCCACACCGCCTGATGCGCTCCGGCCGGCAGCCTATCGGCCACCAGGGTTCGCACTCGCTGACCCACCGAATCAAACACCTCCAGACGCACCGCAGACTCATTAGCCAGTTCGAAACGAATCGTCGTCTGTGGATTGAACGGATTCGGCACGTTCGCGTGCAGAACGAAATGCAACGGCTTCACACCAGCCGGTTCATTCTCGCCAACCCGCGCCACGATGCTCCCACCGTTGAAGCGCACCCGATCGACCCCGATATCCTCTCCACGGCCGTATACCCGCAGCAACTCTCCGGCTCCCGTCACCTCATCCGTTCCCGCAAACACCACCTGGATCCCCCCATCCGTCATACGAGAAGCCGAAAGGAAGTCACTCAACTCATTCCCCATCTCCACGCGACCCGTCATCCTCGACAGCATCAGCTCTCCCGACACGATCGACGAACGGTCCTCCAGCCACAACGACACATATCCCTCGTGCTCCCGAAGCACCACCAGACGCTCCTCTGGAATCCCCTTACCCGCCGAACCCATCCCCGGATGATTCGCCGATCCAGCCTCCTGCACCGGAAAGACCGGCTGCAAACCCACTACTCTCCGCAGGATCAGTGACGCATCGAAACCGTCGATGATGCCATACGGCGCATCCAGATCCAGGTTCGCACTCAGCGAGTCCAGAGCCACCAGTACCGGCGCTCCCGGCGGCTCCGACATCGTCGACAGACGGTGCAGCAGCACCTGCGCCGCGTCGTACGCCTGGATCTGACCGTTCCCATCCGCATCCCCGAATGGGTCGACCACCATGTCGGTATCCGTCAGATCGACATCGTCTCCCAGCGCCGTCACGTCGTCGTTGTAGGTCACCGTGACTACGTCTCCCTTCGCCGTGATCATCTCACTGCCCGTGCCTCCACTCGACAGCGTCGGCAGCTGGCCGGTGAATGCCGCATCGTCGTCGTCGACTTCCGTCAGCACCACGTCGATCGACTGGGCGCCGTTGGTCGCTGTCACGGTCACGCTCTCGGTATCGTTCGGATCAGTGTTCAGATCTGGATCGACCACCCGGATCCGCACCCCGTCTCCCGGCTGCGTCACCGCCGTCACCTCGATCGCTCCATCCGCTCCACCAATTACATTCGTCGTCGTCACCCGGTCGATCGTCTGTCCCAATCCATCCAGCACATCGGTGTAGCGAAACTCGACGACGTGCCCGTGCTGCGCCTGGATGGTGTGATCTCCCGACGTCGTCGGTCCGGCGCTGAAGATCGTGGCGATCTGCCCCAGGAAGTGGTCGCTGTCGTTGCCGTCCTCATCGAGTATCAGCGTTTCGGTGTCGCCGTTGTTCAGGTTCTTCACCTGGACGGTCACCTGCTCTTGCTGACCGGCGTTCTCGCTCTCGTCGAGATCGATGACTTCCACGTCGATGGGATATCGGGGGATGATCTGATCGGGTGTGCTGGTGATCGTCCCGTCGGTGCCGATGACGGTCACTGATCCATCGGTGGTGACCACTCCCGGCGTGCCGTCATTGAGCAGCGCGTGTTCGATATTCAGCTGGGAGGAAGCCGGACTCCGCTGATCGGCCACTGTGAAGTGGAGCATCACCAGATCTCCCGACCCGCTCAACACCACTTCGTCGGCCATGGCGATCTTGATGGTGTCGATGGAACTGCCGACGCCCTGTTCGATCTTGTGTTCGAGCGTCCATCCGGTCGTCATCGCGGTAGTCGTCACCGGCGAGGCTGTCGGCATCAGCAGGTCGCCATCGTAAGAGACAAATACTTCAGCAGAGACGATACCAGCGCCGCTGGTCAGACCAATCTGGACGGGAATGCCCAGAGATTGATCATATCCCGTCTGGGTATCGGGAAGTATGATAGGCACCCCAACAACCTGCATCACCAGACGAGCGCCCAGATCGTAGTAGACACCCGTTGGCACATCGGAGTGGCGATTGGCCGACCGCGTAAGGGCTGCCTCGTAGTAAAACTCGCCGCCGCGGAACACGCGCGCCGAGCCCGTCGGCGATCCCTGCGGGTCCACCTGCGGCCCAGTCCCATAAGTCCCGTACCAGTCCGCACACCATTCCCACACATTGCCGTGTATGTCGTACAGGCCCCACGGATTCGGCAGCTTCGTACCCACCGGTTGCGCATACTCCACCACACCACCGTTCCAGGCGTAGTCCGCAAGCTGTCCCTCGTCGTCCCCAAACGACCAGTGCGTTGTCGTGCCGGCCCGGCAGGCGTATTCCCACTCCGCCTCCGTCGGCAGACGGTACAGCTGCTCGCCGATCGACGCATTGAGATCCTGGATCAGCGCCTGCATATCATCCCACGAGATATGTACGGCCGGATGATTCGGATTGCTCTGGACGTGACTCATCCCCACCCACGGCGTCGTGCCCATCACCGACTCCCACTGTTCCTGCGTGGTCTCGTACTTCCCCAGATAGAATCCTCGACTAATCGTCACTTCATACTGCGGTCCTTCATCCGCTTCCCTTCCCGGTTCTGTAGCCGGCGACCCCATGGTAAATATCCCCGGCTCGATCCATACGAAATCCATCGTCGCCCCGCCGGGAAGTTGGACGGCTATCTCCCGATCATTCACCGGCGCCGTCGAATCCACCAACAGCGCATCCCCCACCAGCGTCCCATCGTTCCCATTCCCCGTCAGATCCGGAACCATCCCGCTGCCATCGAGCTCGTCAAAGTTCCAGTAGCCGACCAGCCCGGATTCATTCCCGGTCAGGGAGCGATTCATATTGACCTGGATTTCTGCTTCGCTGAGGGGGCGATCCCAGACGCTGACCTCGTCCATTTGGCCATTCAGACATCTTTCGTCTGAAGTCCCAGTATCGTACATCGCTCCTATGACGAAAAAACTGCCAATCCCCGAAGCTGAAGGTATCTCCGGTCCTGTCGCGACCAATACACCATCGAGGTAGACAGAGGGATTCGTTCCGTCCGACACGCAGGTAATATTGTGCCATTGAGAATCCATATCATAGTCGTAGGCAGCAAGCGACGATGGATTGTAGGAGACGATGTACTTCAGTTGTTTTTGCGAAAATCTCGTGTCGTAGTAGATCTCGTGGGTTGCTGTGCCGCCATCGTTGTACCTGAGCAAACCATTATAATCAACCGGCTGGTTTTCCATCTTCACCCAGAAGCTGAAACTCACCGGATCACTTTGCGCATTGAGGAAGAAGCTATTGATCCTCATATAATCCCCATCCCCATCCAACCCCAGCGCCTTTCCCCCACCCTGGCCCCAAGCCGACCCGGCGGAAAAGCACACCGATAGCAACACTAAACGCACACTCGTCCAGCGAGACATACCAATCCTCCCGTTACAACTCTATATGGAATAAAAACTGAATCTTCTGAACGAAGATCGGGGTGGGGTAGGACAAAAGATATCCATACCTGCAAGGAGAATCAAGTTAAGTTTATGTAAATCAATATTTTACGTCAACGTAAAGGTCACGTTTTCTCTCCATCCTCCGAAAAACAGCACCAGGCACCGCATTCTCAACCTTTTTCTTGCCAATTATAAATCAATTTCTATTTTGCAGTTCTATCGATTCCGGGGAATTCCGCTCCCGCTACTCAGACGAAAGCGACCCGTCCATGAAACCCGTCCGCATCGGCTTTATCGGCGCCGGCATCATCTCCGACCTCCACGCCGAAGGCATCGCCGCCCATCCCGACGCCCAACTCGTCGGCCTCTGGAACCGCACCCCCGCGCGCGCTGCGGAAAAGAGCCACCTCTTCAACTGCCGCGCCTACGACTCCCCCGAAGCGCTCGTCGCCGACCCCGACATCGACGCCGTCTTCGTGCTCACCAACCTGGAGACCCACCGGAAATACGCCCTCCTCGCCCTGGAGGCGGGCAAGCACGTCCTGGTCGAAAAACCGGTCGGTGCCAACATCGGCGAAATCCAGGATCTCGACCACGCCGCCAAAAAAGCCGGTCTCATCTGTCTGCCCGGCCACAACTACATCTACGAGCAGACCCTGATCCGCAGCCGCGAACTGGTCCAGCAGGGCAAACTCGGCAAACTGGTCGCCGCCTACGTCCTCTACAACATCCACCACCCCGAAGAAGTGGCCGCCCTCTATCCCGGCGTCATCCGCCAGATCATGACCCACCACGCCTACATCCTCCTCTTCCTGGCCGGAAAACCGGTCTCCCTCTCGGCGATGAAAGCCACCCTCCACTACGATGAGATTCCCCAGGAGGACATCGCCATGGTCAATCTGCGGCTGGAGAGCGGCGCACTCGCCCACTTCTGCGCCTCCTTCGCCGCCGACGACCACGCCGCCGACCCCTGGACCGTGATGATCAAACTGATCGGCACCGAGGGCTCGACCCGCTACAGCTACCGCGACTGGGTGGAGCTCAAACCGGGCGCCGTCCACTCGCAGACCTACTCCGCCTACCCCGGCTCCATCGCCAACGAAATCGCCCATTTCATCACCTGCGTGCGTGGCAACGCACAACCCCTCTCCACCCTGTCCGACGCCATCGCCGCCCAGAGAATCGTCGAAGCCTGCGAGCAATCGGCCGAGAGCGGACGGAATGTGGAGATCGAGTACTGATCAATTCAAAATTGCAATAAGCCTCGCTAAACACATCCGCATAACTCAACAGCTTCTTTAACCTGAGGAAAAAAATCGTGCGCAGCGACCATCTACAGCCACAGAACGAAAACGAGACCATCATCGCCGTCGAAGGAATCGAGCGCGAGCTGACCCTGGTGCACATCACCGACAGCCACATAGCCGCGGCCGATTCGCGCGATCCTCAAGCTCTTGAAACTGCGCTCCGCTACCAGCAGCTCTTCCAGGAGCGCACTCCCGGCAACGTGCCGGCGGCGCAACTCTTCCAGGAAGCTTTGGAGCGCAGCGACAACCTGGGGGCCGACTGCACCGTGCTGACCGGGGATATCACCCACTTACCCACCTTCGCCGGTCTGGAGATAATCGAGCGCGCTGTGCACTCTCTCCAGGGGGAATACCTCTACACTCTGGGCAACCACGATTGGCACTTTCACCATCTGCCGTGGAACGACGAAACCCGCCTGCAGCACTATCCCCGTTTTGCGCACCTGACCGGCGGTAACCCGGCCGCCCAGGTTATCGAATTAGCGGGGATGCGCCTCATCGCCCTGGACAACAGCAACTACCAGGTGACCCCTGACCAGTTGGATTTTCTGCGTCGCCAGCTGCAGACAGGGGAGCCCTGTCTGCTCTTTCTCCACATACCCCTCTCCATCCCCTCGCTGGTGCCGGCGGTTGTCGAAAAATGGCAGGCGCCGATCGTGATGGCGGCCGACGGCTGGACCGAGGAAACGCGGGAGAAGTGGCAGGTGCGCGACGACGACGAGAGCACGACCGCCTGCCATCAACTTTTAACCGGCGGGGAGGCCGACAACCTGGTGGGTATTTTTTGCGGCCACGTGCATTTCGCGCACGCCGATCAGGTGCATCCCGGCTGTTTCCAGTATGTGACCCGACCGGGTTTTGAGGGCTGCCAGCGGGTGATCAAGATTAGAGCACAGATTGAGGAATAATAGAATCGCCTGCTGAACCCGGAAACAATGTGTTTCGTTTTTTATACACACTGTAAAAAAATGAGTGTATCTCCATAGAATAAATATCGCAACCTGTTTGGATATCCATCGCATTGGAAGTAATAGCCAAACCAGTTCGGGGATTACTCCCATATGGAATGATAGCCAAACTGGTCGCGATATCCACTAGTTGGACTAAACCGCTTTCAGCGGTGGTATTGGTAGTCAGCCTGCTCGTAGTTCTTTGATAATCTAAGATGGAATATCGATCCTCCAGATCGTATCTTCCGATAGTACGAGGCGGTGTTTCCTTAT
>Ga0233430_1000394_pt1 | contig 82454 bp, 47 predicted proteins | sample SI_118_April2016_2_FD_179883 | JGI IMG/M metagenome (GOLD analysis project Ga0233430, IMG submission 179883) | Seawater microbial communities from Saanich Inlet, British Columbia, Canada - SI_118_April2016_150_MG | ecosystem: Environmental > Aquatic > Marine > Inlet | place: Canada: British... | reverse complement strand
AAGGTGCCGGCGGTGGTCGCATCCTCGTCGATAATGAGGGTTTCGCTGTCGCCGCTGGGACTGTTGACCAGCGTCACTGTCACCTGATCGGTGTTGGCCAGGCCATCTAGATCGGCATCGGCATCGACCACCGTCACCGTGATGTCCTGGCGCGGCACGATCTGCGCCGGACTGCTGTCGAGGGTGCCGTCGGTGCCCACCAGCGTCACCAGCCCGTTGACTTTGATGTTGGGCGGATTGCCGTCGTTGAGCAGCACATGGGTCAGCGTCAGCGGGGACGACGCCGGCACGCGCACGTCGTTGACCGTGAAGTGGACGTTGATCAGCGTCTGCGGTCCGGTGACCGCATTCTCGTCGGTGGCCACGGCGATCTTGAGAATTTCCAGGGAGCCGGCCCCCGGCTCGGTGTTGGTCTGCACCGTCCAGCCGTCGGTCAGCGTACCCGCGCTGGAAGTAGGCGACTGGGGTGCCGAGAACACGGTCAACAGCGCCGTGTCGTATTCGACGAACACCTCGGCCGACACGATGCCGCTGGCCTCGCTGAGCGACACCGGGATGGTCAGCACCTCATTGTAGGTCGCCGTCACCGTCGGCACACTCACCGTGACGTTGGTGAGGGCAAAGCTGGCATCGATGGTGTGATCGGCCTGGACATTGAGAAAGTCGTAGGTGCTGACTGCGCCTACCGAACCGCCGTCCACCAGCACATCGTCGATGTGGTGACCAGCGGCGGGCGTGATGGTGTAAGACTGATTGTCGTTGTGATTGACGGAGGTCACACCCGGCGGGGCGATACTGCCATTGGCCCCGGCCGTCGCCGTAATATCATACGTATTGATCGCAAAGCTGGCGTCGATGGTGTGATCGGCCTGGACATTGAGAAAGTCGTAGGTGCTGACTGCGCCTACCGAACCGCCGTCCACCAGCACATCGTCAATGTGGTAACCGGCGGCGGGGGTGATGGTGTAGGACTGGTTGGCCCCGGCGTTGACGTTGGTCACACCTGGGGGCGCGATGCCGCCATTGGCTCCGGCTGACGCTGTGATCGCGTAGGTCGTTATCTGGCTGAGTTTCTGGACGCGATGGTTGCTAAAATCGGTTATATAAATATTACCCGAGGCGTCGACATCGATACCGATTGGTTGGTTGAATTGGCCGGGGCCCGAGCCAAGTGATCCAAAGTTCCATAACAAGTTGCCGTTGCCGTCGAATTTCCTCACCCGATGGTCTACGGAATCGGTCACGTAGACATCGCCTGCCGCATCCACCGCAATATCGTCTCCCCTGGAGCTCCACTGGAGCAGCAAGGTGCCATTGCTGTTGAATTTATGCACCAGCACGCTATTAATACTGTACACGTAGACATTGTCCGCGGCGTCTATCGCCAGGCCAACGGGCAAATTGAGTGTACCCTGGCCCCACTGCGCGAGAAAAACGCCATTGCTGTCGAACTTCTGCACCCGATGGTTAAAAGCATCAGCTACGTAGACATTGCCCGCTGAATCTAAATCGATATACTGGGCATTGTCGAACTGACCTTGCCCGTTGCCAAAAGATCCCCATTTCAAGAGGAAGTTGCCGTTGCTGTCGAATTTCTGGATGCGCGAGTTGCCCGAATCGACCACATAGATGTTGCCCGCGGCGTCTACTACAGTTCCTTTGGCTCCGGAGAGCTGGCCGTCGGCGCTGCCCCCTGTGGCCAGCACGGCGATGAAATTGCCACTGCTATCAAATTTTTGCAGTCGAGAGTTCAGGCCAACAAATTCGGCCACATAGACATCGCCCGCGGCATCGACGGCGACACTCGCCGGTTGGTTAAATTGTCCGTTGCCGCTGCCAAACGAGCCCCACTCCAGCACAAAGGTCTGTCCCTGCACCAGGGCCGGATTTAGCGCGAGCAGCGCGATACTGCCCAGCAGCATTAGGATCGATCTCAAAAACGTTCTCTGCTTCGACATGAAATGCCTCCCTTTGGGAGAGAAAGAGAATAGTGATGGGATTTGTTGCTTACTCTTTCAGTTAATACCGAGGGCGGGGCTACTCCCCAGAGCGATAAAGATCGAAATGGGGCAGATGCTCTCGTCCTTAGCGATTGATATGCAAAAAGAATGCCCACCCCCAAAAGGGTGGGCTAAGAGCTTGTAGGATAAAGAGATAGATTTATCCTAATAAAAATCCGCGAGGACAGAAGAGATGTTCAATAAAACAACAGGATGTTCAATTTTTGAACATCTACTCCTCTTGCGAATCTTTGAGGATGCGGTAGATGCGGTTGCGACTCACCCCGAGCCGGCGGGCGGTCTCGGCCACATTGCCCCGAGTCTGTTCTTGGATGCGTTCTACCACCCAGCGTTCGGCCGCTTCAAAGGTGGGGGACAGATCGCCTGGCGAAAGCACCCCTGGCGCAGCTTCCTGCCAGAACGCAGAGGTCGCGTGCGCAAAGTGCAGGTGGGCCGGCAGGATCTCGGCCCCGCGGCTTTCGAGCAGGGCGCGCTCGATGAGGTTCTTGAGTTCGCGCACATTGCCGGGAAAATCGTAGGGTTCGAGCACCTCCAGCGCCTCTACACTCAGCGCCGGCGGGTCGATCGCCATTTCGTCGGCCCAAAGTTCCAGGAAGTGCCGGGCCAGCAGGGGAATGTCTTCGCGGCGCTGGCGCAGGGGGGGCACCTGTAGGGTAAAGCGGGCCAGACGGTAGTAGAGATCCCTGCGGAAAGTGCCCTCGGCCATACTGGCCTGCAGATCCGCGTTGGTGGCGGCGATGGTGCGCACCTCCACCCCCCGCTCCTCTTTGCCGCCGACCGGGACGATGCGTCCGTCCTCCAGCGCGCGCAGCAGCTTGGGCTGGATCTCGACGGGCATCTCGCCGACCTCGTCCAGGAACAGAGTGCCGCCATCGGCCAGCCCAAAGTAGCCGATGCGATCTTCTTCGGCACCGGTGAAGGCGCCTTTGACGTGGCCGAAGAACTGGGATTCGGCCAGGTTGGCCGGGATGGCCGCGCAGTTGACCGGAATAAAGGGAGCCTCGACTCCGGGGCCACCAAAGTGAATCGCCCGGGCGACCAACTCCTTGCCGGTGCCGCTCTCGCCGACGATCAGCGCCGCCGTGCTGTTGGCGCTTTGCAGCAGATCGACCTCGTAGAACATCTGTTGCATGGTCTGGCTACGGGCGACAAAGCCGGCCACCCCCCAGCGCTCAGTCTCGCGCCTGGAGATGTGCGACAGCTGCTCAGCCAGGTGGTTGCGCTCGCTGGTGGCCTGCAGGCGTCGGGCGATTTCCTCTTCGAGGGCGCGGTTCTTTTCCTGCAGCGCTCGCGTCAGCCGGGCTTTCTCCAGGTGAGTCTGCACCCGCACCAAAACCTCTTCCTTGCGAAAGGGCTTGACGATGTAGTCCACGCCACCGGCTGCAAAGCCCTCGACCACTCCCTCGGTCTCGGCGCGGGCGGTGATAAAGAGCACTGGAACATCGCGGGTTTCGGGAGCGGCCTTGAGCCGACGGCAGGTCTCGTATCCGTCCATGCCCGGCATGACCACGTCGAGGAGAATCAGATCCAGCTGCGTGGCGCCGGCATTCATGAGCGCTACTTCGCCGCTGGGAGCCACCGAGATTTCGTATCCGGCTTCCTCCAGAGCCTCGGCCAGCACGTCCAGGTTGGCCGACACATCGTCGACGATGAGAATCCGGGCGCCGGTTAAATCCATACCTTGCTCATCCATACCCGTCATATGTGCTCCGTTTGGTTGAGCAGCGCGAGAACGCCCTCCATATCGTAGGCCTGCACCTGCTCCCGCAGACGCTGAGCCAACCTCCGACCGTCCTCGCCCAGCGCCTCTATCTCCTCGAGATACCGACGCAGCTCCGTCACCCTGTAGAACTGGGCAGCCTCTGTGCAACGCCGCGCCAGATCAACGGGCAATTCTACCGGCACCACCACCTCTTCTTCTTCTTCGGCGGAATATTCGTATTCCACCCCCAGCAGCTGTTCCAGACAGGCATAGAGATCTTCGAGGCGAAAGGGCTTGTCGAGAAAGGCATCGAAACCGCAGCGGAGATAATACTGCTTTTCGTGCTCCATCACCGATGCCGAGATCGCCGCCACTGGCAGCGGTCCGTGCGCCTGCCGCAACCGGCGCAAAGCCTCCAGCCCGTCCATGCCCGGCATGCGGATGTCCATGAACACCAGATCCGGCAGCCCCTGCCGCACCACCTCCAGCGCCTCCTCGCCGCTCCGGGCCTGGCGCACCCGGACGCCGATGCGCTCCAGGATCTGGGCCAGAATCTCCCGGTTGGTCGCCACATCGTCGACGATCAGCACCTGCGGCGCATGGTCGGCCTTGAGCCGCACCACCCGACGATAGCGCGTCTCGGCCCATCTCACCACCGACCCCTGGGCCGGCTCGAGCGGCAGGGTAAAGAAAAAGCGGGCTCCCTGTCCCAGCGCCGATTCCACCTGCAACCGTCCGCCCATCAGCTCTGTGTGCTGCCGCGCGATGGCCAGCCCCAGCCCTGTGCCCCCCCTGTGCCCCTCCTGTGCCCCCTGCTGAAAGGGCACGAAGATCTCCTCTTGCTGCAGGGGGGAGATGCCGGAGCCGGTATCGCGTACCGCAAAGTGATACTGCTCCCCCTCGCCCCGCACCTGAAGCACCACTTCGCCCTCGTCGGTGAATTTGACCGCGTTGCCCAGCAGATTGACCAGCACCTGGCGCAGCTTGTTCTCGTCGCCGTGCACCTGCCAGCGATCGCCCTCGCGTTCCACGCGCCAGCCCAGCCCCTGCTGCTGGCAGCGCAGCTGGAACATGGTCGCCAGTCCCTCGACCAACTGCTCCAGGTCGAAATCGATCGGCTGCAGTTCTATGCGACCGGCTTCGATCTTGGACAAATCGAGCACGTCGTTGATCAGTTCCAGGAGATGGTCGCCGCTGGTGTGGATGGCCGCGATGGCGCGGTGCTGCTCGGGGGTGAGGGTGTCGTGGTCGCGCAGGATCTGGGCGTAACCCAGGATGGCGTTCATCGGCGTGCGAATCTCGTGCGACATATTGGCCAGAAAGGTGCTCTTGGCCTGGTTGGCCGCATCGGCTATCTCGCGCGCCAGGCGCTCCTCAGCCAGTTGCGCTTCGCGCTGCCTTCGCGCTTTTCGCTGGGAGTAATAGCGCGCGCTGGAAAACAGCGCCACTACCACCACCAAACCGATCCCGCCCTTTCCGAGCCGGTCGCTCCACAGCCGCCAGCGCCAGGCGCGCATATGAGTTTGGTAGATGCTGTCGATTTCGGTCGGGGAACGCGCCCGGTTGTGGAAAGCGACTTCGTCGATGCGTCCGTGGAAGTAGCGATCTTGAGACGGCGAAGCGCCCAGGGTCAGGGGTGCCAGGAGCGCCAACTCGACCACCCGATCCGTGACGTGGAGGGTGTCGAGCCGGCCGTCGAGGTAGAGCCGGACCTCCCTGCCCTGACGGACCAGGGCCAGATGGTGCCAGGTCTGAACCGAGAGCGGCTGAGTGCTACCGAAGTGGTTGACATCGTTGCCGCTATTGAGTTCCACCTGCACCCGGCCGGTCGTATCGAGGTGCAGGTCCAGCGCGCTAATCGTTTCGTTACCCATTAGCCCATGAGTCGGGAAATATCTAACGCCGATGAAATATAATTCATCATAGTATTTGGCCAGCAGGGGCGCCACAGCCTGCGGCTGCGGGGCGTGCCACAGCCACAGCTCGAGGGTAAAATCGGCCGTGCCGAAGTTGCCGATGAGGGGGTTGAATTCGACATAACTGCCCTGGCCGTCGAAGGAGAAGGCCTGCCCCATCAGGCCCGGGACAAAGGCCACCCCCTTCACCAGAATACCGTGGTTGCTGCCCCTGGTGTCGCCGGCATTGCCCTCCCCCGACCACCGCGCTTCGGCGCTGGCGCCGTAGAGGCGCTGGACCGCGACATCGGCCAGGGCCCGGTGGTAGATGGTGGCCTCATCGATGAGGCCCTTGAAAAAGCCGCTGGTGCGGCCTACACCGCCTATGTGCAAATCCAGGCTGCCGCTGGTGAGGGTGATGGGGGGATCCTGGCGTTTGGCTACCTCCACTCCATTCGCATAGATACGTTGAGTGCCCGTGGCCTGGTCATAGATGGCGGCCACCTGGTTCCAGGCGTTGCGGGTGAGCGCGTTTGCGGGCGACTTGAAGGAATCAAATTGAAGGTCTAACTGATGGGCATCATCCATGATATTGAAGTTGAGCACCATGCCCGGTCCGATAAACAGAGAGTACTCCGAATCGCCGCTGATGCCTGTCTCATACCTCCATTTGCAGAAGAGATGCTGTGGCCTGTCCTCTGCGGTCGGGAAAACCCATGCGACCAGGGAAAAACTGCCGGTCAGGTTGAGGCTGGGGGCGTGTGCCACGCGGACAAAATCACCCACCCCATCCAGCTGGAAAGCCTGCCCCACCAGGCCCGGGGCAAAGGTCGTGCCCCTCATCAGTGTTCCGTCGTGCGGACCCACTGCATCGCGCCCTTCCCCCTCTCCGCGCCACCACGCCACCTTGCTCGCCGGTTCGCTCAGATCCAGGTGGAGGGTCTCGCCCGGCTGCAGGTGCACCTCCTGCGGTTGGAGAGTCTCATCTTCCTGCCACGCATCCAGCGCATCGACATAGGACCATTGGAGACGCGCACTGCCCAGTTTTGCGTCCAGCGCGTAAGTCCCTGCGTCAAAGACCGCCAGGGCGTAGCGTCCGTCCTGCCGGGTTGCCATGCCCACTACATCCGCATCCTCTTTCTTCAGGTGCACACTCGCGCTTATCAGGGGAACGCCGGTCTCATCGCGTACGGTGCCTTCTACCACCGAGGGTAGCACGACCGCGCCGGCCCCGGGGAAGGGCGCCTCCACACAGCGGGCACCACCCTGCAGCTGCCCGTGATACCCCCGGGGCGACAGGTCATCGGCATCGCCCGTTTCAAAATTCCACAGACCCACCAACCCCTCCTCATCGCCGCTTAACGGCTGTTGCATACCGGCGCGAATCTGCTTCCCGCTGCGGGCCACCGACCACACCCGCACCTCGTCGAGCTGGCCGCGGAAATAGGCGTTATCCTTCCAATTGGATTTGCCCAGATAGTTGTCAGCACCCGGGCCGATGGCCGCGAAACTGCCCTCAAAGCCGTTGTGTCCCACCAGCATGCCATTGAGGTAGAAGTACATACCCCCCCGACCGGAGACGGCGGCCATATGGCACCACTGCTCCAGGGGCAGATCCGCATTCAGGCGCAGAATGTGTAACTGCTCCTGGCCGGTATAGATGAAGAATTGGAAGCTACAAGTGTTTTCAAAGTGGTTCATGCCCATAGCCTGCCACTGATCGTCCACACCGAAGGCGAACCACTGCGAAAAATAGGCCCAATCCTCCCACTTGACCCACGCTTCCACCGTGGCCTCTTCGAGATCGTCGAATAGGTGAGCCGGCAACTGGACGTAGCTGTCCTGGCCATCCAGTTCCAGCACGCGGTTCTGGGCCAGGACCGGGCTGCTCAGGAAAAAGAAAAAGAGGAGGAGATACTTCATCGGGCTCATGCAGATCAATATAGCAAAATAAACGGGATTCGCCGCAAATAAGCGGGCACAGCGGCCAGGAACCAGACCGACCGATGGATCGACTGCCCAAGGCGGAGCAGTCGATCCTGGAAAAAGCACTCCGAGTTTACCTGTCCACAGGAGGTTATCCCGAAGCCCAGAACGCTGCCGTGCGGGATCGCTTTGAACTATTGCGCGGCTATGTGGACACCATGCTGCTGCGCGACGTCATCGAGGTTCATGATCGCAGTAGATCACATACGCCTTGCCGTCTTCATCCTTGAACACGTTCATGTCCGACGCAAAGCCGTTGGATGTGCCCATCTCGCGCGGCCCTAACGGCGTGAACGGACCCTCCGGATGGTCTGCCGCAGCTACCATGAGGAAGGACGCGGGCATGTGCAGATACCAGCGATACCACATCACGGCCTTATTTTACCCAGCAGCGCCAATAAACCCGGCATATCGTACTGATCGACGAGTTCGTTCATACGAGTTGCCCATTGCCGCCCCACTGCATCTTGCTCCTTGACGACCTCTATTAATCGCTCCAAATCCGAGATGTTGTAATACTCGGCCGCCGTGCGCAGTTGATCGACCAGATCATTCGGCAGTTCGATGGGAGCGAGCACTGGTTCTGCCGCCTCCACTTCGGCGACGGCAAATTCAGCCCCCAGCACCTGCCGCAAACATTCGACTACCTGATCCGATTCAATAGGTTTTTCGAGCACAAAGTCAAAGCCAACGGCCCTGTACTGCTGGCGCTGATGGGCCAGCACAGAAGCCGATACGGATACGATCTTGATGCTCTCTCTGCCGTATTGTTGCCAGATTCGCTTTGCCGTCTCGATGCCATCCATATCCGCCATGCGGATATCCATAAAAATGATATCAGGCTGAAAGTCGTCCACCTGCTCCATGGCCTCTACGCCGCTGGCTGCCGTTTGAGTAATGCACCCCATTTGCTGCAATAACTGCTCCAACACCTCGCGATTTTCCTCCACGTCATCGACTATCAAGGCGGAATATTTCCTCCCCGGAGCCAGAAGGTATAATGTCTCTCGATCGCTGGCGCTTTCAGGAGGCATAATAGAGAGTAAACAAACCGTGAAACCCAGTTTGCTGCCTCGATTTGGCGTCGATTCCCACCACAGCTTGCCGCCCAGCAGCTCGACATTGCGCCGCGCAATGGCCAGCCCCAATCCCGTGCCGCCCTCGCGCCTACCCGCTTCCCCTTGCTGGAACGGCTCGAAAAGCACCTCGGCATCTCCCGCATCAAAACCGGGGCCGCTATCCGTTACAGTAAAGTGATAGATATCCCCATCCCGCTCCTCCACGGCCAGTTCGACCTGCCCTTCCTGCGTGAACTTGACGGCATTGGACAGCAGATTCATCAGCACCTGACTGAGTTTGGCTTCATCCCCCTGCACCCACAGTCTCTCCTGCGGCCATCCCCTTTCCAGCCAGTCCAACCCTTTGTCTATACAGCGCGGGCGAAACGTATCGGCCATCCCCTGCAGCACCAGATGCAGATCGAATGCCACTTCGTTTACTTCGGCCTGGCCCGCTTCGATGCGCGCAATATCGAGCACATCGTTGATCAGCCCCAACAAAAAACGGCCGCTGCGCCCAATAGTACGCACGCGATGGCGCAGTGATTCGGGCAAATCCTGGTCGTTTTCCAACATGCGCGCGTAGCCCAGCACGGCATTCATCGGCGTGCGAATCTCGTGGCTCATGTTGGCCAGAAACAGGCTCTTGGCGCTATTGGCGGCCTCCGCCGCCCCGCGCGCCCGACGCTCCTCGACCAGCAACGCCTCGCGCAGGTGCGCCGCCTCCCGGCGCTGCTGGTAGTAGCGCGCACTGGCAAACAGCGTCCAGCCGATCATCCCCAGCACGCCCCCGACCAGCGGCGCGACAATCCAGGCGTTGTGCTGCCATGGCACGACCACCTCCAGCGCGAGCTGCAGGGGTTCGGAGTAGTTGAGGTCGCGGTCGATGACCTGGGCCTCGAAGAAGTAGGTCCCCGGCTCCTGCGGCACCCACTCAAAGTGCCGGTTGCGCGTCGGCGCGGTCCATGCGCGATCCGCAGATGGCGCTACCCGGCCTGCGGCGGCCATGCGGTACCGGTACTGGCACTTGGCCAGCGGTGCGTGAAAGAGGGATGTGCCGACTTCGATGGTCACTGGCGTGCCGACCTCGATCGGCGCGATAGCCGCCCAGCGCTCGTACACGCGGTCGGCAACCACGCGCTCGACGTGCGCTCTGGGCCGTAGCCGGCTGCGGCGATAGCGGGTAAGGCCCGCGCCCGTAGCCAGCCAGGTATCCCCCTCCGCGCCGAAGTGAATGTCGTAGATAATCTCATCGGGCAGGCCATCCTTGGCGTCGAGCACCGACCAGGCGGTGCCGTCAAAGAGATTGAGCCCCCGCTGAGTGGCCACCCACAGGATGCTGTCGGGCGACTGGCGAATGGCCTCTACGTTGCGGTTGGATATATTGCCCCTGCGGCGCCCCTTGATGCGCGCAACCCACTGCAGGTCTGTGTGCGTATAGTGCCCGAATCCCTTCCTCGAAGCAAAGTACAAATCGCCCTCCAGGCCCGGATAGATGCCCTGCATCTGCACACTTCCCCTTTTGTGCAAGAGGCGAAAACCTCCGCGCTCAGGCGGGGCATCTTTCACGTCGCACCACGCAACCCCTCTGGCCGTAGCCAGCCACAGCCGCCCCCGGGCATCCAGGTGGAGATCGACGAGATCCTCGGAGGGCAGGCCGTCGGCCCGGGTATAACTGCGAAAAGACCGCCCGTCATAGCGCGTCAGGCCCTCCAGCGTGGCGAAATAGAGCGCGCCATCGGCGGTCCGCAGCACGTCGCGCACGTAGTTGCTGGCCAGACCATCGTCCGCCGTCAGACGCCGGGCATACCGTCCGTCATAGCGCCAGGCGCCCGCGCCATCGGTGGCAAAATACAGCGTGTCGCCCTCCTCGTACACGCACGTGATGGTCTGCTGTGCCAGCCCGGGCACCGGCTCGTAGGGCGTGAATGCCTTTCCGTCGTAGCGCATCAGCCCCTGCCGCATGCGCAGCAGCACGTCGCCGCTTTTCAGCTGCGCAAAGCCGTATACGCCCCTGCCGATCAGACCGTCGCGGCTATCATAGTGGCGCAGGTGATCGGCCGGCAATGTGCTCATCCCGAAGCCCTGTTCCTCCCTGAAGAAACCAACCCATAGCGCCCCATCGGCCGTTTCGTATAGATTGGTCACGCGGCTGTCGGCCAACCCGTCGGCCAGCGTGTAATTGACAAAACCGAGCCCGTCGTAGCGACTGACGCCCGCCAGATAGGCGGTAAACCACAGATGGCCGTTGCGGTCGAGGTGAATATCGCGAATATCGTCGCCGACCAGCCCGTCGATGGGCGTGATGACTTCGATCTCGCGACCGTCGTAGCGCAGCGCCCCGCCCTTGATGCCGAACCACAGATGCCCGAAGCGATCTTCTGCGATGGATTGCACGAGCTCATTGTCCGCCTTGTGCCTACCCGCCAGCCTGCCCTGCGCCAGGGCCGGTGCGATGTCGAAGAGGGTGAACGCCTCACCGTCGTACGACGAGATACCCTCGGGGCCGGCCACCCACAGTCTGCCCTGGCGGTCTTCGAGCAGATCGTTTACCCAGCTGCCGGCCAGCCCATCGGCCTCGGTAAAATAGGTGAACTGCTCGCCGTCGTAGCGCGTCAGGCCATCCCGCGCTCCGATCCACAGATTGTCTTCGCGGTCGACGAGTAAAGCCGTGACGCGGTCGTCGAGCAAGCCCTGCTCTTTGCTGAGACGCCAGAACCGCTCGCCGTCAAAGCCCACGATCCCCGCTTCTGAGGTGGCAAACCACAGCCTCCCGGCGCGGTCGCGGACAAAGTGACGGATAGTGCCCTTGGACAGAGAGTCCCACTGCTCCAGCTGCAGGAAATCGTTGCCGCGGTGGGTGAAATCGGCTCCGTCGAAATGGTAGATGCCCTGGGCCGTACCCACCCAGAGGACGTGGTCGTCGTCCTGGTACAGCGCCGAGACGGTGGCGTCCAGGCCGTCGATATAGTCGTAGCTCTTCCAGGCCGTGCGCTTGACGGTGGGCAGGCGCATATCGATGTCCTGCCGTTCGCCCTCCTGCCCGACCTGGATGGTATCGCCGCCAGCGTAGTAGACGTACTCTCCCGGACGGTAGGCGCGCACCTGATAGCGGCCCGCCGGCACCTGCTCGAAGCGATAGCGGCCATCGCCGACGCTCAGCGCGCTGCGCGCGACCTGCGCCGACGCTCCGCGCTCCGCCCGCACCAGCTGCACCACCACCCCCTGCTGCGGCGCCGCGCCCAGCGTCCAGATCCTGCCGCTGATGGCGGCCCGCGGCAGCACGCGCCAGTCGAGGCGGCGCTCCTCACCTGCAGCCACCCGCACGCGTCCGGGGTCCAGGCGCATCCCTTGCCACTCGGCGTGCACGTCGAGGCTGTCGCGCGCGTACACCGCCAGGCGATACTGACCCGCAGCGTTGGTACCGACGGCCTGGCCGGTTTCGCCGCGCTGCCGGGCGTGCACCCTCGCACCGCGCAGCGGCAGCCCCTCGCTGTCGTACACCGCGCCGTTTATAGCGACGGGCGCGACGACTTCATCGGGTGCGAAAAAAGGCCGTTCGACGGTGCGCGCGTCGCCAAAGAGCTGGCCGTGATGGCCGTTGGGCGCGCTGTCGCGCGCGTCGCCGGCGTCGAAATTCCACAGGCCGATCAGCCCCGCCTCGTCGCCGCGCAAGGGGCGGAACATCGCATCGCGTATCTGCGCGCCCGTGCGCGCCACACCCCACACGCGCACTTCGTCCAGCGCCCCGCGCATATGGGCATTGCGCGCCAGATGGGGGCGCCCCAGGTAGTTGCGGTGTCCGCTGCTGTCGATGTCGGCGAAGCTGCCCGTGTAGTCGCGCTGCCCTGCGAGCGTGCCGTTGATGTAGAGGGCCATGCCCCCCGGTCCGGTGACGCCGGCCAGATGGACCCACTGCTCCGGCTGCAGACCTTCGTGGATGCGAATGAGGTCGGTGCCGGCCAGGCGGTTGCGGCTGATGAAAAACTGCAGAGTCGCGGTGTGTCTGCGGTGGTTGAAGCCGAGGGAGGATTTGGCCTTGCCAAAGGAGATGAATGGCGCCCAGAAGCGGAATTCGTCGAAGCGCACCCAGCCCTCGACGGTGGCTTCGGTGAGGTGGTTGAAGATGCCGCGGGGGAGTTCGACAAAGTCGCCGTCGCCGTCCAGTTCCAGGACGCGGTTTTGCGCGTGCAGGGGGGCGGCGAGCGCGAGGAACAATATCAGTAAGTGACGGGCCATGGATCCTTATGGCTAGATTCGCATCAGTTTAAATCAATATATCTATCATTCAATCGCAACCCCGCTACAACGGTTTGCCTTTATTACTGCAAACGGAGTGCCACAAACAAAAAAATCACATAAGCCCTTGTTTATCATTGTAATAACTCTCCTTATGCAAGATTTTCGGCCATGAATCTCGTCCTGTTTTAGGACGAGATCTGTTCTGTACGATCGGATTTAGGACGAGATCTGCAATCAGCGTTTTTTTCACAATCAGCACTATCACAATAGTAAACAACATCTTGCAAAAACTGCGTCGACTGTGGCACTCCGTTTGCAATAGTCTGGAAACGACGAATTCACTTTTAACCGAGAAAGGCAGAAAATGATGATGAGAATCGGACCTTCAATCCTGGCGGCGCTCCTTGTCGGATCATTCGCCTTCGCGCCGGCGGCCCATGCTACCAACGCGTACGACGTACTCAGCGAAATCCAGGAAACCCAGGGAGATCTGACAGAACCCCACGCCGAACAGCTCGTCAATGCCCTCGGCCTGGAGGGAGATACAATAATAAAGGACATTACGCATAGATTCGCTGATTTTGGATGGGACCAGGCCTTCCGCATAGCAGGAATTACCTACAGAGACAGGGACGGTGAGGACGTAACGGGCAGAATGGTGCTCCTGCAGAAGGGCAGTGCCATGATCCTGGTCCTCGATGCCCAATTTCACCCGTCCAAACTGTGGGGATTTGCCTCCAGCTCCGGGTTTGGAGGCGGCCTCGCGAAGCTTGGTCCGACTGTCCTGGTGGTCAATCCAGCCATGGATGAGATCAGCCTGTCAGAAGCCAATATGCCAACCGGCTGGCATGGAGTTGTCGAACAGGTCGGAGGTTTTTCGACCGACGAACCTGCCGCGCTGAAAGCTAAAACGACGGCGAAGGATCCGGTCAGCACGATACTTGATAAGGCCAATTACCCGGAGTCCTGGTGGCTTCAGGTCGAGGGTGAGGGAACCGCTCTTACCGTCGAGATCCAGTCGGCCGATACCTGGAACGACGCCTTCGGCGTAAACGGCATGACCCTCTATCAACCGGTGTTCGGTATCAAATTACGCAGCAACGCCTTCGATTTCCTGTACAGGGGTACCGGAACATATAGAAACGAGGACTTTGCCCTGCGGTTCGCGATCCCGTCCGACAAGAATCCCTTGCGCGCTTCATTGGCCTTCTCATCCCGGAAGCTCGGGCTCGGCTCCGTGTTCAAGCTGATGGCGCAGTGGAACAACAGGTTCCCTCTTCTCGATAGCCACGGTGCGGCATTTAACAACCTATTGGCCCCACTCGAAGAAGCGGGACTGTTCGATGGCCTGGACGAGTTCGCCAAGCTTCGCAACGATAGCTACGAAAGCACCGCCAGCGTTGCGAACGACGATGGTCTGAATCCCGAGGATTTCACCGTCTGGTACCAGGGCCCCTTGGCCGATGGCTATTTCGGCGTAATGGACACAGGGGGGCTCTACATCAACGGAATGCTCAAGATTCTTGGAAAGGAGTTCTCAGGGGTTAATTCGAGTGTCGACAGAAGTGGGGTCACTATCGAGGCAGATCTCGACGCCACGATCTCGCCGGACGACTTATTGGGTATCGGCGAGGCTTTCGGCGACGTCGGCGTCGATGGTAGCTTCGGCCTGCTCCTGAATTCCAGTGAATTCCAGCTGAATCTGGATTACTATTTGCGGGCCGGCGCCATCGGCGCAAGGCGGGTGACTGTCGAATACGACGAAAGCAACGGCGAGCTCAAACTCTTCAGTCCTCCAACCTGCTTGACCCCCTACGAGGTTAACGGTGCGATCCCGCTCACTGTGAACGGTCTGCCAGGTAATTTCGACGACCTACTCGCGACCGTGGGTACAGTCACCCCCGCCCCTGGCTATCTGCTGGATTGTGGAATGGACGTGATCGAAGGACCAGCGAGCGAGGTGGGTGGTGAGGTCGAGAACGCCGCCGAGGATGTTATGGATTGGGCGGAGCAGGCTGCGGCTGACGCGGGCGAAGTAGGCGAGGACTTCCTGTGTTGGGGGTTTGGCATCCACTGCGGTGAACCGGACCCGCCCGCACCCCCCGATCACGTGTCGGTAAGTTGGACTGCCCCTTTTGGGGACCATAGGAGGGCTGTCGATATCGGCGCCAATAGACATGGGGCGGCTATCGCTGTCAAGCCGAACGGCCATGTCTTCCGAATTAAGCGTAACGGCGAGAACGAGGGGATCATAGATTCCCCGTCAGGCCGGAAGATAGTCAGGATCGACCTTCATAAAGGTGGCACTGCCGTAGCCGTCGCCAAAGACCGCACGCTCTGGCACCTCGACAACAACGACAACTGGACAAAAATACAGCGCCGCAAAGGGACAGACGTCGGCATTAACGGCAACTACATATGGATCACTGGCGTGGAGCCCAAACGAAAAGGCTATAAGCTCTGGACCGCGGCCTACAGCACCGACGGCAATTTTGACTGGATCGGCCGTGGACCTGGAAATGATGGCATGGTGCGCATCGACGCCGCGCCGAATGGCAGAGCCTGGGGCATCGACGAGAACCTCAAACTCTGGTTTATCCTTCAGAACGGCCAGGCGGACGATCCGTATGGAGATATCGTCGCCACCGACGTGGCCGTGTCCCACTTTGGCGTGGGTCAGGTGTGGGTCATCGACCAGAATATAGACCGTTCAGGTGGCGGCCAGCTCTATAGCAGGCGCCCCTGGGATCTATACGATGGCAGCCCCCCGGGCGGGTGGACGAAGTATCAGGGTAGACTCAGGGCGATTTCCATAGGGGGCAAAGGCAGGATGTTCGGCGCAAATAAGGACGAGGTAGTAAAGATCGGCACCCTGCCGAAAAACACTCACAAAGACGAGGACAACGACTGGTATTACTGAGCGCCGGCTCAGGAGACTGGGTTCCACCCTGTCTGGGTGCTCCCGGACCAGGCGTCCGCGGCGGGATCGCGTCGCCCGGCGGCCGGCGAGCAGACCCGGGCTAGGCACCGGGCACGCTCTTTGCATATTGCCACCCGGTCTCGAGGACCGGACTATACGTTTCTCACAAGGAGATCATTCATATGAGAACTCACCGGACACTTACCGCCGCCATCGCCGTCCTCCTCGCAACGACGCAGGGGGATGCGGCAGATTGGGTTTCGTACGAGGCCGGGATGGAGATCCCGGAGTACGCTGTTCGCGTTCACGTCCCGTCCGAAGAGAAACCGAATCCCAACTTGATCTGCCGTGGCGATGAAGCGGACACTGTGAAATGGAGGGACTTCGGAACCGCCGACAGCGAGCTGAGCTTCTGCAGGACGCAGCGGGTCAAGGCAAGCCTGAAGCAGCAGACCAGCTTCTCCATCCTGGTCCTGGCTAACGAGTACTCCTGGCAGCCGATGAGCGAGGTGACCGAGCCGCTGAAGGTAAACGGCACCCGCATCCTGTGTCGCGGCTCGGAGAGCGAGCTGGCTGGCAAGTCGACCAGTTGGAAAGATGTCGGGGTGGCCACGAACGAGGGGCTGTGCCGGACATCGCGCAGGTAGCGATTTTTCCGGCGACAGCGCAGCGCGAATAGCAGTCGTACGCTTCTCCAAGGCAAAGGTCTGGGTTTTGACAGAGGATGGCGAAATCTACCAACGGAAGACAGATTGGTGGTACTAGTAGCGCTACCGAGGAGATCAAACGACGTGCACTGACGGGGGCAGGCGGTCCGAGATCTCGGACCGCCCGCCGCGCTGCGAAACAGGATTAGCACAAATCGTGTGGGGGCGGCGCGGCGTAACGCGCCCTTTATTTGCGAGCCATAAGGCGATAAAAACGACTCCGGTGAATGCCCAACCACTCGGCTGCGGCCGTGACATTGCCGCCGTTGTGCGCCAGGGCGCGCTCCACCAGAAACTGTATGGCTTCGTCGTAATCTTGCGGTACGGCATCGCCGCCGGGCGACGGCGATGGTGCGGCCGGTTCGCTCACAAAGTGCAGGTGATTGGGTTCGATCCGCCCGCCTTCGCTTTCGATCAGCGAGCGCTCCATGACATTCTTCAATTCGCGCACATTGCCGGGGAAGCTGTGGCCTTCCAGCCGCGCCCGACACTCCGTTGCCAGGGCCGGAGGCTCGATGCCCATATCGGTGGCGCACATATGCAGAAAGTACTCGGCCAGAGGCACGATATCTTCTCGCCGCGCGCGCAGCGGCGGTATCTCTACCATATATTGCGCCAGACGATAGTACAGATCGTTGCGAAAATGTCCCTGTTCGACGGCGCTGCGCAGATCGACATTTGTCGCGGCCAGCACGCGCACGTCCACCGGCCTGTTCTCATAGCCACCCAGCGGCTGCACATAACCATCCTCGAGCGCGCGCAGAATTTTGGCCTGGACCAGGGGCGGCATATCGCCGATCTCGTCGAGGAAGAGCGTTCCCCCGTGCGCCTGCTCGAAGTACCCGCGATGATTTCGATCTGCGCCCGTGAAGGCGCCTTTGCGATGGCCGAATAGCATGGAGTCGGCCAGCGTATCGGGCATGGCGGCGCAATTGACCGTCACAAAGGGCTTCGCCGCGCGACCGCTGCCACTGTGGATGGCACGGGCGATGAGTTCTTTGCCGGTGCCGCTCTCGCCGGTGATCAGCACCCGCGTCATATCCGCATTCTGCACCATGGCCACACTTTTGAGTATGCGCTGTGTGGCCTGACTATGGCCGACAAAAGCGTCCACGCCCCAGCGCTGTGCTTCGCGCTCTTCCATAGTGGCAATGCGGTCGATGAAGAGCTCCCGCTCCTGGCTCAGCGAGCGACGCTCCTCGATTTCGCGCTGCAGTTCTGCCGTCCGCTGCTGTAGGTCTCTGGTCAGGCGACTGATTTTGATATGCGTGGCTACGCGCGTCCGCACTTCTTTTTCGTGAAACGGTTTGACGATATAATCGATGCCGCCGACATCAAATCCCTCGATCACGCTTTCGGTATCACTGCGCCCCGTGAGAAAAATAACCGGTATCTCGGCCAGATCGGAATCGGCTTTGAGGCGTTTGCACACCTCATAACCATCCATATCCGGCATCACCACATCCAGCAGAATCAAGTCGGGATGCGAGTGCTTGGCCACCATGAGCGCCACTTCGCCGCTGGGTGCCGCCAAAAAATGGTATCCCGCTTTCGTAAGCGATGCGCGCAGCACATTTAAATTTTCGGGTACATCGTCTATCGCCAGGATCTGCAATTTGCCGGAATCTCGCATAATGATATTGATCCAATAGTGGGTCTGCAGTCTCTCTCTGCCCATTACATACTATTTTGTACGGCCATCGCGCAAGTGCAATCAAGCTGGTAGCGACGAGCATATGGCGCTATGTGAACCGCGCTCCGCTGGCGACGGATCGGCTGCGGTTGATCGATGCCGACCATCTCACCTTCCGTCTCAAAATCCCCTGGTCGGATGGGACGACCCACCTACTGCTATCGCCGTTGGAACGGATCGAAAAGCTGGCCGCGCTCATCCCACCCCCCCGGCTCCGGCTGGTGGCTGCGCTGACCGATCCCGATTCGATTCACACCTACTTGACCGGCGTCGGGCTACCAGCCGAACCCCCCGCTACGGCTCCAGCGTCCCATCCATCCAGTTGCGCGTCTCCCGCGAAGGCCCGTTATCGGCCATGAAGAACGAGCAGGTGTCCTCTGCCAATCCCAGCCGCTCCACCTCTGCCAGAATCGCACCCACTCCGTCGTCCACCGCGCTCAGCATCGCCGCCATAATCTGTCGATCCCAGGGCAGATCCGGGAAGCGAGCTAGCTAAAAGTAGCACAGACTGACGGGAACAGAATTGAATAGACATAGATGATATTTATCCTTATCATAAGGATAAATCAATGAAAATATATCCCTTTTATGAGGATATAAGAATGCAAGAAATAGTCCGGCAGAAGATAGTCGATGCGTTGGCAGCTTCACCGCCTCCCCTTACCCTCCGGGACGTGCATATGCCCGGTATCCCTGGCAAGGCCGTGGCCGTGATCGGACCCAGGCGCAGTGGTAAAACAACCTTCCTGTGGCAGGTGCTGGCGGATCGGCTGAATCAGGGCTGGGAGCGCGAAAAACTCCTGTACTTCAGCTTCGAAGACGAACGCCTGGCCGGTATGGCCGCGGCAGATCTGCAGCTGATTATAGAAGAATATTACCGCCTGCAGCCCGAATGGCGCGACCGGCAGCGCGTCCTCTTTTTTCTGGATGAAATACAGGTGGTGCCGGGTTGGGAGGCCTTCGCCCGACGGCTCCTGGACACCGAGCAGATAGAGCTCTTCTTCTCCGGCTCCTCGGCGCGACTGCTCAGTCGCGAAGTAGCGACCAGCATGCGGGGACGCGCCATGGAGGCGCTGGTCTTCCCCTTCAGCTTCCGCGAATTCTTGCGTCACAGCGGCCAGGAACCGGACCAATCGATGGATCGACTGCCCAAGGCGGAGCAGTCGATCCTGGAAAAAGCACTCCGAGCTTACCTGTCCACAGGAGGTTACCCCGAAGCCCAGAACGCTGCCGTGCGGGATCGCTTTGAACTATTGCGCGGCTATGTAGACACCATGCTGCTGCGCGACGTCATCGAGCGCCACGCGGTGTCCCATCCGCTGGCGCTACGCTGGATGGTGCGACAGCTTCTCGGCAACGCCGGCGGCTCCTTCAGCGTCAACAAGTTCCACAACGATCTGCGCGCTCAGGGGGTTCCGGTGGCCAAAGACACCCTGCATGCGTATCTGGCGCATCTGCAAGATGCCTTCCTCGTCCGCACCGCGAGTATCGCGACCACCTCCGAACGCCGCCGGATGGTCAACCCCCGCAAGGCCTACCCCGTCGACCCGGGCCTGATCCCGATCTTCGATCGCTCGGGCAAAGCCAACCTGGGTCACGCCCTGGAGACCGCCGTGGCGCTGGAACTCGAACGACGCGGGGCAGAGATAGCCTATGTGCGGATGGCGAACGGCCGTGAGGTAGATTTCCTGGCTCGTTATCCAGAAGGAAACCAGGAATTGATCCAGGTGTGCGCAAATCTGGATGCCCCCGCCACGCGCCAACGGGAGATCCGGTCCCTGCAGGAAGCCGCCCAGGAGTACCCACAGGCGGGACTGCACGTGATTATCCTCGACGTCGGTGCTACCCGAGATCTACCCGGAAAGATAGCATTACACGCAGCGTCCAAATGGCTGCTGGGGAGGTGAAAACCCCGGTCCGGGGGTTTGCAGAATTTCGTGAAAATGGTCACTCCAATCTATGCGCCGGCCACGCGCCCAGTTTGAACACCAACTGCTCGCCGTGCATCATCTCCACCGCCGTCAGCGTCTCCTTCGCCGCCCTTCTGATCAGCATCTACTCCTCCTTGTCGTTAGCTTGCTCATCCGTCGGGGCTCTTATTCTCTTGACCAAGATTTATTTTGAAGTATCGATTCTCTGAAGCAATTCAAGCCATTCCAGACATTGGACATGCCCCTGGTTCATGAGTTCAGTAACTTGTCGTGCCAAGTCATGTTCATTCCAGACCACGAGATCATCGACTACGCCTTTCCAATCGGGAGTCTTGCAGAAATCTCTTGCCTTGCGCAGCATAATCTGCTGATCATCGGGCAACTGTGCTTCATAGCCGTCAAGGCGATCGATTTGTGCCTCGAGCATCTTCAGCAAATCATAGTCGGCTGTGCCTTCACGGAAACTGACCAGACGAAGTGAAGGCCTGGGGGTGCCATTTTCATCATCATAGATGACCGCTCCAATCCCCAGGGCACAACGATTACCGTCGCTGGTCACATCCCAAGAGGTCAGCGGATCCGTGCCCAGTGTTTGCCGACCCAGATATCGCCAATGGCGCACGTGGTAATAAAGGTAGCCCTGCACACGATTGGCATATGACGCCCAGTGCAAGGCCTTGGTCCACGAGCCGGGCCAATGGATGTCCCAACTGACGTGGTACCACCAGACTTCCTTACCTTTGCTGCGGACCAACTCGGCGGTAGCAAAATCATAATGCTTGAGCACCGGAATCCAGATGTCCATGGGCAGCTCCCAGTTCTCAGGTCGATCCCAGCCATGGGCGGTCGTTGCCGTTTTAACGCCATATTCGCCGTAAGTATCTTTCAGCCCTTGGCAGACCCGTTTTATTCGGTTATAGATCGTGGGATTGTCGGATCGTACTTCGTCAAAGCCGTAGAAGACCGCTTTGGATGACAACCCCTTGGCCTGCAAGGTCTCCATGAACGATTCGGGGTATAAGCCCTTGACATAAGAAACAAAACTTTCGCAGCCTTCGTCATCTCCCTGCTTGCTGCACCGCGAGCTGATGTTGCCGTGGGACATTCGCAGAAGATTGAACGCATTCATACCATTCTGGACGAGATTCTCAACCTTTTCAATGTCTATGGGACTACCCCAGCGATAAATCGAGCCGGCATCGCCGAAGTTGGGGTTCAAGCGGTAACGAAGGAAGAAATCAGCATCTTTCTGGTCGCCGCCGTGAAACAGTTGCGGCAAAATCGGCGACCTCGGCAACTCGGCATCATAGACCTTGACTTGGACGGGTACTGTCGTTTCGGGATTGTCCTTTGGCGAGAGGACCACCGAGCCTGTGTACAAGCCGGCGGGCGTTTCTCTAGGGACATGAACGGTAAGCAGCAGTGGCTGAACTTCACGCGGGGCGACGACGTCAAAACTTCCCTCAAAGCGAAGGACGGGATCGGGATACCATCCCGGCAGAGCATCGTACGGGGTTAGTCGTTCGGTTACCGGAATCTGAACGTATCCGACCTGCTCAATCGTGATGTCGTCGGCCGGAATTTCATAATTGCCTTGGTTGTTAACGCTTAGCGCACCACTTACCATACGAATGTCTCTCAGTTCCTGCCCAGGTTCGGGAAAAACCACAATCTGCTTGGATCGCCTCTCTCCTTTGAGCATATGAAGCTCGAGCGTCTTGCTCCATGAATCGCTCACCGGCTGATTGTCGAAATATACATGCTCCTCAATCGGCGCCACGTACACCCCATAGCCCGTCTCGGCAAAATCACGATCAATCGCCTGACTGCGCGACGTGCGGGCCGCCAACAGCTCCAGCTCACGCCGCAGCAACTTGACCGCATGGTCCCGCTCGATCAATTTCACCTTTTCCGGATCGGTGCTCATGGGCTGCACGTAATCCAAGAACGTCGTGCTGGATTTCAACGCTTCCGTCTTCTCACTGAGCTTCTCCAGCAAGACTCCCGCCTGCCCAGCCAAACGTTCTGCACGCTCCTCCTCGGGTCCCTGGTTGGTCAGACGAATGTTGTCGATAAAAGCGACCTTCTGGGCTTTCGGCGCACTCTGAAAAAATTCCAGCAGAAACATATTGCTGTAATCTTCACGAACCTTCTCCGAGCCATACGATTTGCCCAGCAACTCGGGGATATTGAGCCAAATGCGGTATTCCCCGGCCGCAAGAGTCCACCGCACATCGCCCTTGTCGGCGCGTGCACTGCTACGCTGCATGATACAACCCAGATACGTCTCGTCCTGCGAGTACATCACGTCAAAGACATAATAATTCCACTGCGTCCAATCGCGAACCGGAATCTTGTCTTTGGCACATGTCATGCCCGGAAACCTCGCAGTTTTACCCCCCACGTACTTTGGGAAAGTGATCTTCACAGAGTGCGACCCACTCGAAGACCACTCATCGGAAATCTCAATCTTGGCGCTACGATTCCACACAGCCAAATCATCGGCCTTTTCGAAATCGAACAATCGCACCTCATCTTGCCCCTGCGCGGGAACACTACGACCCAAGAGCAAAAACGCCATTCCAGCAATCATCCAACGCATGCCCATCTCCCTGAACACGAATAGACTACCCATAATGACTCCCTCTGCCACACCTACCGATGACTTCCATTTAAATACGTTCCGGATGAGTGCAAAAAAACGGTCGCGACATTCCCCAAGCCCGGCCTGACCCACTTCTCGACTTGAAATTTGATGGTAATGGTATCTCGATGAATCCGCGGATACGACTTTTCTTCCGCGGTCCATGCGGATTCCTGGGGACGCATCAAGGCCAGCTTCAAGTGATCGAACCGGCAGCAGTCCGGCACACATGGAAATAGCACCGGAAACGACCACAACCCAAGTCTCGATCCCCACGCGATAGGCTATCCCAAGCACGGCACAGCCCTCCATGGCGGAAAACGATGGGGCTCCCGGCATGTCCCGTGCTCTCCGTGCGTCATTCTTCCCTACTTTTCGGGCGCGAACTCCCGTTCCCACCGCTCCTCAATCCCTGCTCTCCATATCTCCGCCGCCTGCTTCAACTCCTCGGTAACCTCCGGCTCCTCCTCCTTCAGATTCACCTTCTCTCCTATGCCCTCCTCCAGGTTCGACAGATGCACCTCATCCTCCGCAGGAGCCTCCTCCACCAGCTGCCCGTTCAACACCAGCTTCCATTTGCCGCGCCGCAGCGACAGGATGGTGACCAAATCACCGGTATCGACTGATCCAAAAATAAAAGCCCCGGCCAAATCGACCGGGGCTTTTGTGTTGCCGCATATATGTGCACGTGCTGCTACTGAATCTCCATAAGCCAGAGGAGCCCGTTCTTCTGCAATTTCTCGTACTCGGGATTCCACATCACGCTGATCATGTGGCCCGGCCCCATGAAGCAGACACGGCCCTCGCCGTAATCGTAGGCCCAGACTGCGGGCGCTTTGGAGCTCGTCCGGCCCGCGTTGTCGGTGTACACGGGATCGTCGCCCTCGTAGGAGCTGTCGGCGAGGATGAACTTTGGGTCCTTGTCGTAGGTCATGTAATGCTGCTCGTCCACAACCTGGAAATCCTCGATCCCCTGGGTGATCGGGTGATCGTGGTTCGTGATGCGGACCCAGAACGGCCTGACGCGCGGATGGCCGGTGTAGGCCGCGCCCTCGACATCGCGATAGTCCTCGTTCATCACCGAGCAATGGCTGTTGTTGTGGAACGCCCACAGTGAGCCGCCGTTCTTCACCCAGCGCTTGATGAACTTGCCCTGTTCACGTGTCATCCAGGGAATGGCCGCGCCGCTCAGGGGTTGGCTGAGGGGAGGCGTGCTGACCATGTCCACACCGCCCCGGCCGGGATTCGGCAGATCGTCCGGATAGGCAAACACATAGCCGTCACTGTGCAGCATACCATCCCGGAACATGATAAGCATCTTGTAGTTGGAGAGCAGTTCCTCGGTGAAATACTCATCATTCCAGAGATAATCGATGGTGAGACCGGCGTCCCGGACAAGCGTCTTGTCAAGTGAGGTCCTGATGTAATCGGGATTATGATGACGGTCACCGACGATTGCCAGGGCGGTTGCATGCTCTTTCGGAATCCCGGCCATCATGTTTGAACTCCTTCGTGTCTCAGTTAACGGTTAACCCGGCCGTGTTCGTCGCTGCTCCGAAAATCCACTTTTCCGACATTCCCCATATCAATTTCACGGGAACGAATAACTCCAAAATATTCCTACAATAAGTTCAGTATAGATTCTTCTTACACTTGAAACAAGGTTTTTCTATGCGAATGAGTTGTATATTTAGAGATACTGTACTCCATCAGAACTGGTCCGCTACCGTTTTTAGGCCCACTCAGCGTTCCCACCGCCCCTCGATCCCCGCCCTCCACGTCTCCGCCATTGTCTTCAGCTCTGCGGTCAGCTCTGGATCCTCATCCTTCAGATTCACCCTCTCACCCATATCCTCCACCAGGTTCGACAGGTGCACCTCGTCCTCCGGAGGCGCACCCTCCACCAGCTGCCCGTCCAGCACCAGCTTCCATTTGCCCCGTCGCACCGCCGTCTGCTTGCCCATCTCCCAGAAGATCGTCCGTTCCGGGAGCGCTTCGCCATCCGCCACGTACGGCAGAATGTCCATCCCATCCACCTCGTATTTCGAAACATCTCCACCTGCCGCCGTCAGAAACGTCGGGAAGATATCCATTGCCGCGCACGGCTCGCTCAACACCTTACCGCCCGGAATCCGCCCCGGCCAGTGCATGATCCCCGGCTCCCGCATCCCCCCGTCGTACAGACTGAACTTGTGCCCCTTCAGCTTGCCCGCCGTCCCCCCGTAATAAGGATCCAACGTCCCATCCAACCAGTTGCGCGTCTCCCGCGAGGGACCGTTGTCCGCCATGAAGAACGAACAGGTATCCTCCGCCAGCCCCAATCTCTCCACCTCCGCCAGAATCGCCCCCACCCCGTCGTCCACCGCGCTCAGCATCGCCGCCATAATCTGCCGATCCCACGGCAGATCCGGGAAGCGATCCAGATACTTCTGCGGCGCGTGCATCGGATAGTGCGGCGCGTTGAACGGCACGTACAGGAAGAACGGCTTTCCCTCCTTCGCCGCCTGCCGCAGATACTCGATCCCCTTTTCGACCAGCATCTCGGTGAAGTACTTCCCGTTGTCCCAGATCTCCCGATTGTCCTCCCAAAGATCGTGCGTCGGATTCACCCCCGGCCCGGGATTGTTCATCCCCCAGTAGAAGATATGCGAGTAGTAGTCGATACAGCCGGCCATGAAACCGTACCAGTGGTCGAAGCCGTGGCTATGCGGTCTCGATTCCTCGCTGAGCCCCAGGTGCCACTTTCCCGACATGTAGCTGTTGTATCCCAGCGGTTTGAGCGCCGTGGCCAGCGTCGGCACTTGCGGTGGCAGCCCCGTGGTCGTGCGGTGGCCGGCCAGAATCGACCGCACCCCCGCATTCCCCGGGTACCGCCCAGTCAGCAGCGAGGCGCGCGAAGGACTGCAGACCGGGCTGTTCGAATACCAGTCCGTGAACCGCGCTCCCTCGGCCGCCATCCGGTCCAGATGCGGTGTGCGAAAATCCGTGGTCCCCATGCACGACAGATCTCCATACCCCTGATCGTCGGTCAAAAAGACGATGAAATTCGGTGCGCCCATATCTCCGTTCTCCCTTTCTTCCCTCGTGCAGAGTTTGCAGGAATTCGTTCCGCGTCTTTTCGACTGGAAGCCATCTCTACCAGGCCGACTGGAAAACCTGGAAGTTACTTCCGCAATATCTGCACTCGTTTACTTTTGCTCTACCAGATCGAAAAACTGCTGTCGGTATCTTCCGAAAGAAATCCCTCAATATTCGAATTTCCGCACCCCGTCTGAAAACGACTCGATTCTTTCGAAGTGCAACCCTCTCCAGGGTTCCCTCACCTCAGATCTCCATCCAGAACCACGACCACCACCGTCTGATCGTCCCCCTGCGGCACCTCTCCGCTGAATTCCTCGACCTCGGTGAACAGCCGCTCGACCAGCTCCGCCGCCGTCAAACCCTCCTCGCCCCCTCTACAAATCACCTCCGCCGTCCGCTCGAACCCGAACAGTTCACCCGTTCCATTCTGCGCTTCGATAATCCCATCCGAACAGAATGCCACCCGATCCCCCGACTCCAGCCGAACCTCCTCCACCGCATACGCCGTGTCCGGCCGCACTCCCAGCGGATAGGCGTCCAGCGGCACCTCGCGGACCGCCCGCTCGGCCGCCCGGTATAGATACGGATACGGACAGCCGCTGTTGGCCACCCGTAGCGTCCGGCCGGCCAGCTCGAATTCCCCCATGACCAGGCAGACAAAAGTGTGGGCACTCAGCGACCTGTAGAGCGTCCGATTCAGATTGCGAAACAGCCGGACCATCCCCTCACCCGGCTGATTCTCTCTGTGCAGAATATCGCTCAGATGGCCGAACAGCTTCTCCACGCTCTCGCCGTGGTGCATCTCGCTCTCCAGAACCCCGCTGAACATCACCACCGGAATCGCCGCAGCCATGGCGTGCCCGGTCACATCCGCCAGACAGATGCTCAGCCGGCCGTCCCTTTCGAAATACTGGAAGAAGTCGCCGCCCACGTGGCTGGCCGGCAGACAGCGCCCGGCGATATCCAACCCCTCTATCCTCGGCGACCCCTCGGGCATCAGCCCCATCTGCATGTCGTGAGCGGTCTGTAGCTCCTCCTCGGCCAGCCTCCGCTCGGCCGCCTCTCGCGTGGCCCGCTCCGTCGTCTCCTCGATCCTGCCCACCATTCGATTGAACGCCTCCACCAGCTGGCCCACCTCGTCCCGGGTGGAAACCGCCAGACGATAAGTCCAGTCGCCGGACGCCACCTTCTGCGTCCCTTCAACCAGCTCGAGCAGGGGACGGGTGATCCAACGCGAGACCCAGAGCCCGATGCCGGTGACCAGCCCCACGACGACGGCATAGGAGAGGATGAAGAAATACAGGAGACCGCCCTCCACTTCGTCCCGATAGAAGTGCAGCGTCTTGAAGGTCTTGTTCGCTTCCACAATCCGTTCGGCCGTCGCTGCGAATTCCGGCTCCAGAAACCGGGTCACGACCAGGAAACCGCGCATCTCCCCATCCACCAGCACCGGCGCGTACCCCGGTATGTACCGCGGCGGACCGCTCACCTCCAGCAGATTTGCCTCTTCTCGCCGCTCCAGTTGCTCCAGAATCTCCGCCTCCGGGTCCGGATACGCATCGATCTCTCCCCTCGCGAACGACTCGATAAGGTCTCCACCTGCATCGTAGAGATCGACTCGACAAATCCCCAGCTTCTCGGTCCGTTCTGCCAGCACCGCCCCCGATGCCGGCCCGTCCGCCAGCTGAGCGACCACCTCCTCGGCTCCGCTCAACTCGACGGCGCACGCCAGCGTCTCCTCCCTGTACCGGAAAAAGAGCTGCCGCGAAACCTTCGCCGCCCCCTCGATCGCCGTCTCGAACCGCTCGTTGAAGCCGAGTTCAAAGACCCGCTCCACCAGCTTCTCCGCCCCAAAGTAGAACGGCACTACCGGGATCAACGTGACCGCCAGCAGCAAAAAGACCAGCTTGGTGCGAATCCGTTTCATCGTCCGCTATATCGGTCTCCAGTTAAAATTCCTGAACGCAGTTGTGCTCCGTCGCTCTCCACACCTTCAAAATACGAAAACCCCGCTCCCCTCTCCAAACGGTTTGCGAGCCAGCTGAGAACAAAAAAACGCCGGGCCCGCAGGGACCCGGCGCACCGACAGACGATCGGACCTCTTTCTCAACCACCCTCCTCCCGCAGCCGCCCCAGACAATCCTCATCGAACTGCAATAGCGACCCGAGCTTCAAATCGGCGATATCGAAGCGGCCCTGGTCATACTCCTCTGCGGCCGGCACCGCCACCACCTTCATGCGCGCTGCCTTGCCGGCAATCAGGCCGGCGAACGAATCCTCGAACACCAGGCAGTCTGTCGGCTCGACGCCCAACTTACCCGCCGTGGTGATAAATACCCCGGGGTGCGGCTTGCCGTACGGTTCACTCTCGGCCGACTGCACCACGCCGAAACGCTCCCTGATGCCGAACTTGTCGATCACCGCATCGATCAACCGGGTCGACGACGACGAGGCCAGCGCAATCTGGAATTTTCGCTCTTCGAAAAACCGGAGCACCTGCTCCACCCCCTCCATCGGTCCGGCCTCCTTCTGCACCAGATCGACCACCGCCGCGACGATCTCTTCGGCCAATTGCTCGAAATCGTATCCCTCCCACGGTTGCCGCTCGTGCCAGTAGCGGACCACCTCGTCCACCCGCAGGCCCATCGTCTGCATGCACATCGCGTCGGTCAACTCGATCCCCACCCGGGGAAAGATCCGCTGTTCGGCCCGACGCCACAGCGGCTCCGAATCGACCAGCAGCCCGTCCATGTCGAAAATCACCGCCTCCAACATCTGCACTCCCATATTCTCCAGGGTTCAAAAAAAGGCAAAAAAATGCCAGGCAAAACTGCCTGGCACCTTTCGCACAAATTCGCAGAATCGATCGTCACTCCGCCGCTTCTTTGTCGTAGTAGGGGCTATCGCCCATACCGTGGTCGGTCACGTCCAGGACCTCCACGATCTCGGGAATCGCTTCCTTGATCGTCTTCTCGATCCCGTCCTTCAGGGTCACCTTGGCCATGCCGCACCCCTGGCAACCGCCGCCCAGCTCCACGTAGACCACATTGTCTTTGACGTCCATTAGCGTGACGTGTCCCCCGTGACCGGCTACCGACGGGTTGACCTGCTCATCGATGACCGTCATCACCTTCTCGGCCACCGTACCCCTGTACTCGGGCGGCAGCTGGTTCGGGTTGTCGATCTTGAAGCCGCTTCCCATCGCCCCCTCGACATAGTCGATGATCGCCTCTTCGAGCAGTGGCGAACTCTCGGAATCTATATACACATCGAAGCCGTTGAAAGACGCCTTGACCAATTCGGGTTGAACCTGTTCCTCAGCCATAAACGCCAGCCGATAGTCGGTCTTGAACGGCGATTTGGCCTGGGCGGCCACGCGCAGGCCGGCGATCGCCTGGTCGTTGGCGGCGATCAGGCTGGCGATTTTCTCCTCGGCGGGCTCGGTTATCTTGAGCATTTTCGGTCCTCTCGCAGTCGCAATTCAGTGGAAAAAAATCGGTTTGATTATAACGGTTTAAAATGTACGAGCAAAATCCTCAGCGTCAACCTCGGTCTCCCTGCCGCCGAACTGCTTCTCCAGCATAATCTGCAGGATGGTGCGATCGGTCTCGATCATCCCCTGCGTGCTGAGCTGGCCCACATTCCTCATCGTCTGTTCGGGTGTGGCGGCGATGATGCCATCGCTCTCCTTGACGTCGATCCCGTGCAGCGCGAAGAGAGCCGATTGCACCGCCGTGCCGGCTGCCGTCGACAGCTTCAGCGCACAGCCGCTCTTGGCGCCGTCGCATATGACCCCCGCCAGATCCTCGATCAGATTCTTGATCGCTCCGGCGATGTGGTTCAGATTCCCGCCCAGCAGATACGAAATACCGGCCGCCGCCCCGGATCCAGCGGCGATCGAACAGCCGCACACCGCCGAAAGCCTCCCGGTGTGCGCCTTGATGTAACCGGTGACGATGTGACTCAGAGCGATCCCTTCCAGCACCACCTTTTCATCCACCCCGTGCACATACTCCCTGACCGCCCAGATCGGCAGAATCGCCGTGAGTCCGTGGTTGCCGCTGCCGGCCGAACTCATCGCCGGCATCTTGACCCCGGACATTCGCGCATCGCAGGCCGAAGAGGCGAGGATGCGCGCCGACAGCATCATGTCCTTCTTCAGCAGCCCCTCACGTACCAGCCGGTCCAGAGTCTTGCCCACACCCAATCCGCTTCCCAGAGCGAGACCGTGCCTGGCCAGCTTCAGATTGTATTCTACCCCCTGCATGACGAAATCGAAATCCTCTTCGTCCATCGTCGTCACCATGAGCAGCAATTCCTCCAGGCTTTGCCGCCTGAGAAACGCCTCCAGGTCGGAAATATCGCTCCGCTCCCGACTGATGTCGCAGAGGAGCGGATGGTCTTCGACCTGCTCACCGTTGTATTCCAGCATCGTCAGATTGTCGTGGACCTGCTCGATCACCGCCTCTGCCGTTTCACACCCGCTTTTCAACCGGGAGCGTATGTAGATCCCCTCCCTATCCCCCACCAGTTCGACCTTCACCAGATCCGCGTCGACGAGTTTCTGAGCCTCGGCCAGCCATTCCCCGTCCACAGGCTCCAGCACTTCTAGCCGGCGGGACGGATCGCCGCAGAGAAAACCGAGGGCCGCCGCCAGACCGATCCCCCACGCCCCCTGGGCTCCGGGAATGGCCACCCCCATGGCGTTCTTGTAGATATTGGGATCCAGCCACAGCTCGATCGATTCCAGCTCCTTCCCCGCCAGCAAGGAACCGGCAGCCGCAGTGCACAGGGCAACGGCAGCCGGCTCCGTACAACCCAGGGCAGGAGCCACTTCCACCTTGAGAATATCCTTAATGGTGTACATCGATCTACCCTCTTCCCCTATCCGTAGATCCCATACTCGCGCAATGCCTCGCGCATCGCCAGCAAATTCTCCGCCGGCGACATCCGCATGCCGATCTCAAATATCTGTGCGCTATCCGTAAACCCCGAACTCCCGCAGCGCCTGGCGCATAGCCAACAGATTCTCCGCCGGCACATCCACCTGCACATTGTGCACTGCGGCGAACACGAAGCCGCCCCCCGGCGCCAGGTCGTCCACCCGCCGCTTCACCTCGCCGCGCACCTCCTCGGGCGTGCCGTTGGGCAGCACGTGCTGCGTGTCGACCCCACCCCCCCAAAAACTCAGCTCGCCGCCGAATTCCCGCTTCAGCTCCCTGCTGTCCATCCCCTTCGCCGCCACCTGAACCGGATTGAGCGCATCCACTCCCACCTCGATCAACTCCGGCAGGATCTCGGTGATACTGCCGCACGAGTGGAAAAACAGAAAGGCGTGGGGTGCCCGTTCCCTGATGAAACCGAGCAAATGCGCCAGCCGCGGCTTGAACAGCTCGCGCCAAACCTGGGGAGAAACCTGCAGCCCCTGCTGGCCGCCGTAGTCATCCCCTTCCTGAACGACATCCACCAGGTCGCCCACCTCGGCCAGCGCCCTGTCCCAGTACTGCATCTTCAGCTCGATGATCTTGTCGCACAACGCCTCGGCCAACTTCCGGTCCGCCGCCAGGTCGCAGAAGAAATTTTCGTACCCCCGCAGCCACTGACCCATCTCCAGCATCCCCGGACAGATGCCCCCCAGCACAAATGCCTTGCCCTGCGCCCGCCCCACCTCTGCCGCCTCGCGCATCCCGACGAAGCGCGCATCGTCGACCGGATCGGGGAAGCCGTACCCCTCCACGTCCGCCACCGTGCGCGCATCGCTCAGCGGCGACCGGCACAGATCGAAGTAGTACCCCCCCTCCCGCTGCGTGCGCCGCTCGATCCCCCATTCGTCCGTATAGTGCCGGTACTCCCCCTCCTCGCGCAGCTCCAGCTTCCACGTCGACTGGGCGTTCGGCCGCAGCCCGCGAACGTCGGTCTCCATCGCCTCGTGGACCTCCTCCTCCATCACCGCCAGCTGCTGCATCATGTGCCACGTCTGCACCTCCCGCACCTCCAGCCCCAGCCCCTGGCGCAGATTTCGGTACGCCACCCGGTGAATCCCGGTCACCGGCGTCGACGACAGATCGAACGGCACCCGATCCGCCTCTTCGTGCCGCAGTGCCGTCAACACGCGCTCGCGCGAATCCATCCTTTTACCCTCCTGTTGCACCTTCAATCCATATGGTCGGCTACTGGTTCCGCTTACCCCTCCTCACCCACTTCGAAAACGCAATGCCCCCGAACAGCAAAGAGAACGGCAACCAGACCGCAAAATGGATCGCCCGCAGCAACGGCAAAATGAACGTCTTCATGCGCCCTTCCATTTCACTCCTCCTTACGCAGCAGCTTCGCCACCCCGGCGGCGATCAGTTCCGGGGCATCTCCGTGCCGGAAAATGTAGCGAATCTTCCCCTGCTGATCGATTAAAAAGGTGTAGGTCGAGTGATCCACAAAATACCCTGCCGCCGAACCGGATTCCCGTCTGGCGTAGGTCACCCCGTAGCGCCGCGCAATGCTGTCGATCCGCGCCGCGCCCCCGGTCAGACCAACCCCGTTGACCGGAAACTGCCCCAGGTGAACCTTCAGCTCCTGGGGTCCATCCCGCTCCGGATCGACGCTGACGAACAGGGTCGAGACCTCTTCCCGCTGCTCTCCCAGCAGGTCAAACGCCCGGGTCAGCTTCGACAACGTCATCGGGCAAAAATCAGGGCAGTGGGTGTACCCGAAAGACAGCAGCGCAAGCCGACCGCGCAGCTGCGCCAACCGGAACGGTCGCCCCTCGTGGTCGGTCAGCGCAAAGTCGCCGCCCAGATCTCCGTAATCCTTCAGCTCGAACTCCACCCCAGTATCCGCCTTCTCCTCTGCAGCACAGCCCCAGGTCAGCAAACAGACGAGCAGCGACAACAGCCAGCGACAGCGCGACATTCTATATTCATGTCTCCGGAAAGATCAGTGGGACAGCTGCCCCACTGCAGATTGGACGACCGCCCGGACGCGGACGGCTATTTTTTGCTGCTCGGGCCCTTCAAAGTGCAGCAGGAGTGACAGCTCCTCCCCCTCCTCCAGCGGCTCCGCCAGATCGATCAACATCAGGTGCAGACCGCCCGGCTTCAATTCGACCCTTCCCCGGGCCGGCACCTTCAGCGCCTCGATCTTCATCATCTTCATCACGTCCGCCTCGTGCACCATCTCGTGAATCTCGACCAGACCGGCCGCCGGCGTCTCCGCCGCGCGCAGCACCAGATCGCTCCCCGCCGCATTTTCGATGACCATGTACGCCGTCGTCATCCTCTGACCTGCCGGCACCAGCCGCACCCAGGCCCCGTCGACGACCGGGTCCCCGGCGTCACCCGCACCGCATCCCCAACCCGCCAGCGCGAGAGCGATCAAGAGAACACTCCTCATCCCGCTTCTCCACAGGCGAACTCCACTCGATTTTTGCCCAGTTCCTTGGCCCTGTAGAGCGCCCGATCCGCCTGCCTGACCGCATCCTCCGCCGTCTCCGGAATCCCGCAGTACACGCCCATCGAGATCGTGCCCTCGGTGCGCGTCTCGATGGCGTGGTGGATGCGGTTGGCCAGTATTTTCACCTTCTCCTCGGAGGAGGCGTTGTCCATCAGCACCGCAAATTCGTCCGCTCCCCAGCGCGAGATGAAGTCCGAACCGCGCACCACCTGCCCCAGCACCCGGGCGATGTCGATGATGAAGCGATCCCCGGCGTCGTGCCCGCGCGAGTCGTTGATCTTCTTGAGCGAGTCGGAATCCATGTAGATCAGAGCCAGCGGCTGGCCGCTGCGCTGCGCCGATTCGGTCATCCGCTTGAACACATCCTCGAATCCGCGTCGGTTTGCCAGGCCGGTCAAAAAGTCGACCCGCGACTCGATCTCCAGCTCGCGCGCCAGCGAGGAGTTGACCCGCGCCATCTCTTCGTAAAACCGCACCATGATGCTCATCACGTCGATCGCCTCGACCGGCCCCCGGGGCAGCCAGAAGATCCGATCCCTCCCCTCCTGCTTCGCCTTTTGGAGCAATCCATGCGCCGTGGCAAAAATGGCCTCGTCCAGACGCGAATCGATGTTGAAGTCGTCCCCCGGGTGCCACACCCCACCGCCGGAGATGGTGACCTGAAAACCGACCTTCTCCCGCAACAGCTGTTTCAGACCCGCACGGAACTCCTCGTCATCGAAGGAATCGGCGTGCTCCTCTATGACTATCCCAAACTCATCCCCCCCGATGCGAAAACCGACCCAACCACCCGCATCGATATATTCCTCAATCGAGGCGATGACCTGATCTCCGGCCTCCACCCCTCGCTCCACGTTGAACTCGTGGAAGCCGTCGATATCGAAGAGCAGGATCGCTCCGAAACTCCCGTCGATCATCGTCTTCTTGAGATACTCGTGCAGTTTGTTGGCGCCGGGTAGATTGGCGCTCGTCGTTCCCTCTGTCATAGACCGATAACTCCCTTGGGCGGGGAAAGAGATCTGCTAAACCATCGTAGCTATAATAAATCAAACGTACGATCCCCATCCCATCAACCTGAACCGGAGTCAGCTGGCTGGTCCGGCGGTGCCGAACAGTTCCTGGTAAAATTCAACCCGCTCGGGATTCAGCATGGATCTGCTCCTTCAAACGGACAGTGGGAAAAGGCGAAATGAATAGGATTTCGAACGTACACATATCCGCGGAATTGGCCAGATGGCGCATGTATTTTCCGCCCACTTTCGCCGCCGTTTCCATCATTCGCCTCTCGCGCGAAGAGGGAAAATGTGTAAATTATAAAGGTCGTGTTTTCCCAAAGAGAATTTCCCGCCCGCCTTCTTAGCCGGGCATCCTTTATCCCAATTGATGGTATCCCATGGAACAAAAACCGCCCCCTGAAGAAATCACATCCGGCGATGCCCCCGAAGGGGACAACCGGCGCGAATTCCTCAAAAAGCTCAGCTACATCGCCCCCGCAATCATCACCTATCAGGTCGGCGATGCTCCGGCGGCGAAGAAGGAGAAGAAAAAGAAGAAGAAGAAGAAGAAGAAGGATACCTCACCCACCCCCGATACTGTGCCGCTGCCCCCACCTTGATGAACCGGGGCATATGCCTCCATCTGCCCAATCCCGATCTACTCATAAAGAAAGAGGACCGGCTCCCATGCGCAGCCGGCCCTCTTTCTTTATTCCACCTCATCCGTTCATCTGCCCTATTTATTTTGCAGAGGCTACCACTCCCGCTTCGAGCTGGTAGAACGTGGCGCCGCTCTCCCTCTGCATCCGATACCGCTCGGAAATTCCGTGCAGCGACTCGGTCGAGCCGATGATCAGCGATCCGCCCGGCCGCAGATGGTCGGCGATACGGTCGAAGAGCCGGGTGCGGTTCTCCAAACTGAAGTAGATCGCCACGTTGCGGCAAAAGACCAGATCGAAGATCCCCCATTCGGGCGGCAATTCCATCAAATTGATCTGGCGGAAAAACGTCCGCTCCTTCAGTTCCTCACACACCTGCCAGCCACCCTCGTGCGGCGTGAAGTAGCGCCGCACCTGGTCCTGGCTCAGCCCCTTTGTCACCTCCTGCTGGCTGTAGACCCCCGCGCGCGCCCGGGCGACCGCCGGTTCGGAGATATCCGTGCCCAGAATCCCCACCTGCCAGGTCGCCGGGTGCGGCAGACACTCGTCGATCAGCATGGCGATGCTGTACGCCTCCTGCCCGGTGGAACTGGCCGCGCTCCACACGTGCAGACGGCGCAGTCCTCCACTCTCCTCGACCCGGCGGACGTACTCGGGCAATAACTTCATTCGCAGCAGCTCGAACGGCGTCCGATCCCTGAAGAACGAGGTTTCCTTAGTGCTGATGGCGTCGACCAGACGGTCGGCCAGCGCCCCGCTCCCATCCGCTCTGGCCCGCTGATACAGCTCCAGATAGGAGGAGCAGTTCATCTCCGCGAGCAGCGGCCCCAGCCGTCCCTCCACCAGATACCCCTTGCTGTCGTCCAGATCGATGCCGCTCAGCTGACGCACGTATCCGGCGATCAGCCCCAATTCTTGAGACGTCACCTCGGGAGCGAATGTCATCGGCCCACCATCCGCACGATCTCCCCGGCGATATTGTCCAGTGGCACTACCCGATCGACTATCCCCGCTTTGATCGCCTCCATCGGCATGCCGAAGACCACGCACGACTCCTCGTCCTGGGCGATCACCCGGCTCCCCTGTCCCTTCATCAGCTTCAGCCCCTCCCTGCCGTCGGCACCCATCCCCGTCATGATCACCCCCAGCGCCCTGGGGCCGTACACCTCGGCCACCGAGCGGAAGAGATAGTCGGCCGCTGGTTTGCAGTGATTCTCGGGCGGATCGTCGGTCAGCACCAGATAATTTCCACCGTTGATCTGTCGCACCACCTTCATCTGTTCCCCTCCCGGGGCGATATACACCGTCCCTTCCTCCAGCCGCAGACCATTCTCCCCCTCCACCACCCGTATGTCGCTCTTGCTGGTCAGACTGGCGGCCAGCGCGCTCGTAAAGGCCGTGGGCATGTGCTGCACGATCACCACCGGCACCCGCAGGTTTGCGGGTAGCTGTGGCACCACCACCCCCAGCGCGTTCGGCCCTCCGGTCGAGATCCCCACGGCCACGATCTCTATCGGCTCGACAGGTGCTGTCGTTTTTACCGGAGCCCAAGTTGGCACCGCCGGAGCCGGCGCCGGCGCTGGAGCCACCTGTTTCTCCCCCTTTCCACCCGACATACCGCGCAGCAGGCGATGCGTGATATAGGCGTCGATAATCCGCTTCAATTCCGCACGCAGGCCATCCATGTTGGCGCGCAGGTCCGCTCCCGAAGGCTTGGTCACGAAATCGAGCGCCCCCAGCTCCAGCGCCTGCAGCGTCGCCTCTGCCCCGCGCGCAGTGTGCACGCTCACCATGACCACACCCAGCTCCAGCGCCGCCGGCTGCAGCCGGCGCAACATCTCTATCCCGTCCATCTCGGGCATCTCTACATCCAGGGTGATCAGATCCGGACGTAGCTGCTCCACCCGCGCCAGGCCGATTTTGCCATTGGATGCCGATCCCACCACCTCTACTCCATCGATATCGTTCAGCACCTCGGTCAGAATGAGCCGATGGACGCTGATATCCTCGACAACCAGGACGCGTAGCGTATCCAACCTCGTCTCCTTTGCCCCTTCACCGCAGAGGGGAACCCACCGGAACCGCTCTACGAAAAGCCGGGCTGAACACCTCGAGTGTCCAGCCCGGCTAAAAATAAGCCCCCTGCGTCCCACCACAAGGCGGGGTGCGGATCTTCCGCCTATTTCTCCAGCACCTGCTCCAGATCCAGCACCGCCGCCAGCCCCATCTCCATCTTGTAGATGGCGCTGAAAAACGACCCGGGCACCGCGTCGATATTCGACGGGGGCGGCTCCATCTCGTCGACCCTGGCTTCGATAATATCGGCCACCCGATCGACCAGCAGACCGACGATCCCCTCCCCTCCCTTCGCCACGATGATGCGCATGTCCACGTCTATATCTATCATCTCCAGACCGAGCTTCCTCCGCAGGTCGATGACCGTCAGCAGCTGCCCTCGCAGATTGAGCACGCCGCGCACGTACGGCGGCGCGTGACGCACCCGGGTGATCTCCAGATTCTTGTTGATCTCCTGAACCTGGCGAATATCCAGCCCACAGAGCAGGTTGCCGGACGAAAAGAGCACCAGCTCCCGGGTTTCACCGTCGAAGCGCTGTTCGGCCTTTGCCATCACACCCCTCTCCCTTCTTCCAGGAAACGGTGAACCGAGCGCAGCACCTCCTCCTGGTCGATCTTGATCAGATAGTCGTCCACTCCTGCCCCTTTCCCCCTCTTCTCATCCTCTTCGCCGCTCAGCGACGTCACCGCGATCACCGGCAGCCCGGCCAGCCTCTCGTCGGCGCGCACAGCGCGGGTCAATCCCAATCCATCCAGCTCGGGCATCTCGATATCGGTGACCAGCAGATCGATCTCCCCGTGCCGCGCCTCCAATATTCGCAGCGCCTCTGCTCCATCTTCGGCCACGAGCACCTGATATCCCGCCCCTTCCAGAAACCGCTTGAACTGCTGGCGAAAAAAGGGCGTATCCTCGGCTACCAGGATCGTCGCCTCTCCCTTGAGCATCTCTTCCTGGCGCATCACCCACTCCGGATCGACGGCGCGCACCAGGCCGTACAGATCGACCATCAGCGTGGTCTTGCCGCCGATAATCGTTGAACCGCTGATCCCCGACTGGCTGAACCCCTTCTCCTCAATATCGACCGCTTCGATCACGATATCGACGATCTCCGAAACCAGCAGTCCCACCTCGCCATCGGCCACTCTGAAAACAATTACATACAGATATTCGGTCTCCGGGCGCGGTATCACGCGGGCCGCCTGCTCGATGGAAAACAGCACCAGATGCCCCCCCCGATACTGCATGCTGACCCGTCCCCCGGTATTTTCAACCTGGCTCCTGTGGATGCGCTCGATACGCGACACCAGCTTGACCGGCAGGGCGAACTGCTCCTCTGGCGCGTTGTGCACCAGCAGCAGCTCCTGCTCATCGCTGCGCGTCTTGTCCTCCTCCTCCTCTTCTAGCTGGGCTACCTCTTCCAGTTCCAGGCGGTTGCTGAGCCCCATCACATCCAGGATCAGGGCCACCGTCCCGTCCCCCAGGATCGTGGCGCCGGCGTAGATCTTGCAGTCACTCAGATACCGGTCCAGCGACTTGACCACGATCTCCCGCGAGTCCAGCAATTCATCCACTATCAGCCCGAATTGAAAATCGCTCGCCTTCAGCACCGCAATATGGGTCGCTCCGTCCCGCGAAGCCGCCATCTCCCCCGCCTCTATCCCCAGCACCTCCCGCAGGCCGATCAACGGCAGCAGACGACCCCGCAGGCGCAGCACCCTCGCCTCTCCAATGCGCTGAATCCGCTGCTCCGCCTGGCCGGCCGGCACCCGCGCCAGCTCGGCCAGGTTGACCTGGGGAATGGCGAATCGCTCCTCGCCCATGGCCACCAGCAGGCTGGGTATGATCGCCAGGGTGAGAGGGAGCTTGATGCTGATCGTGGTGCCCGCTCCCACCGCGGTGTCGATGTCGACCACTCCGCCCAGCCGAGTCAGATTGGTGTGCACCACATCCATCCCCACCCCACGGCCGGAGATATCGGTCACCTCTTCCGAGGTGGAAAAACCCGGTTGAAAAATCAGCCTGACCAGATCCTTCTCGCTCATCACATCCAGCTGCATCCGGTCGTACTGGCCGCTGGACAGCACCTTTTCTTTGACCTTTTGCGGATCGATGCCCTTGCCGTCGTCGCTCACCTCGATGAGCACCTGGCCGGCCTGATGCAGCGCCCGGAGCCGGAGCGTAGCCGGCAGCGGCTTGCCCAGACCGCCGCGCACCTCGGGCGGTTCGATGCCGTGGTCCAGAGCATTGCGCACCAAATGGGTCAGCGGGTCGCTCAGCGCCTCGATAATCGTCTTGTCGAGCTCCACCTCCTCCCCTTCGATGACCAGCTCCACTTCCTTGCCCAGGTTCCGCGACAGGTCGCGCACGATCCGCCTGAACTTGCCGAAAACGTTGCCGACCGGCTGCATGCGGGTCGATACGATCGTCTCCTGCAGCTCAGTGGTGACCTGGTCCAGCCGCTGGGTCGACCCCTCGACCGCCTGGAGATCCTGAAGGTCCACCTCCTGGATCAGCTGGTTGCGCGTCAGCACCAACTCCCCGGCCAGGTTCATCAGCTGGTCCAGCAGTCCCACGTGCACGCGCAGACTGCTCTCCGCCACTGGAGCCTGCACCTGAACCGGCTTGCGGGCCGGTTCGGTAGGCGCCACCTTCGCCGCCGGCTTTACCGGTCCTGCAGACGCCACCGGATCGACCGGCTCCGTCTCCTCGGCCTTTTCCGCCGGAATCTCGGGAGCGACCGGCGGTCCATCAGCAGTCGGCTGCTCTGGAGCCTCCTCTACAAATACCGGCTCATCGACCACGCCCGGCAGCTGCTCCTCTTCTCCCGAGGGCCTATCCAGCACCAGTAGCGCCTCCGGCGGCAGATCTTCCTCCTCGACGGAGGAGTCCTCCGCCCTCTCCAACCCTTCTCCCCGAGCGGCATCCTCACCTCCGTTCTGTATCTCGATCACTTCATCCGCAGGAACGTCGGCATCCCCTTCCACCCCATCGACAGCCTCCCCTGGATCCGCTTCCCCGGCCTCTTGATCCACCTCGACCACCGGCGCCAGCTCCTCCGGTGCCAGCTCGCGGATCTGCTCCTCCTCCACCTCTGCCAGCGCCGAAATCACCTCCGGATCGATCGTCGTGGCAAACAGCGCGAACAGCGTCCCCCCCTCTTCCTTGCTCTCCAGGACGACGCCGGTATCCTCTAGCTCCGCCAGCACCGAAGCCGCGCTCTTCCCCTGCCCTTCGATATCCGCCTCCACCCGGTATTCGATCAGGTAGATGTAGTCCAGCGTCTCCAGCGCCTCGGTCGCCCGTTCCGGGCCGGTCTCCAGCACCACCATCGAACCGCTGCCCGTCATCACCCCCGTTCCGCCGATCTGACCGGGGGCCGTCCCACCTTCGGCCGCCGCTTCCACCTGGAAATCCGCTTCCCCCTCCTCCAACACTTCGCCGGCCTCCCCCTCGCCCGCCAGGTCGTCCGAAACGAGTTCGCGTATCTGCTCCTCATCGACCTCGACCAGCGCCGGAATAACCTCCGGATCGATCGTCGTGGCAAAGAGCACGAACAGCGATTCCTCTTCCTCTTTGGTCTCCAGGACGATGCCGGTCTCCTCCAGCTCCGCCAGCACCGATGCCACGCTCTTCCCCTGCCCCTCGATGTCGGCCTCTCTCCGATATTCGATCACGTAGATGTAGTCCAGCGTTTCCAGCGCCTCGGCCGCCCGTTTTGGACCGGTCTTCAGCACCACGATCGAACCGCTGTTCATCGTCACCCCCGCTCCCCCGTTCGCATCCGGGCCGGACCCGACATCCACCGCCGACGTCTCGGGCGCCGCGTCACCTTCCTCTTTCTCTTCCGCCGCGACCTCTCCGGATCCCGCTCCACTTCCTTCTTCATCCCCCCCGTCGATACGCTGCAGCGCCGCCAGCTGGACGCCGATATCCCGCTCGTTGCTGCTCCCCGGATCCGCCAGCATCTCGACCAGGACATCCGCACCCTCCAGGAGCACGCTGGTCCGGTCGCCGTTGAGCACCAGGCCGTCGTTGCGCACCATGTTGAGCACGTTTTCCATGCCGTGCGCCATCTCAGTGAGTCGATCCAGGCCCAGGAAGCCGGCTCCTCCCTTAATCGAATGGATGGCGCGGAAGACCTCGTTCACCAGCTCCGGATCGACACCCGCTCCAGCCGCCTCGATGCTCAGCAGATCGTCGGTGATCCCGCTCAGCTGTTCCTGCGAGTCCTCGATGAAGGCCTGCAGAATGCTCTCGTCGAATTCTGACATCTCTACTCCCCGTAACAGCGCTCCACGAGAGGTGGATTTGCGCTTTCAAAAGCCGACCCAAAATCGAACCTCCTTCGACGTCATAAGAAGGCTCCTAAAACTCTTCACGCCCCTTTTTCGCCCGTCTCGAACTGATCGACCATCTCCTTCAATTCAGCCCCCATGCGCGCCAGCGACTGCGCCTGACGACTCACTTGATCGACCGCCTGACTCACCTGACTGCTGGCGCTGTTCACCGCGCCGATCTCCGCGGCAATACTCGTCGAAACGGTCGCCGCTTGTCCCACGTTCTCCATCACGCTCTGCACTCCCGCAGCCGCCTGACCCACGTTCCGGGCGATATCCCGCGTCGTCACCGACTGCTCTTCCACCGCCGTCGCCACGCTCGCCACCCCCTCGTTCACCTCGCCGATCACCCCCTGGATCTGATTCATCTCCGACACCGCTTCTCGCGTCGACCCCTGGATCTGCTCTATGCTGGTGCGAATCTCCTCGGTCGCCTCTCCCGTCTGCCGCGCCAGCTCCTTCACCTCGCTGGCTACCACCGCAAACCCCTTGCCCGCATCCCCGGCGCTGGCCGCCTCGATCGTCGCGTTGAGCGCCAGCAGCTTCGTCTGTTCGGCGATCTCCACGATCACCTCGATCACCTTGCCGATCGACTGCGCCGCCGCACCCAGATCCTCCACCCGATGTGCCGCGCTCTCCACCGTCGTCACCGCCGCTCCGGCTATCTGCCGGGAGCGTTCGGTGTTGCGCGCGATCTCGGCGATCGTCGCCGTCATCTCCTCGGTCGACGTGGCCACCGTGCCGATATTGTCCGTCGATTGATCGGCGGCCACCGACACGCTGTTCATGTTGACGCTCATCTGTTCGGCGGCGGCGGCCACGCTGTTGGCATTGGCGCTCACTCCGGCTACATTGGCCGCCACCTGCTCGGACACGCTCGACAGATCCTGCGATGCTCGGCTGAGCGTCTCCGCCCGGGTCTCCAGACGGATGAACATCTCGCGCAGCTGCTCGGCCATCCCCCGGAAGCTGTGCGCCAGCACATCCGCCTCCGAGCGCGGCTCCACCTCCACTGTCAGATCCCCCTGCGCCAGCCGGTCTGCCGCCGTCGCCATCTCCCGGATGTAGGAAATCATATCACCGATAGCGGCGGCCAGCCTGCCGAGTTCGTTGCCGGAGCGGATATCGCTCTCGAATGACGACGCTTCGATCTTGACGTCCAGATCCCCCTCGCTGACCCTCTCGATCTGCCGCTGCATCGCAATCGTGGGCTGGACGATCTTCCTGTGGGCCACGTACCCGCCTGTCAGACTCAAAACGACCAGCAACACGGCGACGATCTGGATGGTGAGAAGAAGACGGTCGGTCTCCTCCTGGTTCTTTTCTACACTCCCTCTGGTGCGGGCGTCGAGTAAAGCGGAAAAACGCGTGATCGGGTCCATGATGCGACCCTTGTCGGCGTGATAAACCTGGTCGTGCATGATCCTTCTCGCCATCTCCAGATCCGGTTCGCGACGCACCACGTAGTTGCCGTTGCCATCGTCGTACAACCCCTTCACCGCATTCATGGCGATCGTCTCGGTCGTCACCAGCCCATCCGAGTTGTTCTGCGATTCGTCCAGCAAGGCGAATTCCTGCTGCGTAAAACCAGCCTCCCGCATCAGCTGCCTGAGCGGCACCGTCCTCCCATCGGAACGCGGTTTCTCGCCGTTGCGCACCGCCAGCACGTCCCAGTACATCCTTTCGTATCTGGAATTGCCCGTCACCACATAGGTGCGCGCCAGACGCGTCAAATCGTCCGAGCTCTGGCGCAGTTCGTCGGCCAGCAGATAGGACCGATAGCGCTGTTCCGTGCTCGCCAGCAGCCCCTCCCCTCTGTGCACCAGAAGAGCGACCAGGACGGTGAGGACCACCGCACTCAGGAGGATCACCCCGAAAATGGCGAAGGACAGTTTTCTGATAGACATGCGTTGTTTCTCCGACAGTGGCTGACACTGCTCTTTATCTACGGATCACTTCAGGCCCTCTCGCCGGTTGCTTTATCCTCGCCGATTTCGAACTGCTCGACGAGCTGCTCCAGCTCCAGCCCCATGCGCGCCAGCGACTGCGCCTGCTGACTCACTCTATCGACCGCCTGGCTCACCTGACCGCTGGCACTATTTACCGAGCTGATCTCCGCGGCAATGTTAGTCGACGCACCCGCCGCCTGCCCCACATTCTCCATCGCGCTCTGCACCCCCGCCGCCGCCTGGGCGATGTTGTGCGCCATGTCGCGCGTGGTCACCGACTGCTCTTCCACCGCCGTCGCCACACTCGTCACCCCTTCACTCACATCCCCGATCACCCCCTGAATCTGCCTCATCTCCGACACCGCCCCCTGTGTCGATGTTTGGATCGCCTCGACACTGGCGCGGATCTCCTCGGTCGCCTCCCCCGTCTGTCGCGCCAGCTCCTTCACCTCGCCGGCCACCACCGCAAACCCCTTACCCGCATCCCCGGCGCTGGCCGCCTCGATCGTCGCGTTGAGCGCCAGCAGCTTCGTCTGTTCGGCGATCTCCACGATCACCTCGATCACCTTGCCGATCGACTGCGCCGCCGCACCCAGTTCCTCCACCCGGTGCGCCGCGCTCTCCACCGTCGTCACCGCCGCTCCGGCTATCTGCCGGGAGCGTTCGGTGTTGCGCGCGATTTCGGCGATCGTCGCCGTCATCTCCTCGGTCGAGCTGGTCACCGTATCGAGATGGCCCGTCGATTGATCGGTCGATGCCGACACGCTGTTCATATTGACGCTCATCTGTTCGGCAGCGGCAGCCACGCGGTTGGCATTGCTGCTCACCCCGGCCACGCTTCCGGCCGCCTGCTCCGCTACCGTCGACAGCTCCTGCGACGCGTGGCTGAGTGCCTCCGCCTGCGCATTGAGATGGGTGAACACCTCTCGCAGCTTCGCCGCCATCCCCTGAAAACTGTGGCCCAGCATATCCTCGCCCGAGCGCGGCTCCACCTCCACCGTCAGATCCCCCTGCGCCAGCCGATCAGCTGCCTCTGCCATCCCCCGGATGTAGCCGATCAGTTCCCTAAACAAATGCGCCAGTTGGCCGATTTCATCCCCCGAGCGGACCTCTACAGATGCCGACATATCCCCGCGCACGATCCGCTGACTGGCGGCCATCAGCTGCATCAGTGGCTGGGAGATGCTCCGGTTAATGAGTGCCAGGAAGATGCCGACGCCGGCCAATCCCAACACCACTACCAGCCCGATGCTCCGCCACAGCGTATCGGCTAACTCTTCGTCGGCCGCGTCGAGCGACTGGATTATCTCGAACGCTCCGTGCATCTGCCCCACCTTCCACCCCTCCATCCGCGCCCCCGTCGGATCCTTGCCCTGATCGTTGCCCCACAGCTCCCGCGATCGGGCCGGATCGCCGTGGCACAGCATGCACTCCTGCGTCAAGCGGATCGGACGAAAATAGCGGACGGCGTTGCGTTCCTCATCGATCTCGTAATACTCCTCCAGCCTTTCGCTGTCCAGGATGCGCAGCACGCGCCCCTCGAACGGATCCGGCGCGTTGTCCGGGTTGCGCGGCATGAATTTGGGCACCCTGAACTCGTACCCCCCTTCGGTCGCCTTGGCCATGGCCGTGCGCAGAGCGGCAACTATGGGCACCGCGCCGACCAGCTTGTCAATATCTCCCTGCTGGGCCCAACCCTTCAACTGATCCGGCGTGACGACACCCCGTTTCCACTGATTTGCCATCTCCTCCCGGGCCGATTCCGTAGTCAGCACCACGGCGCGCGCCTTTGCCACATACTGACGGCGGATCTTCTCCCTGGCGTCGTAATAGTACACGCCGACGATCACGCCAGTTACGATCAGCAGTTGTAAAGCGCTGAAGAGCACCAGTTTCTTGCGCAGATCCATCTTCTAAATCGTCTCCCCAATCTCCATGCGGAAAAGCCCGGTCTTTGCTCAAAGCTCCCAAAGTCTGCCGGTACTCTACATTCACCGGCTCAGACAGAGTGGTGTCTCAGCTGACCTTGAACTGTTCGACGAGTTGCTCCAGCTCATTCCCCATGCGAGCGAGAGACTGCGCCTGAGCGCTCACCCTATCGACCGCCTCCTGCACCTGGCTGCTGGCGCTGTTCACCGAGCCGATCTCCGCGGCGATACTCGTCGACGCGCTCGCTGCCTGCCCCACGTTCTCCGTCACGCTCTGCACCCCCATCGCCGCCTGGCCGATGTTCTGCGCCATATCGCGCGTGGTCACCGACTGTTCCTCCACCGCCGTGGCGATGCTCGCCACCCCCTCGTTCACCTCGCGGATCACCCCCTGGATCTGGCCGATCTCCGCTACCGTGCTCTGCGTCGACTGCTGAATCGCCTCGATACTGGTGCGGATCTCCTCAGTCGCCTCTCCCGTCTGCCGCGCCAACTCCTTCACCTCGCTGGCTACCACTGCAAACCCCTTGCCCGCGTCCCCGGCGCTGGCCGCCTCGATCGTGGCGTTGAGCGCCAGCAGCTTCGTCTGTTCGGCGATCTCCACGATCACTTCGATCACCTTGCCGATCTTCTCGGCCGCCGTGCCCAGATCGCCCACCCGCTGCACCGCGCTCTCCACCGTGGTCACCGCCGCCCCGGTCACCTGTCGGGCATGCTCGGAGCTGCGCGCGATCTCCGAAATCGTCGCCGTCATCTCCTCGGTCGATGTCGCCACCGTGTTGATGCTGGCCGTCGACTGCTCAGCTGCTGCCGACACTCCGTTCATATTCATACTCATCTGTTCGGCTGCGGTAGCCACGCTGTTGGCATTGGCGCTCACCCCGGCCACGTTGCCGGCCACCTGCTCGGATACGCTCGACAGATCCTGAGACGCCTGGCTGAGCGATTCCGACTGCTGGCTGAGGTTGACGAACATCCCCCGCAATTTCGCAACCATCTCTCTGAAACTAACCGCCAGCACGTCCCCTTCCGAGCGCGGCTCCACCGTCGCCGTCAGATCCCCCTGCGCCAGCCGATCCGCCACCCCGGCGATCCCCTTGATGTAATCGACCAGCGCGCGGAAGGAGTCGGCCAGCTGGCCGACCTCGTCGCCGGACTGGTAGACCACCTTCTGATCCACCTCGCCCCGCGAAATCCGCTGCGCTATACCGGTGATCCCGACAATCGGGTTGGCGATACTCCCGGCCAGCCAGAAGGCAAGCAGGGCCACGACCGCGGCGATGACGACCGCCACCACGACGATATGATTGCGCATGGCAGTGATCGGCGCCTCCACCTCTTCGAGATTGATCTCCGCCAGAATCGCCCAGCGAATCCCTCCGAGAAGATCCAGAGGCTCGTACGCCGATAACACCTTATTTCCGCTGTAGTCGATGATGATCCCCTCCCCCCGCCGACCGTCCAGGGCTTCGCGCGATGCCTCGGTGTCTACTCCGTTGCGCTCCACCGAGCCCGCTAACGACGCCTCCACGCTGTGGCCGACCGGATCCAGGTAAGAATCTGAGCGCATCCGCTTGTCCGCTCCTACCAGATAAGTCTCGCCCGTTTCGTCCATGCCGACGCGCGTCTGCATGATAGCATCGATCGATCCTTTGGGAATCTGCAGAGCCACGAGCCCGTACATTTTGCCCTGTTTGTCGTGCAGCGGGGCACCCACGAAACAGGCCGGCCTGTTCCCTGACGGCGCGTAGAGCTCAAAGTCCACCATGGAGAAACTGCCCGTCTGCTTGACCTGGTTCCAGAGCTTGGCCAGCACGCTGTCGCGCAGTGGACCCGCCGACAGATTCTCGCCCAGATCGCTCTCCGCAGCCGCCGTGTACATGACGTGGCCGTGGGCGGTGCAGATGAGAAATACGTCGTAGTAGTCGTGCTGTTCGATGTAGTTTTCCAGATATTCACCCAATCGCTTGTTGATCTGGTGATATTCCGGATGGTCCTTGGGGTAGGAATCGGTCGGCCCGACCTGTTCGCGGATGTGGAACGCCCTCAACTCCTCGTAGAGAACGAGCAGATCGGTGGTGTGCGCCAGCGTCATCACATCGGTTTTGAACCGATCAAAGAGCCGATCCACTTCCAGCTTCTTGAGCTCCTGGACCGCCTGTAGCTGATCGAACGCCTGCTCCATCATTCCATCTCGAGCCTCCTTCAGGCTCAGGATGGCGATGATAATCAGGGGCACCAGGCCGACCAGCAGAAAACTGGCCAGTATCTTGGGTTTCATCTTGATATTGTCGATCATTGCCATGACTTTTCACCTGCAGAATGGTGTTGATGGTATCTGTATTTTTTTACAGGCAGCTTTTGTCGGATAGTGAACTCGAACAAAATCGACGTCACAACTTGTGGTGCCCGGAATCCGCTATACCACATACGGATATTTCTTCGATTCACGCGCTTTTTCCCAGAGCCCGCAGTAGGGCCCCGACGACTCCCCAAATCTCGATTGTACGAGGAGATGCACGGGTGTAATCTCCCTCTTTTGATATCGGCGTGTCCTCACAGAACTTCAATTTTTTCAACCGCTTCCGCGTCTACAGCGCCATCGTACAATACGCCGTTCCCATAGTTGGACCATGGGAATTCGGCACCCAACATCTCCTTGCAAAATGGGTATATAATATATATAGTATTGATTGCTCCGTACATGTTGAATAACGCGTCTTGGATTGCCACGAACTCAAGGGGGCAGAAAAATCGCAAAGGATATGCGGTCTTTTTCGCCAGCGCAGATAAAAAACATGCCCCATAACCCCCCTCTCCTCCCATGACCTTTTCCTTGAAAACAGCTTTGGGGGGCCTCTTCTTCCTCGCTCTCCTCTTTCTGGGATTCTCAGTGCACACCCAGCGGGAAAAAGCGCGGATCGCAGAAGAGCTGATCGGAACCCGGCGGCAACTCCAGAACGCGACGGAACAGAGAAAAAACGCCATCGAACAGCGAGCAGCAGCAGAGCGCGAACGCCTCAACGCAGAGCGACAGCGACAGGACGCCGTCGAGCAACGGGCCGTCGCCGAACGAGAGCGCCTCAACGCCGAATATCAGCGCCAGGGAGCCGTCGAACAGCGAGCCATCGCCGAACGCGAACGTCTCAACGCCGAAAACCAGCGCCAGGATGCCGTCGAACAGCGAGCCGCGGCCGAACGAGAGCGCCTCAACGCCGAAAACCAGCGGCGGGAAGCCGTCGAACAGCGTGCCGTAGCCGAACGGCTGCGACTGCTCTCCATCGCCCGTTCCCTTTCTATACAGGTCGCCAAAATCCAGCAGCAGGGAGATGCCGAACTCGGCGCCCTGCTGGCCCTCCAGGCGTACTCCTTCAATCTCCACAACGGTGGCTCCCCGCACGATCCGGACATCTACCACGCCCTGCGCCACATGACCGGCGTGCTCAAATCGGCTGGAGACGCCGTCCTGCGCGGCCACGAAGACGAGGTGCGAGCCGTAACCTTCGATCCGACCGGACGACTACTGGCCTCGGCCGGAGACGGCGGCATGCTGCGGCTGTGGGATATGGAGGAACGCCGGGATCGGCTGTTGACCCGCAGCATGGGCAGAATGCAGGCGGTCGCCTTCGGGCCGAACGGCGACAAATTGGCGGCGGGCGATTCCGAAGGCGTCCTCTGGATCTGGTCCCTGGATGATTCCGAAGCAACCCTCGAAGCGACGGAGGACAGTCCCCGCGCCGGCATTGCCGCCCTCGCCTTCGCTCCCCGGAGCACCCACCTGGCCAGCAGCCACCTGGACGGCACCATCAATCTCTGGAAAGCCGACGCCCCTGCAGCCCGTCCTTCCGCCGTGCCGACGACAGCTTCAAAAATGGACGGTGCACAGCCCGTAGCCTGGATTCCGGACGGCCGCACTCTGGCCTGGGGTAGCCAATCTGGAGGCGCACTCCTCTGGGATCTATCGCAGCCGGATCGCTCGCCCAAAGCGCTGGGGCGAGACCGAAAGCTACAGACGCTCGCCATCAGCCCGGATGGTCGACTGCTGGCAACCGGCATGGAAAACGGCGACATCGCCGTCTGGGACCTGAGCGATCCCACGGCACCGCCACACTCGCTCATCGGCCACATATCCAGAGTCACCTCGCTATCCTTTGGCCCGGAGGGAAATCTGCTCGCTTCGAGCAGCCTGGACAACAGCCTGAAGATCTGGAATATGCAAACGCCCGATGAGGCACCGATCTCTATCGAGCACGGCGCCTGGGTCTGGTCCGTATCCTTCAGCCCCGACGGTACGCGCCTCGCCTCCGGAGGAGCCGACAGAGTCATCCGCCTGTGGCCGACCCAAACTCCGCTAATGGCCGACGACCTGTGCGGTCAGCTGAGTCGCAATCTGAGTATAGAAGAGTGGCGCGAATTCGTGGGAATCGATATCCCCTACGAGGCAACCTGTCCACAACTTTCCGCAATAGGAACCCCCTATGAAAGCAAAACCGACTGATCGCTCTCTGTGCTGGCTGCTGACCGCTCTGACGGCGATCCTGTTGGGTTGCGGCGACGACGCGTCTGGTCCCACTGAAACCGACGACGATGCCCCCCCTATCAAAATCGGACTCCTGACCACCCTCTCGGGTGCGTTGAGTCGGATAGGACCGGCCCACCGGGCAGCCGTGAATATGGCGGCCGAGGAGATCAACGACGGCGGTGGGGTACTTGGCAGAACAATCGAAATCGTCGTGGCCGATACCGGAACCGATCCCGAAAAGGCGACGGCCGGGGCCCGTGAATTGATCGCCCAAGACGTGGCGGCCATCGTTGGCCCGAACATCTCCTCCTCGGTGATCGAGGTGGCGACCAAGGTCACCGTGCCAGAAGGTATGCTGCTGATCTCCCCCTCGGCTACGGCTGGGGAAATCACCGCCCTGGAAGACGACGGCCTGATCTGGCGCACGGCCGCATCGGACGCCTTCAAAGGAAAAATCGCCGCTCACTACGCCTTCGAGTCGGGCAGCCGTACGGCCGGCCTGCTCCTCATCGACAACAGCTTCGGTCGGGGATTGGCCGCCGAGTTCGCCGCAGAATTCACCAGGTTGGGTGGAAGGGTGGTCAACACCATCGACTATCCGGAACTGCGGATCGAAGAGATAGAGGGCTACGACTACCGTCCGCACTTGGTAGAGGTGATGGAGGAGGAGCCGGATCTGATCTATCTGATCTCCCTCGTCGAGGATGGTATCAAGATCGTCATCTCCGCCAATGATCTGCTCTCCTCCACCTACCATCCGCGCTTTTTGAGCGAGATCCCTCCCACCGAGCAATTGCTCGGTGAAGTGGGCACCTACGAGGGGCTTATCGTAATCTCACAGGAATCCTCCACCGATCAGAACCACGTCGTTTTTCTGGAAAAATATCAGGACCGTTACCAATCTGCCCCAGAGCTGTTCACCGAATCCGCCTACGATGCCCTCTACCTGCTGGCGCTGGCCATGGAACAGGCCGGATCGACCGCCCCCGCAGATATCGCCGCCCAACTGCAGAGTGTATCATCGGGAGGCACCAAAATCGGCGTCGGCGAGTTCACCCACGCTGCCGAATTAATCGCCCAGGTACAGGACATCGACTACGACGGCGCTTCCGGTGCCATCGACTACGATGCCAACGGCGACGTCACCAGCGGCACCTTCCAGGTCTGGAAGATCGAAGACGGCCGCTTTGCAGATGCCGGCCTGCTCACCTTTCCCTGATCGCCCGTCATTTTGGAGGATATGATGATATTAAAGTCGCACATCATCGCGCTCTGCCTGCTGCTCCTGATCGCCTGCGGGTCAGAGCCCAACGATCCCGCCGGACCCGGCGGCAATAATGGGGATGCCATCGAGATTGGCCTCCTGACCACCCTATCGGGACCACTGAGCAATCTGGGGCCGTCGCATCGCCAGGCGGTCCAGATGGCCGTGGAAGAGATCAACGCCAGCGGTGGCGTTCTCGGCAGGCCACTGGCAATCGCCATTGCCGATACCGAGACCGATCCGGACAGAGCCGTTCTCGGCGCCCGAGAGCTGAGTGCTCGCGACATCGTGGCCATTATCGGACCCACCATATCCAGTTCGACGACGCGGGTGGCTGCCGAAGTCACCGTACCTGCAGGCATGCTGATGATCACCCCCTCGGCCACGGCGGCCGCGATCACCTACCTCGAAGACGACAACTTGGTCTGGCGCACGGCTGGATCGGACCTTTTCAAGGGGGGCATCGCCGCCCGCTATGCCTACGATTCGGGCAGCCGACGTGTCGGTCTGCTGTTTATCGACAACAGCTTTGGCGAGGGGCTTGCAACGGAATTCACCAATCAGTTCGAACAGTTGGGCGGAACGATGATAAACAGCATCCCCTATCCGGAACTTACAGGCACGGAAGCGGAGGCGTACGACTATCGCCTGCACGTAGAATCCGCCCTGGCCGACAAACCCGACCTGATCTACCTAATCACCTTTTCGGAGGATGGAATCAAGATCGCCATCGCCGCCGACTCCTATATCTCGGCTGACTACAAACCTCGTGTCCTGGCCGAGTTGCCTCCTCCTGAAGAGCAGCTACAGTCGGTAGGCATCTATCAGGACATGATAGGCCTGGAACCGCAATCTCCGACCAGCCCGGACCACACCGCCTTCCTGGAAAACTATCAGGCTCGCTATCAGGCTACTCCGGAGTTGTTCGCCGAGGCCGCCTACGACGCCCTCTACTTGCTGGCGCTGGCCATGGAACAGGCTCAATCGACTGCCTCTGTAGATATCACCGCTCATCTGCAAAGTGTATCCTTGGTAGGCACAAAGGTCGGCGTGGGCGAATTCTCCCGCGCTGCCGAGTTGATCGCTCAGGGACAGGACATCGACTACGACGGCGCTTCCGGTGCCATCGATTTCGACGCCAACGGCGACATAACCAGCGGCACCTTCCGGGTCTGGAAGGTCGAGGGCGATCGCTTCGTGGATATTGACCTGATCACCTTCCCCTGATCCGAAAAAATGTGGAGCAAAAAATGATATCTAAAGCGCGCTGCATCCTGCTCTGCCTGCTGCTCCTGACCGGCTGCGGCAGCGGCGACGGCGATTCCAACGGCGCCGGCCCTGCGGAGCAGGAGCCGACCATCAAAATCGGCCTGCTCACCGAGTTGGCCGGCTTGTGGGAGCAGTTCGGCCTCCCCTGGGAACTGGCCGCGAAGATGGCCATCGAGGAGATCAATGCCGGCGGCGGCGTTCTCGACCGGGATCTTGAACTGATCTCTCTGCACGCCGAACCGGATGTGGCGGCGATGAAGGAGAACGCACAGACTCTGATCGACCGGGGAGCCGTGGCCATAGTCGGCCCCGCCTTCTCCGAAATCTTCCCCGCCGTGGCAAATGAAGTCGCTCTGCCGCAGGGCATGCTGCTGATCACCCCTTCGGTGACCAGCCCGACCCTCTCGAAACTGGACGACGACGGCCTGGTCTGGCGTACCGCCCCCTCCGACGCTTTGCTGGGCAAGGTCGCCTCCCGCTACGCCCGGGAAACGCTCGGACGCCAGACCGCCGGGATTCTCGTTTTGGATAATGCGTATGGTCAGGGGCTGGCCGAAACCTTCTCGGCTGAATTCACCGCTCAGGGAGGGCAGGTGCTCACCCAGGTGCCGTATCCCAACCTGAGCAGCGAAGAGGTCGCCGCCTACGACTACCGCGAGCACATCGAGGAACTCGTCGGCGGCGAGCCGGATCTCCTCTTTCTTACCGCTCGGGAGGAACAGATCGCCAAGATCACCATCGCCCTCAAAAATCACCTCGGCGACTCCTACAAACCGGCGCTGCTGACATCGGCCAATCGCTCCGGTGACTGGCTGGCCAACGCCGATCCGTCGGTCGTCGAGGGAATGCGTGGCATCGTTCCCATCCCCTCGCAGGACAGCCCCGGCTACCGCACCTTTTCGACTCGCTTCAAAGAGAAGTATCAGGTCGATCCCGTGCAGTTCGCCGATGGCGTATACGATGCGTTCTATCTGCTCGCCCTGGCCATGGAGCAGGCCGACTCGGCAATCCCCGGAGATATCGCCGCCCAGTTGCAGTCCGTGTCGGCGGGAGGGACCAAAGTCGGCGTCGGCGAATACTCCCGAGCGCGCCAGCTGATCGGCCAACCCGCCGACATCGACTACGATGGCGCTTCCGGCGCCATTGACTTCGAATCGAACGGGGATGTCCCCAACGGCTCGTACTCCATATGGGAGATAAGTAGTGGCCAGTTTGCCGATATCGAATCCATAACCTTTCCCTGATCGCATGCCGGCCTACACCCTCCTCATCCGCCGCCGCAAGGCGGTTCAAGCGTTTATCGCGGCGCTGGTGGTCGCCCTTGCGAGCACCGCACCTCTGCACGCGCAGAGCGCCTGCGGCTCGAGCCTGATCGAAGCGGACCAGCTGCTCAAAAAGGGCCTCTTCGATCAGCTGGAAGTTCGGCTGGAGCCCTGCCTGCACCAGGACGATGCCTCCCGGGAAGAAAAGGTGGAGGCGTATCGCATGCTGATTCTGGCCAACATGGCCACCGGCCGCTATCTCCGCGCCAACCGCTTCGCCGAGGAACTGCTCTCCCTCAAGCCGGACTACCAGGCCTCCTTTCGTGATTCCCCCAAATTCGCCAAACTGCTGCACCAGATTCGGGTATCCTGGCTCGATCCCACCCGCCAGGCAGTGGTGACCGCCACCAAAAAAGAACAAAAGATCGGCGAAGCTCCCGCCATCATCTCGCTGGTGACCGCGCGCCAGATCGAGCAGTATGGATATGCCGACGTCGGCGAAGCCCTGGCGAACATCTCCGGCCTGGATGTACTCGACGACCACCTGCAATACAATCTGGGCGTCCGCGGCATCAACGCCGGCATGCGCGGCTGGTCTCGCCTCGTCAAGGTGATGATCGAAAACCAGTCCGTCTCCTTCCGGCCCAGTTCCGAAAACTTCCTCGGCGGCGAACTCATCCCGCTCCAGGCGGTCGACCGCATCGAAGTAGTCCGCGGCCCCAGTTCCGCCCTGTACGGTGCCAACGCCTATCTGGGCGTAGTCAACATCATACCCCGCCGCGGCGAGCGGGTCGACGGACTCGAATTGACCAGCGGTATCGGCAGTGTCCAGGGCAATCCGGCCTACACCATCGGCCTGCTCTACGGAAAAAAGATCGGCCGCTTCGACTATCTGCTGGCCGGCAGCGGCAGCTTCTCCGATCGCTCCGGCCTGGTCCCCGCCGATCTGCCCGACAGGAGCAAGTACCGCGATCAGGACAGAGAGAGCAGAAACGATCTATCCAGACCGGGCAGCCTCTACGCCAGGATCGCCTACGAAGGACGCGCCGCCGACAGACTGGCGCTGGATTTTCACCTCCAACAGTTCGACAGCTTTGGCGCCTTCCAGGATTGGGGCGTGCTGACCGACCAGAACAGGATCAGCGTCCGCAACCTGTACATCCGCACCCGCTACGCCAGACCACTCGGCAAGCAGCTGGGCACCTCTCTGTCCCTCACCTACTCCCAGGGAGAGCCCACAGACGAGGAGTTTTTGACCATAAACCAAAAAGGAGTGGGCGACTGGATAACCCGCGAAGTCGGCTATCGAGCGCTGGATCTGGCGACCGAGCTCTCCTACACCTCTGAGGGGGGCAACAACCTCACCCTGGGCATCGATCATTCTCTGGATCTCCAGGATCTGCAGACCTACTTCCGCCACTACTACGATCAGCCCGCGCAGCCGACCGGTTTTGAGCAGGGAGATACCACCTTCGTCAACACCGGCGTCTATCTACAGAGCGTGCTCTATCCCTTCCGTACGCTCCCTCCGCGCATCCTCGAACGCCTCGGTCTCACGGCGGGCATGCGTTACGACCGCCACAACATCTACGAAGACATCGTCAACTACCGCTTCGCCGGGGCCCTGCCTCTTACCGAAAGTTGGTACGCCAAACTCCTCTACGGTACCTCCTTCAAAGCCCCGTCGCCGGTGCAGCTGTACACTACCCTCATCGTCCCTCAGGGCGTTCTGGGCAATCCCGCTCTCAAACCCGAAAGGGCGCGCACGTGGGAAGTCGCCCTGGGCGGCAAACTCACCGAGCGCGTCACCCTGAACCTGGTCGGCTTTGCCACCCAGGTGCGCAACAACGTAGAACTCGTTCCCTCGGGTGCCAACACCAGGGCAGACAACGTCGCCCGCATCTCCTCCCACGGATTCGAGGAGGAGACCTTTTACCGCAGCGACTGGACCTCAGCCTATCTCAACTTCTCCTATCAGCAGAGCACCAAAAAGAGGGTCGACCTGCTCAGAGGCGTTCTCTCCGGCAACACCCACCTGTATCCCAGCTACATGGTGAAATGGGGATTCAACCGCCGTCTGCGGCACGCGCCGGTCGAATTCGGCTTTGAGGGAAAGTACTGGAGCGAGCGGATCCCCAGCGAACAGAACATCAAGACCTACGACCCCATCAACCTGGAGAAATATCATCTGGAATCGCACTTTCTGGTCGATTTCATCCTGACGACCAGAGCACTGGCCTCCGGTCGCAGAACCGGCCTCCAGTTCAAAATCCAGAACCTGCTCAATCGGGAACACTACTACCCGGGTTTTCGCGACTTCGATATCCCCGGCCTGGGTCGACGTTACTTCGCCAGCGCAACCTATCACCTGTAAGAACGGCTCGCGCACCACCGCCTCTCCTGCGGACAGCGCGGAGCTTCTTCCAAACGACTGTAGGTATGCCCACTCTTCCAAATAAAAAATCCTGGACCTGTTCCCGTCTCCTGCTTCAGTCGACGCTCGCCCTCCTCCTGGGCTGGACCATCCAGGCCGCGGCGCAGGACAAAGTAGCCGTGGCCGCACCAATGCAGGAGATCTCCGTAGACGGCGACCTCTCCGACTGGCCGGAGGGCATTCAGCGATACCCCCTCGACCTGGTGGCAACCGGCGCCCTCCCGGAGAGCCGAGAAGATTTCCACGGATGGTTCCAGGTCGGCTACGACCCCGACCAGTCCGCCCTGTATGTCGCCGTAGAGATAGGCGACCAGTCCACAGTAGTCGACACGGCGGCCGGAGCGGGTTGGAACACTCAGGATGGCTGCGAGCTGTATTTGAGCACCAGTGACAATCGGGTGGGTGGAGAGGTATTCCAGTACGCCGTGTGGGGCGATTTCGATGTGGGCACCCGGGGGGAAGGACAGCTGGCGTTCACCAGGGGAGAAGGGCGGCACAGATACGAATGGCGGCTCGACGCGGCCGGCAAAGGCATCGATCTCCGCGAAGGAGCTGCACTGGGGTTGGACGTAGCTGCGATCGATCGGGATGCGGATGATTCCTTTTCCTGGATGAAGTGGGGGCAGGGAAAGGGTAGGGCGATGGGCGGAGGTTTGGGCGAAGTCATCCTGATCCCCGCCGGAACCCGGACGGGCGAGTTGCGCGGCGTGATCCGCTGGCAGGGCTCGGATCGCCCCATACCCCGCAGCAGGGTGTGGATTCAATCTCTGACCAGAGAAAACTGGCAGTGGCAGGTGCGCACCGACCGCCAGGGACAGTTCGCCATGCATCTGCCGGAAGGCACCTATCGCCTGGCGACCGCGGCCAACCCGGAGGATGGAGTATCGACCATTGTAGAAGTGCGCGCCGGAGGCGCCCAGACAGAACTGGAACTACCGCGCTCCAACGGACGCAGCGCGCCCATGGGAGCGGGAACCACGATGCAGGCCGGAAGCGGCACTATCGTCGAAGCGAGCTTCGGCATCCAGAAGGGACTGTGGCGCACCTACGGCCTGCCCGACGGCCTCGCTTCCACCGTAATCGACGCCATCTTTCAAGATCGAGCCGGATACCTCTGGTTCGGAACCCAGGGGGGTGTCAGCCGTTACGACGGCCAGCGCTTTACTACCTTCACAATAGACGACGGACTCGCTTACAACGGCGTCAGCGCCATCGCCGAGGATGGTGACGGAAACCTCTGGTTCGGAACCTGGGGCGGAGGCATCAGCCGCTACGACGGCCAGGCCTTCACTACCTTCACCACAGACGATGGACTCGCGCACGACGTCGTGCTATCGATCCTGCGTGATCGGGACGACAACCTCTGGTTCGGCACCCAAGGCGGTGTCAGCAGATACGATGCCCGACAGGATGTCGGCCGACAGGGCATCGGCCAGACCTTCACTACCTTCACCACAGACGACGGACTCACGCACGACGAGATCAGCGTCATCGCCCAGGACAGTGACGGCAATCTCTGGTTCGGAACCTGGGGCGGAGGCGTCAGCCACTACGACGGCCGGACCTTCACTTCCTTCACCGCTGACGACGGACTCGCACACGACGAGATCAGTGTCATCGCCCAGGACAGTGACGGCAATCTCTGGTTCGGAACCCAGGACGGCATCAGTCGCTATGATGGCCAGACCTTCATCACCTTCACCACAGACGACGGGCTGGCCTACAATGCCGTCAGCGCCATCGCCGAAGACCGTCGAGGCAATCTCTGGTTTGGAACCTGGGAGAAGGGGGTAAGTCGCTACACGCCCGGGCTTCCCGTCGGCCAGCGCTTTACCACTTTCACCACAGACGACGGACTCGCACACGACCAGGTCAGCGCCATCGCCGAAGACGGCGATGGAAACCTCTGGTTCGGAACCTGGGGCGGCGGCATCAGTCGCTACGACGGGGTGAACTTCTCCCACTTTACCCGCAGAGAAGGCCTGGAGGACAATCGGGGATCCGCTCTGCTGGAAGACCGGAACGGGAGCCTGTGGATCGGCACCCAGGATGGTGTCAGCAGATACGACGGAAAGAATTTCAACACCTTCAACACCGAAGATGGACTCGCACACAGCGCCGTCAACGCCATTGCCGAAGATGGCGACGGCAACCTGTGGATCGGCACCCAGGGCGGCGTCAGCAGATACGACGCCCGACAGGATGTCGGCCAGCGCTTTACCACTTTCACCACAGACGACGGACTCGCACACAGCTGGGTCAACGCCATTGCCGAGGACGCCGACGGCAATCTCTGGTTTGGAACCTGGGGCGGAGGTATCAGCCGTTACGACGGCCAGCGCTTTACCACTTTCACCACAGACGACGGACTTGCACACAATTGGGTCAACTGCATCACCCTGGATCGTCAGGGAGATCTTTGGTTCGGCACCAAGGGGGGCGGCGTCAGTAGATACGACGGAAAAAGTTTCAATACCCTCACCGCCGACGATGGGCTCGCGGCCAACTGGATCTGGACAATCCTGGAAGACCGGTTAGGCGCCCTGTGGTTCGCCACCGACGGCGGTGCCAGCAGATACGACGGCAAGACATTCAACACCTTTACCGATGACGACGGCCTCTCCTCCACCAAAGTGAGCGCCATCCTGCAGGACCGCCAGGGGCAGTTCTGGTTCGGCACCAGAGGTGGCGGCGTCAGCAGATACGATGGACAGGTCTTCCAGAGTCTGCTGGTGCGCGACGGCCTGACCGACAACACCGTCTCCGCACTGCTCGAAGACGCCAACGGCAATATGTGGATCGCCACGGACCGGGGCGTAACCCTTCTGCGCGCCCGCAAAGACGCTCCGCCGATCCACCTCGCCGACGTGGTCGCCGACCGGCGCTACGGCCCTGTAGGCGAAATCGAGCTACCCACGTCTCAGGACTACATCGCCTTCGAATTTCAGGGCATCAGCTTCAAGACTCGCCCCGGGGCCCTGCTCTATCGCTATCGTCTGGAGGGATACGACACCGCCTGGCAGTTGACCAACCTCAACCGGGTGGAGTATCTGGATCTGCCTCTGGGTGACTACCTCTTCGAAGTGGCGGCGATCGATAGGGATCTGAACCTTTCGACCGAACCGGTGCAGGTGCAACTGAAAATGCATCCGCCCTATGGCGATATCGCGCTCTACGCGACCCTGTTCGTAGTGCTCCTAGGCCTGGCCTGGCAGGCCGGCCAGATCGTCCAGCGCAACCGCAAGCTGAGGATAGCGCACCGGGAAGCCGAAGAGGCGCGCCACGAAGCCGACGCCGCCAACGAAGCCAAGAGCGCCTTCCTGGCCAACATGTCGCACGAGATCCGCACGCCGATGAACGGCATCGTCGGCATGGTCGATATGATCAAGCGCACCCCGTTGGAGAAGAATCAGCTCAACTTTCTCTCCATCATCGATACCTCTGCCGACGCCCTGCTGGAACTCATCAACGACATCCTCGACCTGTCCAAAATCGAAGCCGGAAGCATGGAGCTGGAAGAGGTCGACTTCGTCCTCTGGGAAGTGCTGGAAGGGGTCATGAAGCTGATGGCCATGCGCGCCCACGAAAAACATCTCGAGCTGGCCTGCCACATCGCCCCGGACGTGCCCGAAGGACTCAAGGGAGACCCCACTCGCCTGCGTCAGATCGTGGTCAACCTGATCGGCAACGCCATCAAATTCACCTCCGAAGGGGAGATCGGGGTACACGTCACCCGCGTCGAGCAGACGGAGGCGGAGATAGAACTGCACATCGCCGTGAGCGATACCGGCATCGGCATCCCCAAAGACAAACAGAACCTGATCTTCGAGGCGTTCTCACAGGCCGACAGCTCCACCACGCGTCAGTTCGGAGGCACCGGCCTGGGGCTGAATATCTCGCGCCAGCTGGTGGAGCTGATGCACGGCCGCATCTGGCTGGAAAGCGAGCCGGGTGAGGGCAGCACGTTTCAGTTTACCGCCCGCTTTGGCCCCTCGCAGATGCGCGCCGACGAAATCGCCGCCGAGCCGTGGAAACAGCTCGGGGAAATGAGAATACTCGCGGTGGACCACAGCGCTACCAACCGAAAGAGCATCGAAGAGATGCTTACCCGTTGGGGATTCCAGGTGGCCACTGCGACGAACGGCGCGGAGGCGCTGGCAGAACTGGAGCGCGCCCAGACCTATGAGGAGCCTTACGATCTGGCATTGGTCGAAGGAATGATGCCCAGCATGAGCGGGCTGGAGATGGCGCAGTATATCGACCAGCGCCCCGGACTGGTGCGGCACACCATGATGCTGCTCACCTCGCTGGACGACCAGAGCTACGTCGACCAGCTCGGCGAAGCGGGAGTGCGCCACTACCTGCGCAAACCGATCACCCAGTCCGACCTGCTCGACGGCATCCTCACCGCCCTGGGACCGGAGGCCGGACTGACCGGACAGGCTGTCGGAACGCACACGCAGGAGGATCTCCCTCCCCTGTACATCCTCCTGGCCGACGACAACCCGACCAACCAGTACGTCGCCACCAGCATGCTCGAAGAAGCCGGCCACCGGGTCGTAACCGCCGACAACGGCCGGATCGTAGTCGAACAGTGGGAAGGGGACAGTTTCGACCTGATCCTCATGGATGTGCAGATGCCCGAAATGGACGGGTACGAGGCGACCGGCACCATCCGCCAGCGGGAGCAGGAGAGCGGCGCGCACATCCCCATCATCGGTCTGACGGCCAACGCCATGAAGGGAGATCGGGAAGCCTGTCTGGATGCCGGCATGGACGACTACGTGCCCAAACCGGTGCGCTGGGAAGCGCTGCGGGAGGCCATCGTTCGGCTGGATATCCAACCCAAAAACCCGCCACCGCCTGCTCTGGAAACGACAGAGGATATCCTCCAGGACGCGGTGGAATCGCCGGAAACCGCCGGAGGGACATCCGACGCGCCGCCGGAAGACGACATGGACGCGATGCTGGCCGAACTGGGGCTGGATCCCCTCGACGACGGCGAGGAAGAGCCGCCGGCCGAAATCGCGTCGGACCTGCTGGCGCGGCTGGACGAGGAATTCGACGATGCGGCGCAGGACGTGGTCCTGGACGAGAGCGCCCTGATCGACATGAAGGAGATGGAGGCGCGCGGCTCCATCTCGGTGCAGAAGATGGTCGATCTGTTCGACCAGGGAGCGGCGCGCATCCTGCCAATGCTTTCTCAACTATTGGCCGCAGGGCAAGGAGCGGATCTGCAGCGCGAAGCGCACACCCTCAAAGGCAGCGCGCGCGATCTAGGAGCGCGTCGATTGGCGGGATTCTGTCAGCAGTTGGAAGATATGGGACGGGAAGGAGAATACGACGATGCGGAAGGGTTGATCGAACGGATCGACGACGCCTTTACCGAAGCCAGAGAAGCTATCCGGGATTATCTGGGGCAGTAGATCAAAAGCGCGTGCCAATTGTCCGATTCATACCAGATCAAAAAACTGATGCCCTGATGTTGCTGGGATTTCCGGAGAATAGTCGTCGAGCATCAGGACATCCAAAAATCAAACTGGGTATTATCTACTTTACCAGAACATCCTCTTTGGATGGATCCTCGACTTTTATCAGTTCGACGTTGAAGATCAGCGTCGCGTTGGGAGGAATGACCCCGCCGTCCCCCTCCTCCCCGTAGCCCAGTTCGGGGGGAATGACCAGCAGCGCTCTCCCACCCTGTTTCATCAAGGCAATCCCCTCGTCCCAGCCGTCGATCACGATTCCCTCTCCCAGCGCGAACTGGAACGGCTCCCCCCCCTTGTTGGAATCGTCGAAGACCGTGCCATTCTCCAGCATGCCGGTGTAGTGCACCGTCACCTGCTGACCCGCATTGGGCGGATCGCCCGATCCCGACACCAGCTCGAGATACTTCAGGCCGCTGTCGGTCATCTGCACCCGGGGGACCAGATGCTTTCCGATCAGCTTCTCCAGAGCATCCGCGTCGAGCTCTCCCCGCTCCAAAAGCTGCACTCCCATCTTGATGACATTATCCCTCTGCTCCATGGAGAGCGCCGCCAGATCATCGCAGATGAGCAACACTGGCGGTCCATCCGTTATCCCAAAGGCCATCATCCGCGCCAGTGAAAAGCCGTCCTGCCGACGCGCCGAGATCATCACCAACTCGACCTGTTGATCCTCCGCCCTCACCAGGCGGTTTACCTCCTTGGTATCGTGCTCGATGCTGTAGCCCAGCTCCAACCCAGGATAGGTCTGGTTGAACTCCTCCAGAGCACCCAGAATGCGCTGATAAAACTGCATCAGTTCTCCATCCTTGGCCTGCCCTATCGCCTGGAGATCGGGCGATGCCTCGTAACAGAGGATATACGGCCCTTTCTTTCGGGGATGATATTTTCGACACCCCTGAACGATCCTCTCGGCCAGCTCGGGATTCGGAGCCTGCTGTTGGGCGGCAGCTCCGCTCCCCCTCTTCTCTGCCTGCAGATGGCTCTGCAAACGCTCGGTAATGCGCGGGATTGAAGCGTCTTTGCGGATGAAGTCGTTCGCCTTGTGAGTCAGAGCGGTGCGCACCGTCTCCGTGTCTACCTGGGTGGTCAGCATGACGATGGGACAATCGGCAAAACCGGGAATCTTGCGCATGTATCTGAGCGCGGTAATGCCGTCCATTCTGGGCATCTGGATATCCAGCACGACCAGATCGATGTCGGCTCCCTGCTCCTTGACCGCCTTCAGGGCCTCCATCCCATCGGCCGCAGGTATGACCGCACAGCCGAGTTCCTGGAGGATGCTGCTGATCTTTTCACGGGACATGGCCGAGTCTTCCACCACCAGCACGGTCTTCCCCGTTCCATCGGACGATTGAGATACCATACTATTCGACCATCTTCTCCTCGCCCTCCGGCGGGTCGCTGACATCCACTAGCTCCACGTTGAAGATCAGCGTCGCGTTCGGCGGGATGATCTTTCCATCCCCCTCCTCCCCGTAGCCCAGTTCGGGGGGAATGACCAGCAGCGCTCTTCCCCCTTTCTTCATCATCGAGATCCCCTCTTCCCACCCGTCGATCACGATCTCCTGCCCCAGGGTAAATTCGAACGGCTGATCCCGCTCGATGGAGTTGTCGAAAACCGTGCCATTCTCCAGCATGCCGGTGTAGTGCACCGTCACCTGCTGCCCGGCCTGCGGTTCGACGCCCGGCCCCGGCAGCACCTCGAGATACTGGAGGCCGCTGGCCGTGGTGCGGACCTCGGGAACGAGGTATCTCTCGACGAGTTCCTTCAGACTCTCTGTAGTAACGGCGCGCCGCTCCAGCATCTCTATCCCCACCTTGGCCACCCCGTCGCGCTGGTCCGGAGATAGGGCAGCGATGGAATCACAAATCAGAAACACAGGCACTTTTTTGTCCTTGCCAAAACTAATCATCCGCGCCAGCGAAAATCCCTCGGGGGTGCGCGCCGAGATCATCAGCACCTCGACCCGCTGGTCTTCGGCCCTGACCAGGCGCGACACCTCCTTGGTATCGTGTTCGATACTGTATCCCAGCTCCAGCCCCGGATAAGTCTGATTGAAACCTTCCAGAACCTCCAGAACGCACTGGTAAAAACGGGCCAGTTCCCGACTGCCCCCCTTCGGCAACTCCTCGATATCGGTCCTCGCCTCAAAGAACAGGATATAGGGTCCCTTCTGGGTGGGATGATACTTCCGACACCCCCGGATTATGCCCTCGGCCACTTCGGTGTGGTCCACCTTCTTCCCCACCTGCTGGAGGATCGCCTTGTCGATCTTCTCCTTGAGCTGCGACGGCTTGCACGGCTTGGTCACGTAGTTGTTGACCCCGGCCTTGACCGCGCTGATGATATCCTGCTTGTTGTTGCGCGTGGTCAGCATGACCACCGGCAGCCCCTTCAACTCCGGCGCCTGCCGCACCTTCTGCAGCAGCTCCAGACCGGACATCCTGGGCATATTCCAGTCGGTGAGCAGCAGCTCGAATTTCTCCTTGCTCAGCCGTTCCCACGCCTCCTGACCATCCCCCGCTTCGGCTACATCCTCGTATCCCAGCTTGAAGAGCATCTGCTTTATAATGCCACGCAGAGGCGTTGAATCCTCAACCAGCATGACCTTCATGAATCGATTCTCCTCACTAATCCCTTTTTGGATAAATCAATTGGAAGTAAAATTTATCTTCTCAAATCGGTTTTGCCAAATTAAAATGATGGCAGCGCTGCCGGCACAATAACCTGGAGCCGATGGGCAGCTTGTCGCAGCCTCATTCCATTCGCTGCCCTGGCTTGGATGTATTACTTTTTTTCCCCAGATCCAGTTCGTCACCACATCCCTATCGACACCTCGACAACCCCGGACATCTCGTGCACATCTACGCCGCCTGTCCCAATTGCAGCAACAAACGGGAAACGACCGAAGTGTACGAATGCCGGACCGCCATCGGCGGCTGCGGCCAGATCTTCTGCCGCCAGTGCGCCGGCGGGCTGACCACCGTCCGCTGTCCCGCCTGCCGCGAGCCGGTCTTCATGGGCTCCGTAGTTCAGACAGGCACCGTCCAACCCGGCGAAAATCTCGAAAAAACGGATTGAAACCCCGTCCGACGTCGCCTCTCAGCGGCTCAGCAGTCTGTGCAGAGTCAGAGCCAACGTCCGCGCCCCGACAAACAGATCCTCCAGCACCACGTATTCCCCGGATCCGTGCGCCGTGCCCGGCGTGCCAAAGCCCAACCCAATCGCCGGAATCTCCAGCTGACGCGCCAGGTGCGCCGCATCGAACCAGGCCATCAGCGGCTTCGCCTCCACCGCTCCACCCCGCACCTCCGCCATAGCCTTCACCGCCGTCCGGATGTATTCGTCCTTCGGGTCGCACCAGAACGGGTACATATCCTTTATCCAGCTCACCTCCACCGGCCGTTTGGCAAACCACTCGTCCCCCTTCCCCAAATCGGCCATGGCCCGTTCGAACCGCCCCCGGAAGATTCGCCCGTCCCAGTGCCCTTCCTGTTGTTCGGCCAGATCCGCGTCCTGCACGTCGTAGTTCAGATTGATCTGCAGCTCCGCCTCGCCCGGGACGATCGCCGGCAGGGTGCCGGCCCGAAAAACTCCGATATTGACCGGGCACTGGGGGAAGACCTCGGCGTGGTCGGCGGCGAAGAGATCGATCGCCTGCTTGACCTCGATCCCCTTGTCCAGCCCGCTTACCGCGCCCCGTCCGGAACCGTGGCCCGCCTGGCCGTGCACCAACACCCGCGCCGTGACCACGCCGTTGCAGCCGTTGTCCACCTGAGTGCGGTCCCCGTCGAGACAGAGGGCAAAATCCCCGGTCACCCCCGCCAGACAGCAGGCCAGACTGCCCGCCCCGGCGCCGTTGCACTCCTCATCCACCACCGACTCGAAGATCACCCGGCCATTCAATTCCTCGACGTTCTGCAGCAGCGCCCGGACCGCCATCAGCCCCATGACCAGATTCCCCTTGGTGTCGGACGTGCCCCGCCCGAACATGCAGCCATCCTCGATCACCGGGTCGAACGGATCGAACTTCATGCCGGCGGTGCCCACCGTGTCCATGTGGTCGTTGATCAGAATGCACACCCCCTCGCCGCTGCCCAGTTTCCACTCCCCCACCACATTCTCCCGCCCCTCCCAGCTGCGGCCTGCCGGCCCGATGATGCCGCCGCGCGCGTACACATCCTCCGGCACCCCAATTCTCCGGACCTCCGCCCCCATCCCCCGCAGCCGCTCCTCCACCCAATCCTGACCGGCCGCCTCGGAGCCGGCCGAATCGTCTCCGGAATAGGGGTTTACCGTGGGAATGGCGACCAGTTCCCGCGTCCACTCCACCTGCTGCTCCTGCAGACTCTCCACCGCTCCGAGCAGTGCCTGTTCCCGTGTGTCCATCTGATCTGTTTCTCCTCTCTCTGTGACCCCCGGCACCGCACACCAGGGCGAATAACGCATATTCTCTTCCATACCGGTCGCAGTCAAAAAAAACCACGTCCCGGATGCCCTTCAGTAAATTTCTAAGACTGCCGATAAGTAAAAATAAAGGCCATTATGGCATTGCTCCAGGTCTCTCCCCCTCTCCCCACTGGGTCAATTCGCCCTACAAATGGCGAAAACGCGCACTTTCTCCCCAGCGACCGCCCAGCAGCGCTTCCGGTCATAAATCGTTACAGGGCTGTTTTCTCTAAATTTAGACAATTTTTTCAATTTTCGGAAACCCGGGTATGTGAATTGCTGTCTAAATAACAAGAAAGGTGCGGATCTCCGGTCCCTCTCCTCCGGACCCGCCCGAACAAAGGAGCGCGACATGACCGCTGTCCTCGAAGCCCCCACGTCCTGCGTCGAAGACCAGCTTGATTTCGATCTCCTGTCCCTTCCCGGGGATCGGTTCGACGACCTGCACGAAGGCATCCGCTACGCCATGTCCTGGGACGAACTCGAAGGCTGGATCGCCCGGGCCCGCACCGCCTACGAGCAGGGCGCACTGGCGGACCCCCAGGTAGAAGAACTGGTGGAGCAGGCGATCCACGTCAGCCGCTGTGTTCCCGAAGTATGATAGTAGACCACATTGAACGTGAAGATGTGGATCTCCGCAAATGCCGGTACGCTCTGGCGAAATGCTGATACAAACTCCTCCAAATTCATTTGGAGGAGCATAGCTTCGACCGAGCCGTAAACTCCGACGAAATTACTGTCGAGCCGGCCTCTTTCGCGGCCGGCACAGCTTCCTCTGTCTCCAATGGCCACCGTCCGTGCATCGACGCGGTGTGACAAATAAAAAAAGCCGCCCGAATCTGCGAGTCCTCCTGGTGCAGGACCCGATTGGGCGGCTTTTTGTCGCGTTTTGCGCAGAGCGCTATCTGGAATGGCGGCGGATCATGTAGAGCCCCGAACCGACCAGCAGCACCAGGATCGCTCCCTCTCCCCCGAAGGGAATGGAGCCGCCGATCTGGGCTGCGGTGCTCGCCGACTGTGCTCCTATGACCATGTGGTTGGCGTCGCTGGCGGCGACCGTTAAACCATCCGTATAGTCACCAGCCGGAATGAGTGTTCCAGTCTCGTTAAAGCCGACGTAACCAGCCACCGTCCCCACACGAAAGGTGTGTTTCTTTGTCGCGGTCGGCGATATCACGGCCGTTACAAAGAAATGATCCCCAGGTGGAAGGGAGAGCCGGCGATCGGTACCTATTCCCGTCGGCAATGCGCTGACGTCGAGTAAAGTCGCCGCGCCGATATTCACCGGAGCCGTCGTTGCCATTAATATATCGCCCGGATCCCAAGCATCACTATTGGCGGCGGAGTCTCTGTACAGGCGAAGCTCGGTAAAATCCGCCGCCACTAGCCCGGTGGGCACCGAAAGGTCTGAAATGATGACCTCTACACCCCTGGCAGCAGCAACAGCGTTGCCCAAATCATTGACCCGAAAAGGACCAGGAGGAAAGTTGTCATCAATAACCATGGTGAAAATCACCACCTCCGACCCTTCGGGCGTCTGGTTCGCACCGACCAACCCCTGCTCAAAGGTCACGCGTCCATCCTGCTGAGCACAGAGGGGAGAAAAGAGAAGCAGGAGAACTCCGAGACTCCCCAGCAGGCAAGATATATTTCGGGCATGTGCGCGCAGTGAAGTCATTGCCCAGCTCACGGCGCCGGCGACCAGGCCGGAGCCCAGTCGATCGCCGCATCGTTGCTCAGGTTTATCGGTTCGGCGCCGTCCAGACCGACGGCGTAGATCTCGGAGTTGCCGTCCCGGTCGGTCTCGAAGCCGACCCAGTTTCCGTCCGGCGACCAGGTGGGCCGACGGTCGTCGGCCGGGTTGTCGGTCAACCGGGTCACATCCCCTCCGTCCACCTCCATAAAGTAGATCTCAAAATCGCCCCTCCGGTCGGAGGCAAAGGCGATCCGACTCCCGTCCGGCGACCAGTTCGGAAAGCGGTCGTTGGCCAGATCGTCGGTCAGGTTGACCACATTGCTCCCATCGACGTCCATCATGTAAATCTCGAAGTCGCCGATGCGATTCGATTCGAAGGCGATTCGGCTCCCGTCCGGCGACCAGTTCGGGAAACGATCGCTGGACAGGTCGTCGTCGGTCAGGTTGACCACATTGCCCCCGTCCACGTCCATCACATAGACCTCAGCATCCCCATTCCGATCCGAGGTAAAAGCGATTCGATCGCCGTCCGGCGACCACGTCAGACCGAAAACCCCGTCATCCCCGGGACTGTTGGTCAAGCGCTGCACGTTGGCGCCGTCGGCATCCATAGCATAGATCTCAAAATCCCCGTCCCGATCCGAAACAAAGGCGATCCGCCTCCCATCCGGCGACCAGGTGGGCGACCAGTCGGAGGTGGGGCTGTTGGTCAGATTGACCTGCTCCCCTCCATCCGGATCCATCGCGTAGATCTCACCATCGGCGCCGCGATTCGATACAAAGGCGATAGCGCGGCCAGGCAGGTCGATCGGCGGATCGACTGGCGGATCGACTGGCGGATCAACAGGCGGATCAACAGGCGGATCAACGGGCGGATCGACTGGCGGATCAACGGGCGGATCAACAGGTGGATCAACCGGCGGATCAATCGGCGGATCAACGGGCGGATCAACAGGCGGATCAACAGGCGGATCAACAGGCGGATCAACCGGTGGGTCTACCGGCGGATCAACGGGCGGATCAACCGGTGGGTCTACCGGTGGATCAACAGGCGGGTCTACCGGCGGGTCTACCGGCGGATCAACGGGCGGATCTACCGGTGGGTCAACGGGCGGGTCTACCGGTGGATCAACGGGCGGGTCTACCGGTGGATCGATCGGCGGATCAACGGGCGGATCTACCGGTGGATCGACCGGTGGATCAACGGGCGGATCTACCGGTGGATCGACCGGTGGATCAACGGGCGGATCGACACCTGGCTCTTCTTCCTGCACCCGCTTCATAACGATCCGCACCCGCACCGCCTCTCCGGGCAACACGTCCGTGGTCGTCACTCCCGTGTAAGTCATCGCGCCCAGCGCATTGTATGCACAGAGGCGCACCAGCCGGGCCTGACCGACCGGCACGTCGCTTATCGTGCCCCTGGCGACCAGATCCTCACCTATGTTCAGATGGCCTCTGAGCGTATCCTGGGCACCGATGACCACCTCGTAGTCGATCCAGGCCACCTCTGCGGCGACCACCTTGGGCAGCGGCAGGGCGATCTCAAAACGACCGGTCGGCTCCTCCGGCCGCACCACACTCTCGCGACCGCAGCCCCCGATGACCAGCGAGGACAGCAGCACGAGCAATAGCCAGGTAGTCGATCCAGGCCCCCTCTCCGTCCATCCGGACAGACCTTTCCTATGGGCAGCAGCGATCATCCCGACCCTCCCAGATCCTCGAATACCGCCTCCACCTCGATCTCCCCCACCTCCGGCAGCAGCGCCTGCAGCACGATCTCGACTTCGACCGTGCGATCGTCTTCCACGCTCACCAACTCCGAACCGAAGGCCACCAGCCGATCCCGGCCGTTGTAGGCGTACAACTCCACCAGGTGGTCCCCACCCGCCCTGACGGCCAGCACGGTCCTGCGGGCGACCCGATCTTCGGTGACGATCAGCTCTCCCCGAAGCGTGTCCAAATCCGCCCCCACAATCAGATACTCCACGCGCACCACACCGCTCCCGACCGGGGATCCGGTGATGATCACTGTCCCACCGCGCGGACTCGACGTCACCACTAACCGCATCTCGTCGAAAGCACTCACCCCCGCCCCATCCGTCACCGCCAACCGAAATACGTACTCCCCGGCCTCCTCCGGTACTACCGTTGCCAGCGGCGCATCCGCATCGCCGATCCCCACAGCCGCCGGGCCACTCACCTGCACCCACGCATACGACAGCAATTCCCCCTCCGCGTCGAAACTGGCGCCGCCATCCAGCACCACCGTCTCGTGCACCTCCACCTCCAGATCCCGGCCGGCGTGCGCTCTGGGCGGCGTATTCGCCGGCGGATCATCCGGTGGATCATCCGGCGGGTCATCCGCCGCGAGCACCAGCAGAAACACCTCGTCCTGGGCACTCATCCCCGCCTCGTCCGTCACCGTCAGCCGAAATACGTACTCCCCCGGCGTCTCCGGCGCCACCCTGGCCAGCGACGCATCTCCCTGGCCGATCCCCACCACCACCGGACCGCTCACCTGCACCCACGCATACGACAGCGATCCCCCCTCCGCGTCGAAACTGGCGCCGCCATCCAGCACCACCGTCTCTCGCACCTCCACCTCCAAATCCCGTCCGGCGTGCGCTCTGGGCGGCGTATTCCCCGGCGGATCGACCGGTGGATCGACCGGCGGATCGACCGGTGGATCGACCGGCGGATCGACCGGTGGATCGACCGGCGGATCGACCGGTGGATCGACTGGCGGATCGACCGGTGGATCGACCGGTGGATCGACCGGTGGATCCACCGGCGGATCGACCGGCGGATCAATCGGTGGATCGACTGGCGGATCGACTGGCGGATCAATCGGCGGATCATCCCCCGCAAGCACCATCAGGTACACTTCGTCCTCGGCGCTCACGCCCTCTTCATCCGTCACCGTCAGCCGGAACAGGTATACTCCCGGCTCCTCCGGCACTACCGTTGCCAGCGGCCCCCCCCCCTGACCGATCCCGACCGTTTCCGGACCGCTCACCTGCACCCACGCATACGACAGCGGACCGCCCTCTTCGGCGGCGCTATCGCTGCCGTTCAACACCACCTCTTCCCGCGCCTGGACGCGCAGATCCTCTCCCGCATTGGCCAGCGGCGGCACCGGAGACGACGTCGGCGGTGACTCGCAGCCTGGGGAGATCAGCAGCGCCAGTGCCAGAATCAGGGGAGTATATCTGGCCCGGATATCCATGGTATTCGCTTCGGCTTAAGGACGGAATACGGAACAACTCGACCCATTCGGATTTCTGTCAGCTCTCAGGTCTTCTCCGTATGGGCGGAGCTATTTGATTTGAGTCCTAGCTTGCCCGCTTCAGCTGTATCCTCCTGTTTCTGCGCCGCGATCCCTTCGACGCCGCTTTTTGAGGAGTCGATCCTTCCACTTGCGATTTGCTCCCTCGGTACACATTGACAAGCGGCAGAATGGATCGTTCCCGATCCATCTCCGGGATTCGCTCGGCGATTTCGCGATGAAAAGCCCAGAACCAGACGCCGACCGCCAGCGCGTATCGACCCCAGATATTCCACTGCGCCAGCAGCTGGGCGAGGATCTGTCGCCGGGCCAGGGGAAAATGCTCCCGAGCGCTTGCCAGCAGCGTCTCTTGCCCCTGGACTCCCTCCAGATATTGCCAGATGGCGATCTGGCCGTTGATGAAAAAGCTGGCCACGTGCGTGGCCCAGAGCGCCACCAGCACCGTGCCCATCCACCGGAGCTTCCAGCCGAACGACTTGCCCGGAGAAGCCGCCAGCAAAGCGGTGGCGGTAATCAGATTCAGATAGACGATATCGTATCCCTGCACCTCCAGCCTGAGCGGTGCCCCTCCCAGGCGATAGACGAGCAGCAGGATACCGCCGCGCAGCTCCAGCTGGACCGGAAGCTGCAGCAGAGTAAAGAGAGCGTTGACCGTCGGCGCGACCATGGCCAGGTAGAACGGCGCCAGCAACTCCCAGACGCCGTAGAGCAGGCCTGCGATCACCAGGAACTTGCCGAGGAAGGTCAGCGCGCCTCTCATCCCTCGCGCCTCCCCCGCACGACCACAATCTCGCGCACCCAGTAGAGCCAGAGCAGCAGCACAAAGCCGATATTGACCAGCACCATCACGTAGATGTGAAACAGCTCGATCTGCATCGGCGCAAAATGGGCAACCATCCCCATGATGACCAACCGTATCGCGCTGTACAGGGTGAACGCGGGCACCACCATCGCCACCCCCTTGGTCTTGCAGGAGATCGAGGCCGGATAGGCCAGCACCGATGCAAGGCACATGAACAGGGCGAAGATCCCGGTGCATTCGAACGTGACCTGATAGACCACATTGTCCACGGCCAACTCGCACACGCCGACCGGCAGTTGCAGAGCGCCCAGACGTGCCTGGATGCCCAGCACCTTCAATAGCACCGATGCCGCATAGGACAGGGGGTACATGTAGAGATGGGCCAGATAGGTTCGCAGCCACGCAAATCCCACGGCCATCCCCCCCAGCCACACGACGAACAGCAGACAGAAGCGCAGACCGGAATTGCTCCTCCAGGCGCTTTTAATCGATCCCACTTAAAGATACCTCAGATCCCGCTATATGGACAGTTTCACTCCCGAGTGATGGTGCACAACAACGCGTTTTCTCCAACTCCAAAATCGAACAGGTTCTGCAATTCAGTGCAGAAGCCATTTCAGCCCCATGGGAATCAATGTCCCGACTCCGATCATAAACAGGCCGATCAGACTCAGCAAAATGCCGCGTCCGACGATCCCCAGATATTCGATCCACTTGCCGTAAAACATGCCGATCCCTTTACCTGACAACGGGTTATGCCTATTGTCACTATCAATACATAAGGAATAGGAGACGCAACGCTCCATATTCGGGTTATCGGCATCTTCGGGGATAGCTTTAATCTCTTGAAGGGAAAAGATTTAGGCAGGAGGGCAGAGCAGAGCAGCCACATCCAATATATCGGCAAAAAACGCAATTGGGCTACGGGAAAACCCCTGTCGAGGGATTTCGATTGCGCGCGGTGGCATCCAGCAGGTGCTCACGCGGCAGAGGTGCTATCCAGATTCTCGCGATTTCATTTGAGCAGCAGCATGCGCTGCGTCTGCACTCGCGACCCGGCCGTCAGTCGGTAGAGATACGGACCGCTGGCCAGTGAAGCACCCCGGTCGTCCCTGCTGTCCCAGTGGATCTGATGAACTCCCGCCTCGACGCGTCCTTCTACCAGCGTGCGCACCAGCTGACCGAGAGTGTTGAAAACCTCCAGATGCACCTCCTGGTCGGTCGGCAAATCGAAGCGGATCAGCGTCTGGGCATTAAAGGGATTGGGCGCGTTGGGATGCAGGGCGAACCGCAGCGGCAGAGATGCAGCATCCTCCGCCTGGAAGTGCACTGCGATCTGCCCACCGTTGAAGCTCCCCCGCAGATCCCGCACCTGAGAGACCCCTCCAGTCGGGATAATGCGGAGCAGTTCACCGGAACCCCGCACATCGCGATCCCCGGCAAAAACCACGCGCAAACCGTCCTCGGCATTCCGGTAGGCCGCCTGGAAGTTCCCCAGTTCCGGAGCCATCTCGATGGTTCCCTGTAGCCCCTCAAAGAGCAGGTCGCCGGCGATAATTCCCTCGCGTTCCTCGGTCCAGACGACCCACTGATCACCCTCGGAAATCAAGGCCAGCAGACGCTCTTCGGGGATCGGCTTTGAGCTGGACTCCGGCTGCGGATGGTTGTCCGATGCGGCTTCCTGGACCGGAAAATGATCGATGAGACCCAACCGATGCTGGATCACCAAAGCCGCGTCGTAGGAAGTGATCGGCCCGATGGGAGCACCCAGATCGACATTGGCCGCCAGCGAATCCACTCCGGCGAGTTTGTCCAGTGGATCCAAGCTGATCACGTGCTTCAGAATAGTGGCGGCGTCGTACGCCTGGCGCGAGCCATTCCCATCTGCGTCCCCGAGAAGCAGGACCCAGTGGTCGCCTATCACATCCGTCTCCGGACCCGTAGCACTGAGCGGATCGGTGTAGGTGATTTTAACCGGCTTACTGTCACTCAGCGTATACAGGACGCGGTCGTCATGGGCGCTGAACCCCGCATCGAAACTGGTGAGCACTTCGCCAAAAAAGACGCCCCCGAAGGCTACCTGTTCCTTCAGTTGCACCGTCTCCTGATCGCCGGTCAGACTATCCACCAGCACGACCGCGATTGAATCCAGAACCGCCGGATCCAGATCCTGATCCAGATCGGTAACGCGCACCCGCACCGTATCCCCCGGCTCCGAGACGACCGTCGATTTGAGCACGCCGTCATCCCCTGTCAGGATGACCTGAGGCATCTGGACCGGATTCCAATCCGTCCGTCCGCCGTTGAAGCTCAAGATCTCGAAGTCGAGCATCCCATTCAACGCCCGACGCACGTCTTTGATCTTGAAATTGAACTGCATGAATTGACCTATGCTGTTCGCATCCAAAGGCGAGTCTTCGGTCGTAGCGCTGACCACCACCTTGCTCGGATCTCCCCCACTTCCTTCAACTACCTGCTCGTCAATCGTCCAGAGATCGATCATCGATCCGGCCTGCATCCCAACAAAGTCGAGCAGTTCGCCGTTGAAGGCGAGTTCCAGATCCGCTTCCACTACCATCATACCGCTGGTATAGTCGATATTGACGGACAGGGATAGATCATCCACCTCCGTGTAGGATACATACAGCGGGTCTTCAAAGGTCGCATTGGGAATTTTGACAACCGATACATCCAGACGAGGAGGAGTGGCGAAAACGATAAAAACCTCACCCAAACTACCCAATGCCAAAGGAGCGCCGATGATGAGATCATCGACCCCATCTCCGTTGAAATCCCCACCGGTAACGCTGACGCCGGCCAGATCGCCTGCATTGGCACCCAGTACCTTCAAATCGATGCTGGCAGAGGTAAGATCGATCTCTGGCTCCGCGTAAGCCGGCATTCCGTAGATTCCGTAAATCGTGCCACCGACCGAGGACAGGGGAGCAGTGGTGATGAGATCGTCGAATCCATCCCCGTTGAAGTTGATTGCCGCAACCGCCCAGCCCATGCCCCCTACCTGTTCGGCCAAATCACCCCAGACGGTCAGATCGGGACTTTCGGGACTCCCAGAATTTCCTAGATCAATCAGGACGCTGCTGCCGTCTCCCGGTGGAGCCCCGCCGTAAACCACGTAACTCACACCGACCCATATGGACGTCCCCGGACTGCTGGCCGGACCGCCTATCACCATATCGTCATACTCATCCCTGTTGACATTCCCGGCGGCCACCGACCATCCCAGGTTATCGCCCAAGCCGACCTGAAACTCAATCCCCCGCACCGTCACATCCGCCTCGTCTACCAAATCGACCGAGCCGCCCAGAGTGCTGGGACCCGCGCTGAAGACGACATACGCTTCACCGCGTGCTCCACTGGCGTTGTTCGCACCGATGAGCAGATCGCAATAGCTGTCGCCGTTGAAGTCGCCGTAGTCAACAGAATACCCGCTGTTGTCCCCCCCTTCCTGGCCGTAAACTTCGATATCCGCAGTCTCGGAAACGCTCAAATCCACCAGTGGCTCAATAGAGCCGGGATCATTTGTTCCGTAGATCACGTAGGTGATACCGGCGCCCGCTCGTCCCAGGGGGGCCGCAAATGGAGCCCCGATGATAATATCATCGGTTTCATCGCCACCTATATCTCCGGTAGCCAGGGAAATCCCCAGACCATCCCCGGCACTCCCTCCCTGAATCTCGATATCCGCAGCCCCTTCTTGGCTCAGATCGAGAGAGGGGTTGGGGAAAGTCGCAGCCCCAAAAATGACGTAGACCTTGCCCGCGCCGATCCGCCCCCCCGGACTGGCAGCATAGGCCCCGATGGTGATATCGTCGAAACCATCGCCATTCACATCGCCGCTCCCTACAGCACTACCCGTCAGATCCCCATTTGGTCGATTCTCCGAGGGATTCGATCCCTGTGCCCCTTCGATGATCAGAGCCGCCCCCGTTTCCAGATCGACCGAAGGTGCAATGCTGGAATCGCCCAGCACTACGTAGACCTTACCGGCATCGGTCCGTCCCGAGGGAGAAGAGTTAGGCGCCCCGATGATGAGATCGGCTAGCCCGTCGTTGTTGATATCACCGGTCGCTGTCGAATAACCCGCCTGGCCATTTGTCTCGCTCCCCAGCAACTTGACGATACCGGTCGTACCGGCCAGACTGATCTCTTCCCCCTTGGCGGAATCCCGGACGCAAACCACCGCCAGCAAGGCAACCAGGCAGGCACCCAGCCACCTCGCCTTTCTTCCCGGCTTTCCGCTTTCGCGTTTATAAACCAACCCTGAAGACATGATGCCTTCTCTGAAAACAGACTCGAATTTCATTTGACCAGCACCATCTTCTGGATGGACTGGAACTCACCGGCCATCAGCCGATAGAAATACACTCCGCCGGCCACTTTTGCTCCGCTGTCGTCGCGGCCGTCCCACATCACCTGGTAATTCCCCGCCCGCTCCGCTCCCTGCACCAATCCGCGCACTCGCTGCCCTGCGGCGTTGAAAACCTCCAGGTTCACCTGGCTGGCCCGAGGCAGGGCATAGCGGATCAGGGTTTCGGGATTGAACGGGTTGGGCACGTTCGGCTTCAGTTCAAAGACATTCGGCAAAACCACCGCTCCCATCCCCTGCAAGCGTCCGACAATCCGCCCTCCGTTGAAACTCGCCCGCTCCAGTTCGACCCGATCCGCCGTCGTCGGCAGCAGGTGCAACAGCTCACCCGTCCCGGAAACCGGATGCGTGCCGGCAAAGGCGATGCGCATTCCCCCTTCGCTCTCGTGGGTAACCAGGAGGAAGTCGGCCAGTTCATCGGCCATCATCACCCGCCCGTTGAAGCCGCGCAGCGTCAGATCACCGGACAGGATCTCGTCCCGCCTCTCGGCGACGACAGCTATATAGCCTGAACGCCCCTCCAGAGCGATAATCCGCTCCGCCACCAGTGGTTTCGGACCGGGGGGCTCTTCGGCAGGCTGCGGATGATTCTTCGACGTGCTCTCCTGGATCGGGAAGTGATCGATCAGCCCGACCCGCCGCCGCAGTACCAGGCTGGCGTCTTCGGCCTCGATCAGACTCTCGGGCGCTTCGAGATCGACATTGGCCGCCACCGCTTCCAGACCGTCCAGGGTAATAGCCCCCACCGAATGCGATAGAATCAGAGATGCATCCTGGCCCCCCAGCTTCTGGTTGCTGCTGGCATCTCCCCACGGATCGACGACTTTGCAGATGACCTCGAGCGACGCCTGACCCACACCTATACCCCCCGCCACATCGAGATAGGTGATGAAGAGAGTATCGGCGAGATTGATGCGCAGCAGTTGGTCTCCCGGCTCACCGGATCCGGCACCGCCATCGAAAATCGTTGCCGCTTCCCCGAAGAATACGTTGGAATCGAAATCGATCGCCTCCAGGACAATCGTCTCTTCGTCCTTGTCGAAACCGGTCTCATCGTCCCTGCTGATCACCGTGACGCCGACCGTCTCCTTGACGCCGGGATCGGCGTTGAGATCCGCGTCCACGACCCGGATGCGCACCAGTTCGTCCGGCTCGACAGCGGCCGTCGCCGAAATCGAACCCAGCTCTCCGGAGAGCACCATAGCTGTGGCGCAAACCTCGCTTAAGCCCCCGCTGGAGTCCAGCGAATCATCGTAACAGAAATTGATCTGATCCCCGTTCTGCACCTGCACAATCCCATCGCCCGAAGTGGTTTCTGACGAAAACTCCGGCTGAACCACCAGTTCGAATAATCCGGCAGCTCCCAGAGCGTCGAAATTCTCCACCTGAGCGCCCACCGTCACCCGCACCGGCACCGAGGCGGCACCGACCGGAATACCGATATCGTCGTCGGTCACCGTCACCTGAATATCCTGAATACTGGCAATCGAAGGAGGATCGCTGGTGATAGTCCCATCCACGCCGATCAGCGCCACCAGGCTCGTAGTGCAGCGCTCGGTTTGCCCGCCGCTGGAGTCCAGCAAATCGTCGTAGCAGAAACTGATCTGATCCCCGTTCTGCACCTGCACAATCTCATCGCCCGAAGTAACGCCCGACGAGAAGACTGTGGCGATCTGCAGCGCGAAACTGTCATCGGGCTTTCTGGTAGCCGACAGATTTTCCACCTGGGTACCCACCGTCACCCGCACCGGCACCGTATTCTGGGTATCGGGAATGCCGTCGTCGTCGTCGGTGACCGTCACCTGGATGTCCAGGCTGCTGACGAGAGAGGTGGGGGCGCTGGTAATCACCCCATCGGCGCCAATCAAAAACACCTGGCTCGTGGCGCAGCGTTCGCCTCCGTCGGCACCACTGGCGTCCAGCGAATCGTCGTAGCAGAAGCTGATCTGATCCCCGTTCTGCACCTGCACAATCCCATCATCGGAAACAGCAGAAGACAAAAAATCCGGCTGAATGACCAGCCTGAATATTCCGTCTGCCGTCTCCGGAACCAGGAAATTCTCCGTCTGCGTGCCCACCGCCACCCGCACCGCCACCGAATCAGCACCGGCGGGCACCCGATTCTCGTCGTCGTCGGTCACCGTCAGCTGGATAGTCTGAGCGTGATTCGGAATTGAGGCCGGATCGCTGGTGATGATCCCGTCATAGCCGACCAGCGTGACCGATCCTCCAGTGGCGATGTGAGCCGGATCGCCGGCATTGAGCAGGACATCCCCTTGGTCCAGCGAAATCGGCATCACAGGCTGAGGGGTATATTCATTGGGAACGAGAAAGTCGAGATAAAACAAAACCCCGCTCGTATCGATGGGAGCATCCCACGTCGCGCCGATAAGAGTAAACGAATTGGCGGTGAAAACCGTATCGATATAACTCCCCAGGCTGTCTATATCCTCGGTGACGGTTTCGACCCACCAGCTATTCAGCAGTGTGGGTTCGCCGGACACCGGATCCTCCGACCGAAAGCCCGAAAATGTCAGCGCCGGATCGAAAGTGAGGAAGATTTCCACCGAGACAATCTCCTCGGCCTCAACCTTGACCAGCGAAACCGGGACGGATACCGTGCTGTCCCTGAGTCCCACGACATTCGCCACCTTCACGCTGTCCTGGGCAAACGCGCTCCCCGCGATGAGCAGAACGCCGGCCGCTATCCATGCGACCACCGTCCGATTGATATGTCTGGCCAACAAGCTCATAGATGTACCTTAGCGCAGCAGCAACAGCTTGCGCGCCTGGCGAAAATCTTTGGTTTCCATCACGTAGAAGTATAAGCCGCTGGCAGCGGCTCTGCCGGCCGCATCTCGGCCGTCCCACACCGCCCGATGATACCCGGCGGGCAGTTGTCCATCGACGAGTACGGTGACCACCTGCCCGAGCAGATCGTACACCCGCATCGTCACCGGGCCGGCCTGCGGCAGCTGAAAGCGGATCTCAGTCTGCGGGTTGAACGGATTGGGCGCGTTCTGTTCCAGGATATAGGTAGCGGGCAGCAGGCTGATCCGCGCGACGCCGTCGGCCAACAATGCGGTGCCAAAACGGCCGTCCACATCGATGCCGGCCACCTCTACCAGGCGCACCGGCGCCGGCGCGACGCCCGGCTGCAGCCGGAAGTGCAGCCGCGCCAGGAGTCCATTGTTATTCTCCATCGGCCGCTCCTGCGACCGATAGCCCGCCAGACTCAAACTTCCCGCACTCTCTTCCAGCACGCCGGACAGACTACCCTCTCCGGCGAAGAAGCCGGTCCCTTCCTGTTCCGCACCGAGAAAACTCACGCTTCTCGGATCGAACTCGAATCCCAGACCGTAGCCCCGCAGATGGCGGCTCTCCAGCACCCGGACGTTCAGCGCAAAGGTCCCCGCCCGATCGCCCGGCTCCAGATGCAGCTCCGGTTGGAAGATCGCTTCCCCCGCATCGGCGACCACTCGCCCGGAGCGATAGCTCGTGCCGAACAAATCGACGAAGAGGAAGAAGTCGTCGAAACTGATCTTCTCGTCGCTGTTGAGATCGTATGCGTTGCCGTACCCCGAGTCCCCATTCCGCTTGCCAAACTGCCCGGCCAACATGAAGAAGTCGTCGAAATCGACCTGTCCGTCCCCCTGGAAATCGCCCGGACGGTTCGCCTCGATGGCGATGGCGATCTCCTCCGAGACCGGGCCTTCGTTGCCGGCCAGATCGACGGCAGTGATCCCGTAGCGGTACTCGCCGCTGTCGGTCAGTCCCAGATCCCGGTAGGTCGCCGCCATCAGCGGCCCGGCAACCCGATCGAACTCGGCCGTTCCCAGGGCTCGGTACACGTAGTACCCGGCCACATCTGTCGCCGCCGAGGGCTCCCAGGAAAGCAGCGTCTGGCCGCTCCCCTCGTCGTTCACCGCCAGGTTGGTCGGGGCGGGCGGCGGACTGCCGTCCGGCCGCGCCAGGGTCGTCAGGGTCAGCAGATCGCTCTCTCCCGGACCGTTGCCCGCTCGATCCGCCGAAGCCACCTTGAAGTTATAGGTAGTGGACGGCTCCAGATGAGCCAGCACCACCCGGTGCTCGGTGGTCAACTCAGCCCGGCCGATCACTCCGGCCAGCTCTTCGTCGATGCCGAAATGCACGAAGCCGTCGGCCACCTCGTCTGTCTCCCAGACGATCACGGCGCTCTGATCGGAGACCTGCACCGCGCTCGGAGTCGCGACGATGCGCGGCGGCTGCACGTCTGCCAACGACGCCGTGGTAAAGCTCAGAATATCGCTCTCCGCCGGGCCGTTCTCCTGAGCGTCGTACGAGCGTATCTGGTAGCGATAGGTCGTACCCGGTACCAGATCGACCAGTTGGATCTGGTGCTCGATGGTCAGGTCCGGGTTGCTGAATACGCCGTCCAGCTCATCGGCGCCGAAACGGACCTCCGAGCTGCTCGCCTCGTCCGTCTCCCAGGCGATGGTGACGACGCGATCTCCCACCTCGACCGCCGCCGGTGTCTCTGTCAATTCGGGCGGAGCGGCATCGACGTTGGCGCTGGTTGTGAAGGTGAATACCTGGCTTTGCGCCGGACCATTGCCGACCGGATCGGCCGAAGCCACCTGGGCGCGGTAGGTCGTCCCCGGCTCCAGGTCGGTCAACAGAATCTGATGCTCGAAGTCGTGTTCGGGCAGGAATTCGGCCAGAGCCATCTCCCCGTTTTTCTCCAGGAAGATGCGGCTGTCGCCGATCTCGTCTGTATCCCAGGCGATGAGCGCTTCACTATCGGTCTGTGCCACCAGGCGCGGGCCGGAGACGATGGTCGGTGCCGCAAAGTCCGGCTCCGGAGCGGTGACGAAGCTGATCTCTCCTCCCGTCCCCAGAGGCCGCACGATCTTGCCCGATCGCCGCGGTTCTCCCAGGACCGTCTCGTTCCCCTCCAAATCGCGCGACAGCAGCGAGAAGAGATAGCGAGTCCCCCGCTGGAGCCCCGTAATCGTTATTCGGTGTTCCTCTTTAGCCTCCAACGAGGCGAAGTTCCACTCGGCCGGCGTGCCGAAAGTCCCCTCGCTGCCGGCGATCACCGAAGCGAAACAGGGCTCGCTGGTGCGCCAGAGGAAAGTCGCGGTCGCGTGCGTCGCGACTATCTCCGGCCCCTCCACCACCACCGGCGGGGCGCTATCCCTTTCCCTGGCCGTGCGGAAACTGAAGTTCCTGGAAGCTCTCCGATTGCCGCTGATGTCTCTCGACTTCACCTCGAAATGGTATTCCGTGTCCGGATCCAGCCCGGACAGCCGATGCTGGTGCCGACGCACGAAATGCGGGCTTTCGCCGCGCTCTCCGTAGTCCGAAGTATTGCCGTAATCAACCGCGCTGTCGGACGGCCTGTTGGTCCGCCACTCGATCAGGCAGGTCCGATTCGTCGCCTTGCGCACGCTCACGCCCCAGATCCGCGGCGGATCCCGGTTCACCCGCTCCTCGGTTGTGAAGGTCAAATCCGGACTGCTCGTCGGGCCGTTGCCCGCCGCGTCCGTAGACGACACCCGGAAGTGGTATACCGTGCCCGGATCGAGGTTGGCCAGATGCACCCGATGGCGGCGGCCGAAGCGCTCAGAAAACCCCTCCGCGCCATAGGAATTGCCGAGGCCGTAATCGACCATGCCATCGGTCGGCTCGCTCGTCCACCACTCGACGATGGCCGAGTCTTCAGAGCGGGCGACCACGGCAGGACCGGCCAGAATGACCGGCGACTCCTCGTCGGGGGTAGGCCGCGTGCTGAAGGTGAAATCCCCGCTGCTCGTCGGACCGTTGCCGGCCGCGTCCGTAGACGACACCCGAAAGTGGTAGCTACCACCCGGTTCCAGGCCGGTCAACCGAACCTCGTGGTGGCGAACCAGGTCGGGGCTCCCGGCTGAACGTCCGTACCCGGCCGTTTCGCCGAACTCGACCGCGCTGTCGCTCGCCTCATCCGTGGTCCAGGCGACCGTCCCCTGGGTGTCGGTGCGCTCCAGGAGGATCGGCTGCCCCTCGATCACCGGCGCTTCACTGTCTCTGCGGGAAGAGGTCCAGAACTCCAGCCTCCGACTGAGCGTGGGACCGTTCCCCTCCAGATCGACCATATTGACGCGACAGTAGTAGCGCGTCCCCGGCGACAGGCCGGTCAGGGTGAGGGCGTGCTCCCGCTTGAATTCGGAAATCTCCACCGTCCGCCCATATTCCTCGGTCGTGCCGAATTCGATGTGGCCGCGTCCGACCTCGTCCAGTCCCCAGCCGAGGATGACGCGGTCGTGGAAGCGGGTGATCAGATAGGGATGTCGCACAATGC
>Ga0233430_1000393_pt1 | contig 82674 bp, 62 predicted proteins | sample SI_118_April2016_2_FD_179883 | JGI IMG/M metagenome (GOLD analysis project Ga0233430, IMG submission 179883) | Seawater microbial communities from Saanich Inlet, British Columbia, Canada - SI_118_April2016_150_MG | ecosystem: Environmental > Aquatic > Marine > Inlet | place: Canada: British... | reverse complement strand
CCCTCCCACATCACCTTGTCCAACCCCTTCAGCCCGCCGTGCAGATGATTCGGCCCATCGTTGACCGCCACCTCGTAATCCACCCCGTCCAGACTGAACTTCCCCTTTGCGATCCGGTTCGCCACCCGCCCGGTAGTGCACCCGAAATACGGACTCTCCTTCTCGTACTGCGCGAAGTTATCGAACCCCAGCACCACGTCCCCCAGTTCCCCATCCCGATCCCTTACCAGCAACTCGGTCAGCGTCGCCCCGTAATTCATAACCCGGGCGACCATCCCATTCCCATTCGTCAGCGTAAACCGCTCAACGCTCTGCCCGTCACCTGTTTTTCCAAAACTGTCCTTCACTACACTATCCACTTTCTCCGCTCCCGTTTCAGAATGAAAAGTGAAAACCAAAAGAAGAAAAAAACCGATTGCCCTCATCATATTGCAGTTCCTCCGCTCTTAGCAAGCTTGCGTCCCGAAAATGACGAACGTAAAATAAGGACGCTGATCCACTACACCAACACCAATTCAGCATCCTCCGAAAGAGAACATCATGAAAAGCCCACTCTTCGTTCTCATCGCCATCTCCCTCGCCCTGATGAGCTCCGGCTGCGGCGGCGACGGCGAGCAAGCCGGCAGCAAAGTCCGCGTCGCCTACGTCACCAACGGCATCGACCCGTTCTGGACCATCGCCGCCAAAGGAGCCCAGAAAGCCGCCGCCGAACTCGGCGTCGGTGTCGACATACAGATGCCCGCCGAAGGAGTCGGCGACCAGAAGCGCATCGTCCAGAACCTCCTCACCCGCGGCATCGACGGCATCGCCATCAGCCCGATCGACCCGGACAACCAGACCGACCTCCTCGACGAAGCCGCCGCCCAGACAAACCTGATCACTCACGACTCCGACGCCCCCGCCAGCAAGCGGCTCTGCTTTGTCGGCATCGACAACTACCAGGCCGGCCGTCTCTGCGGCCAGCTCATCGCCGCAGCCCTGCCCGACGGCGGCGACATCATGCTCTTCGTCGGTCGCCTGGAGCAGCTCAACGCCCGCCAGCGCCGCCAGGGCCTGATCGACGAACTCATGGGCCGCGACCCCGATCCCACCCGTCACGATCCCAACAGCGGCCCGATCAAAGGAGAAAAATACACCATCCTCGACACCCGCACCGACCAGTTCGACTACGCCAAGGCCAAGGCCCAGGTCGAAGACGCCATCGCCAAGTACCCCGAACTCGACTGCGTCGTCGGTCTCTTTGCGTACAATCCGCCCAACTGCCTGGAGGCGGTCAAGGGAGCCGGCAAAACCGGCCGGATCAAAATCGTCGGCTTCGACGAAGCTAAGGAAACCCTGCAGGGAATCGTCGACGGCCACATCTTCGGCACGGTGGTCCAGAACCCCTACCGCTACGGATACGATTCGGTCCGCATCCTCGCCGGCCTCGCCCGCAACGACCGCTCGGTCCTCCCCAAAGACGGCTTTCTCAACGTCCCGGCTCGCCGCATCACCGCCGCAAACGTCGAGAGCTTCTGGACCGAGCTCAAACAGCTCACGCAATAGACCATTCAGAACAAGCTCTGCGCCCAAACCGTAAGGGCGACCGGCCGGTCGCCCCAACATCGACGCCTCGAACGACTACCCGAAGACCTCTAACATGCCCCTGCTCCAGGTCGGCAACATCACCAAACGCTTCCCCGGCGTCCTCGCCCTGCGCGACGTCGATCTCGCCCTGCACCGGGGAGAAGTCCTGGCCGTCATCGGCGAAAACGGCGCCGGCAAGTCCACCCTGATGAAGATCCTGGCCGGCGTGCAGCCGCCCGACAGCGGCGACATCCGGCTCGACGGCCAACCGGTCCGCATCGACTCCCCCCGCGCCGCCATCGACCTGGGCATCTCGCTGATTCACCAGGAACTCAACCTCTGCGACAACCTGAGCGCCGGCGCCAACATCTTTCTCGGCCGGGAGCCGCGCCGCCACGGTCTCATCGACCGGGACGCCATTCATCAACAGTCCCTCCAGGCACTCCAGCGCGTCGGTCTCGACATCTCTCCCGACACGCTAATCGGCAGCCTCCCCATCGGTCGCCGCCAGCTCGTCGAAATCGCCAGAGCCCTCTCCACCGACGCCCGCATCCTGATCATGGACGAGCCGACCTCCAGCCTCACCGGTGAGGAAGCCGAAACTCTCTTCGCCGTCATCCGCGAACTCCGCACTAACGGCGTCAGCGTCATCTACATCTCCCACCGCCTCGGCGAAGTCCAGGGGTTGGCCGACCGCGTCCTCGTCCTCCGCGACGGCGAAAACGCCGGCGAGTTGAGTGGCGACACTGGCCCCATCACCCACGACCACATGGTAAGCCTGATGGTCGGTCGCGACGTGACCCAATTCTACGCCCGCCAGGCGCACACCGTTGGCGACCCCGTCCTCGAAGTCGAAGACCTGATTGTCCCCACCTGGCCACAGCACCGCTTGAACTTCTCCGTCCGCAGCGGCGAAATCGTCGGCGTCGCCGGCCTGGTCGGAGCCGGCCGCACCGAACTGCTGCACTCCCTGTTCGGCATCGCACCCCCCCTTTCCGGCAGCATCCGCGTCGACAATCAGCCCGCGACACCCGCCAGCCCGATCGACGCCATTCGCGCCGGCATCGCCCTCGTCCCCGAAGACCGCCAGCAGCAGGGGCTGATCCTCGAGATCTCCCTGCGCCACAACATCGGCCTCCCCGGCCTGCGCCGTCACCGTCAAACCCTCGGCTTTGCCGACCGCAGACGCGAGCGGGACGACGCCGACCGCATGATCACCCGCCTCGACATCCGCACCCCCGGTCCCGATCAGATCGTCCAGTATCTCTCCGGCGGCAACCAGCAAAAGGTCGTCCTCGGCAAGTGGCTGGCCCTCGAGCCGTGCGTCCTCCTGCTCGACGAGCCGACCCGCGGCATCGACGTCGGCGCCAAAGAGGAGATCTATCGCCTGATGGAGGAGCTGGCCGCAAGCGGCGTCGCCATCCTCTTCGTCAGCAGCGAGATGGAGGAGATCCTGGGCATGTCCGACCGCACCCTGGTCATGCACGAGGGACGCATCACCGGCCAGCTCGAACGCGCCGACCTGAGCGAAGAAACGATCATGCGTCTGGCCACCGGAAAGGCAGCTTAAATGAAGAAGATCCTCGGCATCTCCGGCCTCCTGCTCTTCGTCTTCCTCGTCACCTGGATCGCCGAGCCCAGATTTGCCACCGCCTACAACCTGCAGAACATCATCCGCTGGTCCTCCCTGTTCGGCATCATCAGCATCGGCGTCTCCTTCGTCATCATCACCGCCGGTATCGATCTGTCGATCGGCTCGGTCATCGGCCTCAGCGGCTGCCTCCTGCCGATGCTCCTGATCGGCTCCGGCTGGCCCGCCCCGGCGGCGCTGCTGGCCGTCCTCGGCGTGGCCGCCGCCATCGGCCTGCTGCACGGCTTTTTGATCACCCGCCTGGGGCTGCAGCCGTTCGTCGTCACCCTCTGCGGCCTCCTCTTCTACCGCGGCCTGGCCCGCTGGATCACCGCCGATCAGGTCCAGGGATTCGGCGCCGCCCACGACTCTCTGCGCCAGCTGGCCACCGGCAAAATCCCTCTCACCGAAAGCTTCGCCCTGCCGATCCCCTTCCTGATCATGGTACTCCTCGGGATCGCCGCCGCCCTCTTCCTCAACCGCACCATCTACGGTCGCTACCTCCTGGCCCTGGGCAACAACCAGGAGGCCGCCCGCTACAGCGGCGTGCCGATCGAGCGCATGATCCTCCTCGCCTACGTCATCTGCGCCTGCACCGCCGGCCTCGGCGGCATCCTTTTTGCCCTCGACGTCAACTCGGTGCAGCCGGCCAGCCAGGGCAACTTCTACGAGCTCTACGCCATCGCCGCCGCCGTCCTCGGCGGCTGCAGCCTGCGCGGCGGCGAGGGTTCCATCCTGGGCGTGATCATCGGCGCCGCCGTCATGCGCGTCCTCTACAACGCCATCAACGTCCTCGGCATCCCCACCCAGCTCGAATTCGCCATCATCGGCACCGTCATCCTGGCCGGCGTCGTCGCCGACGAGTTAATCCGCCGCGTGGCCGCCAGAAGGCGGGCCGTGCGCGAGGCCGGGGGGTGGCCAACCGAAAACGCAGATCAGCGGCTTGATCCAGGTCAATGACGGCTCAATTTCTCTACAGCCGTTAAATTCGCCACCTTAATTCCTTCCCGATACTCGTATGTCTCATCCACCGGCGCGACAATCCAGGCGCTTTCTGGCTGCAGATCGTCGATCAGTTCAAAAAACCCTCGCGATGGCTTGGGCGCTTTGGAGAGCTTACACTCAAAAACCACTTTTCTTTCTCCTCGCTCCATGACCAGATCTATCTCCGCCCCATTGCTGGTGCGAATGAAAGATGGCCGGTAGCGGGGCATGGCGGCGACAATGTTTTCCAGAGCGAAACCTTCCCACGAAGCACCGGCCAGCGGATGCCCCAGCAAATGATCGTAATCCTCGATTTCGAGCAGGGCGTGCAGAATGCCGCTGTCGCGAATGTACAGTTTGGGGGAACGGGTCAGGCGTTTTTTCAGATTCGTTTCGCAGGGAGGCAATTGGCGGACCATATAGGTCTGCTCCAGCACTGCCAGATACTTCTTTAAGGTAGGCACCGACAGATCCATCACCCCGGCCAGTTTGCTGTAGTTGGCAGTCTGGCCGTGGTAGTGGGCCAGCAGGCGCCACAAGCGCTCCATCACCGGCATGGGGATCGCCATACCTAGGGCGGGGATATCCCGTTCGAGGAAGGTCTGCATAAAATCGTGGCGCCAGTCGAAACTGTCCTGTTCGTTCCTGGCCAGCAGGCTGTCGGGGAAACCGCCGCGCAGCCAGAGCGATTGCCAATCGACCACCTGCTCTACTTCGGAAAACAGGAAAGGGGTGAGGTCCAGATAGGCGAGCCGTCCCGCCAGCGACTCGCTCGACTGTCGGATCAGATTCCGCGAGGCCGATCCCAAAATAAGGAACCTCCCCGGCCGCCGATCCCGATCGATCTCCGAACGCAGTACCGCAAAGAACTCCGGTAGAAGCTGGATCTCATCCAGGCAAATCAACTGCTGGCGATGGCGCTCAAAGAAAAGTTCCGGCTCTGTCAGTTTATTCCGATCGACTCGGTCCTGAAGGTCCAGCAGGACCGCCTTTTGTCCCTTCAGACTTTCGCGGGCAAGGGTCGATTTGCCGCACTGCCGGGGCCCCAGGATGGCTACCGCCGGTGAGCGACCCAGGGCACGGTTGAGGGCAGATTCAGCTAATCTGGGCAAATATCCATGCAAATTGATAACTCCTATTGTCAATTTACATGGATAATACGCCATTAATGGCCCAGAAGTCAAGCGCTTGAGCAACCCCATTTCGGTAAAAAGGGTGTAGCATTTATTCGGAGATGATTTCGGCCGTCGACAGCTCCGTCATCCTCATTGCCCGCGACCGGGGCTATCTGCACGACTATTTCGTGGATCTCTCCGTTCTCGATCCCTCTCGAGATGACGCTCCATCGCCGAGAATACAGCGCCCTGACCGAGAAAAACGAGACGCTGATCCGTACCAATCCCTCCCATTAAAGAATCCTTTCCATCTGCCGATAATATTGTTAAGTATTACTTATTATCAAATATTACCAGGCATATTATTTGCACAGTGCGTGTCAAACCGCTTTTCATGACCGTTTTTCCCCATCTCTCTTCCCCATCTCCACCCCAAACGGGAAAAAACGGCCGTCCGACACCGAATGGAAAGGTTTTCAGAAATGCTCGGCAATCAGACCCGAAAATCCACCGACGACCACACCCTTCTCATCCAGAACAAACTCTACCTGCTCGAATCCAGGCGCTCCCTGCAGACCCGCTACCTGGACAAACTGAACGCGCAGCTGTCCGCCCCGCGCGAAGACAGGGACGGCATCCTCGACAAAAAACACGACATCAAAACCCAGCTCGACGCCACTCTCCGCGAGATCGCCAGGCTGCGGGAATCCCTGGTCCAGCCCGAAAGGGCGGACCTCCAAAGACTTGTATATTGTTGAATTAGCCCATTTACTCCTCACGATTCCGGCCCCGCAGCGCTGTCCCAACGGCCTGCGGGGCCTTTTTGCGCCCACTCCCCTGTCTGATTACCTTCAGAGACCCCGTCGAATCGCCCATTCTCCTATCTGCCTGAGGAGCGGACGATTCACCCACGCCGTATCATTCCAGAAACACCGTTGCCCTCTCGCTTTCCGATCTCTCCCAGAGGAGACCGATCCTTGAAACTGCTCGCGTCGACCATCCACTACAGCCCCAACGATGCTCTCAAAGAGACTGAAGGAGTGGAACTCCTCGTCGCTCCTACAATGGACGACGCACTCAAAATGGCGCCCGATATCGACGCCGCCCTCGACTACTGCTCCGAGAAATTCATCGATGCGGCGCCCGGATTGAGGTGGATTCAACTGCTCAGCACCGGCGTCAACAGCGCCCCCTTCGATCTGCTCCAGGAGCGCGGCATCGTGCTGACCAACGCCGGGGCGTACGGCCCGAACATGGCCGACCACACCATGGCGTTCATGCTCATGCTGAGCCGTCAGATACCCCAGATCATGCGGAGACAGGCCGAGGAGGGATGGTTGAGGAAGGATAAACCCGCGCCCGACCCCGGAGAACTAAACGGGCAAACCCTGCTGATTATAGGATTGGGCGGCATTGGCATCGAAACGGCGAAGCGCGCCGCCGGATTCGGCATGCGCATCATCGCCACGCGGCGCCACGTCGACCGACCGGTTCCGGACTTCGTCGACGAACTCCATCCTCCCGAAGCGCTACACGAGCTTTTACCCCGCGCCGACTGGGTTAACGTCAGCGTCCCCTACACCGCGGAAACAATCGATTTGATCGGGGAACGGGAATTCGCACTGATGCGGACCGGCGTCCACATCCTCTGTCTTTCGCGCGGCGGCATCATCGACAGCGACGCTCTGCTGCGGGCCCTCGACTCCGGCAAGGTCGCCGGCGCCGGACTGGACGCCACGGATCCCGAGCCCCTGCCCGACGACCATCCGCTCTGGAGCTATCCGAACGTGATCATCACTCCGCACGCCTCCGGGCAGGCGACCGCCGCTTTCGAGCGGATACGAGAGCTGGTGGTCGACAATGTGCATCGCCTCATGAACGACGAGCCTTTGCGCAACGTGATTGATCTGGATCAACGATACTGAGGATAATGTAGTGAAGGCTGGCAGCAACTCGTGCCGGGTTAGCGCTCGGGGTCGACGGACGCCCCTGCGCAACGCCCACAGGTCGCCGCTCGATGCGTCTGTGCTAGCAATCGCTGAGTGCCTTGTCGGCACCTTTGGCGGCCTCCTGATGGAGTGCGCAAGGGCTGTGGACATACCGGCTCCAGCATGGGCGCCGCTCCGGGACATCCGCCGACCCCTGGGACCGTTGCAAGGCTGGATATCTATTTCCCGCTATCTCGGCATTAACGCGTAAAAAGCTCGCCATCGGATGCCCGACCGCACATTTTTGCCGACCCTGCGTCCACGCTCTCTCCGAATCCATCCGGTCCGGCCATCCCCTCAACCAGCTGCATCCAGCCCACTACTGAACCAAATGCACCCGATGCTTCCGCCCCAAACCAGCCGTCCCATTCCAGCACCTTGAGTTCGAACGCTTCCTCCGGGCCGTAGACCCCCAACGCCGCGCCGATTCGCGTCGCCGTCGCCTTTCCATCCGTCCCCGCAGTCACGTGCCAGTGGTTGGGGCGATCTTTCTGAAACTGCTCCGGAATGCCCTCGTTATACGGCGTATCGAACTGATCCGTCTGGCTCAGGGTCAATCCCAACGGGCAGACCACCCTCGCATCCAGCGTCGCCCCGTTCCGCCGGGACACGGCGCGGCCCTCTTCGACACCCATCTCCTCGAAGGCGTGCAGCATCCACTGATACGTCGCCTCCTGCGGTGCGGCCAGATCGTCCAGCATCAGAAACAGCCCCGGTCGCAGAAACAGAATGTGCCGGTCGCAGCGGGTCAATTTTCCCATATAGGCCGGCGCAGCATCGGCCAGCAGATAGGTCAGCCCCTGGCGATTCTCAAAATCCACAATCCGCCCGTTCGCTCTGGCGCTGCGGATCTCCTGTCCCTGACCGTCGACCAGCACGCAGTTGTTCCCCTTGGTCGATCGCGTCCATTCGGCGTGATGGGCCTGTCCATACGAAGGCCCGTAGTAACCGGAGGGAATCGCCAGCGCCTGTCCCCCCTTCATAATGGCGAACGCGTTCTGGTCGGCGTGGCTGTGCGACACGCTGCCGTACGGACTACTCTTGAAGATCATGCAGGTGTCGCCGTCCGGGTCTGCCAGATCGCTGTGCAGACCGGCCCAGCCGACGCCGCGAAAGGCGCGGGAGTTGGGAATTCCGACAGGAGGGCTCGACGGCGGATCGTCCTCAAACAGCAGGGATATCTTGCCGCCGCCCCCGCTCCAATCCCGGATCTGATCGACCCACCAGCCCACGTGCGGATCGGCGAAACGGTGGGCGTGGTGCCACATCAAACTGGCGTACCCGCTGCCCCCCCGCGCGCCCGGCCCCCCGTTCTCGGCGCTGTCCCCAAACGGACGAATTTCGCCACGCAGCGCAGTGCAATAGAAGAAGAAGTAGCGGACGTTGTTGAAAAACGGACGCTGCCACAGATCGAAGCCGGTAGTCTGCTTCAATCCCTCGAACGCGGGAATGTAGAATTCGTTATACCACAGGCCATAGGGAGGACCCTCGGCCCACCCACCTTCGTACCCGGCCCAGTGTGGATAGAAGGTGGTCAGCGCCTTGAGCGAATAGTCCAACCAGGTCTTCGGCCCTTCCGACTCTCCGGCCAGCACAATCGATATATCCGACAGATAGGCGATCAGACGCCCCTCGTGACTGCCGCCTGGGTTGGTCAAATAATTGCTTCTGACGAGACGGCGATAAACCTGCCAGGCGCGCTCCTCGCACATCTTGAACACCAGCTCCTTTTCCCTGTCGTCCAGCGCGTGGTACAGCCAGTCGTAGGCGAAATGCGCGCATTTGGCGTAACTCAGCCCCGGTTCATCCCCCCACTTGGCCGAAACCGACGTCACGTCATCGTCATCGGTCGGCCAGCGGGCGATCTCCAACAGGATCCGCTTGGCCGCGTCGGCGTATTTCGCCTCTTCGGTAATGAGAAACGCCAGCGCCAGATGCATCAGTTTGCCGTCGATATAGCCCCGGATATATTGGAAGTATTTGACGTACTCCAGCCGGCACTCCTGCCGATCTTCGGTCAGGTGATAGGTCGGATACTGGGGAACATCGGTATCCAGCGCCCCGTCCGCTGCGCGCAAATTCGCCTGCCACGAACGCTTGCGCGTGGTCGCCAGCGTGGACCGAATTTCCGCCAAACTCGCCCTCGGGTAGAGCAGCCGCGAATGTCCTTCGGGAATGCGCGAGAGCAATTCCTCGGGATCTACCCACGGCAGCTGAGGAACGTCTTCGGCGATGGAGAACTTCCACTCCCCCCGACGCGCAACATCGTTCCCATTCTCATCCAATGCGATCACATCCCACGCGTAATTCCCCGACTCCAGCACCACATCCGGCAGGTGCACCGGATCACTTCCAATCGCCTTCTCGTAAGCCACACCGCCATCGGCTCGGTGAATTTCCAGACGATAACCGGCCGCACCCTCGGCCGGTAACCAGGAAAATCCCGGCGGCGATATCTCCACCTGCAGGCCGTCCAGCGGGCGGGGAAACAGCATTGAATCGCGCGTCTTCTCTCGCAGAAATTCCATTCTCTTTCTCCTGGTGTCCGCAGTTCCACGGGGCAGACCGATGGCCAATCCCGCACCTGCGGCCGCTGTCGTCATTAAAAAAGATCGCCGGGAAGTCGAACGATCCGGAACCTGGTGCCGATGTCGCGATGATCGGTTTTCTTCGTGATTCGGAGATTTTTGCAATTTCCAGATAGTTCACTTTAAAATTGGCACTGCGATATGTGCCGCTGTTTCACATCATTTATGATTGAACTCGGCCCCTTTTTCTCCTGGTAGTAGATACCGATCGAACCAGCCGGTAATCTCTTCAAACTGGTTTTCCAGAGGCAGTTTCCAACCGTGGCCCTCTCCCTCCGCGACGATCAGTTTGTGGGGTATGCCGGCCTCTTTCAGGCGTTCGACGAACAGCCTGGACTGCTGGATGGGCACGAGTTTATCCCGGTCTCCGTGAAACAGAAGCACGGGAGGATCGCCGGCATTGACGTGGGCGATGGGAGAATTCTGGCGGAAAATCTCCAGCCGCAATTCCGGATCGATGACCCGCTCGAACCGCTTTGTCTCATTGTCCCATCGGTGGAAATCGAAGGCGGCGTCTATTCGATAGTCCAGCGAATGGAAGTGCTGGACAATAGTCGTGCCCGGGCTGCCGAAGTTGGCCATATCGGTGCCGGGGAAGAAAACGACGACCGCCTGTATTCCAGAAGATTCCCGATCCACGAGATCTTCGGCTTCCGGATTGGGAGGTGGGGGGGCAGTGGCTGCATACAGGCTAACCTGGCCACCCGACGATCCTCCAGTGATGCCGATCCGCTGGGGATGGATGTAAAAGCCCTCGGCGTGGTGGCGAATGAAGCGGACGGCCCGGGAAATGTCTGCTACGATTTCATCGGCCGAGTACTTCGGCTGGCTGCTGTGGGCAACGGCAAAGACGACGTACCCTTTTTCGAGCAACGCCTGGACAGAGGGGCGCTTCACCGCTCCGTGAGTCCATCGTGGATTCGACGTCATCCCCCCCGCGACGACCTGGATCACGCCGGCTCCATTGAGCTGGCCAGTCGGTGTGAATACGTCCATGACCAGCGCCATACCGTCCTTGTAGCCGTAGACCACATCTTTCTCGTGGTCGTATTCGCCGGCTACCGCGGTCGTCGGCAGTGCGACCTGTATTGCCAAGACGGCGGAGATCACCAAAAGAATGCGAGTAATCTGCATAGCTGTCACCTTTCTCGAATCAGCGGCTTCTCCCCGTTGCCGCCTATAGTGCCACCAGACGGAAACAACTACCCGGTTCTTCGCAGATTCGCCGTGAATCCGTAAGCTCGTCAGCTACCTCCACCAGGCAGCAAAAAAGCTCAGCGAGTCGGCCGCGTCCCTTCGCCCTCGATTACTCTCTGAAGATGGGCCGACAGTTCCTCGACCACATCCTCCTGTTCTGCCGCGACGTTCCTGATCTGCCCGATATCCTGGGAAAGATCGTAGAGCTGCGCGTCGGGTGAGTTGCCCAGTTCGGTGTCGGTGTGCTGGTTGACGGCGGGACCTTCGTGGGGCGGGATGAATACCCAGTCCCCTTTGCGCAAAAGCGTCTTGGCACGGGTGCCTTCGGTCACCAGATCATCGCGGCCGTTTGCGCTCTTTCCGAGCAGGGCGTCGAGGACATCGATGCTGTCCGGAGCCTCGTCCGCACCCAATTGCCGATCGGTCATGGCCGCGAAGGATGCGTGGAAGTCCACGTGGCTGACCAGAGCGTCGGATTCGCCGGCCTCGACAGTGCCGGGCCAGCTGAGGATGAACGGAACCCGGGTGCCGCCGTCGAACATGCTGTATTTGCCGCCGCGCAGCGGACCGGCTGGACTGTGGTCGCCTCTCAGTTCTCTGGCCCGATCTTGATACCCGTCATCGAGCACCGGCCCGTTGTCGCTGGAAAAGATGACGATAGTATTCTCCGCGAGTCCCAGATCCTCCAGAGCATCGAGCATCTGGCCGACGCACCAGTCCATTTCCACGATCACATCGCCTCGGGGGCCGAAGGGAGTAGCCCCTTTGAAGCGGGACCCGGGTAAGCGGGGGACATGGGGTTGGTGGAATGCGTAATAGAGAAAGAACGGTCGATCGCTGTTCTCGGTGACGAAGTCAACCGCCTTTTCGGCGAAAACGTCGGCCATGGTTTCGTCGTTCCACAGCGCCTTCTTACCGCCGCGCATGTGGCCGATGCGGCCGACCCCGTTGACGATGGTGGCGTCGTGGCCGTGGCTGTGCTTCATCGTGAGGAGTTCGGGGTTATGTCGTCCAGTAGGCTCCCCGGGGAAAGCCTTGTCCCAGTCGTAGGTGACTTCAATCGGATCGTCCACATCGAGGCCGACTACTGTACCGTCTTCCACATAGACGCAGGGCACGCGGTCGTTGGTGGCCGCCATGATAAAAGAGCGGTCGAAGCCCACGTCGTTGGGAGTGGAGGTTATACCCCGATTCCAGTCGAGATTTCCCTCTCCCAGCCCGAGGTGCCACTTGCCGACGACACCGGTCTTGTACCCGGCCTTGCGGAGCATACCGGGTAGTGTGGGCATTCCGGGTTCTATGAGAGCGGGCGCATCTCCGGCGAGAACGGCGGCTCGCGGATTGCGCCAGGGATAGGATCCCGTGAGCAGGCTGTAGCGGGATGGCGTGCAGGTAGCAGCGGCGGCGTACCCATTGGCGAAGCGGATTCCCCGGGCGGCCAATCGGTCGATATGGGGCGTGGGAATATCCGTTGCGCCATAGCAACCGACATCTCCAAAACCCAGATCGTCGGCGTACATCACGACGATATTGGGGCAATTCATTTTGTTTGGCATTATTCACCTTTTTCCATGGTGGAGCGATCGAACCTCAAGAGGAGCGTGGGGTATCTGGAGTGGATGTCGACATGGTGGTCTCTCTGTTGGACAGACTTTGGATTGCGTTTTCCCAGGATCGACATAGCTCTGATGTTATCTATTGGAGGATTACAGGTCAAACGTCCGCTTGATACCCACCCACCCGCGCCGTATCATTCCAGTAATACTGTCGAGTCACCCGTTTTCCGATCTTCCAAAGGAGTTCCTCCTTGTCACTCCACCCACTCCTCCGCTACCTGAACAATTCCCTCCTCTGCCTGCTCCTCCTCTCCTGTCCAATCAGCGCCCACAAAGGGGCCGTCGCCCTCGTCACCCCAATGGACGAAATCGCCGTCGATGGTGACCTTTCCGACTGGCCACAGCAGATAACGCGCTATCCCATCGAAGTAGCATACTTCAACCCTCCTCAGAATGAAGAGGACTTCCAGGGCTGGCTGCAGCTTGGATACAGCACCGCGCACAATGCCCTGTACGTGGCCGTCGAAGTAAACGATGAATCCGTCGCGACCGATCCCATAGTCTATCCTCCCTTCGACGTCCGGGATGGCTGCTTCCTGATGGTGGACGCCGAACACGCGGAGAAGGGAAGGAATATCGGCTCATACTACCTCCTCCGGAACGGCGAATCCAGCGTCTCCGGTCCCGAAGTGAAGCAGAGCGACTTCCAGGCGGCGATGCAGACAGCCGACCGCACCACTCGCTACGAGTGGCGCATCGATATCCAGGAGAAGACCCGGGGAGCAATCCAGCTGCGACCGGGCGCGAGCCTGGGTTTCAACGTCATGGTAGGCGATCTGGATCGAGACAGCTCCATAACCTTCATGGCCTGGGACATCGGAATCACGAATCCCAACAATATCTATACCCCCCGGCTGGGAGACGCCCTGCTCGTGGACTCCACCGTCGGACAACTCCGGGGACAGGTGCGCTGGGAAGACGACAACACAGGGGCGAGACGCTCCCTGGTACAGATCCGCTCCCTCTCCATCCCGGACCACTGGCTGCAAATTCAGGCCGACGAACATGGAAATTTCTCCGTAGACCTGCAGCCCGACCAGTATCGCGTGCGCCTCCTCTCCACCGGCACCGGAGAAGAGGAGACCACCGTCAGCGTCCAAACAGGCGTCACCGCGACCGTCCGCCTGACCGCCCCGGCGGCTCGGGGCACCCGCTTTCCCGCCGGTCGCGGCAAGGGCCACTGGCAGAACTTCGACGGCACAGACGGCCTGGTCTCCCAATCGGTATACGCCCTCTGCCAGGACCGGGAGGGGAATATCTGGCTCGGAACCGAAGGAGGCGTCAGCAAGTACGACGGCCGCAGCTTCACCTCCTACACCGAGCACGACGGCCTGGTGGACAACTTCATGACCGCCATCCTCCAGGACCGGCACGGCGATATCTGGTTCGCCACCGGAACCTGGCAGGGGGCGAGAGGAGTGAGTCGATTCGACGGCGAAAAATTTACTGGTTACGGACCGGCCGAGGGATTGGCCAGCAACATGGTCAACGACATCCTGGAGGATTCCGAGGGACTTCTCTGGTTCGCCACCGAGGAAGGACTGAGTAAATTCGACGGCGAGAAATTTCGCAACTTCACCACCAAAAACGGACTGCCGCACGACGCAATCCTCGCTCTCCACCAGGACCCGCAGGGCTATCTCTGGCTCGGGACAAAAAAGGGCGTCAGCCGCTTCGATCCCAGGCGCACCGAAGGCGAAGCATTCCACAACTTCACCACCGAAAACGGGCTACCCCACGACCAGGTAAACGACATTGTCGAGGACCGCCAGGGGAATCTCTGGTTCGCCACCGAGGGGGGACTGAGCCGATTCGATGGCCGGGAATTCTTCAATTACACCACTGAGAACGGACTGCATTACGATCAGGTCCAGGTCCTTTTCGAGGATCGCCAGGGCTACCTCTGGCTCGGAACAGGCTCCCTGTACGGAGCCGCCCTGAGCCGCTTCGACGGCCGAAGTTCTGTCGCCCGGGAATTCGACCACTTCACCACCGAGGATGGACTGGGCGACGACCTGGTCACCGCCATCATCGAAGACCGCGAGGGTTACCTCTGGTTCGGCACCGGCTATTTGGGAAGGGGCGGAGGCGCAAGCCGCTACGCCGGCGATCAGTTCACCACCTTCACCTCCTTTTCCGGCGAAGACGGAGCAGCAGCCGATCAGCTCAAGATCGGCGCCGTCATCGAAGATCGCGACGGCAACCTCTGGTTTGGGGGCGACCACGACTTGGCCCGCTACGACGGCGAGAGCTTCACCACCTTCACCACCGCCGACGGACTGGAAAAATACAGAGCCGGAACGATGCTGGAAGATTCGCAGGGAAACATCTGGCTCAAATCGACCCGTTACGACGGCAGGCACTTCGAGAGCTTCCAGTCCAGGGAGGAATTGCATCGTGTCGGAAGCATAGCGCAGGACAGAAACGGCGATATCTGGTTCAATGACGTCTTCCGCGTCAGCCGCTTCAACCCCCGGCCTTCTGCTGACCGACAGAAGGTGGACCGACAGGATGTCGGCCAGCGCTTCGTCCCCTTTTCCGGTTCCCTGGCTCTGACCACCTCAGCTCTTTTCAGAGTAGCGACGGATCGGGACGACAACCTCTGGTTCGGCTCCTGGTTCGGCGGCGCCTTCCGCTACGACGGCCGGAACTTCACCAACTACACCACCGCCGACGGACTGGCCGACGACGCCGTGATCAGCATCTTCCAGGACCGCGACGGCGACATCTGGTTCGGCACCAAAACCGGCGGCGTCACCCACTACGACGGCGAGACTTTCACCACCTACACCACCGCAGACGGACTCGCCTACAACTGGGTGCACCACATCATCCAGGACCGCGACGGCCGCCTCCTATTCGGCACCCTGGGCGGCGGCGTCAGCCTCTTCGACGGCCTCGTCTTCCAAAACCTCAATACCGCCGACGGACTGGGCGGCAATATGGCCGTCCAATTGTTCCAGGACAGCCGGGGGGACATCTGGATCGCCGGCGCCGGCGTCACCCGCTATCGCCCCTACCACACCCCGCCACCGATCCGCCTCCTCAACGTCGTCGCCGAACGGGATCACGGTCCGGTCGACCAGATCAGTCTCCCCGCCACCCAGGACTACCTCGCCTTCGAATTCCAGGGCAGCAGCTTCAAAACCCGCCCCGGCCAAATGGCCTACGTGTTCCAGCTCGAAGGATACGACGACGACTGGCAGGTCACCCGCCAGGAGCGCGTCGTCTATGACGACTTGCCGACCGGCGACTACCTCTTCCAGGTCAAAGCGGTCGACCGCGACCTCGACTACTCCGAGCAACCCGCCACCGTGCGCGTCACGGTCCACCCGCCATACAGGCAAATCGCCGTACTCTGCCTCCTCTTCCTCTCCCTGGTCGGCCTGACCATCGCCACCGGCTACGGCCGCCGTCGCCGCCACGAGCGCGACCAGGCCCGCGAACAGCTGGTCCAGGAGTTGGAGGAAGAACTCCAGGTCGCCCACGACCTGCAAATGGGACTCATGCCCACCGAGTCCCCCAACATCGAGAACCTCGACATCGCCGGCCGCTGCCTCACCGCCAATCACGTCGGCGGCGACTGCTTCCAGTACTTCCCCCGCGACGGCAAGCTCCTGGTCTGCCTGGCCGACGTCACCGGTCACGCCATGGAGGCGGCCATTCCCGTGGTCATGTTCGACGGCATCCTCAAGAGCCAGATCGAACTGGACGACCCCCTCGAACAGCTCTTCGGTCGCCTCAACCGCACCCTCTGCGACACGCTGGACAGCCGCACCTTCGTCTGCTTCACCATGGCCGAGATCGACCTCTCCTCTCGCACCTTCCGTCTGACCAACGGTGGCTGTCCCTACCCGTATCACTATCGCGCCGCCACCAACGACATCGCCGAACTCCAGGCCGAAGCCTACCCCCTCGGCGTCCGTCCCGACACCGAGTACACAGCCGTCGAAGCACAGTTGGAGCCGGGCGACCGCCTCATCTTCTGCTCGGACGGCATCGTCGAAGCGGAGAACGCCGCCGGCCAGCTCTTCGGCTTCGAGCGCACCGCCGCCGCGATCCTGCGCAGCTGTCAAAAGGGATTGAACGCAGAAGACCTGCTGGCGCAGATCGTGGACAAAGTAAAAGCGTTTTCCGGAGAAGTTCCCCAGGGAGACGACCAGACGATCGTCGTGCTGCAGGTCGAAGAACCGACTACTTGACCAAAAAAAAGCGCCGCAGAAAAGCTTCCGGATCGAGCACCTCGCATTCCCCCCGCTCCTCCGGAGGAAAATGCCGCTCGTTGCCCGTAATCAGAGGAACCCCTTCCGAGATCGCCATCTCGAGAAACGGCGCGTCTCCAGGATCCGGAAGATCCAGGACCACCACGCGGCTGGTCGTCCGCCAGGAGTTCTCCCGCAGGAACTCGAGAATATCCTCGCAATCCCGCTCCGAGAAATAGGATCGGAAGCGATCCCGCCGCAGCACGTCGTCGTATTCCGCCAGGATCCGATCATCCACCACCACTTCCAGCACTCCCGAACGCAGCAGATCCACGACCCGCCCCGGCGATCCGACGGCGTTGATGAGTCCGGAGACCAGCACGTTCGTATCGACGACCGCCCTCACGAAACGGACCGCTCCTGCCGAGACTCGCGAATTACCGCCTCGATCTCCTGGGCGTTGGGCGCGTTCCCCTCCGCCCGCCGTCTGACCCGGCTGACCGCTGCCGAGAACAGCGCCCGACGGATCTCGCGCAGGGAGTCGTCGAGCGTCTCCGGAGAAACGCTGATCATCAGAGCGGAGGGTTTCCCATCTCTGGTGATGACCAGCTCCTTCTCCGCGGCCAACCGCTCCCAGAGATCCTTCGTCTTCTTGAGATCTTTCACCGCCAGATAGTCCATAAATATCTCCTTATTATCTTCTAAATAAGATACTTTATTAAAAATGCAGACGCAAGCATCTCCATCGCACACCGAAAACTTTAGGAAATCCCTCCGGACCGGGCCCCGAAGTCAAGAACTGAGTTTTTATCGTGGAATTCGCACAGTTCGCCAATTCTCAGGAGACTCCAACCGCCGCCCCTCTCACCCGTGCAGAACCGGATGCCCCTTCCCGAAGAACCAGATCGCGTCCACCCCGTAGGAGATGCCGATCCCCAGAAAAAAACCGATGATCATACCTATAAATAAGGGACGCAGCTGGCGGAAGAGATTGATTCCCCCTATGCGCAGGATGGTCGTCTTGAGAAGCCAGGAAATGAAGACCGAAAAGCCGATCAACTGCATCATCCACAGCGTTGAAATCGTCAGCCCTACCGGGTGCAGCGGCCACCAGTAGAATCGGTAGTGACAAAAGGAGAGCAGCGAATAAACCGTCGCGCCGATACCGAAGAGGGCCATCTTGGTCCAGTCGGTCGAAACCGGATTCCGTAGCTGGCGCACCACCGTGTCGAACGCCATCCCCCCCGCCCCGGCGCCGGGGCTGAAGTACCACGAACGGAAGTTGCCCGCTCCGTACTGGTAGCACCACTGCAGCACGAAGTAGATCGTCGCCACAAAGCCGACCACCACCGCCAGACCGATCGCCAGCGCCAACCGCCGCCGGTGTTGAAAGAACTCCCCGAGCCGGGACGCGTGCGCCGCCGACGGCATGAAGATCGACTGAATATCGCTGCACAGGGAATACGACAGCGCCAGAGCCACCAGGCTATGGGGACCGATCGCCGTGCCCGTTACCGCCACCACCAGCGCCTGGGGCGCCATCGGCGTGGTCAGATAGTACACCCCCGCCTGGATCACCAGACGGGTGATCCCCACGTAGGCGATGAATATCCCGAACATCAGGAGGATTGCCACGTGCAGATCCATTCCCGAGCGCCAGAACCAGGCCAGGATAAAAAAAGAGGCGGCGAGCAACCCGTACACCGCCAGCCGGTACGGCATCATCTCGTCGTCGTCGTTCAGCTCCTGACTCTTTTTAAAGACCTGCCGATATACGGCGCACAGATGCTCCCGCCCCATCCACAAACTCCACAGCACCATCGCCGTGAAGGCGCCGAACGCCTGCCAGGAGAGGGTCGTCATACTCCCGTACACAAATGTGTCGGGCGTAACGGTGATACCCGCCCAGGTTACTATCCCCAGCTCCACAGTAGTCAGCAAATAGAAGAACCAGATGCTGAAAGAGATGCTGGTGCCGACGAAATACATAAAACCGATAATCGGAAAATAGAGGTGCAGACTGAACGGCGGCGCGCCCAGATAGAGCTGCACCGAAGTGAGGGCGGCCGGAATCGGAATCTTCGGAAACCCGGGCTCAAAAAAGCTGACGGTATTGAAGAGGAGAATCGATAGGGGAAGGCCGCAGCCGATCCAGAAAATGCGCGACTGGAGAATCTGCGGCAGCGAAGAACTCTCGCTCTCTTCGGTGAGCAGCCGCGGTACCTCGGTGACTGGGAAGGTCAGACGCTCGTGCTCCATCCACTGCCGGCGCAAAATCACCACCAGACAAAAACAGGCGAAATACACGGCGAATATCAGACTCAACCACCAGAACAGCGGCCCGATCCAGGCGTCGTACGGAATCACCTCGCCCCTCGGCATCCCCTCGTAAAACCAGCGCATCGCCTCCCCTTGGGGGTTGGGTATGGCCCACTCCGGCAGATAGGGCTGCACAAAGGAAGCCCACTCATTCTCCGGGGTCGCGCCATAATACGGCTTGGAGGGAATTGCCAGCAGTAGCCCCACCATAAAGATCGGAATGCCGCTGGCCACCAGCCCCATGACCGCGATAGTGATCAGCTCCGCCGGCCGCAGCGCCCAATCCCGGCGCAGCCGCTTGACCAGCACATTGCCAAAAACGACCAGTATAAACGGCACCCCCACGCCGATCGGAAAGAACGACCAGGTAATTTCCGAGGAGCCAACCATAAATATGGAATAGGGCGCGCCCACGCAGACGAGCAGCACCATACCCAACCCCAGAAGCAGGGATCGGAAGGTCACGCCGGACGAGCGAGACGAAGATTCGCTGGATTGTGTCATCCGTTCAATATATCTTTCCGTTTGCCGCATTTTTGGAGCAGATACCCTTTCAAAATGAAAAGGCGTCTACTACTAATACTCCGAGAAATTTCCCTTTCCATCAAGTGCCGGCAACGTTCCACAGCAAAAAAAGGAGCAGATGTGAAAACCACCCTCTTCGCCCGCCTCAAAATTCCCCACGTTTTCACCCTGCTCACCGGCGTCGTCCTCTTCTGCTCCCTGCTCACCTACGTCGTCCCCTCCGGCTCGTACCAGCGCGAGGCCCGGACCTACGGCGAACTCACCCGCACCGTGGTCCTCCCCGGCACCTACGAGCAACTGCCCAAGCACTTCTCCCCAAAAGGCTTCCTCCTGGGCGATCCGGTCGAAAACCGCGCCACCCCGGTCGGCCTGGTCGGCTTCCTCAGCGCCATTCCCCGCGGCATGGAGGCGGCGGCCGACATCATCTTTTTCATCTTCATCATCGGCGGCGTCTTCGGCATCCTGCAGCGTACCGGCACCATCGCCGCCCTCATCCAGAAACTGCTCGACCGCTTCGCCCACTCCGGCCCGCTGCTCACCGTCGTCCTCATGACCGTCCTCGCCGTCGGCGGCTCCACCCTGGGTATGGGCGAGGAATTCATCCCTCTGGTGCCGATCTTCCTCATCGTCGCCAACCGCCTCGGCTACGACCGGATATACGGCCTGGCCCTGGTCTCCCTCTCCTCGGCCGTCGGCTTCGCCTCCGCCACCACCAACCCATTCACCGTGCAAATCGCCCAGGGAATCGCCGAAATCCCCCCGGGTAGCGGCCTCCTCTTCCGCCTGGTCTTCTTCGCCTGTAGCCTGGTCGTCATGCTCGCCTACGTCCTCCGCTACGGCAGCCGCGTCAAAGCCGATCCCACCCGCTCCCTGCTGGGCGAGAGCGGCTTCGACCTCCCCGACCACCAGTTCGAACGCCAGGCGCTGACCGCCGCCCACCTCTGGATTCTCCTCGCCGCCGCCATCATCTTCGCCTTTGTGCTCTACGCCGTGCAGTCCCTCGGCTGGTGGCTGGCCGAAATGTCCGGCGGCTTCCTGCTCATCGGCTTCGCCGCCGCCGCCATCGCCCGGCTGTCAATCTCGGATACCACGCAGGCCTTCGTCAAAGGGATGGAGGAGATGGTCGTCGCCGCCCTGGTCGTCGGCTTCGCCCGCGGCATCCAGGTCGTCCTCGTCGATGGCCAGATCATGGACAGCCTGATCTACGCCGCCGCCAGCCTGCTCCAGCACTTCCCCCGCTACGTCGCCGCCGAGGGGATGTTCCTCTTTCAATCCATCCTCAACTTCTTCATCCCCTCCGGCTCGGGTCAGGCAGCCGTCACCATGCCGCTGATGGCGCCGCTGGCCGACGTCCTCGGTCTCACCCGCCAGACCGCCGTCTTCGCCTTCACCTCGGGCGACGGCTTTTCCAATACCCTGATCCCCACCTCCGGCGTCTTGATGGCCATGCTCGCCCTGGCTAAAATACCCTACGAGAAATGGCTGCGCTTCGTCTTCCCTCTGTTCGTGCAGCTCTCCCTGCTCGCCGGGATCTTCCTGGCCATCGCCGTCTGGATCGATTTCCAGTGAGGCACACTGAATCGTCCGAAAGGAGACAGATCCAATGACCGCCAAATATCGCGTCGGCATCATCGGCTGCGGCAGCATCGCCAACATGCACTACAGAGGCTACGAGCCGCTCGCCAGCGTCGAAGTAGTGGCCATCGCCGATCCCGTGCGCGCCGCCCTCGACGAGTTCGGCGACAAATACGGCATCGACAAACGCTACGCCGACCCGCGCCAGATGCTCGACGAGGAGAATCTCGACATCGTCAGCAACTGCACCTGGCACCCGCTCCACGCCCCGCTGACCATCGCCGCCTGCGCCCGCAAACCCAAAGCCGTGCTCTGCGAAAAGCCGATGGCCACCTGCCTGCGCGAGTGCGACGAGATGATCATGGTCGCCAAGCGCAGCGACGTGAAGCTGGCCATCGCCCACCAGCGCCGCTTCAACGCCGCCTGGAACGAGGCTCGCGAGCTGATCATGTCGGGCGCCATCGGCCAGCCCCTGCACGTCATCGCCAAGGGCGGCCAGGGGTTACTCAACGACTGCTCCCACTACCTCGACATGATGCGCTACATGATGGGCAATGCCCAGGTGGAGTGGGTCATGGGCAATCTCGAGCGCAAGACCGAGCGCTACGAGCGGGACACACCCATCGAGGACCGCAGTGCCGGCATCATCCAGTTCGACAACGGCGCCCAGGGCCTGCTCCTCCAGGAGTTGGGCCAGCGCTATCATCCGGACCACGGCTACCACGGTCAGGGCGGCGTCTTCCATGGCTCCGACGGCCTCCTCGAGTTCGACGAGCGGCACGTCCGCTTGCTCAGCGGCAAATCCGGGGGTTGGGAGGAACGCGAGATCGAGGGCGAGGATGCCAGTATCGGCCAGGCCCGGGAGCTGGTCGACTGGATCGAGGCCAAAAGCGAACACCGGGGCCGCGCCGAAAACGGCCGCGCCGCCATCGAGATCATCATGGCCATCTACGAGTCCGCCCGCCGCCACGAAGTCGTCAAAATGCCCCTGATGACAAAAGATTCCCCGATCGCGCTGATGATCGAAGAGGGCGCCCTCCCGGTCGAGCGCCCCGGCCGCTACGACATCCGCGCCTTCCTCCTCCGCGGCGAATCCATGCGAGGAGAAGAGACCTGAGCAAAATGCTGATCAACTCATCAGCGACATCCGCCAGGGCAAGCGCGCCGGAGTCCGCACCATCGCCGCCGCCTGGGGCTTCCAGCGCCGCCACCTCCTGCTCGCCGAAGCACCCGATTTCGTGGCCGACGAACCGGGCGACCTGTTGGAAATCCTGATGTGAGGAGGAATCGAGGAAAAACCCGTGAAGTGCACCGATGCCAAAGAGGCCCCGCCGTCCACTCGGCGGGGCCTCTTTTTTTTCTTAACTTTGCCAGACCATCATCTCTCCTATCTCAATCGATTGCTTGCCTTTCAAAAGCAGGAATGATATGAATCCCCGAGACCGCCTGTTGTCGACCCTACGCGGCCAAAAAGCCGACCGCGTCCCCCTCGTCCTCGAGAGCTTCCACTACCCCTCCGTCGATGACGAGACCGATCCTACCAAGCGCGAAATCCTCGACCGCGTCCACCCTCACCTCCACTACTTCCACCCGGTTCCGGCGCCGGTCAATCGCTATCTGGTCACCCCGCCTCAGCGCATCCGCCAGCTCGGCCGCGAGCAAAAAAACGGCGACACCGTCACGACCTCCGAGATCGACACTCCGAAGGGTCCGCTCAACGTCGCCGTCTCCACCAATCCGACCACCCGCACCGTCTGGACCATCAAGTACCCCTGCGAGTCCCTGGAGGATATAGACAAGATCCGCTCCATCCCCTGGGAAACCCCACCGAATCTCAAACCACCCGACCTTTCCGCCCTCCCCGCCAATTTCCAGAAGCGTGGCATCGTCCGCACCAGCGTCTCCTGCCCCATGGTCTGCGTCGCCGGCATGATGCCCTACGAGTACTTTCTTGAGCTGTGTGCCACCCACTTCGACCTGCTCGTCGAACTGACCGAAATCTGCTGCCAGCGCATCCTCCAGGTGCTCGACGTCGTCCTCACCGACGAAAACGTCGAATACCTCTGGATGGGCGGCTGTGAGTGGCTCACCCCGCCCATGGGATCGCCGCGCCAATACGAAATCCTCGTCCAGCAGTACGAAAAACAAATTATCGACCGCGCCCACGCCGCCGGTGCCCTCTGCCACGTCCACTGCCACGGCAACGTCCGCTCTACCATCGAGCTGGCCGCCGACCGCGGCGCCGACTTCTTCGAGCCGATGGAGCCCCCTCCCGACGGCGACATCACCATGGCCGAAGCCAAAGCGCTCGTCGGCGACCGCATGGCCCTGGGGGGCAACCTGGAAGCCCGCATCCTCGAAAACGGCAGACCGGACCAGGTCGAAACCGCAGCACGCTCCGCCTTCGAAGGCGGCAAGGAGCGCATGGTCCTGCAGACCACCGCCGGCATGTACAGCCCCATGACCTCACCCATAATCGCGAACTACCATCGCATGATTGACGTATGGGAAGAACTGTCGCCCATCGATTAACCGTCCAACCGCAGCAAAACTCTGCAAGAGGAAATCGCAATCATGAAAGCGTTCTATACCAAGACCCCCATGCAGTTCGAACAGCGCGACGTCGACATCGACCCCCTCGCCCACGACGAAGTCCTCGTCAAAGTCCGCGCCTGCGGCGTCTGCGGCTGGGATGTCCTCGTCGCCCAGATCGTCGCCGAAGACTGGTCCCCCATCGGCCACGAACTCTCCGGCGTCGTCGCCGAAGTCGGCAGCGGCGTCACCACCTGCAAAATCGGCGACCCGGTCGTCGTCGAAAACTCCACCTACTGCGGCGTCTGCACCCAGTGCAAAAGCGGCAACGTCGCCCACTGCGTCAGCCTCGATCATCACCGCTCCCCGGGCGGCTTCGCCGAGTACATCAAAGTCCGCTACACCGCTCTCTATCCCCTCGGCGACCTCTCCTTCCCGGCCGGAGCCCTGGCCGAACCCCTCACCGTGGCCATCGATATGGTCGAAGCCGCCGAGATCCCCCTGGCCGGCAGCGTCGCCATCTTCGGCCCCGGCCCCATCGGCCTGATGATCGCCCGCCTCGCCCTCTACCGCGGCGCCTCTCGGGTCTACCTCACCGGCAACGCCCACTCGCAGGCCCGCTGGCAGCTCGCCGAAAAGATCGGCGTCACCGACTGCATCTTCGTTGACCAGACCGACGTCGTCGCCTACTTTGCCGAAAAAGAACCCAAAGGAGTTGACCGGGTGCTCGTTACCGCGCCCCCCTCCACCATTCCCCAGGCCACCCAAATCTGCCGCTTCGGCGGCATCGTCGCCTACAACGGCATCAAATTCGGCGGCTCCGAAAAGATCGAACTCGACGGCAACGCCTTCCACTTCAAGCGACTCCAGCTCCGCGGCGTCCACTCCGTCCCCAACCTGGGCTGGCCCCAGGCGCTCGAACTCCTGTCCACAAAAGTTATCGACCCCAGCCTCTTCATCTCCCATACCTATCCCTTCGACCAGATTCCCGAAGCCGTCCGTTTCTCCGCCGAAGCCCGCTCCGAGACGGTCAAAGTGATGGTGGACTTCGACACCTGAGCCGAGTTTATGATGACCCCACGCCAGCGCATGCTCTCCGCCTACGAAGGCCACTTCCCCGACACCGTACCCGTGGCTCCCGAATTCTGGTACTACGTTCCCGCCCGCCTTCTCGGTCTCTCCATGATCGAATTCGAGCGCGACGTCCCCCACTGGCAAGCCCTGCAGCAGACCTTCGCCCACTACCAGTGCGAGGGATGGGGCATCGTCGCCCCCTCCGCGCCATCCGACCGCGGCCAGAGCCGCTCCACCACCAAACAGATCGGCCCCGGTCGCTACGAAGTCCACACGACAACCCGGACGGGCGGGCGCACCCTCGAATCCCGCCACATCCTCGACGAGACCGAACCCTCCTGGGTCACCGAGCGCTCGATCAAGGATTTCGACCGCGACTGGCCCGCGCACGAGCACCTCACCCTCGTCCCTCCCGAGGAACTCGACTGGCATCCCGTTCAGACCGCCCTCGACACCGTCGGCGAGGACTATCTCCTCGAAGTCTACCTCGGCTGCCCCTTCGTCGACTACGCCGGCGGACCCCGCCAGGGAGGCTTCGAGCAGGTGATCGTCGATCTGATCGAGCGACAGACCGAAATGGAGGCGCTGCAGGAACGCTTCATCGACAACCTGGTCGGCAGGATCCGCGCCGCCTTCCGGCACACCTCCGCCCGCTCTATCTTTATCGCCTCCTCCTGGTCCAGCCTCTCCCTCCTCAGCCCCGCCGTCTGGCACTACTGGGAAAAACCGGTCCTCGAAGCCGCCATCCACACCACCCACGAGTGCGGCGGCCTCATCCACCACCACTTCCACGGTCGCTGTCTCGGCATTCTCACCGAACTCGCCGACCTTGGCCTCGACTGCATCTGCCCCTTCGAGCGCCCCCCCGGCGGCGACATCGTCGACCTCACCAAAGTCAGAGAAGCCCTCGGCGAGCGCGTCGCCTTCAACGGCAACGTCCACACCGTCGAGACCCTGATTCGCGGCAATCCGGACGACGTCCGCAGAGAGGTGCTGGAAATCCTGGAAACCTGGAAGGACTCCCCCCGCCTCATCGTCGGCACTGGCGATCAGGTGGGCGGCGAGACGCCCGAAGAAAACATCCACGCCATGATCGAAACCGTCCGTCAATTCGGCAAAAGAGAGGATTCGCGACCATGAAACCGAAATACGGCATCGTCGGCTGCGGCGGCATCTCCCGCTTCCACTTCAACGGCCTGCAAAAGACCGGAGCCGAAATCGTCCACATCGCCGACCTGAATCCCGAAGCCGCCAGACCGTATGTCGACAGCTTCGACGCCCGCTACTCCAAAAGCTACGCCGACCTCCTCGCCGACCCCGAGGTAACCGCCGTCTCCGTCCTCACGGATAGCGGCTACCACCGCGAGATCTGCCTGGCCGCCCTCGCCGCCGGCAAGGACGTGATCTGCGAAAAAACCATGGCCAACGACGTCGAAGAGGCAACCGAACTCGTCCGCGCCGTGCACTCCTCCGACCGCCTCTTCTTCACCGCGTACATGAAGCGGTTCTTCCCCGCCTCGCAAAAACTCCGCGACCTTCTCCCCTCCCTGGGCCGGCTGTTCAGCGCCCAGGTGCGCACCTACCAGCCCTGGGGCGACCTCTACTCCCCCGGTGCCGATCCGCCCGGTTGGGCCCTGGAGAAATACGGCGGCGCCGTCATGAAATGCGCCGCCTCTCATCTGCTCGACCTGACCCTGAGCTTCCTGGACCGCCCGCAGCGCTTATACGCCCACGTCGACTATGTCCCCGGCACCCAATTCGACCGCAAGGCAACCGCCCTCCTCGAATACGACACCGGCCTGGTCGTCAGTTTCGAGTCCGCCACCCACCCGCTCAAAAAAGTCGGCTACGAGCGCAACGGCTGGGATGAATTCGTCCAGATCAACGGCGTCGACGGCCGCCTCGACCTCTCCATCGTCATGTGGGACCATCCCGAAAACAACGCCTCCCTGTTGACCCACTACGACAACCGCACCGGCACCTCCACCGAGTATCGCTTTGCAGCGCTCAATCCCTTCGACGTGGAAGTCGCCCACTTCGACGTCTGCCTGGAAAAGCGCGAACAGGAATGCCCGAGCGTCGTCGACGGCTTCAATGTGGATTACCTGATCGAAAATATGGCCCGCTCCTCCCGCGAAAAAACCGCCGTTCAGCTCGACTGGTGCGGCTTCTGAACAGAGCGCAGAACGCAGTCGCCACAGCCGAAAACAGGAAGACAGACCATGAAACGCCCGGCACCCGCTTACACCCCCATCGCCGCCCTCGACCTCACTGGCGCCCCGACTGGCATCGTCCTCGACCCGAACAAACCACCCACCGAGGCCGACCTGAAATACTTCGCCGATTGGGAAACCCCCTTCACCGCGTACGGCGCCCTGAGCGTCAAACCGGGCATCGAGCTAGTCGAAGTAGAAGAATCCATCCGCCTCTTCTTCAACGGCGACGTTTCCGGCGGCGACGATCGCGCCCTGGTCACCAGACTCGACCAGATCCGCAACGCCCGCGCCTTCTGCACCGTCCAACCCCTTTCCACAGACCACAAGCCCCACGTCGATCGCAACGACTGCCGCGAGGCGCTGGTCGGCCCGGTCTTTCGCCTGCAGCACTCGCGCGCCTACTACCAGTTCGGCATCGAGGGGAAGCGCCGTGCCGTGCTCTATCGCCGCCGGGACGACGAGTGGTTCGAGCTGGCCGCGCGAGAAGCCGATATCCCCAACGGCTATCTCGCCCTCCAGGTCGACCTCGACGGCGACGCCATCACCTGCACCTGCCCGGAACTCGACCTCCGCTTCACCGTAACCGACACCACCTTCCAACGCGGTAAGATCGGCATCCGCAGCCTCGGCCAGTCGAAGATCGCCCGCCTCACCGTCGAGCAAACCACAGCCGAACGCGCCTCCGACGACCGCCACCGCGCGGGTCTCCTGGCCGCCGAACAGAAGCGCGGTAGCGACATCCCCGATCCCCGCCTCGTGCGCACCTTCGACCTCGCCGCACTGGGCGGCCGTCCCCAGTTCGTCGGTCTGATCGAACCTGACCGCTACGACCTCCTCGTCGAAACCGACTCCGACCTGCGCGCCCTCACCTCGGACGGCGAACTGATCTGGAAAACCTCCGAAAAGATCCACGACGTCCAGGCCTCCTCCGTTCACGGAGAAAACGGCCGCCTGCTCTACGGCTTCGCCGGCCAGCGCCAGATCAAACGCTCTCCCGGCGTCACCGGCGATACCCAGACCAACGTCGTTGCCGACGAGATGGTCATCCTCCGCGGCGACACCGGCCAGATCCTCGCCCGTGCCCCGGTACCCCAACTCGAAGGCAACTTGCGCCGCACCGACTATTCCATGAACACCGGCAACCTGACTGGCTCGGGCGGCTTCGACATCCTCCTGCGCGAGTGGCGCGACGACCGGGGCGGCGGCGGCACCAAACTGTGGGCCTACGATCCCGATCTCAATCTCCTCTGGCACCACGACCAGCCCACCTCCTGGTACGGCCACCACTGGGCAGTCCAGTTCTGCGACGTCGACCGCTGTGGCCGCGACGAACTGCTCGCCGGTGGCACCCTGTACAGCGCCGACGGCGACATCCTCTGGGTCCACGACCGCGACGAGGAACTGCTCGCCACCAACGGCGGCCAGCACTACGACGCCGTATACATCGGCGACCTGGCCGACGACCCGGCCATCGATCCGGTCGCCTTCCTCGTCGGCGGCAGCGGCGGCGTCTACGTCGTCGATGCCCTCACCGGCCAAACCCGCATCCACCACCGCGTCGGCCACGCCCAGGGCCGCACGGTCTGCCGGCTCCGCAACGACCTGCCCGGTCAGCAGATCCTCGTCCCCTGCCGCTGGGGCAACATGGGCATCCTCACCCTCTTCTCCGGCCGCGGCGACCGCCTGTGGACCATACAGCCCGACTACGCCGGCCAGGGCTCCACCCCGATCTCCTGGCTGCCCGACCAGCCGCAGCTGCTCTGGACCAACACCTCCGAAGCGGTGCAGGCGTTCTACGAAGGGCACGGTCGCCGCCTCAAACAGCTTCCCGTGCTCTCCGCCCTCTGGCAGGGTCGCCCTCGCGCTCAGGTAGGCAACTTCACCGTCCATATCGGCACCGACCCGCAGGAGTACATCGCCGTCGCCATAGAAAACCAGATGCACATCTTCGGCCCCGATATCGGTTGAATTCGATATCGCCGATGAAACGGCTCTCTACAGGCCATCCCGCCTGTATCGGCACTTCCCGGCATCTCTTCAGCTGTCCTTGGATTTGACAAAAGAGGGGAGAATAAATCTAATGGAGCAGTTCCACTGCACCCGACAACTCGGCACCGCATCCGCCACCTTCGCCGACGCCACCCTCACCGTCTCCACCGGCGAACTGCGCCGCCGCTGGCAGTGGACCGGCCACGGCTTCATCACCACCGCCCTCGACGACCTGGTCACCGGCAAATCCTGGTGTCGAGAAAATCCGTTGTACCGCTGCGACTGGGTCCTCCCCGGCCTGGAAAACGCTCCCCCCGAGGCGACCCTGACCGACCTCTCCATCCACCCCTCCGACGACGAACGCTTCACCTCCGAGCACCTCGAAGTCGTCGCCGCTATCGACTACCCCGAAGCGCACCTCCAGATTCGGCACGTCGTCTGGGTCTACCCGGACTCCCCCGGCATCCGCATCCAGCTCCAAATCCGCGGCATGGAAGGCTTCCACTCCGAACAAGCCCCTTACGCCACCGATCGCGTCGACCACCTCCCCCTCTCCTTCGGCGTCGCCCGCCGCCGCATGTTCGGCTACTACAACGACACCCAGCGCCGCAACGACACCCATCTCGACATCCTCAAAGAGGAAGTAATCGACCGCCCCCTGCGCGGCCCCGAGTGGTGCGACTGGAGCAGCGCTCTCTGCGTCGAAGACGACTGTTCCGGCCTCGCTCTCCTGCGCGAATCCCATCGCTGCGTCAACCAGGTTGGCCACGCCTGCGGCCACTTCTACTGCGATCCGGACACCGGCCTCGAAGCGACCGGCTGGGGCGTCCTCCCCCAGGAGATCGCCGCCGACCGCTACCGCGCCGGCTGGGCCACCTGGTGTCTGGTCTACGGCCCCACCGACGTCGACCGCCAGCTCACCTTCAAGCGCTTCGACCGCATCCGCTACCCAACCGACCCCGACCGCGACATCTACATCATGGCCAACACCTGGGGCAGCTGCGGCCAGCGCCACAACCCGGAACCCGAACGAGAGATCCGCCTGCACTTTCTCGAAGAGGTCCCTCTCGAATTCGAAGACCTCGTGACCGGCGACAAAACCACCGTCGCCGCCGATCCAGAAGGCCGCATCCCCCTCCACATCGACAGCCCAGCTGACTTCCGCTTCGTGCGCTACACTTTTTGATATAGTCTCTAGCGCAGACCAGTGAATCTCCGCAGGCGGGTCCGGGGGTTGCTGGAGGGCGGCGACTCCTGTTTGAGGCCGTCCCATCCTGTCCACCGCACAACCGAACGAATCACCACCGCTTCCGGCATCTCCAAATCAACCAGAAGGCCCACCCTCCCGTGTCCACACACCCTCTCCTCATATCTCCCAACGCTCAGTCTGGTCCGCAACTCCATCGACGCTCCGCCCCAGGAGACGGCGGCCCCAAGGCCGAGTCGAGTCGCCGCCCGGAAGCGGCCCTCGGACCCGCCGTCCGCACGCAGCATCTCTTTAGAACAGAACGATATCAGCCGTACCTCAAATTCCTCCCAGGACGCACCCCCGTATGCTCCCCGCCATCGATCACCGGCGTACCGTTCACCAGGACGTACTCGACCCCGCGGCAGTACGCCAGAGGCTCCTCAACCGTCGATCCGTCATCCAGCTCTTCATAGTCGAGAACCACCAGATCCGCCGCCAGGCCCGGCCGAATCACCCCCCGGTCGCGCAACCCAAAGCGAGAAGCCGGCATACTCGTCATCTTGCGGACCCCTTCTTCGATCGACAGCACCCCCTTCTCCCGCACCCAGCACGTCAGATAGTGGATCATACCGGCGTAGTGCAGCGGATGCGCAAAGCGCGTAGCCGGCGGCCCGTCGATAGTCGCGCTGGCCGCATCCACCGAGAGATTAAACAGCGGGTGCCGGATCTGTTCGACCACGTGCTCTTCGGTGAATAGTCGGCCGATATAGCCCGCGTGCCCCTCTCCCCGAAACGATTCCACCAGCAGGTCGAACAGGCAGTCCCAGGGCTCTTTGTCCCACAGCTCGGCGATCTCCAGAAAGTTCTTACCCACGATCTCCGTGTGCCGGTCGCTGCCCAAAACGTTGACTCGGTGCCAGTCCCCGCGCTGGATGAAGGCCCAGTACCGGTCGCAATCTGTCCGCACCCGAGCCCGCACCTCGGGATCGCTCAACAGTTCGGCGGCGCGCAACGGACCCTCCTCGGTGATCCAGGGCGGCAGAATCGCCGCGGGACCGCCCAGGCCATCTAGCAGAGGCGTGCAGTCGGCGGCGACATCGAGCCCGGCTTCCCGCTCCCGCTCGAGCGTCTCCACGGCGCGCTCCCAGGCATCCTCCGCCGCGCCGGTGTTGAAGCGGACATTGAGGTGCGAGACCTGCCCGTGCACGTTGCTGCGCCGCACGATCTCCATGAACTCATCGATAGCTGGCTGCAACTGTTTGGCCCGGTTGCGGATATGGCTGGCGTAGTACCCGTCGTATTCCCCGACGACCTCTGCCAGGCGCACGATCTCCTCCGTGGTCGCCCAGCGCCCCGGCTCGAACTCCAATCCGGTCGTCATCCCCAGCGCGCCGGCATCCATCGCCTCGCGGAGCAACCGCTCCATCCCGCGCATCTGCTCTTCGTCTACCTTGTCCCCCACTACGCCGACCGCCTGCCGCAGCGTGTTGTGCCCCACGAACCAGGCCAGATTTTCGGACGTGCCCGTCTCCCGGATCACCTCCAAAAAATCGGCGAACGAACTCCAGGTCGCCTTTTCCGCATCACCCGCGCCGAGGGGGCCGCTGCCGTCGGCATCGCGGTTCAGGTCGGTGAGGGGTGCGGGACTGTACCCGCAATTGCCCACGATTTCGGTAGTCACGCCCTGTCGCACGGTGCTCTGCATCATCGGGTTGAGCAACACGGTGCTGTCGCTGTGGCTGTGGGAATCGACAAAGCCGGGGCAGACAATCTTGCCGGCGGCATCGACCACGCGCGCGCCCTCGGCCCCCCCCAGGCGTCCGACCGCGGCAATGCAGTCACCCTGGACCGCGACGTCGGCGAGATACATGGGATTGCCCGTCCCGTCGACGACCTGACCGTTGCGAATGATGAGATCGAACATGATTTCAGATCCTGTGTGTGATTTGGAACCTGTTCTATTCTGGGATTCCTCTCGATTCGCGAGAATATACCGCCTCGAATTTCGGGGAGCAAGAAAGGGGACCTGTGCCAGCCGCGCCAACCTCTCCAGCTGGTGCTGTCGACAGCCCGACCGACTTTCGCTTTATTCGATATACTTTTCGATTACCACCCGTACTTCGCGCAACCGAATGAGGCTCTCCCCATGAACTCCATCCAGGAATCCGCCCGCACTATCCCCATCACCGACAACTACGACGTCCTCGTCTGCGGCGCCGGCCCAGCCGGAATCGCCGCCGCCCTATCCGCCGCTCGCACCGGCGCCCGCACCGGCCTGGTCGAACTCCATGGCTGTCTCGGCGGCATCTGGACCACCGGCCTGCTCAGCTGTATCCTCGACCACAAAGACAAAACCGGCATCATGGCCGAGATCTGGTCCCGCCTCGAAGAGCGCGACGCCCGTGCCATCGACCACAGCGGCCAGCCCACCAACACCTACGACGCCGAAGAGATGAAACTCCTGCTCGACCACCTCTGCCTCGAAGCCGGCATCGACATCCACCTCCACACCAGAGTCGTCGCCGCCATTAAAGAAAACGACCGCCTCGTCGCCGCCGTCACCGAATCCGCCTCCGGCCGCCAGGCGATCGCCGCCGCCAACTTCATCGACTGCACCGGCGACGGCAGCCTGTCCGCCCTCGCCGGCTGCTCCTTCGACCTGGGCCACCCCGATACCGGCGCCACCCAGCCGATGTCCCTCATGGCCCTGCTCACCGGCCTGCACGCCGCCGATATCGAAGGCTTCTACCGCGTCTACGACCAGCCCTGGGCGACACCCAAAGACAAACTGCGTGCCGAAATGGAACGCGGAGGCCATTCCCCCTCCTACGCCAAGCCGACCCTCTTCCGCATGCGCGACGATCTCTTCGCCCTGATGGCCAACCACGAATACGGCATCAAAGGAACCGACGCCCGCGACCTCACCGCCGCCACCCTGCGCGCCCGCCGCGAACTCCACGAACTGATCGACGGCCTGCGCTCCCTCGGCGACCCCTGGGCAAATCTCCGCATCGTCGCCACCTCCGCCCAGATCGGCATCCGCGAGGGCCGCCGCATCCACGGCCGTTACACTGTCTCCGACGACGATCTCCGCACCGGTGCCCGCCACGACGACGCCGTCTGCCACGTCACCTTCCCCATCGACGTCCACTCCACCAATCCCGACAGGGAAAAGGGAATCGAGCAAAAGCCGTTCAAATCACAGCCGTACGACATCCCCCTCGCCGCCCTCGTCGCCCGCGACATCGACGGCCTCCTGATGGCCGGCCGCTGCATCAGCGGCGACTTCATCGCCCACTCCAGCTACCGCGTCACCGGCAATGCCGTAACCCTGGGCGAAGCCGCCGGTCGCGTCGCCGCCCGGGCCGCCAGCACCAACCGCCTCCCCCACAAAATCGCCTGGAGGGAAGTAAAGCCGACGCAAGAAAATTCTGCCTGAAACCGGAGAAACCAGCTATGCCCTACCAGTGTCCCAAATGTCGGAACGATCAGTACGAAACCAGCGAGATCAGCACCACCGGAGGCGGCCTGAGCAAAATATTCGACGTGCAGAACAAGAAGTTCACCACCGTCACCTGCACCGAGTGCAGATACACCGAACTCTACCAGGCCGACAGCAGCACCCTCGGCAATATCCTCGACTTCTTCACCAACTGACGGAAACGGCACATGGCAAAGCCCAACTTCATCTTCATCCTCATGGACGACTTCGGCTGGACCGACCTCGGTTGCTACGGCAGTTCCTTCTATCAGACGCCTAACATAGACCGACTCTGCACCGAGGGCATGCGCTTTACCGACGCCTACGCCTCCTGCCCGGTCTGCTCCCCCACCCGCGCCAGCGTGCTCACCGGCAAATACCCGGCCACCGTCGGCATCACTGATTGGATCGACTCGGGTGGCCACCTCCATCCGGCCCGCGGTCGTTTGATCGACGTCCCCTATCTCAAAGATCTGCCGACCAGCGAACACTCCCTGGCCAAAGCCCTGAACGAGGGCGGCTACCAGACCTGGCACGTCGGCAAATGGCACCTGGGCGGACCGGGCCACCTGCCCGAAGATCACGGCTTCGAAATCAACATCGGCGGCTGTCACGCCGGTTCTCCAGGCGGCGGCGGTTACTTCAGCCCCTGGTCTATTCCCGCCCTGCAAGACGCCGATGTCCCCGACGGCGCCTACCTCCCCGACTACCTGACCGACCGGACGATCGAGCTGATCGAAAATCGGGACGACCGACCGTTCTTCCTCCACTTCCCCTTCTACCTGGTCCACACTCCAATCCAGGCGAAGGAGGAAAAGATCCTCAAATACAAAGCCAGAGCCCGAGAGCTGGGCCTGAATCAGGACGAAGCCCTCGAAGAGTGCGAACTCTTCCCCTGCGAGCATAAAAAAACCCAGCACGTCATGCGCCGCCGCTTCCAGTCCGACCCGGTCTACGCCGGCATGGTCGAGAGCATGGACGAAAACATCGGCCGCCTCCTCCAAACCCTCGAAGAACAGGGCCTGATCCAGGACACCGCTATCTTCTTCACCTCCGACAACGGCGGCCTGGTCACCTCCGAAGGCTCCCCCACCTGCAACGCCCCCCTCTCCGAGGGCAAGGGCTGGATGTACGAAGGCGGCACCCGCGAGCCCCTCATCGTCCGCTTCCCCGGCGGCGTCGCACCCGACACCGTCTGCACCACGCCCGTGACCACACCCGACTTCTACCCGACCCTGCTCGCCATGGCCGGCCTCGACCCGATCCCCCAACAGCACTGCGATGGCATCAACATTCTGCCTCTATTGGAGGGAGACCAGGAACTCGACCGCGAGGCGATCTTCTGGCACTACCCCCACTACGGCAATCAGGGCGGCACCCCCGGTTCCTCCGTGCGCGCCGGCGACTACAAGCTGATCGAATTCTTCGAAGACAACCGCCTGGAACTCTACAACCTCCGCGAAGATATCGAAGAGAACCACAACCTGGCCGCAGAACTGCCCGACGTGAGGGATCGACTCCACGACATGCTCGTCGCCTGGCGCCAAAGCATCGAAGCCAAGATCCCCCAGCCCAACCCGGACTTCGAGCCCTGGCAGTAGAAAGGACTCCCATGAGCCACAGACCCAACATCCTCATCATCCACGCCGACCAGCACCGCTGCGACGCCCTCGGCGCCTACGGCAACACCGATATTCGCACCCCCCACATCGACGGACTCGCCGCCGACGGTATCCGCCACGACAACCACTTCTGCACCTTCCCCGTCTGCACCCCCTCCCGCTACTCCCTCCTCTCCGGCCTCCACGTCCACCAGCACCTCGGCTGGAGCAACCACTGCACCCTCCCCTCCGGCCTCCCCACCTTTCCGCGTACTCTGCGGGAAGACGGCTATCGCACGAAGGCGGTCGGCAAGATGCACTTCACCCCCACCTACCTCGACGTTGGCTTTCAAGAAATGCGGCTCTCCGAGCAGGACGGCCCCGGCCGCTTCGACGACGACTACCACCGCTACCTTCAGTCCCAAGGATTGTGCGACCGCCTCGACCTGATCGACCAGAGACGCGAATACCGCAAAAACGCCTCCGACGAGTACTGGCAAACTCTGGGCGCCATGGTCTCCGACCTGGATGAAGAGCACCACTCCACCACCTGGATCGCCGAGCGGGCGCTGGAAACCCTCGCCGACTGGGAAGAAGGCGGCAACCTCCTCATGGCCGGCTTCATCAAACCCCACCACCCCTTCGACCCACCCGCCCCCTGGCACGAGATGTACGATCCAGACGCCCTCACCCTGGTGCCCGGTTGGACCGAAAATAGCCTGCCCCACGACACCACCTACAGCCCAGGCTACTTCCCCAACGCCGATATGACCGAGTCCCAACTCCGTCGCGCCATGGCCTACTACTACGCCACCATCTCCCAGATCGACCACCACGTCGGCCGTATGATCGACCTGTTAAAACAAAAGGGTCTCTACGACGACACCCTGATCGTCTACACCTCCGACCACGGCGACTTCCTCGGCTTCCATCACCTGCTGCTCAAGGGCAATCACATGTACGATCCGCTAATGCGCATCCCGCTGATCGTCAAATACCCCGGCCAGAGTCACTCCGGTGAAACGACCGCTGCCCTCTCCAGCAACGTCGATATCGCCCCCACCCTGCTGTGCCGCGCCAACTGTGAAATTCCTCAAACCATGCGCGGCCTCGACCTGGAACAACACCCCGAAGGCCGCGATGCCGTCTTCGCCGAAGCGGGCAGCCGCGAGTACATGGTCCGCACCCGCACCCGCAAACTCCTCCTCAACCGCGACCCCGATGCTTCCCTCCTCTTCGATCTGGAAAACGACCCCTGCGAAATGGAAAACCTTCACGCCGACCCGGCCCGCCGTGAAGAGATCGCCGCCCTGCGCGAGCGCCTTCTCGACTGGTCCCTCTTCACCTGCCCGAGCCCGGTACACCTGGACGAACGCGGACCGATATGTCCTGGGGAAAACGCAGTGACGTTCGATGACGAGAGCAAAAAAGAACGGGAGGCATACTTCGCAGAGCAGATGCAAAAACCTTCTTCATACCAATGAGAGGAGGGGTTCCTTTTTTTGAAAGGAACCCCTCCTCTCATCATGACCCACATTTCACGCACTGGCGGTCCGGGGGTTGCCGGAGGGCGGCGACAATTGTTTGAGGCCGCCCTATCCAGACCACCGCACAACCAAATGAATCACCACCTCTTTCAACATTCCCAGTAACAACCAGAAGGCCCACCGTCCCGTGCCGCAACACCCTCTCCTCAGCTCTCCGAACCCTCAGCTTGGTCCGAACTTCTCATCTACGCTCCGCCCCAGGCGACGGCGGTCCCAAGGCCGAGTCTTGTCGCCGCCCGGAGGCAGCCCCCGGACTGCACAACGAGAACTCCCGATCTACCCCGATCAACCAAAAATCACTCCTCCCACCCAATCTCCCCCATCCCCTCCTCTCGCTGCACCACCAGCAGCAGATCCCCCTCCTTCACGCTGACCTCCACCGGATTCTCGACCACCTCATTGGAAATCCCATCCCGAATCCCCGGCGCCAGCATCTCCCCCTTGAGCTCAAATTTTAACCCGGCGGTCCTGATCCCCACCACCTCGCCACTCAGCGGCGAAAGCGAAATCTTCTGCCCCACCTCCGCGCGGAAATGGATCGCTCCGCGAATCAACCGAATCTCACAGTAGTCGTCCACGATCCGCAGCGCCATATCCCCCCCGAACAGCTTCAACAGACTCAGATTCCACAGCGTGTGATCCGTCCGCCCGCCCGTCACTCCGATCAGCGTCGCCTCGGTCACGCCCAGCCCCCTGACCTGCCGCAGCGCCTTCTGCAAATCCGTGCCCGTGTCGTCGGCGTCGACCAAAATCAACCGCTCGTCCGGAAGTCCATCCCTGTTCTCCTCGGTCACCGAATCCAGGTCGCCCACCACGTAGTCCGGCACACGCCCATATCGAGCCACCGCATTGGCTCCCCCATCGGCGCACAACAGCAGCGGCCCATCCGCCATCAGTTCCTCGAACAACTCGGGCGACAGCGGCTCCCCATTGCCCACAATGAGCGCGTGCTTCCGTCCCATCGCACAGCTCCTTTTATGCCTCTATCAAAAACCCACAAATTTCCGCAGGCGGGTCCGGGGTTGCTGGAGGGCGGCGACAACTGTTTGAGGCCGCCCCAATCCGTCCACCGTATAGCCAATCGAATCACCGTCGCTTCCGGCATCTCCGATATCGAGCAGAAGGCCCACCGTCCCGTGCCGCAACACCCTCTCCTCAGCCCTCCGAATTCTCAGCCTGGTCCGAAGCTTTCTCGACGCTCCATCCCAGGAGACGGTGGCCCCAAGGGCGAGTTTTGTCGCCGTCCGGAGGCAGCCCCCGGATCCGCCGCCCATCCGCAGATCTACCGAAAATCTACAGCGTCACCCGAATCGAAAACAGAAAATTGCGCCCGGCGCCCCCGATCCAGGTCGGCGTGCCGAAAAACAGCCCGCCCCAGGTCTCGTACTCGGCGTCGAACAGATTATCGATCTCAAAACTCGGCTCCACCACCCGCGCGTCCCACGCATCTTCGATCCGATACGAAAGCCGCAGACCGGCAATCGTATACGCCTCCACCTCGTTCCCCGGCGTGTTCTGCAGGTCGAAGAAATATCCCCCCACGTGGCGCAGTCTCAGCGAACTCCACAGCCTGCGCCGCTGGTAGGTCACCCGCAAATTGGCCAGCCGCTCCGGAAAATTCGGAATGTCGTTCCCATCCAGAGAACCGTTCCCAAACTCCTCCAGACTGTTCCCGCTGAACGAGGCATTCCCCAAAACGGTCAGCCCCGTTACCGGCCGCACCGCAGCCGACAGCTCGATCCCCTGGTGCGTCGACCGCGCCGCGTTCTCGTGATCGAAACTCCCCGTGCCCAGCACCTGCCCCGTGGCCACGATCTCGTCGCTGAAGTCCATGCGATAAAGGTTTCCCTTGATCAGCCAACGAGGCTGCACATACCCGGCTCCCAGCTCCCAGTTGTTCAGCCGCTCCGCCTCCAGCCGCGGATCGCTGAGCCTGTTCGTCGCCGCGTCGTATTCGGTAAACCCCTGTCGTCTATCCGCATCTCCAAAGAACGCCGGTGGATCGAACAGATTCGTCAGCCCCGGCTCCCGGCGCCCCACCGAAAAGTTGGCGAACAGATTGAACGCCTCGCTCAAATTGTAATTGATCCCCAGACGCGGCATCAGGAAGAAATAGCTGAAATCCTCGATCTGCTCCGCTGCAAACGCCCGCTCGTCACCGATATCAAAGACGTGGCCGATAGCACTCAAGTGCGCCTCGACGCTCAAATTCCCCAGCGGGCGATACCGCTCGTGCGCGTATACACCGAGAGTCGTTTTGCGCGCCTCGAAGTCGTACAGTCGTCCCGAGCGAATCGACCCGACCGTCTCCCCTTCCACCATCTCGATCCCCAGCACCTCTCCCCAGTGGTGGTTGCCGTTGGTGCGCAACTCCCCTCCCACCGTCAGCGTTCCCTGCGCGTGCGTCCACTCGACGCGCGGAATCCACCCATACTGAGTAATATCGAGCAAATCGCGACGAATGGCGGCAACCGGATTGAAATTCTCGTCCCAATGCTGATCCTTGTAAAAGCCATCCCCCTTGATCGCGTAAATGGCGTTCGACACCATCCAGTCGGCCGCCGGCTGCCACTCGTGGATCAGTTGGTAGTGCGGTTGGGTAAAGTTGTCCGTGGCATCCTCGTACGGACTGAACGGATTCGCCTTCCGGTTATCCGCCAGTTGCTCCTTCGTCGCCCCGTAAAAGGCGTAGTGGGTTTTCTCGGTTCCGCCGAAGAAATTGAATCGCAGTCGACTGTTCTTCCCCTGCCGCACCGCGCCGAAGTAGTACGACCACAGATCCGACCACCCCTGGTCCCGGTATCCGTCGCTGGTGATCCGCGAAAACCGTCCGTACATCTGATACCGATCCGCCACCGTACCCGAGTTGAACTCCGCCGAAAACTTGCGCGAATCGTAGCTGCCCACCACTCCAGTCAGCGTAATTCCCTCCGTCTGTCTGAAAGTGCCGGTCACCAGATTCACCGACCCGCCGATCGCCGCCGCCCCGTACGGCGAAATCCCCACCCCGCGCTGCACCTGGATATCCTCGACCGACTCCATCAGGTCCGGCATATTGACCCAGTAGACCATGTGCGTCTCCGGATCGTTGAGCGGAATCCCGTTCACCGTCACCGCAATCCGTTCCTGCGGAAAACCGCGAATACTCAAATAGGTATACCCGATGCCGTTGCCGGCCAGCGACCAGGTGTGCACGCTGGGCAGCTCGTTGAGCATGCTCGGGACATCCGCCGTTGTCAGCGTCCGCTCGATGTGGCCGCGGTCGATATTGCTGAAAGCCACCGGAGTTTCCCGCTCCACCGCCCGGGTCGCCGTCACCGTCACCGCCTGCCCTTCCAGCACCGTGGGCGTCAGCGCCACCTCTACCAGAACCAGTTCCGCCCCTACCTCAATCGATTCCACAGCGGTCAAATATCCGACAAAGCTCAGCCGCACCGCGTGCTCCCCATCCGGCAATCCGGTGACGCGGAACCTCCCCCGGTCATCCGTCGGCCCACCGCGCCCCGTCTCCCCCACGACGACGTTGACCCCTTCCAGAGGTTCCCTGGTATCTCTATCCACCACCCTTCCCGAAAGCTCCCCTCCCGCGGCGATGGCCGCCGAGCAGAGAATCGAGCCGAGGATGGCGGAAATCATCCTAAAACGCATGGCGATTTCCTCCTTTCCGGCCCGCGCACCCCGAAACCTTGTTATCCCGCCGCACGCAAAAAGGCCGTTTCCCCGGCGCAGGAGAAACGGCCCTGAAAAACCTTGTTCAGCCGTATTCCGTTTCCCTACGCTGGTATGATCCAGTTCAGGTTCGAAGGGTTTTGTCTCAGACCGGAAGTCAACGGCTTCCGGCCACCCCCAACGGACATTCTGTCTCATTTCTACAAAAAAATATAGAGGGCACCGACACCAGAGGCAAGATGGGTGCCGATGCATCCTGGGTCGTGCTATCCGGGAAACCGGCATTATCCGAACGCGGGAACCCCTCTCCAGACATCCCAGACCATCCTAACATGGACTGACGTGCGCCGCATAAAAGCCGTTTTCCCTGCAGGTCAGACGCCCGTATCTTCATTCACATCATAACATCATTCTCCCAACTCGATCCGCATTCGAAGCAGGTTGACAGCCTGGTTGATTTGACGTATCTATTGCAACTTGATATCAGAGGAAAGCGACTGATGCGCAGAAGCGTCTGACGAAAAAAAACGTCCGATGTTTGGAAAGGAATAGACTCGATGAGAAACGAATGGCGTTGCCGCCTGCTCCTGATAAGCAGCGCTGTTCTGATTTTCTGCACTGGATTGTGGAGCGAATCCCCCTCATCGAGCACCATCGAAGAGCAGATTCATCACGCCAAGACCTACTTCTGGTTGGGCATCAAAGAAAACGGCAACATGGATGCCCTGCACCGCGGTTCGACCTATCTGAAAAAAGCCCTGCAACTGCTCGAGATGGAATCCTCCCTCTCCATAGAGGAGAGAGCATCTTTGGAAAGGGAGATCGCGATCCTGGAATCGGATCTCTTCGAACAGCGAGAATTGAGTTTCGACACGTTCTACGGAATATTCCCCCTGACCCGGCTGTTGGTACCCACGCTCTTTTCCGATGCGGCAGCGGCCGGGACCTTCGAGATGATCGACGACCCCGATATCATCGCCGCGACCACGGCCGCCGCAAAACTATCCGAAGCCATCCTCGACCGCTGGAGCTCACAGCCGCAGTTCGACATTGTCCTCAACAGCATCCCGCGCAATCCCGCCCTGGAAAACGAGGTGCTATACGCCTTCTCCGCATTGCCCAAACTCTATGTGCACAACACCCTGGAGGTGATGGAGCAACTGACCCCGGAACAGCTCGAAGCCTATCGGGCAAACGCGATCGATCCGGAGATAAAAAATAGGCTCTGCGAAGGATTCGGGATATCCAGGCTGCTGGTGGTGACCATCCGCCTGAATGACCTGGTGGACGACAACTATTTCTTTTCTCTGAACGGACGTCTCTACGACCGCCGACAGGACGAGTCGATCGCTTCGGTCTCTCGCATGGGATTCTGCCGGGACCGCCGGGAGCAGTTCGGGACGTTGACGTGCATCAATGGCCTGCTGTTGATAGCTGCCCTGGCTTCCTTCGCTCTCCTGTATCGCCTGAGGAGAAAAGCTTGGCCTGCTTTTCCCCTCTTTCCGCTGATCCCCTTCGCCGGCTTCTTTGTCGGGCGAACGACTCCTTGGGTACTCATTCCCGTATTGTCTTCCATCGCCCCCCCTCCGGAGAATCTCGCCAAGCTCTCCTTCTGGTGGCCGTGTCTTTTCGGCATTGTGATATTCGCGGGCCCCGTCATCATCTTTCGTCTGGCCGGGGCGCGACTGAATTTTTTGACGAGATGCTTTAATATGAACGCTCGGGGAGGCGCTGTGGGTGCGGCGATTGGAACGGGCGTCTGTGCGTATCTTGCCGGTCCTCTCTTCCTTTTAAAGCCGGAGCAGGCGCTGGAGGCCCTCCTTCCTCTCCTTCTCGGAGGAACGTTCCTCTTCTGGCTTCTCGGGCGCGTACTGGATGAAGAGGACCGAGAAGTGCCGTTGGCGATTGGCGTGCTCGTGGGCATCCTCAGCTTGGCTATGGGCGCCGCCATCTGTTGCCTCAACCCTTCTTATCTGTGGATGATTTCAACCGCTTCCATTCTGATGATGGGAGGAGTCTTAGGGGGATTGGAATGTGACCCTGAAAGCCCGGAAGAAACTCCATCCCTCGCCCTACCAGACAGACACATCCCTACGACCATCGACGAACTCATCGCACACGCCGAAAATCCTACCTATCATCGATTCCAAGATTTCAACGAAACTTGGAATCGAGTAGAGCCCCTGTTAGGGGAACGAACCACCCGGCTAGCACTCTACGGCCCCGCCGGTCGCGGCAAGACGGCGATGGCCAGAGCGCTGATTGGAAAACTCCGCCAGGATTCCGGCAAGCGCCGTAGAAAGATCGCTCTGCTGGCCGGGGAGTGTCCCCAGCCGCTCGAAAAGAAAGTAGAGGTTTCCTACGCCCCCTTTCAGCAGGCACTGGCTCGACATTTTAGAGTAAATATCCTGACCCCTCCTGAAGCGCAGATGACGCAGATCGACTCCGCCCTGGAGGGGCTTTTCGATTCGGTAGTACCCTTTGCCGGCCTGCTGCTCCCTTCCGGCGAAGAGACCTACAACGCTCCCGCCAGTAAAGAAGAGATATTCCTTTCCATTGCCCGCACTCTGCGCAAGCTGGCCGAAAAGCAGCACGTAATCCTCTTCATCGACGACGCGCACTGGCTCGACGAGGCTTCTAAAGAATTGCTCCTTTACCTTCTGCAGGAATTTCCATCCGGAGGGCAAGTGCCGTTGGCCGTCGTCGTGACGGGCCGCGATGTGAAGGAATTGGACGACCTGGGATTCGGCGAGTGCTCTTGCGAGGTTAAAAAGCTCGAAGATTTACAGCGCATCGATCTGCTGGAAACAAGCCTGGGCCTGGCTAGGGCGACGGCAAAGAGGATCGTGCGGGAAACCGGAGATCTCGAGGGAGAGGATAAAGGCGGTCTTTTCTGGCTCTTCCACGTGATTGTTCATCTCGCCCGCTTGCAGGCGTTCGAGCTGGACAAAAACGGCTTTACCTGGACGGCGGAGTACCGGAAAAAGGAGCAGTTGCCCTTGCCGGACGAAATGCGCTCCGCCCTGGAAGAAGAGCTGAAACAGTTTCCCCGATACCGTCCCGTGCTCGAGTGCGCCGCCTGCCTGGGGCTCGAATTCCGGGGCTCCGTGCTGGCCGAAAGCCTCGAAATAGGTCGCCTCGAAATGCTGCAGTTGCTCGGCAAGATCGAAGAGGAGACTGGCATCATTCGCGACATCGGTGAGAGCGACGATATCTACTCCTTCAAATCGTCGTTTATGCTACAGGTCATCCGTAAAACCCTGCGCATCGAAGCGCAGGGTCCAAAATCGTCCGAAGTCCCTCAGGTCATCCGCGAGTACCACGCCCGGGTCGCCTCCGCTCTGGAGGCCATGGCGGATAAATCTCCTGCGGAATTCTTCGCCATGGCCGGCCACTTCTATGCAGCCGGAGCGCGGTATGCGGAACGGGGCCACCGCTACTGTCTGCAGGCGGCACGCACCGCCTGCACTTCAAAAAGCCTCTACGATTTCCCCAGGGCGCACCAGTACCTGGAGATGGCCGAAGAATGCCTGACGATCCTCGGACACGACGACGGCATTGCGGTAGAACGACTAACAGTTCGCTTTCAGGAAGCCCACGTGACCAGCCGCCAGAGGCTAGAGGTGGCGGAAGAGGGACTCCAGTATATGGAACAACAAGGGAATGAGGCGATCCCCTTCAGCCTCCTGACACTGGTGACTAGAGCCTATTACGATGCCGGCAACCCAACCAGTGGGCAGGAATGGTTCGCCGCAGCGGCCCAACTGGGAGCACGCATGATCCAGCAGAGCACAACGCCGTGTGAAAGGGCCGAAGGCTTGCACTTCGTCGGCATCAGTCTCCCGCTGAATCAGCCGGCTGAAAGGGAGGAGAACCTGCGGGAATCCCTGATACTGCTGAATGAGCTCCCAGCCGAGAATCTGCAGGCTCAGGCATTGCTGGCGCGGGTGGCCAATTCGCTGGCCGAGCAGTTGAGTCGCGGGAAGAGCGTCGAAATCAGGGACGAAGCTCAACGACTCTTCAAACAAAGTATCGCCATCAAAGAACATCCGGAACTCATGGACCGAACCGGGCTGGCCATGTCGCACGGCGGCCTGGGCCGTCTTCATTTACTGTTCAGCGATCCTCCGGACATTCCCAACGCCCGCCATCATCTCGCTGAAGATCTCCGGCTGTCCGAGAAGATCGGCGATGTAGGGGGCCAGTCGCAGATGCACACCCTGCTGGGCGATTGCACCCTTAAAGATGAGACAGGAAACGAGGTGGGAAATCTGAGGAAGGCGCGGGGGCATTACGAACGTGCCATGGAACTGGCCGAAGAACTGGCTGATGCGGGAACTAGTCATTTCTTTTTCGCCGGAGCGGGACTATTTGAATGCCTTTACAAACTGGAGGCAAAAAACTATTGGGAGGCCCTGGGGAATAAGATACTGGAAGTGGCCCACAAGAGCAGCATTCCCAAGCCACCTGCTACTCGCCTTGCCAGTTTTCTGAACCTGCTCGATCCCGACAAAACCGGCGCCTGGCACCGGGAGTTGTCGGAACACATCCAGAAAGTCATCCAACAATAAGAATCCATCCGGATCCATCGCAGCACAATGGAAAAACCGCAGAAGAGTATGGACTACCGCTTCGTGCGTATGGGATATAAGGCACCTGGTAAACTCTCCGCCAATGAGATCTGGATTGACGTCGGCGGCAGGTTCGATGGTGAGGTTATCGATCACCACGGCCAGGAGAGCCAGTACGAAAGCGCCACGGAGATGCTGGCTGCCTGCGCGGATGATCTGATCCGTCGCTTCCAGGACATCGACCAACTCGTCGTGACCACCCACGAACGCCCCGATTTGGATGCGATCGGCGGCGTCTGGTTACTGATTAAAATCCACCAACAGGGAGCTGAGTTCGCCGCCCAGAAAGCGGTGAAAACCCTGATACGGGCCATCAGCGACAACGACCAGGGATACTGCCTCGAACAGGTGGAGGCCTGGTGGCCCCTCATCTTTCGCCTCCGCCTCGAAAGCGAACTGCGGAACGGGGAAAGAGACGACAGCAACCGACTCCTGGTGGGCTTCAGGCTGCTCGACCAAACCCTCGACCTGCTCCAAAAGGGCAAATCACTCGCGGCAATAGCCGAATCCCTGATCGATTCATCCACGAGAAAATACCTGCTGAGAGCCAGGGCCGACTACGACCAGGATTTACAGCATGCTCTGCCCTTCCAACTGGAACTTCCGGTAGACGAAGAGAAGCTTCTCGATCCGGACTCCGAACGCGAAGGTCCTCCTCGAACAACCCTGGTCGATGCGCTCTACCTCCCCAATCCTCGCTGTCAGCTCGTCAGAGAGCTGGCGCGCACCGACGGAAAAAACAGTTTTCTGGGACACGGTTTCCACCTGCTGATCACAGGATCCCAGCAACACGGAATTCCACCGGAGAAGATGCTGCCGAAGAGAAGCCCCTGGCGCTTTATAATCAGCGTAGACCCTCTGGCCGGAGTGCACATGCGCGGGCTGGGATTCCTACTGGAACAGGCCGAACAGGAGCGAGACAGAACTAAAAAGGGCTTGAGGCAATACAATCACCCAATTAGAGAAAGGCAATTTCTGGGAAAGGGGAAAGGACGACACAACCTGGGCGTCGAATCCCCCTGGTACGACGGCCGCGGGCATTCCTATACCATCATAGATTCCCCCTCCTTCGACTACCAGAAGCGAAACTACTGCGGCTCATCCCTCACCCCCGGAGAAGTGCTGGAAATCGTCTGGAAATTCGGCATCCCCGCCCGTTTCGTGCCCGTGCGAGACCCGTCGATAACTTTCTTTGTACCCGTCAACCCGAAAGGGGAGCGACCGGCGCGCTACGACCAGCCCACTCTCTTCTTTGCGGAGGGGAAGCCTTCCAGCAGGTTCCCCATCGACCTCGCCGCGGAGATGATGCCGACAGTGCAGCAGATACTCCAGCTAGACAGCGACGATGAGCCGCTCTGGGGCTGGGAAACCCGGGAGATTTCCCCATGGCTCGTGCCTGATGATCATAAGGACGAGGTGACCTGTCGTTGGCAAGAGATATGGGAATTCAAGGAGCAGGCGGTGATATGGGCCGTGACTTTCACCCCCAATTTTCCCGTCTCTCTTTTTGCCTGGATGGGGATTGTCGCCGATCTGAATCGGCATATAAAAACCGCTCTGCGAAATGAAATTTTCGTCGAAGCAGAGGGGATGATCCCCGATGCCGACCTGATGCTGTTCCTGACCTTCTGCCGGAGTGACTCCAGAGATATCTCCTTCGCGCGCAATCAGCCGTTCGTTCTCGGCAGTGTATACCAGCTAGCCGAAGCGAGCTCTCCGGTATTCGCGGAAATGCCCAATCAGGCCGAGCTGGATCGAATGATCACCATCTCTTCCCACGACTCTCTCTTTCAGGCCTGTTTCACCCAGCATGGCATCGCCTGTATTTCGCTCTACCCATCCGGCGACGCCGATGAAGAAGCGCTTTTCTTTCGTCCCCTTTTTCTAAAGATGATGACGCTGTGCGCCCTGGCCCAGAGATTCTGCATTGACGCACTCCTGGTGCAGTTCACGGAACACAAATACCGGATCAGGCCACTTCGAGGAATCCAGCACGTGCTTCAGGATCGTCTATCCCTGCTCGCCCTCGAACAGTCGATCCTGTTCGACAAAATGACCGACCACTACTTCGGACAGTCCTTCTTCACCCAGCTCCAGAAGCGGCTACAGGTCGGCTCCACCCTCTCTCTTGCCAGAGAACAGATAGAGACGCTGGCCGAACAGGTCAGGGAGCACCGCGACCAGTTCGTCAATCGGGTGCTGTTCTGGCTGACCGTCGTCTTCGGCCCCTTCTCCCTGGTGACCGCGCTGTTCAGTGGAATTCACATGGACAGGGAATTCGGACTGAAGTATCACGACCCTCTGAGAAAGGTTCTCGAAAGAGCCTTGGGGATCAGGTTGGAGGAATGGATCCCGTCGGTCTACCTGGGCTGGGCATCCATTGTATCCTATCTCGTCCTCTGGGTCCTGCTGGTCGTCATCGTCTGGTCTCTCCTCAGGGTAAAATACAGAGATATCGACCTGGCATGGGCCACCCGCAAGTGGCTGAACCCCAGAACCTGGTGGAATGCCATCTGGCAGAGGGAGAAGAAGTAGGTCGGGATTGCATTTCCGTTGGACACGCAGACCAACTGGACTGAGATACTCTCCGGTTACGACCCAAAATGGGAGTCGGATAAAATGTTAAAGCCGAAAACAGTCATTCTACTCGCCTTTCTGCTCGTCATGTTGGTATTGGTTTTTTATTTTGATATAGGACAGTATTTGAACCTGGAATACTTCCTGGCTCAGAGGGAGATAATCGCCTCACATGGATTGTTCAGCATTCTTCTCGTGATCGGACTTTATGTTGGATTTTCCTTTTTCCATCTTCCCATTGCATTCCTCTCCATTTTTTCGGGGTATTTATTTGGTTTTTTTTGGGGAGCGGTTGTTGCCTATATCGGAGCAGTCGCAAATATCCTTCTCGCTTTTATCTGGGCGCGATTTTTATTCAGGGACTTTTTTCTTTCCTTGCGAAATAAGGTGAAGATATTTGATGATATTACGGTCAAACTCAATAAAAACGGCACCGCATTTATCTTCTATGCGCGTCTTTTTTTTCTCACTCCCTATAATTCCCTGAACATTGTGTGTGGAATTTCAGATATTCGGTTCAAGGATTATTCCCTGGCTTCTGCAGCAGGTTCAATAGTTCAGGCTTTTTTTTACAGCTATGTGGGGTCAAAAATCGTTGATCTCATGGTAAAAGAGAATATGATGCGCCAGGGATTGACTATCTCAATTGTAACAATTGGCTTCTTTCTCGCTTTAAATCTCGGGAAGAAATACCTTCAGAAAAAAATCGAACTTCAATAAAATGTAATGGCTCAGGATGAATGATTGAATGCTCAAGATACTAGAAAATGCAAATCAATTTGGCCGGGTCCATCACGGTTTCCTAAATGATCTGGGTAAGCTAGATGCTTTAAAAACCCATGCGAATAAGTATCCGGAATATGTGGAAATTGCAGAAGGAGATATATGCTGGATTGAAGATGGAAAAGAGATAATCATAGCCATGCTTCACCCCTACCTGTTCAATCGACTGCCTGACAGGGATGCAATAAAAAGAGGAATAAAAAATAATGAGATTGTAACCCTTGAGGGTTTATTGGAAAAACAGCTGGATAATCTAGGATTGATACTCGAACTGAAGAGCGGAATCGGCGATGTCTACAAAGTATTTGAGAGAATGCTGGCCCTTCTTGAGGATCGTGCTGGAGGGAGATACTGGATCGATACTTTCTCTCCCCGATTGCTTAAAATCATAAAGGAGATATCTCCTGGATCTCCCACCAGTTTGCATACCCGACTGGGGGTTTATGGAGAACGTTTTATTAAAACAGCATTTGAGATTCCTCCATTCAATTGTTACTCGCTGGACAGAATACCCCAGGCAGATGCCGTTACGGTCACCTATAAGAACAGCCCGGCTAGATATTTGAAACGATTTGGAGCTTCAATGGATTCCATTCACAAACATGTCTTCCGTTCGGGCAAAAAACTGATCTTTGGCGGGATTGATTCAGGAGAGGCGTTCCTTCTAGCAAAAGAATCAAAAGCCATAGCCGCCTATTTGAAATTTAACAAGTCATTCTTTGGGACCTCTTATGGCACTTGATCTGAGGAGGCATTTAGCACACTTCGAATCGCCATACTACGCGGATGTTCTCAACACTTATGAAACCAGTAACGACAAAATGAGATGCAAAACAAGATGATGACTCGATCGCGGATGTTCTTCTTCGTACAATTACTCACTTTTTCCCGGCTGCCGCTTGCCATAATCTTTGGGGCCGTGCTAATCCTTTTGGAGAACGCTACCATTGGCTTTGCGCTATGCCTGGTCACGCTGATAATGATAGAATTGAGCGATGTGCTCGACGGGATGCTCTCGCGACGAACCGGATCTGTTTCGAAGGGCGGTGCTATCCTCGATCCGTTTTTCGATAGCGTTTCCCGTTTGATCGTCTACGCAACAATGGCTTATGTCGGCCTTGTTCTGGCTCTGGTACCACTAATCATGGCGCTGCGCGACATAACGGTCGCATACGCCCGAATGTTTCTGATCATGAACAAAAGATCTGCCTCAGCCCGAATAAGCGGCAAAATGAAGGCTGTTTTTCAAGGCACTGGGTCAATTGTGCTGATTCTTTTGGCTCTGCTGGGAAATAGAGAAGAAATAATCAATCTGGTCGTATCCTGGGTCATAATAGGAGTAACCGCAGTGTCGGCTTTCGAGTATGTCAGGGCGGCATTTTCTTCGGAGTAAGAAGCCCAGAAATAAGACCGGTCGAAGATCGCACTCCTCGGCCGATCCGCTCCTGGGTCGCTGGGAGAGGAGACTTCTGGAGATTTTCGAAGCGCCTCTGATAATATCACCATCATCGCACATCCCGAAACGCGTATACTGGCAGGTTGATCCTCGGTTCTCGGAGCCGAGGATCAGCCGTTTGATCTTTCCGCAGAGGCTATGGAAAAACAATATTTCGAGTGTAGCTCCTCGACGGAAAAAGCCGGATCATTTCGAACCGCCAGATAGAGAGACCTTTCCGGCGGTCTCGTGATATACTGATCACCCTGAGAAAGCAGGTTCGCCATGGCAGAGAAAGCGGGACCGATATCGGCTTCCGACATCGAGAAGGACTTCATCCGGTATGCCTATCCTCTGGTAGCTCCCTTCTACCAAGCGGCAAATACCCGTACTGGAGATCTGGGTAACCGAGAGAAGAAACTGTTGGATGTCTTCGAGGCGACTCTAAAATACATAACTATCATCCTCATCGCCCAGTACAAGGCGGACGAGCTCGATGATCCCCAAGCCACTAAAGAAATCAACAGCAACCTGGGCAAACCAGCTCTGGGCACCTTCTCTAGCCTGCTGCGACGACTGCTGAAGATCTATAAGCCGATCGGCGATCCACTGGCGGTATATCTCACCCAAGTTCTGGATGACAGGCTGGACAAAGAGACATTCGCCCACCTGCAGAAGATCTCCACCATTATCCGCTACCAGACCCCATCCAACGCCAATACCTTCAAACAACTCATCGACGTCCTGGTCACTTTCCGCAACCGCACTGCCCACGGTGCGGCGCCGAAAGAGGAGGAGCAGCGACGCCGGTCCCAGTCCTTGATGTGCCTGGTCACCGCACTTCTGGAGCGGATCCGGTTTCTGGGCGAGTTGCGCCTGATCGAAGTTCTGGACGACGAGGAGTCGGAGTGTGCAGTCAATGTGTGGAACGGCCAGACGCCCAAAGGAGATGATGATGCGGCCTTTGCCAAGGATCTGCCCGTTGGCCACCTGCTGGTAGAGATCCCGGTAGGAGAGGGAGGGGAAGAGACCGCATTCAGGGATCTGTTCCCCCTGTGCGCAGCTTTTAAGGAGGAGGAGGGGGGGGTCTGTTTCCTCAACAAGGGTGAGAAAGGAAAAAAGAAGGCAGAAAACTCGAAGTTCGAATACCTGTCCTATCAGAATGGACAGATAGTCGAAGTGACCAACGCGCACGACCATTTCGAAGACTTCCTGGCCGGGGTCACGGATCTGACGCTCTCCGAGGGAGGAACCGGCCTGGCTGAATTCATGCGCGATAAACTGGAGGTGACGGAGGAATCCCGCGGTCACTACAGCCAGGCTCAGGTACATAAGGGAGAGGAAAAGCAGGAAGCTATTGACCTACTTGAGCAGGCCGTAGACAGCAGCCCGGGATTCCGGGACGCCGTGCACGAATTGGCGATTCTGCAGCAAGAAGAGGACCTGCTCGAAGATGCCCACGCTACGCTCGATGGATATCTCTTCCTGTTGCCGGACGACGTCGAACTGCTGGCGGAGGATGCCAGAGTTCTCCTGCAACTCGATAAAGACGAAGATGCCCGGGGGCGACTGCGTCAGGTGCTCAGTCTGGAGCCGGACAATCAGGAGGCCGGCAGACTTCAGGACGAAATCGAAAGCCGCTCTCTGGAAGCAAGGGAGACAACCGCAGCAGCCGAAGGGACGACAGGGAGCCTGCTCCCTTATGAGTTCATCGTCGAAGTCCTGGGCTCACCCCTACTTCGGGAGAGTGATATTCTAGATTGGCCTAAGTTTCGTGAAAAGCTACGACAAGGGGGTGATGACAAAAGTCCGCCGGGGCCTGGTAGGCGAATCTGGCAACTGCTTCCTTCAGATACCCGAGAACTGATCGAAAAATCGAAAAATAAAAAAGACTTATCTATAGATGAAAAGAGTAGTGTTTTCATTGCATTGAACCAACTGATGGGGCAGCGAGATTTCTACCAGAAACAGGATTACTCAAGTACAGGTTCAACTCTATTTCGCGCGAATGATATAGATTGGCCCGAGTTCTGTAAAAAGCTGCAAAGTGACGAAGACCAGGATCTGTCAAGTCCTGGCAAGCGAATCTGGGACAAGTTAGAATCCGAGGAACTGATTGGGAAATTGACCGATAAAAATGACTTATCCAGAGAAGATAAGAACAGAATTGTCAGTGCCCTGAATGAACTGCTGGAGAAACCCGAGTTCTACCAGGAGCAGGACGACACTGATAAGGAATTTCTCGAAAAAGCACAGAAATTACTGGACCGTAGCCAAAATAATCTCGGAACCAGCGATGTCCAGAAACTAAACCGTGTCCAGAAACTAAACCGTTTGCTGATCGAAACGGCTTTCCCTAAAGAAATTAAAAAGAGCCCAGATACGGACCTTCCCGAAAAAGCACAGAAATTATTGGACCGTAGCCAAAATAATCTCGGAACCAGCGATGTCCAGAAACTGAATCGTCTGCTGATTGAAGCGGCTTTCCCTAAAGAAATTAAAAAGAGTCGGATCATCAGATGGAGATTTTGGAAGACACCGTCTCTTCTGGCGGGAATCGTCGTCCTCTTGACCGGACTGGAAATAGCCCTTTTCCAGGTGTACCAGGATCTGATGATGGCGCTCACGGCCGGGACCCTGGGGGTATTATGGGGAATGGTGCTGTGGACGACCTTCCGCATCCGTCGCCTTCTGCTGGATGGTCAGCACAACTTCGCGCATTTTATTCGATCTAGAAGAGGGGATGCTCCTGAAAAACTCTTCCAGGATTTTATAAGGTCGCTATTCGGCAGGTACCCTGTTGACCAGCGGGGGATGAGGGGATTGAGGGAGTGGATTGCCCTGAATTGGAAGCGACTGACGTTTGTCCTGATCGGGGCTCTGCTGGGCACCGCCTGGTTTTTCGGCGTGACCAAATATAAACCGTACAACCCGCTGGTGGATGTAGCCTTCAGTCTGTACTGCTTCCTGTTCTTCCTCAGTTTCATGTATCTGGGAAGTTGCCTGGTGCAGTACAACCGGCAGTTGAAGCAATTGCGCAACCAGCGCATTCACTTCTCCATGGTGCAGCACCCTAAACTCAGCATCCGCTATCTTTCGCTACTCAGTCGCAGGATCTCGTACCCGCTGCTATTGATCTACATCCTGGCGACATTCACCCTGTATCTGGGGCCTTTTCTGGCCAACATCGCCTTTATCGGAGCCCTTTCGGTACTTGCGCTGATCATCTGCTACATGTACTACAGCACCATCTTTCTCATTCGCCGTATCATCACGAATAGCAAATGGCGGATAATTTCGGTGTTCTCCGCCAAGTTCGACGAGCCTTTTAACCGCCTGGTCAAAGAGGCGGATAAAGCTGACATGGAACGGCTCAGGGAACTGATGGAGATGCGCGATTTCCTGGATTCCATGGATGTGTGGGCCGAACGCAAGCTCGTTCTGCTGCAAACTTCCCTCTTCTACATCGGCGTGTTGTTATTCGCGACAATCGGCTTATCCAACCTGATGACCCAGAGTATTGTCCCCTCGTTATCGCGCTACGCCAACCGAACCGAAGCGTCTGATTATGTCGCGTCATTCCCGTTGGAGGGAAAGGATCTTCAGGATGATTTTTCCCAGGGTGCCGCGTCACTTCCGTCGGAGAGAAAGGATTCTCAGGATAGTTTTTCCCTGAGAATAGATGTCCAGGATGTGGACGATACCTTCATCGTATGTTGGGGAAACACGATTGAAGAAATGACCGACCGGACTCCAGCTCGAGTGGGCGACTCCAGCGGCATGGAGCAAATAGCCACCTACGGAGAAAAAGGGTTTCAGCGCTGCGACTGGTTTAGCGGCCTCCACGGAGCCCTGGATTTTGAAATCCCTTTCAAAGACGAAAAGCACATCTTACTGGTAGGATATAATAAGGTTTTCCACGGTTTTCTTTGGATGGGAGGAGGGAAGTTTTCGTACGACGTAACCGTCTCTCAAAACGAGCGGATTCTGTACGGAGATAGATCTTTTGTACGCTTTAACACCCGGGAAATTGCCTACACAGCCTACTTGAAAATTAAGCGAGAAGAAGGAGAGCTAAAGATGTCGGTGGATCAGGATATATCATCCGCTAATTCTCGAGTCGTCGAATTCACCAACTGGCTCAATGAGCAACTAAACCAGGAAAAAGATGCAGCCGCCGAAGTGCTGGGAGAGTTGGGAAAACAGACAGAGACAGTGGAGCAGGTGAACCCGGATATTTAGCGGTTTAGAACGTCGATCATGAGGTCGGGACGATCGGTGATGATGCCATCCACTCCGAGGTTGATCAACTTCTCCATATCCTTCGTACTGCTGACTGTCCAGATATTGACCGCAAGGCCGAGGGCATGGAGATCTTTGACGATTTTTCGGCTTAACAGGGAATAGTGCAGTGCTATGCCTTGAGCGAAGCGATAGTCGCTGAATGATGTCGCCGGATGCAGGCCATGATCGATGAGGATCGGCAGGTAGGGCAATTTCCCCACGAAAAGTTTGTGCACGGAGATCGCAGGATCGATAGCGCGGACAGAATCCAGAAGGGCATCGTCAAAGGATATGATCTTACACCAGGCAAGGGCATCATGTGTCTGGAGAGTCTCGATGACCCGGCGAGAGAAATCGGGATAGGACTTTTTGCTCTTCAATTCGATATAGAGATCGCACTGTCCATCGATCAGAAAGAGAAGTTCGGATAGGGTTGGCACCTTTTCATTTTGGTATTCAGGACCGAACCAGGAGCCAGCATCTAGTTCTCTGATCTGTTCCAGGGTGAGATCGTGTACGCGCCCTTCGCCATTAGTCGTCCTGTCGACCGACAGGTCGTGAATCACGACTAAAGCAGAATCCTTTGCCTGACGCAGGTCCACTTCGATGCCGTCGACCTTCAGCTCGAGGGATTTCCTCACGGCCGCGAGGGTATTCTCCGGAGCCAGTCCGGCTCCGGCTCTATGCGCGATGATACGCACGGCGTTATTGGGATCCTGGTCGGGATTCAAAGTGTAAAACGACTGCTGGCAGGCTCCCAGCACCGTGATTAGAGCCAGAAAAACGATGGGAAAGACTACTCGGTACCAAAAGTTGGTTGCCTGGTTCAAAACCGTCAGGAATTTCTCGTAGTAAAAGTAGGTCGAATGGATAACCACGGCGGCGGCGGCCAGCACCAGCCACTCTCCCAAAAGATTGAGGTTGAAGAGAAAACAGATCAGACTCAGGGCGACGACACATAGAGTGTATTTACCTGGAACCGCCGCCTGGACGACTGTCCGTTTGGCAATGAAGATCAGGGCGCCGAGAATGATGAGCAGATCCTTGCCTATCATCAACCACGCGAACCACAGCGGCAGATTGCCACGGACAAATGCCAGATACAGGACGGCCGCAACCACCACAATCTTGTCGGCCACCGGGTCCAGGGCCTTCCCCAGATTGGAAATGGTGCCGTATCTGCGCGCCAATTGGCCGTCGAAATAGTCGGTAGCAATGATAATCAAACAGATGAGGAAGGCGACCCAATTGTAGTGAGGAGTATTGAAGGAAAGGAAGTAGAGGAGAGGAGGAACGAGCAGAATGCGAAAGACGCTCAAAAAATTGGGAATCGTCAGAGTCTTTTCCATATCGAGAATCTTCTGCCCATTCGGGAAAGCCGAGTATCTGTCGGCTAGAGTATATATCGCTGTATAATATAGGTTTAATCCTCCTTCGAGCAAGTTTGATTCCGCTCTGAAATGGAAGCGCATTAACAGGCCGATTCGCTTCGACGAGGTGCGCTATTTGGCTATTCATCCAACCCGTCTCCATCGATTCCGATCGGCTTTGATGAGAATGCGAACACGCGCCTTTTCACGGGCTGTAGTCCTCAATATGATCTACCACCTCCGACCAGCGGCTGAAGAACAACATCCCCTCGGCGAGAACTGGAACATCCCCTCTATCGCTCTGCAACAGTATACGACTGAGGTCCGGTAAATCTACCTTGGCGAGATGCCGTGCGTCGTCGTCGATGAGTACATGAGCGCCGATATCGCTGCAAATATCCGCTTTGGCCGTCTCGTGGGCGCTGTGGAGCCCCTTGAAAAGGCGCAGTGCTCCCTGTCGATCGAGCCATTCTTTGGCCAATTCCAGGCGGGATAGCGGACGGGCAGTGACCAGGTGCAATTCGTTGCTGAGGGCCAGTGTTCGCAGAGCATTCAACCCTCCGGACACTTCTAGAGCTTGCATCGTACTAATACGCTCATACACATAGTCCCCCATATTGTCATAGGCGGATTCTCCGATTTGCGGTACGCACTCCGTTCGATTGCAGTGCCATGGTGGAATATCTCTATCGAGATGGGCTCGAATCCATTTTACCTTCTCGGCATTCGTATCGGCGATTGTGCCATCGTAATCAATGGCGAGGATCATGATGACTCCTTCTCCTGTGATATTGCCTACTCCACTGAAGGACTATTTTCCGTTCTTTTGTTTAACCCATCACCGTATAAGCAAGAAATTGGTCTGGATCCGATGCCGTTGCCGGCCGGCCGCATCGAGCCGGAAAATACTACCAGAGATCTTCCCTGCGGTAGCGCACGCCGAGGTAAAGTTGAGCAAAAATCACGATCAAATTGAGATCGACCCAGTCCGTGCGCCCCCAGTAGATGAAAGCCGAAACCATAGCGACGCCGACGGCGATGATTCCCAGAACATGGAGCGCCGAAGTGTATTTCTTGATCACCGCCAGATCCACGCCGATCACCAGCAGAAAGACCTGCCAGGCAGTGAACAGGGCGATATCGTAGCTCAACATCTGGTTGATTACAAAACCCAGAAACATCGCCGGCATCAGAACGATCAGCGAAGAAAGCAGCAGCAGCCGAATCAGATCGGGTAGTTCTCTGTCCGTGTCCGCGTATTGATACCAGAAATCTATGAATTGTTCCATGTGTCCTGTCGTGTAGTTGAACGAATCTTCTTCAGCATCGATCTGGATATGGGAATGGCGTAGCGCTCTCGCCCCTCGGCATCTTCACCCCGCTTCCTCTCTGGCCGGAGCCGCTTTGCTCTCCTCCGGCAAAGAAAAGAGGCGTATACGTGCGGCGTTCTCGGCCAGCCATTCCTCGGTAGAGGGGATGTCAAAAACGGGATCCCTCGGGACGATGAGAAAGATCTTGCGGCCGCTGTGGCGCACCAGGCGGTCGAGAAAGTAGCGCAGTTCCTCTGCGGAGAGCTTCCCCTTCGTCACCATGAAGCACCACTTTCCCCGGTTGGTGACCACACCCGTTACCTCTCCTGCGGGAATCTGGCCGGCCGGCTGTTGCTGTTCCCTCTCCGCCCCGAAAGAACTGGCTATGTACCAGTTGACCCGCGCCTTCTCACGCCGAGCCCATCTGCGAATCTGCGGGTACTCCTTTTCCCACCAGTCGCTCCCCGGCGAATTGTCGACGGCAAAAAGCCGACGTCGAGGCCGGAGAACCAGAAGTCCCCAGAACCGCAAATAGCGCCGCACGGTCCATCTCGAGAGCCGTATGCCGAACTTCTTTCTGACCAGCTGCGCAACGCTGTCCCGCGTCCACAGGAGATCATCGAGTCCGAGCTCGTCGGGCAAATGGCGGATCAGATCCTTCAGCACGTGAGCCGACTGCCAGGGTTGCAGCCGCTTGCCCGGAGGGCGACCCTGCCGCTTGGTCTTGAGCGCCTCCGCCCCGCCACTCCTGTGGGCCCTGACCCATCCGGCCACGGCCTGGCGCGTGACCCCCAGAATCCTGGCCACCTCGGTCTGCTTGGCACCGGACAGGATCGCCCTGATCGCCCTGCGGCGGAGGTTTTCCTGTGCTTCGGCCGGTAGTGAACGCGCGTCTTTTTCCATGATCCGATATGTAAACTATTTATTGCTCGGAATTTTTAAGTAAACTATTTTCTGCTCGGATGTCAATAGCGATTGTGGGCTCTGGAATCGATCCATCCTATCCATCCTGGATAGCCCGATAGATTACCCGCCATGGCGCCGGCTGGCCATCCCCCTGGAAAAACAGACCTTAATGATCTATCTTTTATTATTTTATTGGAGATAGCTATCTAAAATGGAAGATAAATCGGCGCCCGGCGCCCTGTGGAAGGCTCTGAAAACGACCACCTGCAGCGGTCTGCGCAGCGGCGCCTTGCAGCCCATCGCCACCGACCTCACCTCGATCGAGCAGGACGGCATCCGCTTCCAGGTCCGCATCCTGGGCAACGTCGCTCGCAAGGATCGGACCGCGCAGCAGCGGAGGAAGGATTTCAACCCCTTCCTCCCCTACGATCCGCAGATGTTCGTAGCCGACCTCTCCACCACCCACGTGGCCCTGCTCAACAAGTTCAACGTGGTCGACCACCACCTGCTCATCGTCCCCCGTCAGTTCGAAGCCCAGGAATCTCTACTCACTCTGGAGGACTTCCGCGCCCTGTGGAACTGCATGCGGGAAATCGACGGCCTCGCCTTCTACAACGCCGGCCCTGAAGCCGGCGCCAGCCAGCGACACAAGCACCTGCAGCTGGTCCCCCTGCCCCTGGTCCCGGAGGAACCGTCGCTCCCCATCGACCCTCTCCTCGAAGCCACCCCCCTCGCCGACGGCATCGGCGCCATCTCGGCCTTCCCCTTCGCCCACGCCTTCATCCGCCTGGAAGCATCTACTACCCCGGACGACCTGCTGCACCACTACGCTAGACTGCGCGGCCACCTCGGTCTGCAGCCGCAGTCCCCCTACAACCTCCTCGCCACCCGCCGCTGGCTGCTCCTGGTCCCTCGTTCCCGCGAGCACTTCGCGACCCCGACCGGCGATCTCTCTATCAACGCCATGGGCTTTGCCGGCGCCCTGCTCGTGCGCAATTGGGAACAGCTGGAACAGGTCGCAGAACGGGGCCTGGTGGAAGTCCTGCGCGCTGTCGCCGTGCCCCGCTGAATCTAGCCACCCACTCCGACGATCCCTGCCCCGTGGACCCATCGGTAGCGCCTGCGGATTGACAGGTACAACCCTCCTCCTCAATGATAGAGCGTGTCGATTTCATCCTGCCAAATGATAACTACCGGATAAGCCATGACGCGCATCGAGCGCCACGAGCACGCCATCGGCTGAGTCTCCACCCCGACGCTGCGGCTCGATTTTCCTCGTCTGCAGCACTGCCCCCTGTCCTGGACGAACTGCCGGATTTTTACAAAAAAAGAAATCCCCGATGCACATTTCAACGTGCACCGGGGATTTTCGTTGCGCGGGGATCGCTCGACCTCGATCGGCATACCGCCATCCGGCTCCTACTTCTCGCGCGGGAACGGCCAGGCCATGATTCCCCCCTCCATCACCTTCACGTTCTTCCAGCCATTGGCCTGTAGCACCAAAGCCGCTTCGTACCCGCGCAGGGAGATCTTGCAGAAGCAGACGATCTCCTTTTCCCTGTCCTCCGGCAATTCGCCCAGCCGCTTGCGCAGCGCTCCCAGCGGAATCAGCACCTCGCCGATCCCCAGGCGCATCGCCTCGTACTCGTCCGGCCCTCGGGCGTCGAGGAGGAACGGACGCTCCGCACCATCCAGCTTCTCCCGAACCTCCTGGCAGGAGATGCCGACCATCCTCCCCTTGAGCTTGTTTTGCATGATGTGGGCCGAGGCGACAAAGTGGTCGATCGCCAGCGAAAACGGCGGCGCGTACGGCAAATCGGCGTTGACCAGATCCTCTACGGTCAGCTTTCCCGTGATCGCCATCGCCGCCGTGGCGATCTGCTTGCTCACATCCCCCGGACCGACGCACTGGTAGCCGATCAGCCGCTGATCCTTGCGGTCGACCAGCATCTTGCTGATCAGCAGCTTCGCCCCCATAAAGCCCGGCTTGTCCGGACTGGCGTTCACCACCGTCTCGTAATCCGCATACCCCAGCCGCTTAGCCGCCGCCTCCGACAGCCCGGTAGAACCGGCGACGAACTCGAATATCTTGCAAATGCCGGTCTGTATGGTTCCGGGGAACGACGCGTCGTTCCCGTTCACCGCATTCTCCCCGGCGACCCGCCCCTGCAGATTGGCCAGGTCTCCCAGAGGGGCGAGCGTCTTTTCTCCGGAGAGCAGGTGGTCCAGTTCCACGCAGTCGCCGGCGGCGTAGATATCCGGATCTGAAGTCTGCATGTGTCGATCCACCGCGATCCCCCCGAGCGCGCCGATCTCCAGACCGGCGTCGGCCGCCAGTTGAGCGTTGGGCTGCACGCCGATGGCGACCACCGCCAGTTGGCAGTCGAGCTCTCTTCCGTCCTGCAGCCTGAGCCCCGTCAGCTTCCCCTCTCTGCCGATGAACTCCTGTATCCCGTTGGCGGTGATAACCTCGACCCCCTGGCTGCGTATGTGGTTCTCCACCGGCTTGGCCAGCTCCCAGTCGAGAAAGGTCAGAAGCTGCGGCAGCAGCTCGACGATAGTGACCTGGAAATCCGCCAGCTGCAGTGCCTCGCAAGTCTCGACGCCGATAAGCCCCCCGCCGATGATCACCGCTTTTTCGATCTCCGCTTCATCCCCTATCCTGCGCAGATAGTCGGCGTCGCGCATGGAGAGAAGCGTGGTGATCCCATCCAAATCGGCGTTGGGGACGGGAGGCAGCTTCGGTTTCGAACCAGTAGCGATAATCAGCTTGTCGTAGGGGAGAACCTCCTCTGCGCCGCTGGCCAGATTCCTGCAAGCGACGGTGTGCGCTCCCCTGTCGATGCCCACCACCTCCATCTCCGTACGCGCCTCGATCCCCTTGGCATTCATGAAAAAACCCGGATCCCGCACCACGCCGGTCGGCGTACAGAGCAGCATGTTCCTGTCGTCGAAAAAACCCCCGACGTAGTAAGGATACCCGCAGGAAGCCATCGACAGATCCGGATCCCTCTGAATGATGGTGATCTCTGCATTCGGATCGATGCGCCTCGCCTTGGCCGCCGCTTTCGCCCCTGCGGCGGAACCGCCTACTACGACCAGCCTTTTCTCTTCCACTTTCATTCCTCCTGATTCTTTGCCTATCCCGGTGGAGTACCGCGCCGTATCCTGGACCTTCTTTCCCGTTTTCCATCGAGAAATTCAATTTTCATTATGAACATATGATCATAATTAAATTTCGTCAACATCCCTGGATATATTCCTGCGCAGCCGATCGCAGCTACTGAAATATCCGCTCCGCCAGAGATTTAGTTTGACAACCGGACCGTTTTGGAAACATATTGCGCCTCACATTGAAAGCAAAAGATCTGATCCCTTTTGATCCACCGGTAAAAAGCGAAAAAAACTTTAGCTATCTGTGTGAGGAGCCATAATCTTGGCACGACACATCGAACGGAGGGGCGTCCAATGGGCTTTCTCAAGAAGATCTTCGGCAAAAAACCTGCGCCACCCGCCAAACCCGCACCCGCCAGCACGTCCAAAGCGCCACCCGGGAAAGGCATCTCCCCGGACAGCTCATCCCCCAAGGAAGTGGTCCAGCACGTCTTTCAGCAGCTGGCTGCCAGCAAGAGCCGCAGCGACGTCCTGACCGACCTCAAACAACGCGGCTTCCACAGCCAGACCGCTGAGGAATACGTCGCTCTCGTCGAAAAGACGATGTTCAAGAGAGGGACGTAAGAGAGCCCACATCATCGACTCCCGTCGGGCACGGGGCCGCTCATACATCGACCGGAGCGAACCTGGACCCGGGCTTCCGCAGCCGGCAACCTCTCCACGTTCGCCCCAACTCCATCTGAGGAAAAGCCGGTGGATACCGACCACACCTGGACAGAAACCAGCGCCACCATCCGCGTCGCAGGACTCGACCGCGCCGTCCGCATCCTCCACGTCACCGACTCCCACATCAGTCGCGACCCGGAGACCGAGCCCCCCTATGACGACTGCAGTGCCCGCATGCACGCCGCCTATTCCTCCTACGATACCTCTGGGGCCTTCCGCGACCAGATGCAGCGGGCGGCGAGCGAGCGAGTTGACCTCATCGCCTTGACCGGCGATCAGGTCAACTACCCCTCCACCTCCTCCGTCGAATTCATCGCCGACGAAGTCGAGCGGACGGGCATCCCCCACATCTACACCGCCGGCAACCACGACTGGCACTACGAGGGACTGCCCGGCGACTCCGGCGACCTGCGTCGCCAGTGGCGCGCAAAACGCCTGGCTCCCCTTTACCGCGGCGCCCCCTCCCACTCCTCTCTCGAAATCGGCAACCTCCGCTTCGTCGCCATCGACAACGCCACCTCCCAGGTCGATGAAGCCCAGTTCGAATTCTTCCGACAACAGGCAGCACACGGCATTCCCCTCGTTCTCCTCTGCCACATTCCCCTGGCCCTTCCCTCCCTGCGCGAAGACGGCCTCCGCCCCCTCTGCGGCGACCCGATCTGGGGTGCCGCCACCGACCGCAACTGGAAAATCGAACGCCGCCAGCGCTGGCCCGAATCCGGCAACGCCCCTTCCACCACCGCCTTCTACGAAACCATCTCACAGACCCCCAGCCTGGTCGCCATCCTCACAGGCCACATCCACATGGACCGCGCCGACCCAATCCACGACTCCGCAGTCCAGTACGCCACCAAAGCAGGCATCGACGGCAGCTGCCGATTGTTCACCTTCCTGCCCCTGGACTGACCATCACCGCGCAATCTGTCGTGCTCCATCCTTCTGGATAAGTGAATACTCCTTCCCACAAAAACAGAAAAATAGCCAGACTTGGCCAATATTACCCCGTTTTTCATACATAAAATGGCTATTATACAAGGCAATTTGCCAAAAATAGGCGAAAATGGAATTACAGAAAGAGAGCCAGTAATAAATCGACTTTCTTCCATCCTGTTGGACCGGGGATCGGATCTTTCTTCCCCGCTCGGATTCCCCTATCTTTCTGGCCATCTGCGCACCTGCATTCCAACCTCAAAGGCAACCATGACTCCGGTAACCCTCCAAAACGAACGCCTCCGCGCCGTCCTCACTCCCGATCCCGGCGTCTCCCTCCTCACCTTTTCGGCCCGCAAGGGGGACACCTGGCTTCCCCTGACGCCCGATGCCCGAGAGCCGGACTGCGATCTCAAGTGCGCCAGCTTCCTGATGGTCCCCTACTCCAACCGCATAGAAAACGGCACCTTCACCTTCCAGAACCAGCGCCACCAGCTCGAACGCGGCACCGAACACGCCATCCACGGCGACGTCCGCACCCGCCCCTGGAAGACCGAGGAACAGACGCGGACCCACCTCTGCTGCAGCTTCGACTCGCGCGCCCACCAAAACGTCAACTACCCCTGGCCCTTCGCCGTCCGCGCGGAATACGAAATCGAAAACCGCGCTTTCGTCGCCCGCCTGACCCTGTGGAACCGCGGCGCCAGTCCCATGCCCGCCGGCTTCGGCTGGCACCCCTACTTCAATCGCGCCCTCACCTCTCCCGAAGAGCCGGTCCATCTCTGCTTCCAGGCACAGTCCGCCTACCCCGACGCCAACGACAACCGCATCCCCTCGGGACCGCCGCAGCCTCTGGCCCCCCATCAGGACTTCTCCACGGAAAAACCGCTAACACCCGACAATTTCCTCGACACCTGCCTCCGCGATTACGACGGCGGCGGTCACATCACCTGGCCAAAAAGCGCCGTCCGCCTGCGCTTCACCTGCTCGCCGACCTGCACCCACCTGATCCTCTACAACCCGACCGGCAAGCCGTACTTCGCCGTCGAGCCGGTGACCAACGCCAACGACGGCGTCAATCTCCTGGCCGGAGGCGACGTCGGCTGCGGCACCGCCGTCTTAGAACCCGGCCAGAACCTGGAGGCGCGCTTCGAACTTCACCTGGAGGATCTGTAAAATGCCACCGACCAGCGCTATGAACCCCCGCGAACGGATGCTGGCCGCCATCGACCGGCGCCCCGTCGACCGCGTCCCCACCGACATCTGGGCCACCGGCGAAGTCTGGGAGAAGCTGAGCGCCCGCTTCGGCTCCGTTGACCAGGCCCGCGTCGCCCTCCACATCGACGGCATGGCCGGCGTCAACGCCGGTTACATCGGTCCACCCCAGCCGGCACCCGAGGGCGAAACCAGCGACTATTGGAGCATCCGCACCCGCCCCTCCGCGTACGAGGGCGGCGTATACCAGGAGTATTCCTTCCACCCCCTGGCCGCCGCCAGCACTGTCGACGATCTCGAAGCATACCCCTGGCCCAGCGCCGACTGGTTCGACTACTCCCAGATGCGCGAGCAGGCTGCCGAAGCTCGCCAGCACCAGATCCTACAGTGCGGCTACATGGCTCCTTTCTATCAGCACAACAAGCTGCGCGGTCTGGAAACCTCCCTCATCGACCCACTGATCGATCCGGAGTTCACCCACCATCTCCTGGCCCGGACCTGCGACTTCATCTACGAGCACCACCGCCGCATGTTCGAAGCCTGCGACGGCCTGATCGACATCGCCCAGGTGACCGACGATCTGGGCAGCCAGACCGGCCCCCTCATCAGCCTGAAGATCTACCGCCAATTCTACGCCCCGCACCACCGCCGCTTCATCGACCTCTGCCGCCAGTTCGGCATCCGCGTCATGCACCACGACGACGGCGGCATGCGCGACTTCCTCCCCGACCTGGTCGATATGGGCATCGATCTGCTCAACCCGGTGCAGTGGAACTGCCCCGGCATGGATATGAGCGAACTCAAACGCGACTTCGGCGATCGCCTGAGCTTTCACGGGGGCATCGAAAACCAGAGCATCCTCCCTTTCGGCAACCCCGAAGAGGTGCGTGCCGAAGTGCGCCACTGTATCGACGCCCTCGCCAGCGACGGCACCGGCTACATCCTCGCCCCCTGTCACAACATCCAGGCGATCAGCCCGATCGAAAACATCGTCGCCATGTACGACGAAGCCTGGAACTACGGAAAATTCTGATTAAACGATCTCGTCTACCCCATCTGGTATACAGATCGCTGCCCTATAAGCGGTATCTTGTGGGTCGGTGAGATCGCGTCCACTTTTTTCGAGATCGTCAATGGTTGCGACGACGGAAATGGACTACATTCTATTTTTTACAAACACCTCTCCTCAATGCAGTTCGGCTCTCTGAACATCTGGAGTCACCCATGAACGCCCTCCTCGTATACCCCGAATTCCCCGATACCTTCTGGAGCTTCAAACACGCCCTCAAGTTCATCCACCGGAAGGCCGTTTTGCCTCCCCTCGGGTTGGCAACCGTAGCCTCCATGCTCCCCGACGACTGGAGTCTGCGCCTGATCGACGTCAACGTCCAGGCCCTTACCCCGGAAGATCTGGAGTGGGCCGATTGCGCCCTCGTCAGCGCCATGGTCGTGCAGCGCGACTCCGCCCGCGAAATCATCGACCGCTGCAAGCAGACCGGACTCCAGGTCATCGCCGGCGGCCCCCTCTTCACCAGCGAATACGAAGCTTTCGACCAGGTCGACCACTTCGTGCTCAACGAGGCCGAAGTCACCCTGCCGCAGTTCCTGGCCGACTTCCGGGCGGGAACGCCGCAGCGCGTCTACACCACCTCGGAGTTCCCACCCATCGAAGAAACCCCGATCCCCAGGTGGGAGCTGCTCGACATGAAGCGCTACGCCTCCATGGCCATCCAGTTCTCGCGCGGCTGCCCGTACAACTGCGAGTTTTGCAACGTCACCACCCTCTTCGGCCACCGCCCGCGCCTCAAGACCGCCGCTCAGATCACCACCGAACTCGACAGTCTGCACACAGCCGGTTGGCGCAGCAAAGTCTTCTTCGTCGACGACAATTTCATCGGCAACAAGCGCTTCCTCAAACGGGAACTGCTCCCCGCCCTCATCGACTGGCAGCGGGAAAACGGCCGGAAGATCCCGTTCTACACCGAAGTCTCCGTCAACCTGGCCGACGACGCCGAGCTGATGCGGATGATGGTCAAGGCCGGCTTCGACACCGTCTTCATCGGCATCGAGACCCCGGACGAGAACTGCCTGGCCGAGGCCAACAAGAAGCAGAACGAAAACCGCGACCTGGTCGAGGTGGTGAAAACCATCCAGCGGGCCGGCATGCAGGTCCAGGGCGGCTTCATCGTCGGCTTCGACAGCGACACCCCCTCCATCTTCCAGCGCCAGATCGACTTCATCCAGAGCAGCGGCATCGTCACCGCCATGGTCGGCCTCCTCCAGGCCCCTCCGGGCACCCAGCTCTACGAGCGCCTGAAGCGCGAAAACCGCCTGCTCGGTCAGATGACCGGCGACAACGTCGACGGCTCCACCAACATCATCCCCAACATGAGCCTCGATACCCTGAAAGAGGGATACAAGAAGATTATGACCCACATCTACGCGCCCAAACCGTACTACAAGCGGGTCAGGACCTTCCTGCGCGAGTACCGGGCGCCGGAGATCAAAATCCCCCTCGACTTCAGCTACTTCATGGCCTTCTTCCGCTCCACCATCCGCCTGGGCATCATCGGCAGAGAGCGCTTCCAGTACTGGAAGCTGCTGACCTGGACCCTCTTCCGGAAGCCGCGCCTGTTCTCCCTGGCCGTCACCCTGGCGATCTACGGCCACCACTTCCGCAAGGTCTGCAAACTCCACATCGGCTGATCCTGAACGTGTCAAATAGAGGGGCGGGCACCCATGTTGCACGGATGCCCGCCCCTCTATTTGCTACAGACCGCGAATCAGGCGAAATTAACCCCATCCACTATGTCAGAGCCCATCACTCAAAAAAACCTCACTCCCCCGCGCACCCAGGTGCACTATCGGGACCGCCGAACCGGTGAAATCCGCGTCGAGCAGATCCCCGCCGAGACCGCTCTGCGCTTCTTCTACGAGAGCAGATTGGGCATCCTCTTCCGCAACCTGTTCTTCGGCAACGGCACCCTCTCCTGCCTCTATGGCTGGTGGCAGAACCGCTCCCGGACCCACCGCCAGATCCGCCCCTTCATCGAGCGCTTCCAGATCGACCTGAACGAAATCGAGCTATCCCTCGACCAGTATCCCACCTTCAACGCCTTCTTCGCCCGCCGCCTCAAGCCCGAGGCCCGCCCCTTCACCTCCGATCCAGCCGCCCTCTGTTCCCCGGCCGACGGCAAAATCCTGGTCTTTCCCGAATTGACCCCGGAGACCGAATTTCCGATCAAAGGTTCCTCGGTCTCCCCCGCGACATTGTTGGCCTCCGGAGAAGAGGCGGGCCCTTTTGCAGGGGGGGCCGCCCTGATCATCCGCCTGGCGCCGCCCGACTACCACCGATTTCACTTCTTCGATAACGGCGTGGCGGAAACGGCGCGTTTGATCCCCGGGAAATATCACTCCGTTAATCCCATCGCCCAAAACCGCGTCCCCGATCTCTTCCACCTCAACCGACGTGCCGTCACCCTGATCGACACAGAGCGCTTCGGCCGCCTGGCTTATGTCGAGATTGGCGCCTTCGCCGTGGCCAGCATTGTCCAGACCTACACCCCCGGCCCGGTGCGGCGAGGACAGGAAAAGGGCTACTTCCAATTTGGAGGATCAACCCTGGCGTTGTTGTTCGAACCGGGCCGAATCCTTTTCGATGAAGACCTGGTGTTCGATTCGGAAAAAGGGCTGGAAACACAAATACAGACAGGTAGCCGTATCGGAACGAACCAAGGATGATTCCGGGAGGAAAGCCGCTCCTACTTCCCTACACAGGTCAATACATAATCAGTGTATCTCCACGGCAATCGGCCTAATACCCTCAATTGGGCTCTCTCCAGGGGGAATTTCCATCCCAGAAGCCAAAGTGTCCCAACTTCAATCCATTAGGTCTTGCCAAGTTGTAGATAACAACTGCTGCTTTGAGTTCTTACATCGGGATTTCATAACGGCCAAAACGCACCTTCTGCCACCGATCCAGCCAGGGTGCAGGATCTTTATTTATACCAGGATCTGATAAATAGTCTGCGTTGGGCATTGCATCTGAGTCCTTTTCTTTGCCTGGATGTGCCGGAATTCATACCCCATTGACCTTCCTGTACTCCTGCGGCGCCACCTCTTCGATCTTCACAAACCCCTCGTACAACCGTCGATAGTCCTTGAACCCGCACTTCTTCGCGACCACCCTCAGCCGCAGCGGCGTCGTCTCGATCAGTTTCTTGGCAATCTGCACGCGATGATACGTCAAACGCCTGGGAAAAGAAATCCCCAGATACTTGTTGAACAAAAGAGAAACGTATCGGGAAGAGATCTCAAAGTGCTCACAGAGGTCGGCAACCCTCAGAGACTCCTGCCGGGCATGTTGTGCCAGATATTTGTCCAGCCTTTCCGCTCTGATATGCGGCAGCGACTGATGCTTTCTCAACAGCTTCGAAACTATCGATATCAGCTTGCTCGGTTTGATAGGTTTCGGCAGAAAATCCTGCGCCCCCAACTTCATTACCTCCACGGCGATCTCGATCGAACCGAATCCCGTCACCACCACGAAGTCAGTCTCGATCCCCTTTTTCCGGGCCTGCTTGATGACCTCCACTCCTCCCATGACCGACATCTGCAAATCCAGAATACACAGTTCAAAGTGTCCGTGCTCCAGTTTTTCCAGAGCCTCGACGCCATTCCCCGCAACCTCAATGAGATTCCATCCACCCTTTTGGAGAATGCGGACGATGTGTTCCCGAACGAGAATCTCATCATCGACAACCAGGATGTGCACCACGCTTCCGTGGCCAGGAAGGAGTTCCTGCTGTTTTTTACCCATCGCCTTCTCTTTTTCGGACGATACATCAAAAAATCTTCCCTCGGCATCTCTCCCGGTTCCCTCTCACCAGGCTTAATTTATTCCATCGTTTTCCATCCCCTGAAAAAGAAAAACCGCATCGGCGAAAATCACTCATCGCCAATGCGGCTATATCAGAGCATCCCTGGACACCTGCGCTTTCCGCGCCACCCCTCCAAATGGGACGATGCACCGAACATTGCTCCTCAGCATTCCCCCGGCACAGATCCATATTTATATCCTCAATTGAATTCTTTCAATCTACCATTATTACCTGCGGCCATCCAGCAAAAACAACCGTATTTATGAAATTATATCCGTTTTTCCGCACTCATATCGATCAACGCCTCCTGAAACTCGGCAATCCAGCCGTTACTACCGTACCAGACCCTTCATTCGAGCCCTCGTCCAGTTCCTTCTATACTCTCCAGCAATCCATCCCGATTTGCCGAAAAAGCACTCAAGTTAAATATTATGATCTGCTCTGTTTCCCATCTACATCCCTCCAGCAGGAGACACCCCTCATGCGCGTAGGTCTGGGCCAGTTCAACGAAATCACCGACGACATGCTCGCCTTCATCAAACAGCTCGGAGTCCACGACTTCCTGATGAACACCCCCCGGCTCCCCGGCGACGCACGCTGGGAATACGAGGATCTCGCCGCCATAAAAAAACAGGCCGACGACGCCGATCTCCACCTAATGTCCCTGGAGAACGTCCCCGTCCCCTTCTACGACAAGGTCATGCTCGGACTGCCCGGTCGCGACGAGCAAATCGAGCACATGAGCGCCACTGTTCGCAATATGGGCAAAGCCGGCATCCCCATCCTCGGCTATCACTGGATGCCCAATTCGGTCTGGCGCACGCCCGAGCCGGCCACGCTGCGCGGCGGCGCCCGCGCCACCCGCTTCAATCAGGAGGAGCACGACCCCGACGAACTCACCCACGGACGCGCATACACCACAGAGGAGATGTGGGCCAACTACGAGTACTACCTGGAGCGACTCCTGCCCGTGGCCGAGGAGGCCGGCATCACCCTCGCCCTCCACCCCGACGACCCGCCGGTCCCCTCCCTGGGCGGCATCCCCCGCCTCTTTCATGATTTCGCAGGCTTCAAGCGCGCCATCGACACCTTTGACAGCCCCAACCACGGCCTCGACTTCTGCATGGGCTGCTGGTCCGAGATGGGCGGCCACGAGAAGGTGATGGAAGGCATCCGCCACTTCGCCGGGCGCAAGCGGATTGTCTACATCCACTTCCGCGACGTCATCGGCGGTCCGGACTGCTTCCACGAGTGCTTTATCGACGAAGGACAGGTCGACACCTTCGAGGTGGTCAAAACCCTGAAGGAACTCGATTTCGACGGCTTCATGATCACCGACCACGTGCCGCACGTCGTCGGCGACAGCCCCTGGGGACACCGGGGCCGGGCCCACGCCATCGGCTTCATGCAGGCCCTCATCCAGGTCGCCGACAAGCTCTGCGCCTGAGCCATGACGCGAACCGAAGTCATCCTCATCCGCCACGGCGAAACCGTCTGGAATCTGGAGAGACGCTATCAGGGCCAGCTCGACAGCCCACTGACCGAGCGCGGCGTGCAGCAAGCCGAGGCCATCGCCGACCGCCTGCGCGATCGCCCCTTCGACCACCTCTACGCCAGCGATCTGGGCCGCACCTGGCAGACCGCCGCGCCGACCACCGCCGCTACCGGTCGCGCCGCCATCCCCGAGCCGCGCCTGCGCGAGCGCCACTTCGGCATCTTCCACGGCCTGGACCGGACCACCATACGCCAACGCTATCCCGAAGCGCACAGGAAGTACACCTCGGACGACCCCGACTACGCCGTCCCCGAAGGGGAGAGCCTTCGGCAGCTCCACCAACGGACGGTCTCCTGCCTGGAGGAGCTGGCAGAGCGCCACGCCAGCCAGCGCCTGGTGCTAATCTCCCACGGCGGAGCTCTGGCCGCCTTGCTCAGACACGTGATCGGCATCCCCATCGCCGCGCCCCGGCCGTTCAAGCTGTTCAACGCCGCCTTCAACCTCATCGTCTACGAGGAGGGCAGCTGGCAAATCGAGACTCTGGGTGACATCTGCCACCTCCGCCACCTGGAAAGCGACGACGACATCTACTGAGCGACAACCGCTGGCCGCACCCCCGATCGCGGACATCCGCGTCGAATCGGCATGGCGACCCAATTCAGACCGACGACAAACAAAGAGCCCCCCATCGCAACCAGCGACGGGAGGCTCTTGCTGCACATCTCTTTTCTGGTGCTACTTCATCACCACCAATTCCCCCATCGCGAACCCCTGTTCCTCGTCGGCCATGCCCTCGTGCCAATCGATATACAGGTCCGTCGGATACCCATATTTCTCGTCGTAGGTGACGTCGATTCGCGCCGCCCCCTGTTCAATCCCCTTCTGGATCAGATCAAAGAGTCCGTCGATCGTTTCGTAGCGGTCGAAAAACTCCGGCTCCACCACCGTGCCATCATCTGCGTACGTCGCCGAAGCGATCTCGCCGCCGCGCACCACCACCACTGCCGCACGCCTGTAATCGGGCCCGCAGAAACAGGAGCGCTGAAAGCGGACCTGATAGCTGTCGATCCCCTGGCTTGCCCACTGCTCCCGATTCACCTTCAACGCCTCCGCGATCTGCGGATCGAGTTCGTTCGGCTCTTCCGGCGGCTCGAACGGAAAGTCGTCTCCGTCGGGCAGCGGCTTGATCGGACCTTCTGGCTCGAGCGGGAAATCATCCTCGTCGGGTAGCGGTTTGGTCGGTCGGCCCGTCTCAAAACCGCCGGCCGGTCGCTCACCCACGGCCAGCCCCCCCTCGAGCGGACGCACCTCCAGCTCCAGAGAGACCGCCAGAGAAGCGGTGTATTTCGCCCGCTCCGTCTCCGCATCCAGCGCCGGATAGGGGCCGACATCCACCAGCTCGATGATCCGGTTGCCGATCCGCACCCGGGCCCGTTCGTCGCCATCGTGGTGCCGCGTCAGCGCAAAGCTGCCCAGATCCTCCTTCCCTTCCTTCACGCCCAGCAATATCCCCATCTCCCCTTCCCAGATGCAAACTGCCCCCTGCGGACACCGGGAGTCGTTCACCTCCAGCCAGCTCAGCTCCAGCCCGTGAACAGTCAGCGTCTCGTCGAAGCGCAGCTCCTTGAGGAGAATGGGGGCCGCCGCCGCGGGTCTGTCCAGACCGATTGACGCTGCCGGTTCTCTCACCTCCCGGCCGCCGCCGGCGCGACTTCCCGACATCGTCAGCTTGGGGGCCGCCTCTTCCCCGGGAGAAATCTGTGCGTCCTCGGATGCGAGCGGACCATCTGCAGCACATCCCACCAACAGCAGCGCCACCCCCCCGAACAACAGCAACGACTTGAACATGGTACCTTCCTCTCTGTAGACAGTGATTGAATCTTCGCGCATTACATACAGGCAATCTACGTGCCAGAATGAGACTGACATTGTCGATATTATCTATCTACTATAATTTCCAATATGATATAAAAATACAGATTCCCCGCCAGCAGGTCATTCTCACCCCAACAATGTCAGATCTCTGAAAATTGACCACAGATTTCTGCGATTCTGCCGAACGGCCCGAGGTTGCCAGAAACGGGGGCTACCCTTACCATTTTGGACATAATTCGACCCGCCGATCCAAAAAATATATGGGATCTTCCGGAGGGCCTGCAACCCGATCCGATCCAGCCATCTTCCCTCCGCATCCCGGCGGAAAACCGCATCTAAGCGCGGCCTGATACGCCCTCTCTGCGCGGCCAGGCCTCGGGGAGAATGCCGCAATGTCCGTGCCCCTGCTGTTCCTCTTCATCCTCGCCGCCCGACTCGCCTCGGCCCAGGAAACCGAAGAACGGCCGGATCTCTCCATCCCCGAACCCGCGCGCCAGCGTCCCGCTCTGGATGCATTCACCATCGTCCTGGCCGAATACCAGGGGGCAGTCAAGGAGCGCGACCTCTTCATCCAGGCCCTTCCCGGACTGGTGGATTTCCTCGGGGAGTCGACCGATATCGAAGTCGATGTGCGCACGAAAAAACTGCCTCTCTTCAACGCGCGCATCATGGACGCCCTCTTGATCTACATGACCGGACAGGACGCGCAGCTGCGCCTGGGCGAGGTAGAAAAAAAGAACCTGGGACAGTATCTGAAGCAGGGAGGTTTCCTCTTCGCCGAAGACGTGGTTTCCGGCGGCTTTCGCGGCACCCCCCCTCCGGGGGCGGGCGTCGTGGGCACCCCCTTCGATCGCCAGTTCAAGGCGTTGATGAAGGATCCGCAGGTCCTGGGCAGCCAGGGGGGCTCCTGGCGGAGAATACCCAAGAAACACCCCCTCTATTCCAATTACTTCGACTTTCTGGACGGTCCCCCCCTTTCCGCCACGACCGACGGCAATGTCTTCGACCTGGAGATGCTCGAATATCGGGGACGGATCGCCGTGGTCTTCAGCGATCTCAACATCAGCTGGTACTGGGCGACGCAGGATGCCAAAGGGCGGGACCGCTGTCTGCAGCTGGGCGTCAACCTGGTTGTCCAGGCCCTGACCCAGCGCTTTGCCGGCGCGCCCCTGCCGACCAGAGGCGGCCCCAGGCCCGGCGCACACTAGATGCCATTTGCCGCCGACCCCTGGGATCTGCTGCTGATCGCCGCCGTCTCCCTGCAGGTCACCGCTGTTGCCTATCTGCGGGCCCCGCGCTGGAAGGCCCTGATCCTCTGCCTTCCCTTTCCCTTCACAATCGTCGCCCTGGGCTTGGGGCGTCCCATCGACGTCACCAACCTGCTCGGTCTGATCGCCATCTTCCTCTACGTCCACGCCATCCGCCTCCTGTATCGGCGTCTCGGTCTACCCATTATCCCTGCCATTTCCCTGGCCCTGGCCGGCTACTGTCTTCTCGGCTGGGCAGTCGTCGACCTGCTGCCCGCCACGCCGATGAGCTTCTGGACAACCGCCGTCGCCGTCTGTCTGCTGGCCTTCTTCCTGCACCGCCGTCTGCCCCCCCGCTCGGAGCCCGGGCACCGCACTCCGCTGCCGGTCTGGCTCAAATTGCCGGTAGTCGTCGCCGTCGTCTGCCTCCTCCTGCTGGTCAAGGAATCCCTGCAGGGATTCGCCACGCTCTTCCCCCTGGTCTCTGTGGTTGGCGCCTACGAAGCCCGTCACAGCCTCTGGACCCTGGGTCGGCAGATGCCCGTGCTGATGCTGACCCTGACGCCGCTGATGGCGGTCGCCCACCTCACTCAGAAACACGTCGGTCTCGGTCCATCTCTCCTTTTTGGCTGGGCTGCCTTCCTCCTGATCCTGCTCCCCCTGACCCGGGCCATGTGGCGCCGAAAAGCCGCTTGATCCGCTTTCTTGGGCTATCGGAGTAAATTTCATATACTTTTTAGTTGTCCCTCTTTTCACCCCCTCTCAAAAGGACATTCCGCTATGGAAGAACTCATTGCCCGTTTACCCGACCTGATCGCCGCGTATGCCCCCAAGGTCGTCGGCGCCCTCGTCATCCTCATCATCGGCCGCATCGCCGCCGGCATCGGTCGCAGCCTGATCCAGCGCGTGCTGACCAGGGCCAATACCGAGCAGTCGGTCATCTCCTTTGCCGGTAGTCTGACCTACTTCTTCATCCTCACCGCCACCGTCCTGGCCGCCCTTTCCAAATTCGGCGTCGAAACCGCTTCTTTCGTCGCCGTCCTGGCCACCGCCGGCTTCGCCATCGGCATGGCTCTCCAGGGCTCGCTGGCCAACTTCGCCGCCGGCGTGCTCATTCTGGTGCTGAGGCCCTACAAGGCCGGTCAGTATATCGAGACAGCGGGCGTGGCCGGCGTCGTCCAGGAGGTCCACCTCTTCACCACCGTGCTCAACACCCCGGACAACGTCCAGATCATGGTGCCCAACGGCCAGATCTACGGCAACGTCATCAAAAACTACGCGGCCAACCCGACTCGCCGCGTCGACCTGCTCATCGGCATCGGCTACGGCTCCTCCATCGAGAAGGCCCACCAGGTAGTCGCCGAGTTGATCGCCGCCGAAGAGCGCATCCTCGACGAGCCCGAGCCGATGATCGCCGTGGCCGAGCTGGCCGACTCCAGCGTCAACCTGCACGTCCGCCCGTGGGTCAACACCGAAGACTACTGGGCCGTTCGCTTCGAACTGACCCGCCAGATCAAAGAGGCGTTCGACGCCAACGGCATCGAGATCCCCTTCCCGCAGCGCGTGGTGCACACGCCCGCCAGCGACTCGGCGGAGCAGGCCTGAGAGATCTTCATATTGAATCCAAGGTAGCTAAAGAAGTGCGGCCTCTACAGATCAGGCGCTGTGATCTGTAGAGAGCCGTTCCATTGCAAATACAGAATTCAATCGGAGAAATAAAGACGATATGTACAGCATGAAAAACGCGCGCACCCGGCTGTGGCTGGTCCCCCTTCTCGGCCTCCTCGCCCTCAGCGCCCACGCCCAGGAAGCCGCCACCGAACCCCCCTGGACCCACCAGTTGGTCGGCGGCCTCAACCTCACTCAAGTAGCCCTCAAGAACTGGTCCGGCGGCGGCGACGACGCCCTGGCCTGGACCCTCTCCCTCAATGGCAAGTCGACCTACTTGAAGGATAAGATCGACTGGGTCAGCACCTACAAGTTCGCCTTTGGCCAGACCAAGCTGGGCGACCAGGCGATCCGCAAGACCGACGATAAGATCGACCTGGAGACGACCATGACCTACAAGATGGGCGTGTACGTCAATCCCTACGTGGCCGCCACCATCAAGTCGCAGTTCGCCAAGGGATACAACTACGCCGACATCGGCAAAGTCCCCGTCTCCCAGTTCTTCGATCCGGCCTACCTGACCCAGACCGCAGGCGTCGGCTATCAGCCGATCGCCCAGCTCAAAACCCGCCTGGGTGTCGGTCTGCGCGAAATCCTCACCCGCGACTTCAACGGCTACGCCGACGACGGAGATACCGACAAAATCGAGAAGACCGCCATCGACACCGGCGTCGAGTCGGTGACCAACGCCGAATGGCAGCTGGCAGAGAACATCCTACTCACCTCCAAACTCGAAATCTTCGGCCCGTTGACCGACCTGGGCGCCACCACCATCCGCAGCGACAGCAATCTGGCTCTCAAGGTCAATAAATACGTCAACGTCAACTTCGACCTGCAGCTGGTCCAGGACGACGCCGCTAACACCAAGACCCAGGTCAAGGAGGCGCTCTCCGTCGGTTTGAGCTATTCCTTCCTTTAGGAAGATTTGACTGGAAAAATCGCCGTAGCTTCCGATACAATAGGTATCACCTCAAGCTGGAGGAGAAGCTATGACGACCCAGGCAATACCACACGAACAACGGCTGAATGAACTGATCGACGGATTGATTGCAGACTGTATAAACCCCGAAGCCCTATTCAACCGGAACGGTGCGCTAAACCGGAAGGCCAGACAGCTGTTCGAGCACATGCTGCAGACCGAAAAAACGGCTTCTTCGAGTAAGAAAAAGCAAAAATAAAAAACATAAAATAAATAAAAACAGCCACCTGGGTAACATTTACCAGGTGGCTGTTTTTATGATATATCCGTGCTCTATCCGCGCGGGCAAAAAAGCCACGCAACGGCCAGCGGGAAGATCAAGACGGCTTCACAGACGGAGGTTGGAACATCTCGAGCGTGTACCCGTCCGGGTCGTATAAATAGACGACCAATCCTCCCTCGTTCGGTCCGGCCGTGATGGTGACCGGCTCTGATTTGAAGCGCACCCCCTGCGCCGACAGATCATCATAACACGAGCGCAAGTCGTCTACCAGCAGGCACAGGTGCGAACTGCCGGACCGGTTGGTCGCCGGTTCGCGGGGCGGTCCCTCGTTGTTCAGATACTGCACCACTTCCAGCGACTGCTTGCTGTCGTCACGCACTCGAAACGACGCGACATTCAATTCCAACCCCTCGTACCCGGTCTGCTTGGAGATATAGTCGGCGGTGACCCGGGGACGACGCCCGACCAGCGTCATGCCCAGAACATCGCGGTAGAAGTGAATGGAACGCTCGATGTCGCTGACCGTCAAACCGAGATGATGGATGTCGCCCAGCTTCCATTCTGTCATTTCTTTCCCCTCCTCTTCCTTCCGAGCTTGAACTGCTTAATGGCCGCAATGAGCGCCTCTTCGGTCCCGGCCAGCATGGCGTCGATCTCTTCCCGCGTCATGATCAGCGCCGGAGCGTACACCAGTATGTCGCCGTTATTGCGCAGGATCATGCCGTTCGCGTAGCAGAACTCCCGGATCCACGAGCCGACGCCCAATTCCGGATCGACCTCCAGTTCCAGCGCCCACAGCATGCCGATACCGCGCACATCCCCGATGATGGAGTGTTTGCGCCTGAGTTTCCGCAACTGCTTCTCCAGATACCCGCCATGACGGGCAGCGCGCTCGACGAGACCCTCCTCCTCGATCACCCGGATATTGGCCAGCGTCGCCGCACAGGCGATCGTATGGCCGCCATAGGTGCTGCCGCTGCGCAGCTCGCTGCCCGGCTTCTTCATGAATACCTCGGCGACCCCGCGTCTGGCCACGGTTGCGGCCAGAGGGACGTACCCGCCGCTGAAACCCTTGCCGATGGTCATAATATCGGGTACGACATCCCAGTGCTCGCAGGCAAACCACTTCCCCGTCTTGCCAAAGCCGGTTTGCACCTCGTCGAAGATGAGCAGGATGCCGTGCCTGTCACACAGCTCCCTGATCCCTTCCAAATACCCTTTCGGAGGCAGCGGATAACCCACGTTGGAACCGGGGATCGGATCCATGATGAGGGCGGCGATACTTTCGGGCCCTTCCCATTCGATGAGCCTTTCCATGCCGCGCAGACCACAGAGACCATCCGGATCTTCAACCCCCAATTCGGCGGCCGTGGCGTGCGCCGACGGTCCGATGACAAACCCGGGCAGCAACGGCTCAAAATACTCGCGGAACCAGGAAATGCCGGTCGCCGACGAGCCGCCGAGGGTGGTGCCGGAGTAGGAGTGTTTTCTGCCGACTATCTTGAAACGCTGCGGCTCCCCGCACTCCCGATGATACTGCCGGGCCATCTTGATGGCGGTTTCATTCGCTTCGGAACCGCTGTTGACGAAGAAACTGACCTCGATATCGCCGGGCATGATTTCGGCCAGTTTCCTCGCCAGCTCGATGAGCGGAATGGTATAGGTGTCCACGTAATTGGGGAAGAACTCCAGCTTCTCGGCCTGCTCGGCGATGGCCGCGGTGACCCTGGGCTGGTGGTGTCCGCAGATCGTCGTCAGCAGCGAGGCAAAGGTATCCATGTAGCGCTTGCCGTGGATATCCCATAAATAGCACCCCTCGCCGCGGACAAAGATCTTCGGATCGATCGGATTCTGGGCAAAGTGCGGGATGATGTACTTCGCAGCATCCCGCTTCAATCGCGCAATCTCGCGCTGTGTGAATTCTGGCTTCTTCATTCCAGACTCCCTTCCGTCATTCAACCGATTTTCCGAAGGCTCTGGGGGGGCATCCCAGGAGCGGCTTCTGTCCCTTTGGCTTCGCCAAAGGGCCGTCCCGAAGCCGCAGGATTGCGGCGCAGGGATGATTGCCTCGGAGGCCGACAGGATGTCGGCCGAGTGCCGAAGGCCGCGAGCCCCGCAGGGGCTCAGCGTCATGAGCGACGGGATGCCCTCCCAGGGCCGTCAACCCGGCAAGGACTTCCGTCAGACAGCATTAGTCGATCCCAAATTCTTTCCTGGCGCGCCCCACGAGCGCATCCATCCCCTTCTTCTTATCCTCGGACCACTGGGGAGGTTCCCACCTCTCGAGATTGGCGCGCCACATCTGCTCGCACTGATCGAGTATCCCCTTTTCGCTGCCATCCCAATCCCCCGAAGTCGGGTCGTCCGATCGGAAGAGCGGCGAGTTCCACAAATCGTGACAGTGCCGCAGCGTGTGATCGCTCGCCAGGAAATTGCCATTCCCCTCGCACACCTCTACCACCTCCTCCCAGTTGAACGTCTCCTCGTCCAACGCGATGTCGTGCGCAAACGACCACTCCGCCCTGCGGATCTCCATGTCGAGCATAAACTGGGTGGGAGAACCGAGCCCGCCGTTGTGCAGCGTGCCCATACCGGCGTAGGGGATATTCGGATCCCCTTCCCACCGTCTGCGGCACCCGGTGCCGTACCAGTTCTCGAACACCGCCTGGAGCCCGGGCTTGCGGGCCGTGGGGCTAAAAAAAACCTCGACCATACAGTGGCCGCCCCAGGTCTGGTTGAAGATCTGTCGAACGGCATTATCGTACTGCGCGTATGCGGGCCCGAAGGTCGTCGAGTTGCCGTTGCGCATGTCGGCGACCAGGGTGATCATACGCGCACTTATGTCCGACTCCGGGTCCACGCACCAGCAGATGGCCATGCCGCCGATCAGTTCGGCCGCGGCCATCGCGATCGACCCCGCCAGCGTCACGGGCGTGCTCACGCCCAGGGTGGGCATACTGGCGACGTGATAGCGGTGAACGCCGTGCTTTCTGCGTTCGAGGATATCCTCGGCCGACCGCTTCTCGAGGATCAACGGCATGGTCATACACTCCGACCCGGCCAGATAGGTCGAGCTCTGCGGATCCCCCGTGAGAATCTCGCTCGCCTCCTTGAGATATTTCACCACCTCCGGATAGATCGCCTCGATGCCGGCGAACTTGTCGGTGAAATCCATGGCGCAGCGCAGCGCGTCGATCCGCTCGATCATAGGCGGCATCTGCTGGCGATACCACATGCTGGTGTAGCCGATTTCAGGCGTGGCCTGGGCGAATTTGAGCATCGTCTCGAACAACTCGCCGTCGACCGGTTTTGTCCCGCCCGCGCCGTAGTCGTAGTACACCGTCGGCCCGCAGTCAAAAGCCTGCATCAGGAACCGCTGCCCGTACTCTTGGCGAAACGCCTCCTGCTGCCGTGTCCAGGTCAGATGGTGCGTCCAATCCGGACCGCAGGTGTAGACGAGCTCGTGATCGGTCTCGTAATCGGCCTGGGTCTGTCGCTGAAATGCGACCAGTTCATCGACGAGTTCCCGGGGTATCCTGATCCTGTGGCCGTTACCCGCCTTGCAACCTTTCTCCAGGCAGATCTTCGTCACCTCGTCATTCTCGACCGCGATACCCACATCCCCCAGAAGACGACATGCTTTTGCCGCCAATTGTTCGACTTGCGAATCCGTCAGCATAACCCCTCCTTCGGATCATTCCTCACTTTGTGAATATCATACGCCGGTTGTGTTCACCAATCAAGAGGAACCTTGCGAAGGTATCTGCCGTTATACCAATCCTTGAACCCTCTTCTCACCCCCCACCCACCCAACTCGAGCGCCCGTGTGAAACCGCAGCGATCGCGCTTGGGAAAAGCGTTGGCTGCCCCTCTTGCCGGGTGAATCATCCAACGCTTGACATTGTCAGTCATGCTCGCGAGGATTGGTGGTGAACAGGGCTGTCTACCTTGTCTATCGAGGCCAAAATTCGGAAGCCGGGGCACGGCATCCTCCTGACAACGCGTCGCATCCCTCAGACCGACCGAGCAGAAAAGGAGACACTCCAGCATGAAGGTTGAGCAGTTGCCTCCAGAGCGAGTCGGCGAACTGGCGGCGGTCTACAACGACCACGTCGCTGACGTTCCGCTTTCCGAAGCTGTTTCGGTGGAGCGGTTCGCAGAAATTTGGGCATGGCGCAGTGATCGGTCTGCTCAGCTCGAGACCGAGCAAGCCATCTATGCCGCTGGAGAGAAAGGTGGTCATGTGGGTTTCGCCCACGTTGCCCTGGGTCGATTCCCGGGTCCTGAACTGCGGGGAGACCAGCAACCTGGACCCACAGGTGTGATCCGGCTCATCACATATCCGCCCGGGCGTCGCGACGCGGGACAGGCATTGCTCGAAGCAGCGGAAGCCCGCCTCATGGGACAGGGGGCGAGCCGAATCTTGGCCTTCCTCAACAATGGCTACCTGTTCCAGCGGTTTGCTTACGGCGAATTGCCCGATACCTGCGGTCACCTGGTGGCGCTTCTCGGAATGAACGGATACAGAGTTGCCAGGGGAGAAGTTTTCATGCGCTACGCAAACTTCGTCACGGAGGAGACCATCCTCCCCGATTCCAGGGCCGATCTCTCGGTCGCCCACATCCCCCAGACTACGGGCACGCGCGACAGCATCAGAATTGTCGTCAGGGAGCGAGGAGAGCTGATTGGCATCTGCGAGGGCCATTCTCTTGGGCTCTGGGGGAGTTCGGACCGGTCACATGCTACAGCCGTTCTCGGTCCCATGGATGTCGAGGATGCGTTCCAGGGCCGCGGCTGGGGAAGGTTTCTGGCCGACGCCATGTTAGGAGAGGCACGCGAGTTGGGCTACCGCCACACCGCGACCAGCACGCAACAGGAAAACCATCGAGCCCAGCTGTTCTACACTAACATGGGATACAGAGTGACGGACGTGGCGCATTCTTGGCTCAAGGATCTTTGATGTGGCAACCGATGACCTATAAGAACTCTTACTGAGCCCGACAAACGCCGGGGAAATGCGTTCTCTGCAAGTGCCCGTGTAATTCTGCACCTATCGCGCTATAGTTGGCGCACTCGTCACACACACCACTTAAATCTCCAGAATGATCACGCCTGCCACACAGATATATTCTCTGCGCGGCAGGCGTGTTTTTATTCAGAATCAGCGCGGGTTGGCTTTTATCGTCCCCCACGAAATCGCCTCAATGAGCGTAGTTGACGGTCCGGCAACGGGCAACCACGATGGGAATTGGCCAACGACTTGCCCTTCACTATGCGTCAGTTGGACCAGGTTCGTGCCATCGGCATTCATGATAAAAATATCCGTTCCACTTCCATCTTCGCGTTCACCGGTGAAAGCGATCTGGGTGCCATCGGGCGACCAGGTCGGCGTATCCTTCCAGCCAGAGTTGTTATCGGTTAAATGGACTGGGTTGGTGCCATCCACTGTTATCGCCCGGATTTGTTGTGGCCGGTTTATACCTACACTCACCACAGAATAGGCAATCTGCGTGCCGTCGGGTGACCAGAGTGGAGATTTCTCATCTTCCGGACTATCGGTCAAACGAACGGGGTTGGTGCCGTCCATATTCATGATATAGATTGACATCATTGTCAATCCACCGTATGTTTTCATATAGATTGACATCATTGTCAATCTATATTAGGAGATACCATGCCCAGAAAAAAGCTGGATGAAGAACGAATTCCCCAAATACTGGATGCATTTGAACGCTGCATCGTGAAATATGGTATAATGGGAACTTCCCTCGAGCGAGTAGCCCAAGAAGCGGAGATCTCGCGTACCACGATCCACCATTACATAGGTGGGCGGAAAGATCTGATCAGGGCAACCTACAAGCGGTTTGCCGATACCTGGCTGGAGGGTATTGACCGGCTGGCCGATGTGGATATTGATGATCTCTCAGACTACATGATGAGTGGGTGGCAAGAGGAGTTGGGCCACCGATTGGTAGTCATGGATGAACTCATGAAAGCGGTCTCCCTGGATCCGGAGACCTTGTCGGCCGTATCGGAGGTTTTGGCCTATTTATTCCAATCTGAAGCCGTTCATTTCCAGCATCTGTACCCGACCGCCAGCCTGGAAAGATGTCGAGATGCCGGCAAGATGCTCTATGCTTTGGGCTTTGGCATGTTCCGACTTTCTGAGTACACCGAGCTTCCCTCCGATGAAGTGGCACGTTCCTCCATGAAAGGTATTCTGGAGAGTCTATTGAATGACGCAATCGATGATTAATAGCACACTCATTTGACATTGAAAGAAGAGATCTTGCAAACGCATCAACCTCGTAGCCGTTCACAGTTTTTTTCCATTGAAGCTCAGGGGTTGTTAGGTCGATAACTTCAACATGGAAACTCCCTCCCCTCCCAACTCCTGTTCCCAATGCGATGCCCTGCGCGCTG